>Ga0182027_10001396_pt1 | contig 40557 bp, 48 predicted proteins | sample 712E1DmetaG_FD_121300 | JGI IMG/M metagenome (GOLD analysis project Ga0182027, IMG submission 121300) | Permafrost microbial communities from Stordalen Mire, Sweden - 712E1D metaG (Illumina Assembly) | ecosystem: Environmental > Terrestrial > Soil > Wetlands > Permafrost | place: Sweden...
GTCATCAAATGCAAATTCGAAGGCGAAAATCCCCAAGCCTTGAAAGAAATTGAGGAAAAAGCCTTAACAATTTTCAAAGATTGCGGTATTCCCATCACCGACAAAGATTATGAATTTTTAGGCTTGAAAATTTAAAAATTAGAAATTGAAAATTGCTAACGCCATAAATAATTAAAAAAGCCCGAGCGGGCTTTTTTAATATTACTTTTTGCGTTAGGCTAGCAGTCCCATTGATTTTTTAACTTCCTGCATTGTGGTGCCCGCGATTGTCCGGGCTTTGTCGGCGCCGCGTTTTAGGATGTCATTGACGTAAACTTCGCGGGTCAAAAATTCTTTGCGGCGTCGGGAAAATGGTTCCAAGTAATTGACAAGGTCGGCCGCGACCCTTTTTTTGAATTCCGCGTAGCTTTTGCCTTTCAGCTCGATTTCTGACTCCGCGACCGGTTTGTCGCTTATTTGCGAATATATCGTTAAAAGATTTGAGATCCCCGGTTTTTTCTTGGCGTCAAATTTTATGTCTTTGCCGGTGTCGGTGACCGCTGACATGATTTTTTTTGTGATCGATGCCGGTTCTTCGAACAAACCGATACAACCTTTTGGATTGCCGGTTTTCGACATTTTCACGCTTGGCTCGAGCAGTGACATGATTTTTTGGCCTTGATCGGGTAATAAGGTTTTGGGTTCTTTTAAGACTTGGCCGAATTGGTTGTTAAAATACCGGCAGATCGCCCGGGTTAATTCGACGTGCTGTTGTTGGTCAAGTCCTATTGGCACTGCGTCGGTCTTGTAAAGCAGGATATCGGCGGCCATCAGCAGGGGATAGTTGAACAACCCGGCGTTGACGTATTCCGGGTGTTGCTTGGATTTATCCTTGAATTGCGTCATGCGCCTGAGTTCGCCCATGGGCGTTATGGTGCCCAGAAGCCAGGCCAGCTCGGTGTGTTCTTTTATTTGCGATTGGACGAACAAAATACATTTTTCCGGATTTAATCCCACGGCCAGATAGTCAATGGCCAATTCAAATATTTGGGGTTGCAATTTGGCGACGTCATAGGGCGTGGTGATGGCGTGCAAATCCACGACGCAAAAAATACAATCGTCAGTTTCCTGAAGTTTAATCCATTGCTTGATTGCCCCTAAATAATTGCCGAGATGAATATCGCCAGTTGGCCTAATGCCTGAAAAAATTCGCATAATATTATTGACAGATTATTTTTTGTATGCTATTATTACGCCAGAAGAGAGGTTGTGTCTATGAATGTGCTAATCCGTGCCCTAGGGTTCGTGGTAGGTTTAACAATTTTATTAACAAGCTTAATCTGCTTGCCCGCACCCCTATCTGTGTTATTGAGCAACAACGCCATTGGTTCTGTTATTGTTGTATTTGTTGTTTTGTTAGGCGTGGTGTCAGGGGCTGGTTTGTCGATTTACTCGACTATCCGTCCATGACGCCATTTTTTTATACTTCAATTACGACTGGCAGGATCATCGGCCTTCTTTCGGTCCGGGTGAACAAAAAGTCGCCGATCTTGTTACGAATCTCTTCTTTGACATAGCTCCAGTTTACCGCGCCGTTGTTGCCCGTCGCGCCATCGATAATTTCGACGGTTTTGGTCCGGGTTTCTTTAAGCAGGTCTTGCGACTCGCGCAGGTAAACAAATCCGCGCGAAATGATGTCGGGTGATCCTTTTACTTTGCCGGTTTGTTTGTCGACGATCGTTACAATAACGAACATTCCGTCTTGCGCCAGGACTTGGCGGTCGCGAAGGACCACCTCACCGATGTCGCCCACTCCCAGGCCATCAACCATAACAAAGAACGACTGTGCTTTTTCTTTTTCCAGGGTGATGCTTTGCGGCGTTAGTGTTACGATCCCTCCGTTCTCGGCGATGACGATGTTCTCTTTTTTTATGCCAACCTTTTCGGCAAGTTCGGAATTGGCCACCAGCATTGAATATTGGCCGTGGATGGGCATGAAAAACTTGGGGTTCATCAGCTGCATCATTTGCATCAGTTCGTCTTGTTTGGCGTGTCCGCCGGCGTGGATGTCCATCATTTTATAGTGATAGACTCTTACGCCTTGCCGCAGGATATCGTCTTTTAAATTCTGCACAGTCCGTTCGTTGCCGGGGATGACCGATGAGGAAAAGATCACCGAGTCGCCTTTCTTTAAGCGTACAAAACGGTGCTCGTGGCTGACGATCTTCATTAGCACCGCGTCGGATTCTCCTTGCGCGCCGGTGCAGAGGATTGAGATCTGTGAATCGGGATAATTGGCCACATCCTTCATTAGAATAAAGGTGTTTGGTTTGGATTTGATGTATTTTAACTGGCGGCAGGTTTCGACGTTGGCTTTCATCGAGTAGCCGTCCACCGCGACCTTGCGCCCGTATTTTTCCGAGAGCGCCACAAACTGCTGGATGCGGTTTAGCAGCGAGGCGAAAGTTGCCGCGATTATCCGGCCTTGCGATTGCTCAAAGATCAATTCCAGGTTTTGGAAGATCTCCTGCTCCGAAAGCGAGTGCCCCGGCTCTTCGGCTCCGGTCGAATCGGAAAGCAGCAGCAGGACGCCGCGCTTGCCCAGTTCGTGCAAGCGTTTGAAATCTGTTGCTTTTTCATTGACCGGGCTGTCGTCGAATTTGAAATCCGAAGTGTTGACGACATTGCCCACCGGTGTTTCCACGAAAAATCCGTAGTTCTCCGGGATGTTGTGGTTTTGGCGGAAAAATTCCACCACGAACGGTCCTAAAGCTATCCGGCTGCCGTCCTCGGCGACCTCAACGTCGAGTTGGGGCAGCTGCGGGAAATCGTCCTGGCGTTTTAAAATTATCGCGCGCGTCAGCGTCGACGCGATCAAGCGCAATCCCGGGTGCCACAGTTTGTCGATAAGATAGGGAATGGCGCCGATGTGGTCGTAGTGGCCGTGAGTAAAGACGATGCCGACAATGTTCTTGCGCTTGTCCTTTAAGTAATCAATGTTGGGTATGATGTAATCGATCCCGGGCATATCTTCTCCGGGCATGCGAAAACCAACATCCATTATCAAAATTTTGTCGTTGTACTCTAACAGGGTCATGTTGCGGCCGACTTCGCCCAAGCCGCCCAAAGGTATCACGCGCAGTTTTTTATCCGTCTGTCCCGGTTCCCGGGTATCTGCCAAGGGGGATAAAACCGATGGCTGTTGCGCCGGCAAAGATTGCGGCTGTTGTCGCGGTCCAAAAGATCTGGTAGGGCGCGGCGGGCGTTGTCCCGATGGGGCGCTAAAACCGCCTGGTTTGAACTGTCCGCCGCGTCCACTAAAACGCCTACCGGCCGTCCCTTGGGGCCGAGGTGGGTTTTGTTGCGGTCGGGTTGCATTTTGTTGCGGCCTGGGAGCGTTTTGTTGGGGTCGGGGCGTTTCAATGTCTGGGCGGCTTCTTTTGGCCGCCGCGGGCGCGGGCGCCGGCATTTTGCTGACCTGTTCAATCACGCTGTCAAACGACGAATTGGGCACTTTTAATTGCCTTGGGGCGGGTTTGCGCTGTCGCGGCCTGGACCCGAAATTATTTCCCCGTAACGGGGGATTTGACGGTCCCATATTGGGACGAAACGGTGTATCCATTCTTTTTTGTGGTTTAATGCGGGACGAGAAGATTGAGGGGAAGGCGGATAGAGTCCGCCGGATCCAAAATATATTCTATTGTCCCGATTGTTAATTACGTTGCAATGAAGACGCTTAGCGTCTTCAGGGATTTCTTTTAGGTTCCATTCTTGAACGTGAAATAGGTGGTTGGTGGGACGCTTAGCGTCCCATTTGGATTTGTCCGGACGCTTAGCGTCCTTCCATTTTACCAACCACGCTCAGCGTGGTGCGGGCAGGAGGGGTTGAACCTCCATGATTTTACTCACACGGCCCTGAACCGTGCGCGTCTGCCAATTCCGCCATGCCCGCAAAATTTTTATCTAAGCACCGGCTACTCACACTAAATACTGAATTTTAAAACTCGGCTCATTTAATCTTGACAAATTATAATTTATATGATTTACTCCATCTGGTATATTCGAGGTGGCCTATGGACGACGTTTTTGAAAATTGGCTGGTAGGTAAGTACGATCCGGAGAAAAGGGCGCAAAAACTGTTGAAAACAAAACTTGAACATTTAAACAATAAGGGTTTTAGCGCCTTTTTGGACGAACTGTTGGTTGTTACCGATGAGGTTTCCGCCAAGCGGAGAATGACGTACAAATATTCGTGCATATCATTCCCTAAATGGGATAAATGTTTTAAAGAATTGGAAGCCTTGTGGCATAAACTTCCTTCTGAAGCGGGAGATTCCGATAAAAATATAATCTTACAAGAATTCTTGACAAAGCTTCGGTCGCCGCATCGCTGACCAAGGCTTTTTTTAGTCCAATTTCAATCCCTTGATGTATTCTTTAATGTCTTTGGAAAAATCCGGGTGGTTGAGGGCGAATTCGATCACGGTTTTTAGGTATTCCGTTTTATTGCCAGTATCGTAATATTTGCCGTTTTTGATTTCGCAACCGTAGACCGGGTAGCCGTTTTCGATCAATTTGTTGATTGCATCCACCAGCCAGACCTCGCCGTTTCTCGGTTCAAGATTTTCGATGATTCCAAAAATATCCGGCGGCAAAATATAGGCTCCGTGCGTTGCCAAGTTTGACGGCGCCTCGGTCGGCATCGGCTTTTCCACGATCTTTTTGATGCGGAAGATGCCGTCCTCGACCTGTTCCATATCAGCTATGCCGTAGCGTGAAACATCGTCTTTGGATTCGATGCGTACTGCCGAGATGACCGCGCCGCCATATTTTTTGTGCACATCAATGATTTGCTTTAAACGCGGGGGAGTGGCCATGATGAACTCGTCGCCCCACATTACCGCGAAGTCTTCGTTGCAAACCGCGGTCTTAGCCGCCAGCACCGGCATGGCATTGCCGTAATAATCGCTTTTTTGCCGGATATAAATGAAATTGGCCAGGGCCGCGATCTCTTTGATTTGTCCCAGGGCTTTGGTTTTCCCTTGGGCTTCCAAAAACCTTTCCAGGTCACTGGAACGGTCGAAATGGTCTTCAATGGCGCGCTTTTGCCAGCCAGTTATCGAGACAACGTCTCTGATCCCCGATGCCACGGCTTCTTCCACGACATACTGGATTATCGGTTTGTCGATTATCGGCAGCATTTCTTTGGGCATGGCTTTGGTTGCGGGCAAAAATCGGGTGCCCCAGCCGGCGGCCGGAATGACTACCTTGGTGATCTCGTTTTTTTTCAAATCTTTTCCAATTTCCATAATTGTAGGCGCCTCGTATTTAACGGGGGTATTTGTACAAAGAGGTCACGAAACTAAGAGAGTTGTTTGGTGACCACATACTTAAGCATCCGGTCACCGTTGAGTGCTATTATATTAACACGTTCATAATGATTATGCAATAGCAGGGTTGCCGCGCTTGCAAATATTTTCTTTAGGCGATAATCGGGAATTTAATTGATTTCAATCATCCTTTTTACCGACAATTCGGCTTTTTCCCTTATTTTGTCGGGAATTTCGATTTCGTAAATATTCGCAAGTAATGAATCCAGCAGTTGTTCGAGCGTGATCGTACGCATATGCTTGCAGTGAAGGCTGCACATGCGGATAAGATTGCTGGCGTTTTCCGGAATTGTCGCGCACAAATTATCCGCCATTGAACACTCGGTCAATAGCGCGATCTTTTTGTTGAAACCGTTATCCCGGACGTATTTTGTCATGCTGGACGTGCTGCCGGAAAAATCAGCCGCGTTGACAACTTCCGGCCGGCATTCCGGATGAGCCAGGATTATTGCGTCCGGATAATTTTTCCTGATCATTCCGACGTCTTTGGCGGAGTATTGTTCGTGCACGTAACATCTTGCGTCGAAACTTATAATCCACGGTTTTTTTTCATAATCGATTTTGCTCCTTGCCGCGGTGTTTTTTGAGTGGACATAAACTTCCATATTTTTTTTCCGGGCCACATTTTGGGCCATATACTTATCGGGAATAAAGATAAGCGATTTTGTTTTGAATTTGTCCAGCGCCCAGTCAACCACTTTTTGCGCGTTGCCCGAAGTGCAGCAAACATCCGATTCGGCTTTTACCTCGGCCGTGCTGTTTACATAGGTGACGACCGGCAGCCCCGGAAATTTTTCCTTTAGATCGAGCACGTCTTGGGCGGTTATGCTGTCGGCCAGGGAACAGCCTGCTTTATCTGAAGGTATTAAGACTTTTTTTGCCGGGTTGAGGATTTTGGCAGTCTGGGCCATAAAATGGACGCCGCAAAAAATAATAATTTTTGAATTCGCCTCCGCGGCCTTGCGCGATAATTCCAGAGAGTCTCCACAATAACCGTCCACGGCATAAAACAGGACCGGCTCCATGTAGTTGTGCTTGAGGATTGTCGCGTTTTTGGCAACTGCCAGCCGGTTGATCTCGAATACCAGCTTGGCTTTTTGTTTTAATTCGTTATCGGAAACGATACTTTGCGGTACTGCCCGTCTTATTGGCTCGCGTATGCGTTGATAAAGATCGTCGCCCGATTTGTATGGTTTAATCATTGTTCTTCTGGTTGATAATTTCCAAGCTTATATCCAGCGCGCGAACCGAGTGGGTGAGGCTGCCCGCTGAAATGTAATCAACTCCGGTCTGGGCGATCCGGGCAATTGTTTCCAAGTTCACATTGCCCGAAGCTTCCAAGGGAACCCTGCCATTTGTTATTTCTACCGCCTGTCTTATTTGGGCGGTTTCCATGTTGTCCAGCATTATCCTGTCAACGCCCAAGAAAAGCGCTTCTTTTAATTGATCAAGATTTTCGACTTCAACCTCGATTAAGAGATTTTTGCCATTGGATTTTTTTGCGAGATTGATGGCGTTTTTAAGCGAACCGGCCGCGGCTATGTGATTATCTTTTATCAGAAACATATCATAGAGTCCGAACCGGTGATTTTGTCCGCCGCCGTCCCTTACCGCTTTTTTATCCAAAATTCTCATTCCGGGCGCCGTTTTTCTTGTGTCCAGAATAACGGCTTTTGTGCCCTTTGCGGCGTCGACATATTTTCTTGTCGCGGTCGCGATGCCCGACATTCGTTGCAAAAAATTAAGCGCCACCCGCTCTCCGGCCAGGATCGCCCGGCCGTTTCCTTCTATGCTTGCCAAAACCTGGCCGCCGGGTACCGAGGCTCCGTCACTAAAAAGGGCGTTAAATTTAATATTTGTGTCTAATTGCTTGAATACTTTTTTGGCGATATCCAAGCCCGAGATCACTCCCGAATCTTTGGCTAAAAATTTTCCACAAATAATTTCCGAATCCGGCACGATCGCTTCTGTCGTAATATCCCCGGAACCGATATCTTCTTGCAGCGCTTGTTTGATAATTTCTTCGATCATTTGGCCCGGCCGTTTTGGCCTTAAATTATTTTTTACCAAGAGTTACGCAGTTGACGCATCTTCTGCGTTAAAGTGTTCGGGTGCTGGTCGTCCCGCCATGGCGGGACTTCGGCGCACCCTCTCGCCTTGCCTTGAATCGAAGATTACTTCCGCTACGCTAAACGCCAACTGCGTAGCTCTTGTTTTACCAGACTTTGTTGAATTTCCAGCCTTGTTTTTTGGCGTTCTCGAAATAATTTTTCAGGATATTTTGGGAATCCGAATCGGTCTGGTTTTTGCCGATGAGGTAATGGATCGATAGCAGCAATCCCATGAATGAGTCACTGTTGAGCTCATAGGAATCGCTGTCGCCCTCGTATTTAGTGTTTAAGCAAAACACCAGTCGGTCGGCGTTGGGTTGCAGGAGCATGCCGTGCGCGGCATTGGAGAAACCGCCGCCGTCGGCGCCCAGGCCGGCCAAAGTTTCGGCCACCTTCCTTTTGGCCATGCGGGCGATGATCTCGTATTTATCCTGCGCCAAAAAGAAAACGAACTTATACTTTCGCAGATCCGGGATTTTTAATTTTTCGATCGAGCTTTTCAATTCACTGACGTCTTCTTTTAAGATTGGGTAAAGCATGGCCGCGTAGGTGCTGACGTTGTAGGTTGGCGGCTCTTTTAAGGCTGGAAAAACGAAAATGTCCTCCGGGCGTAAATATTTTCCGTTTGGCGGTTCAGGGTTGGAGGTCAACAACTTAGGATGCCAGCCTTTCTGGGTTAGCCATTGCGCCATTGGGATGCCGTCTTTGGCGCCCGAGGCGTTGACGATGTAAACGTTCAGATCGGGTTGTGGGTTATTCTCAAAGAAACTTTTGTAGTCGACAACGCTAAACCCGTGCCCGCCAAAATTCTGGGCCAGGATCCGGCCCGTATTGTCCGCGTCGCCGGAGCCCACGAAAACATTGCGGCCGGTGCGGGCGATCTCAAGCTTGGGATACTTCCATTGCGGCAAACTATCCAAAGTTTTTAGCGCGTAAAAATCCAGTTTTTCGATTTTTTCGTCAGCCATAAGCTTTAAATATTCGAATATTCGAAATCCGAATGTTCGAAATAATATTTGTAATTACAATTTTGAATTTTGATTTTTACTTCCAGGCCCGTCGTTGTTGGGTATACCATTGTTCGACCTGGTTGAAGCGGTTCGAGGGATCGGCGATCACGCCGCCCTGTATGCCTTTGACCTCGCCGGAAGTTACATATACGTAGGTTGGGTCGTAAAGGAAGACTGCCGGCGCATCTTTGAGTAAAATATTCTGGAATAATTCCAGCGTCGAGGCGCGGCTATTGGCGTCAAGGCTTTGTCGGGCGTCGCTCAAGGCTTTGTCGGCGTCCGCGTTCTGGTACAGGGAAAAATTCAATCCCGGATCGGCTTTCTGCGACGAGTGCCAAAACGGAAAAGGATCGGGCAGTGATCCCAGTACTTCGCCGAAAAGCAGGATCTCATAGTTGCGCGGTTTTATTGAATCGCGTTCCAGCGCGTCAATGTCTTCGGTTTTAATATCGACCGAAACGCCGATGGTCTGCCACTGCGCTTTTATAATCTGCGCGACCTTCGCCAGCGTCGGCTGGTCGACGGTCGTCAGGGTGAAGTGCAATGGTATGGTTTGGTTGCCTGACGGGAAACAAACGGCGTTTAGTTTGTCGCGCGTCGTTTGCTTTACGTCGCCGGTTGGGGTGGTCAGGCCGCTGGGGTCCAGGATATCGGCGTGATATTTTTGCTGGAATTTATTGACCGCGTCTTTGGTGTCCGCGCCGAATTTGCCGCTCACCGCCAGGCCTGGCACCACTTCATTTACCAGGCATTTCTGGAGTTCTTTGACATCGGGATCAAGAGTCGAGCCAGTGGCCAGATTTTTTGTGAATTGGAATGCCGGTTTGCGGTTTACCGATTTGGTTCGGATTCCATCCGAGCCCAGGGCGTAGCCGGCTTTATCGAGCGTCTGCCGGGCTTGTTCAATGTTGTAGCCGTAGCTTACGGTCGGGGCGCTGAAATGATAGAAATCGGGCAGGATTGGTGAATCGACCTGGGTTCCGGCGCCGTCCAATGCTTGGTCGATAATTTCCTGCTTGTTGGTGGCAAGATTTAATGCCTGGCGTACTTGGATGTCGTCAAGGGCTTTTTTGTTGTCGGAATTAAAGAACAGCGCGAAATAGCGGGGAAGAAAAAAGGAATACGTTGAGGCGCCCGCGAGCGAGGCGGCTGCCGGGTCGGGCAAAAGCTGTTGCGCGAAGCCTTTGACGATGCCGCGCCGAAAACTAGCCAAGAGGCTGTCGGAGTCGCCGAAGAACGCAAAAACGAAATTCTGAATATGCGGTTTTTGACCGTAATACTTAGTATTGGATGATAGCTCGATCGAAACTATGTCGCCGTCCTTGTTCCTGTCCGTTTTTTTTACCGAGTATGGCCCCGAACCCACCGGGCTTAGATTGTAGGGCGACAACGGAAAATCATCGGCGGAGATGTTTTCCCAGATGTGTTTGGGCAGGATCTTTAACGCGCAATTTTCCAAAAACGACGCTGAAGGATCTTTAAGCTTCAAACGGAAACTGGTATCGGTGATCTTTTCGGTTTGGACCCCCAGCCACTGGCCGCGCAAAGGGCTTTTGTAAGCCGGATCCTGGATCAGGGAGATTGTGTATAAAATGTCGTCAGAGGTCAGGGGCTGACCGTCGGACCATAATAGTTTATCTTTTAAAATAAATTCAAACGTCAATCCGTCGTCGCTTACCGAGTAGCTCTGCGCCAGATCGGGCGCAAGTTTTCCGCTGCTGTCGTAACTCATTATTCCGGAATACAGAAGTTGCGATATGTCGCGGTCGGTGTCGTTGGAATCCGCGTAAAGCGGGTTTAAAAAGCGGGGAGTGCCGATTATGCCTTCAGTGAAGGATCCCTTGTCGGCTGCTACCAGCACCGTGCGGGCCAGATACGCCTGGTCAATCAAGGTCCACGCCGAAACCAAAGCCGCCAAAACGAACGCCAGCAAGGCGATTTTTTCGGCGCGGTTCAAGATGCGCGGCAATTGTTTCCACTGCGCAAACGTTGGAAATTTCATATTAATGTTACACATTTATCCCATCTTCTTCGTTAAATCGTTTTTATGCTTGTTGCCGTACGCGGCGTACGGCTCCGGCGCATAAAAACGATTTGCCTAGAATCCGGGACGAATGTGTAACATTAATAACCAGTAACTAAAAAAATACGAGACAATGGATGGAGCGTAGTTTAAAAATTAACACTAAAAGATTATTTGACGATAAGGTTGGCGACCGCCAGAGCCACGAACGCGACTCCAAGGACTATTGTTGCCCAGTAGATTTTTTTTTGCAGGCCGCGCTGGGTGGCGTAAAATCCGCCTCCTTGCCCGAAAGCCGAACCAAGACCCGCCCCTCGCTGTTGCAGCAGGATCATGATCATTAACAGGATCGCGACGATTATTTGCGCGATGGGGATGATATTTGCCATAAGATTGCGTTGATTACCAGTATTATTAGTGTCGTTAACAGCAGCGCCAGCAGTCCGATGATTCGCAGTTGCGGGACCAAGCCGTCAACCACCCAAATCACTGCCATATCTATAACTAGCGAAAACAGGTTAAAAGTCAAGATGCGCAACGGGAAAGTGATCAGTTTTATGATCGGAGCCAGCACCAAGTAGAACAGGGCAAACAAGAAACCCGCCAGCGCCAGAGTTCCGATCCCGCCGCCAAAGTGCACGCCGGTTACGAAATTCGAGGCAATATAAAAACCCAGAGCGGCCCCGATTGTTTGGACGATCAATTTGAAAAACATGAATATTGACAGTATACCAGAAACCCAGCGTTTATCAACTATTCCGACGGTGATTATCCGTATTTATTTTTTTAAAAAACCGCAACCGCCCCAAGAAACCAAAGAAGAAATACTGGTCAAATTGAATGTTGCAGATTAGCCGACACATTGAGTTTTGATTTACGTACCCTTGACAATAATATCAATTTATGATATGCGTTTAATGGGTGTTTGTAATAATGAGACCCAATAATGGCGTGACAATAGCATTGCTCATGATAATGGCAATGCTGGCGCAGGCAGTGCCTGCTGTAGCGAGCGATGGTGGAACCTGTTCGGATTGCGCGGCGATTATGCTGGCTGATCAAGATTCTATTCCGGCGTTTTCGAGCCTGATAGCGGGACAGGCGGATGCCCAACTGACAAAGAGCATCGAGAGAGAGTGCTCAATGACCGGGTGTTCCGCGTGGCAGGGCAATGGATATGGCCGGGTTTGTATAAACCCGATAACAACATGCAGTTGCCAAAAATGTGAACGGGCATGCCGGTCCGTTCGACAATGCTCAGCGCGGGACAAGTGGGGTGCTTGCACAGCGCATGCTGGAGCACCAATAACTGTATGCGATCCGCCGAGTTGCGGCCCGGCTTATACGTGCTCCTAAAACGGGCTCTTTTTTTTATTCCTGCAGCATTTATAACCAGTTACCTTTTTAAGAAGTTAAAAAAAATATCAACCCAGCTCCTTTACAAACTATCAAATTTTAGTTATTGTGTGAAGAATGTTTGGCTAAGTTAATTTGAGGGTAAGCTCTTTGGCATATAAGGAGGAAATATCATTGTCTGTACTATCAGGATCCGGTTTTATACCTCCCATAGTAGTAATCAACGGGACAGCTTTTGAAAAGGCGGGCGAATTGTCTACTGCAAGAATTGATCTTACCAAAAAAAAGATTGGTGAGATAATTATCTATCTTTGGGCAACGGGTGTACCAGTTATAATTACTGCGCCATCTTTTAGATGCAGATTCAGTCTTCCCAAGTTTCTCCAGAACGATATTTGCCGGTCAGAATCGGCAGTTGTCTATCAGTACGTCAATTTTCCTATCAACGACCAAAAAATCCCCGAGGAATTCTCTAGGTGCGTGCTAAATTTCTTTATGCGCCTGAAAAAAAATGACGGGATATGGCCGCGAGTTTTGCGGGAAGAAAAGTGCTTGCGAGTAATTATTGTTTCTGGCCGAGCCTGTGAGGCGATTGAGCAGCTTCCAATGGTGACCGGGACCGAAATGTATCTTGCGACTGATAGGTTGAGCCTGAAAGGCATTCTGGAAAATCTCAAATTGGACTGAAAAAGTCCTTTTATTTTTGCCTGCCGACCTTATTTACCTTGACGGGTGGCAGTTAAACTGTAAAATGAATACCAATCAAATGGGTGATATCTATTGAGCACATTTCATGGTGGCATCGTCGACATTTTAGAAATGATGAAGTTAGCCGATGAGAACTTAAAAAAAGCCAATTATCTTCTGGGATTAGCTGCATCCCAATCGCGGGGAGACGAATTGCGCCTTAACAGAATTACGTGGGAAAATGGCGCTAGTGCTTTTATAACTAAAAGCGTGATCCCGTTTGTAGACGGAATTAAACTTTTTTTCCGCGACAAGGAGAAATACAAAAACGTTAGGGGCGTGATTAAGTATCTTCCACTTAGTAAAGAAGATCAAAGGGCCTTTATATGCAGGAAGGAGGGCGATGAAGGCTATGTTAATTTCATTTGCCGTCTGATCGAATACACTAGGCTTGTTAGGCTGCTGAAATACTATTTGAAAATAGCATTATGGTATTGAAGTGGCTTTTTTTTGATCGATTATTAAATTGTTCGACCAATCTTTTTTAAGCCGTTTAGCCCATTTGACGGATTTATTGCATCGGATTAGTATACAAATACGGATAAAAACATGGCAAAAGCAATTAACAAAACCAAAAAATTGAAAAACAGAGAAGCTGTAAATTATAATGAACTTGCGGGTTTTATTGGTAAGGAATTTAAGAAAAGAGATATCGATATCAAAGGTATCAAGGGCGACATTGTTGGCATGAAAGGCGATATCAAAGGTATCAAGGGCGACATTGTTGGCATGAAAGGCGATATCAAAGGCATCAAGGGCGAGATAACCGGCCTGAAGACGGAAATTATTGGCATCAAGAGCGACATTGTTGGCATGAAAGGCGATATCAAAGGCATCAAGGGCGAGATAACCGGCCTGAAGACGGAAATTACTGGGATGAAGGTTGATATTGTCGGCATCAAGGGCGAGATACAAGAGATGAAAGCGGATATAGTTGATACAAAGAACGTAATAATGACCGCGATCGATGGATTGGCGGGCAAGATTGATGATTACCAAACCGAACAAGTCATGGTGAAGCATGAGTTAAAGCGCCATGAAGCCTGGTGCGAACAGCTGGCCCAAAAGACCGGCGTTGAATTAAAAGACTGACAATACTTGGCTTGATAAATGTAATTACCCCCCCCGCGCGGCGGGGGGTTTGCGTATATCTGGTATTTTTTTAATTATTGACATTTTTAATTAATAACAGATAATTTATGCAGTTATAAATTGAAAAATAATGAGCGTAAAAACCATTGATCTTGTAGGTGTTTTTTTATCCTGCTTTGACAAAGAGGGGAAAATCAACAAATCAAAATATCTTGATGATTATATCGGGGCGAATTTGAAGTATTTTAATTTTATTTTTTCGTATTGCCGCGATTGCGCCGCGGAGTTTTCGCCAAGCGCCGCGTTTGATCGTTTGAAAGACAAATTTGAAAACGATAAGTTAAAATATGAAAATTGGCGGCGCGAATATTATTCAATAATCGATGGAATCTATTCCAATGTGGCCGGTATATTCAAGAAAGAGATTGATTTTGATTATTGCATAATGATTGGATTTTATAATGCCAACGGGTGGACTGATATTGTTGACGGGAAAGAAATACCGATAGTGGCGTTGGATTATGTGGTGCATCCGTCCGTTGGGATTGTTTTAACCCATGAACTTGTCCACGCGTTCCATAAAAGTTGCGTGGCGATTGATGAAAATAATATCCTAGATGTTTTATTCTATGAAGGACTGGCGGTTTATTTAACCAAAAAATTGAATACCGGATATGGTGATAATATTTATTTGAGTAATTTTAGCGGGGAATGGTATGATTCTTGGGTGGAGTGGTTTGGCAAAAACAAATATAAACTGCTTAGAATAAATGAAAAAGCGCAATGTTTTGTACAGGGGCAATACCGCGATAAAGAATTTCCCGCCCGCATCGGATATTACGCGGGATTTAATATGATCCGCGATCTTGTTGAAAAATACGGGTTGGATAAAGTCATCAATCTGAATATAAAAGAAATTCGGCGAATGACAAAAGATTATTTTACCGCCACCGTATAGATAGTCGGAATTAATGAAAAGGCTTGGACAAAAAGGAAGAGGAGAAATTAAGTTTCTTGACAAGAAAATTCGGTAAGGATATATAATAACTAGCGTTAGCACTCAAGGGTCGCGATTGCTAATCAACAAAATAATAACAATTTTCAATTTTAAACTCCAATTTTTCCACCGCCTTGGCGGAGATCCCGTTAAAGCGGGACAATGAATGATTCAGTGATCCAATGTCTCAAACTAAATTCTTTTCTAGTATTTTGTTTGATTTGTTGCGACATTGGGATTTCATAGTAAATTGAAAAATTAATAATTGAAAATTTTTAAAAAAGCATGAAGATACAACCGTTAGCCGATTATGTTTTGATAGAGTCCATTAAGGGAGAGGAAAAGACCAAGTCCGGCATCTTGTTGCCTGACACGGCCGAAAAAGAAAAGCCTGAACAGGGAACTGTTGTGGCTGTCGGTCCCGGCAAGAGGAACAAAGACGGCAATGTCGTTGCCTTGTCGGTGAGGCCGGGGCAAAAAGTTTTGTTTTCCAAATACGGACCCAACGAGATCAAAGTCGATGGCAAGGAATACCTGATTTGCCGGGAGGAAGACCTGTTGGCGATCATAGAAAACTAATATCCGAAGCACGAATATTCGAATATCCGAAACAATTTTATAATTATAAAAATTTTCTAATATCCAAAATTATAATTTCAAATTTTGTTTCGAACATTCGGATTTCGAACATTCGAGTTTAAAATACTATGGCTAAAGAAATCATTTACGCGGAAGCTGCTCGCAAAAAACTGAAGACCGGCGCCGATAAGCTGGCTAACGCCGTGAAAGTGACCCTCGGACCCAAGGGCCGCAATGTTGTGTTGGACAGGTCGTTTGGATCGCCAACTATCACCAACGATGGCGTGACCATCGCCAAGGAGATCGAGTTGGAGGACAAGGCGGAGAACATGGGCGCCCAGATCGTCAAAGAAGCGTCCGAGAAGACCAATGACATGGCTGGTGACGGCACGACTACCGCGGTGGTTCTGGCTCAGGCGATAATTACGGAAGGCATTAAGAACGTCACCGCCGGCGCTAATCCGTTGGCGATCAAGCGCGGCATCGACAAGGGCGTCAAAGCCGTGGTCGAGAATCTCAAGGCAATGTCGAAACCTATTTCCAAAAAAGAGGAAATGGCCCAGGTGGCCACGATCTCGGCCGAGAACGCGGAGCTTGGCAACCTTATCGCCGGTATTATGGAGGAAGTTGGCAAAGACGGCGTCATTACTATCGAGGAGTCCAAGACTTTCGATATTTCCAAAGAGATCGTCAAGGGTTTGCAATTCGATCGCGGCTATAGCTCGGCTTACATGGTGACCGATACCGAAAAGATGGAAGCGGTGTTGGAAGACCCCTACATTTTGGTTACCGATCGCAAGATCACCTCTTTGCCCGAAATTCTACCGATGCTGGAAAAAGTGGTGGCCAGCGGCAAAAAGGAGCTGGTTATTATCGCCGATGATATCGAAGGCGACGCGTTGACAACTTTGATCGTCAACAAGCTGCGCGGTATTTTCACGGCTTTGGCCATCAAGGCTCCGGGATATGGCGACAAGAAAAAAGAGATGTTGCAGGATATCGCGATCGTGACCGGCGCCACTGTGATTTCCGAGACTATGGGAATGAAGATGGATGGCATCGAGTTAAAGCACCTGGGCAGCGCGCGCAAAGTTATCGCGTCCAAGGACAAAACGATCATCGTGGAAGGTAAGGGCGCCAAAGAGGCGATCGAGGCGCGGACCAACCAGATCAAAAACGAGATCAAGAATTCCGACTCCGATTTTGACAAGGAAAAACTGCAGGAACGCCTGGCCAAACTGGCCGGAGGCGTAGCGGTCATCAAAGTTGGCGCGGCCACCGAGATCGAACAGAAAGCGCGCCAGCACAAGACCGAAGACGCATTGAGCGCGACCCGCGCGGCCGTCGAAGAGGGTATCGTGCCCGGCGGCGGAGTGGCGTTGTTGAGCTGTGTTGAGTGTTTGAGCAGGGTGCAGGTTGATAGCGAAGAAAAGATCGGCATCAACATTTTGATGCGCGCCTTGGAGGAACCGATCCGCCAGATCGCGACCAACGCGGGCGTGGAAGGCGGTGTCATCATCGACCAGGTGCGCCGGGCTGGTTTGGGCCAGGGATTTAACGCTGTGACCATGAAAGTGGAAAACTTAATGCTCGCGGGTGTGGTTGATCCGACCAAGGTGGTCCGTTCGACCATCGAGAACGCCGCCAGCGCGGCAACCATGTTTTTGACCACGGAAGCCATCGTTGTTGACGTGCCGGAGAAAAAGAACTGTTCATGCGGTTCCCAGGGCATGGGTGGAATGGGTGGCGGCATGCCTGGAATGGGCGGCATGGGGGATTATTAAAAAACAACCATTGACCGTTAATCCTTGATCTTTAACGAAAGACGAAAGGCAAAACAAAAGCTCCTCGACCGAGGAGCTTTTGCGATATGTGATTTGACACTGTATCTGTTTTGGATTATTTTTAGATTGTCATGGAGAAAATATTTTACATTTGTTGTCGTATCCAAATATCCTCCTGCGGAAAAGCGGACATTTTTCGTTTTTGAAAAAATTAAAGATCAAAAACAAAAAGGCCTCTTTTCCCAAAGAGGTTTTTTAATTCATAGCGGTCAATGTTATGTCAAAATACAAAGTAGAAATAATCGAAAATAGCCGTTTAAAAGAACATGAAGAAATAAATCGGGACCACCTGGCCGAATTGCTGGCGCAGATCAAAAAAGACGGCTGCGTTAAAAATCCCATCATTGTCGACAAAGATACAATGGTTATCTTGGACGGTCACCACCGCTTCAATTGCGTCAAAGAACTTGGCTTGCGGTTTTGCCCCGCTTGTCTGGTTGATTACCAATGCCCGGGCATTAAAGTGTGCGCCTGGCGAAAGGGGACAACCGTTACCAAAGCCGATGTTTTGCGCGCCGGCACCACCGGGAAAAAACTAACTCCAAAAACTTCCCGTCACCTGATCCCCAACCGCCCCACCGGCCTAAATACCCCTCTTTCCGCCTTGAAATAGGGAAATACCCTCATCTATTGACTTTTTTGATAAGATATAGTATGATGTAGAACAGAAAGGGTAGTAAATCCTTTCAATGGCGGTATTTTTCATGTTCGGCACATTCGGAACTATCAACGGAGACGTCGAGGTCTCTACATATATTGGGAATGCAATCAGTCGCGATGCAGTATGTTTCGCGGCTCGACGAATGGGTTTCATGGCCGTGGTTGCGGGCAGCTCGGTGCGGGTTCGCGGACCCGTTAATCTAAACCATATGAAAGAGCTGGCTAGACAAGCGGCGAAAGCGGAGCGTGGCTTGAGGCTAAGCCGCGAGATGAAAGTCAATCGCAGGCTGAGGCACTTGCTAACAAATGCGTAACTTATGGAGAGGGGAGAAGCGCAAGCTTCAATGATCCTCTCCCGTTTTTTTTCTGGAGACAATTTTCATTCGGCGGTTGGTGTCCAATCGTTTTTTTGTTTCATTGCTGTTGACATGAAGCAAAATTCGTGATTGGATCCAGTCAACGCAGTTTAAAAATCTCCCGATCGGGGAGGAGGTATAAACTTGAGAAGAAGTAGACAATTAATCATCGCAGAAATCTTGACCATTTGTAAGAATGGCGCCAACAAGACGAGGATTGTATACCAGGCCAACCTCAACTTCAAAACAGTTGATGGCTACCTTTCATTTATTATCAAGCAGGGCTGGGTCAGAAAAGTGGCTATTAAATATCAAATAACACCCGCGGGTCTACTTGCGCTGGATAGATTAAATGAAGCGAATAAACTGCTTGCAGGCTTGATTTTATCCGTCCCCGACGAAAAATAGCATATTGCCCTTTCATTTTTGGCAATTTTTTTATATAATGAAACAAATAAACAAAAAACTATGGATATAGTCACAATCGTTATTTTGGTAGTTGTCGTGGTGCTGGTTGCTTGGCTGGTTGGCGGCTACAACGGGCTGGTGTCGTTAAAAAACCGGGCCAAGGAGGCTTGGGCCGACATTGATGTGCAGTTAAAGCGCCGCTACGACCTGATTCCCAACCTGATGGAGACCGTTAAGGGCTACGCCTCCCACGAAAAAGAGATTTTTGAGAACGTGACCGCGGCCCGCGCCGCGGCCATGGGAGCCACGGCCCCCGAAGATAGGATCGCCAAAGAGAATACGCTCACTCAGTCATTGCGCAGCCTGTTTGCGGTGGCGGAAAACTATCCCGACCTGAAAGCTTCGGCCAATTTCATCGAACTCCAGCGCGAGTTGACCGATACCGAAGACAAGATCCAAGCCGCCCGTCGATTCTATAACGGCAACGTCCGCGATTTGAACACCATGATTGAGAGCTTCCCGCAAAACATTGTGGCGTCGCTGTTTGGCTTCAAAGAAATGGCGCTTTTTGAAATCACCGAGCCGGGCCAAAAAGAAGCGCCCAAAGTTGATTTCAGCCAGAAATAATTCCTTTAAGATTTCTGTAGTATCGTTTGCATAGCCGGCTTATACCGGCTTATGCTTTAGCTAGAGAAGATTCACATGGCCACTCTTTACACTCAAGCCGGCAGCAACATTTTCAAAACTTGGGTTTTTATGACCGGGTTTTTCGTGTTCATCGTTGTTTTGGGATATTTGTTTTCGTATCTGCTCGACAGCCCGATATATTTGTATTTGGCGATCGGCTTGGCGATTATCCAAAGCGTGACCGCTTACTGGTTTTCGGATTCCATTGTTTTGGGTATGAGCGGCGCTAAACCGATTGAGAGGAGCGATAATCCCGAACTTTACCGCATCGTGGAAAATTTGTGCATCGCGGCCGGTTTGCCCACGCCCAAAATCTATATTATCAACCAAGCCCAGCCCAACGCGTTTGCCACGGGCCGTGATAAAAACCACGCGGTGGTGGCGGTGACGCAGGGTTTGTTGAATCGCCTGGACAAGCCTGAGCTGGAGGGCGTGATCGCTCACGAGCTGTCGCACATCGGCAATCGCGATATGCTATTGGGAACGGTGATTGTGGTTTTGGTGGGCGTGATAACTTTCATGGCCAATATGTTTTTGCGCGTCAGTTTCTGGGGCGGCGGACGCCGGCGTTCAAACGACCGCGACTCGATTGCCGGCGTTTTATTTGTTTTGGGGATCGTGGCCGCCATCTTGGCGCCCATCGCCGCAACCCTGATCCAGTTGGCCATCTCGCGCAAACGCGAATTCCTGGCCGATGCCGACGGCGCCCTGCTGACAAGGTATCCTGAAGGCTTGGCCAATGCCCTGCGAAAGATCTCATCGGATCCCAACCCGCTACCGGGTGCGGGCAATTCCACGGCGCATCTTTACATCGCCAACCCCTTCCGCGGCCAGCAGGCCCAAAGCTGGTTTACTAATTTATTTTCCACTCATCCGCCGATCGAAGAGCGCATCAAAATTTTGACGGAAATGAGCGTGTAGAAATACCGCAAGCATGAAAAACCAACAGGAAGAAATTCCATATTACGAAGTATATCAAGCTTTTAACAAGGCCGGGATAAACTACGCGGTTTGCGGCGGCGCGGCCGTGATTTTGCTTGGTTACGCCAGAATGTCGGTTGACCTTGATTTGGTTGTTGAATTAAATAAAGTCAACTTGGAAAAAGTATACGACAGCATGATAGCCTTGGGATATCGTCCCAGTGCGCCGATCACCCGCGCCGATTTTTGCGACTTAAAAAAAATCAAACAGCTTGAGGTTGAAAAAAATATGAAAGCGGTATCTTTTTACAGTTCCAACGATCCCTTCGCGGTGGTTGATATTGGTGTTAATCTGCCGCTGATTGATGAAATTTTAAAAAACAAAAAAAGCGTTAAGATCGGCAGGCTGGCTATTCCCATAATCTGGATCGACGATTTGATCAAAATGAAAGAAGACCTGGCGCGGCCAAAAGATCTGATGGACGTCGCGCATCTTAAAGAGATAAAAAAGAATGGAAAAACAAACAATTGACCCGCACTTGCTCTACATTGCCAAAAACACATCTCCGCTTCAGAGAATGATGTGGTGGAAAAAGAATCTTGATTTTTGGAAAAAGATCAGAGCGAAAACCCCACCCGTTTCCCGATTGAAGGGCGCATCAAAATTTTAACGGAGATACCGATGTAACAATTAGGATCGGCTGAGGTCAAATTTCAACCGATAATCAATTTTCGATGTTTGAATTTATACCAGATGGACATGAGATTGAAAAAGACGTTTTTCGTGTTTACGGAGAGGTGAATGAAAAGATCGTAAACAAAGAGACCGGCGACTGGTTTTTTTTGACGAACAGGGAGTTTAAAGAAATAAACCACTCGTTTGCGAATCTTCCGGCGCGGGTGATCTCCGAGCTGAAAAAAAGGCGGCGTGCCGACGAACCGATATCAATTTTAGACATTGGTGGCGGCATCGAAGCTCGGGCGGCCGGCGATATCGCCGATGTTTACGGCGGCAATAACGATGACCGGGTGAGAGTTTTCAGTCTGGATATGGCGGTAAGAAAAAGTCAGAAAGATGGGATGCAACAAATCATTGGCGACGCCTTGCAGCTTCCGATAAAAAAAGATTCCATCGATTTGGCCTATTCCCGGCAGTCGGTCTCGTTGATGGAAGAAAGAGATTCTGATGCGCTTTGGCAATCATTGCGGGAAACGGCGCGAGTTTTAAAGCCCGGTGGATTGTTTTTACTGGATAAAACTTTTACAAAAGGGATCTCCATGGAAACGGACATGGAAAAGGTCAGAGAACTCGGACAAGATTTGGGCGTTTTGTTCTATTCAAAAGAGCAAGGTTCGTTCATAAGTCCCCTGGAAGCGCTTTGGAACAAACTGGGAAGAGGATTCCCGGAAACCAAGTTTATTATCATGGTCAAAACGCCTATCGACGAACGATTGCTAAAATCTTTAAAACTAAATGAAAAAGATAAATTATAATTTAATCATTGACAGTCATGCCTTCCGTGGCCAGCAACGCAACGGCTGGATCACGAATTTATTATCTTCCCCCATACTTGATTGAAGAGTGCGTCAAAAGATTGACCTATAAATGCCGGCGTAAAACTTCGGAGCTATTGACAAATTCCCAATTTGGGAATAATATTGAATATGAGGATAATTTCGGGTAAAACAATTAGGGATTTTTGGGAAAATAAAAAATACCGGGATTCGGAACAGCCGTTGAAAGCGTGGTATCATGAAGCAAAGCTTGCGGAATGGAAGTCTCCCGGCGATGTTAAGCAAAAATATGGGAGCGCCAGCATTCTTGGCAATGGCTGGGCGGTATTTAACATCAAGGGCAATCAATATCGGCTGGTTGTCGCCATTAATTATAAATTTAAAATAATTTTCATAAGATTTATCGGTACGCACGAAGATTACGATAAAATCGACGCCAAAACAATATGAACGTCAAATTAATTAAAAATATTAACGATTATCGCGCCGCGCTAAAACGGGTTGAGGCGCTGTGGAACGCCAAACCCAATTCAGAAGCAGGCGACGAATTGGATATTTTGGCGACCTTGATAGAGAAATACGAGGACAGCCATTATAAAATCGCTTCACCCGATCCGATCGAGGCGATCAAGTTTCGCATGGAGCAGATAGGAATGGAGCGCTCAGACTTGGTAAAATTAATCGGCGCCAACCGGGTCTCGGAAGTTTTTAGCAAAAAGCGGGCGTTGTCATTAAACATTATCAGGATCTTGCACTCAAAATTAAACATCCCCGCCGATTCTCTAATCGGCGGCGTTTAGAATTTTACGCCCGCCCCCGATCAAAGAACGAATCAAGGTCATGGCAGAGACATCGGTGTAGTAAGTTGGATTTGTTGAGATCGGGCCTCAACGGATATTGCAGCTGACCGTGACCGGATGCAAAATACAGATAAAAAAAATGCAGGGAATAGAAAGCCATAAAGGTTGTGCTGTATTAGATTTATCTATTAGCTACCTTCATTTGGTAAAAAATGTAGTTGGAGAGAATATAAAAGGAGGTAATCTTTGGATTTATTTCGGAGATAAGCTGGCCGATGGTGAGTATGATGAAAAGACGAAATGGAGCGATTTTAATGTGAGCAATCCACTCTTTTTCAATTTCTATCACGGATTAGAATTACTCTTAAAGGGTTTTTTGTTATTAAAAGATAATTATATCTTAAAAGCTGATTATAAAATTACAAAGCTATTAAATGATTTTCGGGAAAACTATAGCCAAAAGATACAACTAATATCAATATTAAACAAATACTTAACCATTGAACTATTGCCCAGCTATATAGCAGATTGTTTAAATGAAAACAATATTCAAGTTGACGATTTGTATGAATTTTTTAGGTATCCACTCGATAAAAAATTTCAAACACAAAGAGACTATTCCAGGATACGATTTAAGGAAGAAGAGGGCCTTAAATTTTTTGAGGATTTTATTAAAGATATCAACGCTTTATCAATTGAGGCAGTAAAACTATCCAGAGAGATTGATGCGAGCTAAGTTTTAACAAAAAGCATAATCTCCCTTCGTTTTTTGTGTTTGTAATGACTTTTTATCTATAATACAATGATTAAAATCGCATTAATGCTGGAGGCTAGCAAGATGAGTGACAGAGACTTGACCACTATTGCGATGGCGCGGTTGGGGTTTGATGGGGCGACTTGGTTTTTCAATCTGGCGCATGTGTCTATGGCGGCGCGGATCGCTTGAGGTAAAGATAGTGCAAACGTAAAAAATGGAACGATTGGAATTAAAAGAGAATAATTTCGAAGATCTTCTCTAGGAGGAGTTTTCGTTGGTTTATCCGGACAAGGATACGCTTCAAAAAACGGTTGGGCATGTTAGAAAAAGCCAGTACAGGAGAAATTCGAAAAACTCGATTTTCGTGCCCGATGCGGTGGGCGCTTTGGTGCGGCCCGATAGAAGCAATCGGATATATTCGAACAGTTGCGCGGCAGAAGGCAAGGTTTACGATGTTCCGTCCCTAGAATCCAAGTTTATCGAGCTTGAAACTGCGGGCGTGTTAAGCTGTGGGGTTGCGACGGTCCATTTTGCCGATGGTTCCCGCATGCTGGTCCATGGCGCTTTTCCGCAAGCCTTAAAAACGATGGTTGCCCGCGGGATTGAGATCGTGGGTCTTGACGCGCCGCCCGATGGTTGATTCAAAATGGATTTATACGTTAATCCCGAGGAAGCCGATGGGACCGAGGATATTAACGGAATAAACAGTTACAAGGGCCAGCTGCTGGCCATGGCGGAGCGCCTAGGATTATCTTTTGACATCAAACAATTCAACGTCAGCAAAATCGATACGATAATAATCCCGCGTTGATCGGTCCGTGCCGGGAGCCTGGAACCAAAGTGCGGTTTAAAAACTGCTTATTTGACATATTAACAAAAAAGTGTTAAAGTAAATAATTATATTGTTCTTTTGAGAAAGGTGAGATAATGGAAAATTTGGAGAAACCCGAGCGGATAGAACTTGACAAATTGGTCGGCGCCATAGCCGACAACCTAGAACTGTTGAAAATAAACCGGCGTTCCATAACGCGGAGCTATTGCAATTCTCCTTTTCTTGAGGAGAATTTATTAGTGCAAGGCGAAGCAACATTTCGGAGAATCCTTGCGGTTGCCGTTGATTTGGACGAGCTTTTGTCAAACAATCCAGACAAATTTTCGGCAATGGAAGAGCAGTCCATAGAAGCAATATCCGAGACGATACTCGCCACATTAAAGTACCTTGCGACAGAGCCCAAAAAATGGTGGTTGCCCTGGTCCAAGCCGCCGGCGAAACTGGCCTTGATCTTTACGGCACACTATTTGTTGGAGAGATTGATTGCGGATAAAGATTATTTCCCACAGTTCGCGCCGGGGCATATCAGACCGGTGATCAGAAATATCCTGGGCGTCGAAAAAATAAAGGTTTCCGGCACATTCAAATAAGTGTGCCTTTTTTATTCAGTGCGCTATGCTTGCGCTCGTGAAGCGTTTTTTCTGTAATACGGATGAGTTGAGGTCAGACCTTAACTGATAAGCTGATGGAAGATTCTAGCTGCTCAAACAAGCTTCCAACGATTGGGAGTTTTTTGATTACGGTTTTTAATTCCCATTATTGGAATTATTAATTTGAAATTGAAGAAGGAATGGGGTAATTTAAATAAATGGAATTGGTCAGGGATTTTACAAAAATAAATAAAAACGACAACCAGTTGGCTGGCGGCAAAGGGGCGTCGTTGGGGGAGATGACGCAAGCCGGGATCAATGTTCCGGGCGGTTTTGTGGTGCTGGCCGCGGCTTTTGAGCGGTTTATGGAAGAAACCGGGGCTGGCAAAAAGATCAACGCCATTCTTGGCAAGGTTAACCGCGATGAAAATTACAGCGTTGTGGCCGCGTCAGAAAGGATCCGCAAACAGATTCTGAAAGTTAAAATGCCCGAGGACATTGCCAAAGTCATACTTCAAGCTTTTGACGATCTTGGCGCGGAATACGTCGCGGTGCGTTCGTCGGCCACGGCCGAGGACGGCCATGATCATGCCTGGGCGGGCCAGCTTGAATCATATTTGAATATTGCCAAAAAGGATGTCGTAGACAAGGTAATACTTTGCTGGTCGTCGCTGTTTACTCCGCGCGCGATTTTTTATCGGATCGAAAAGGGGTTGCAGGGCGCCAAGATATCGGTGGCCGTGGTGATCCAAAAAATGGTAGAGTCCGAAATCTCGGGCGTTGCTTTCTCGGTCCACCCCTTGACGGAAGATAAAAATCAACTTATTATCGAGGCGAGTTTTGGATTGGGCGAGGCGATAGTTTCAGGCTTGATCACGCCTGATACCTATACGGTATCAAAAGACCCTTTGCGGGTCCTGGAAACCAATATCTCAATCAAAGACCGGGCGCTTTGCCGGGCAAAAAATTCATCGGGCGATTCCAACGAATGGTTGACTATCATGGAACCGAAAGCCTCGGAATCGGCGCTGGCCGAAGGCCAAATTCTGGAACTCTCCAAAATAATTATTGCCATAGAGCGCCACTATGGTTTTCCCTGCGACATTGAATGGGCCTACGAATCAGGCAAATTTTTTATTGTACAAAGCCGGCCAATAACGACTCTTAACAAGTAAGATGATCAGTGATTTGGAAAAAAGAATTGGCGGTGTTAAAAACTGGCTTATCTTAAACAGCGGGGCAGTGCCTTTTGTCGTTGCCTACGTTTTGCGGCAGATGATCCAATGTTCCTACAAGCGCTATCCTAAAAATTATCCGCTTAGTTTTGGCGGCATCCGCATGACCGATGGCGGCAGGCGCGGCCAGTATTTTGCCGACCAGGACGAGTATCGTGTTTCTTTTTTGAAATTGATCAGCAACAAAAACGCGTTGAAAAAAATCTGCTCCGATTTTGAGACCGGAGAGAAAAATTTTAATGATTTCATCAAGCTTGTCGAAAAGAATGGCGAAACGTATCTGCACAAAAATTACGACAAGTTTATCCGCGAATACGACGCGGAGTATATTCCCGGCACCATGATTGACGGCGTGATGGTTTATGGCGAGCGGTTTTTTAATGAAATGTGCGCAAAGTATCCTGCCGGCGAGAAGGAATTGTTCATATTGACCGCGCCATGGGGCCAGACATTCTTGAACCGCTATCGCCAGGAATTGTTGAAGATTGCCATAAAATACAAACAACTAAAATTAAAGTCCGCCGGCGAATTGCTCCAAAATAAAGAAATAAAATCCCGGATCGAAAAGGTCCGGAAAAATTTCCATTGGATCAACAACAGCTACAAAAACGTTTCCGCGTTGCCGGTATCATATTTTGCCGGCCAGCTTTGGGAGCTGCTGCAGGACGATAAGACCGATCACGCCAAAGAGCTGGCCGAATTGAAATCCCTGGTTGATAGCCGCAAAAAAGAGTGTGCTCGGATCAAAAAACAGGCGACCTTTGAACCCGATGATTTTGAAAAATTATTGTGGCTGGCTAAGATCGCCTGGTTAATCGACCGGCGCAAGGAATGCAATCTGGTGGCTAATTATTATATTGGCAAGCATTTGGAATGGTCATGTAAAAACCTTGGCATCGCCTATGAAGACGCTCTTTTCCTGTTGCCGTGGGAATTGGATAAGATAATCGCGGGTAAAAATAAAATCACCGATTTTCCGGTCAAAGAGCGCCGGGTGGAGGGGATATTCGCCATGGATATTTACGGCAATGAATTGTTTCTGACCGGAGACGAAGCAAAAAAATTGTGGTCTGTTATCGATCGGCCGGTTGTGGCATGCGACGCGCGCCAGATCAAGGGCATGGTGGCTTACAAGGGGAAAGTCCGGGGAACGGTCAGGGTGGTAATGGATGCGAGCAATCCCGGCGAATTCAATCAGGGCGATATTTTAGTTACCGGCATGACCCGCCCGGATTTTTTGGGCTTGATGAAAAAAACCGCCGCATTTGTTACCGACGAAGGCGGCATTACCTGCCACGCCGCGATCATCGCCCGCGAACTGAAAATTCCCTGCATTGTCGGCACCAAGATCGGCACCAAGATCCTAAAAAACGGCGACAAAGTGGAAGTCGACGCGGAAAAGGGGCTGGTAAGGCTTATTTAATTTATCAAAAGTCTAAGTGTAAAAATAAAGACCCACATTCATCGAAGATGTGGGTCTCGGGGTTTCAATGTGATGGTGGATTACCAATGAACCATTTTGTGTCCAGGCAAATACCTTGTTCGTCGAGCGTCAGTTGTACGCCCTCGCATTCTTTTAGGCTGGTATAAAGGATATCGTCTGTCCCTGGGTGTATCGCCATGATGACAGACTCTATCAGCACGCCGTGACCGACAACAATAAAGGTCTTGGCCGGGCTTGCTAAGATTAGCCGGAGAAGTGCTGCCCATGCTGTTTGTCCAAAGCAGATTAGCGCCGTGAACATCGAAGCGGTGATCCTGTCATCGTGCATGTATTGTGCCAGGCTTACATTTCCGAGAATATTGTAAGCCGCTTCGATCTCGGCACCTTCCACTGTTTTTTCGTCGTGAAGCAGCGATTTCATGCAGGTCAGCTTCGCAATTTCATAGCCAGCCAATTCGGCCAGCGTTTCCCTGGTTCTTGCGAGGGGCGTGCAGTAACCCTCGCCAATGTGCGGCCTGCCCATTTGTTCCCGGCGCAGCCTGGCGAGTACTCGGCCTGCCTCGGTTAAGTGCCCGTCGGATTCCTTCAGACTATGCCTATATAGCCAAACCGTCCGTAATCTTTTTGACAAGTTATACCTCCTAGAATGATATGTGCCGTAATTAACCAATATTATGTCATATTATTTTTATAATGTCAAATAATTTGTACCTTTTTTCTTGACTTTATCAATGATTATTGTATGGTATTTTGTGGTGATCAAGATGGACGCTAACAGATTTGCAGTTGACGCGATTTGCCATAAAATCCAAGAAACGATCGACGAAGTCAATCAGATAGAAAGCGATCTGATGGCATTAGAGAAGCTTGCCGGACGGCTGGTCAGAATACTTTGGTTCATTTCAAGCGATTACAGGGAGTTGCTCGGTAAGCGCAGCCAAAAAATATATGTTTGTCTGGGTTGGACCTATCTTATTGCTGTCAATGCCGATGTTGAGATCAGCATGTTGGCGCCCGGCGATGACATAAACAAAAACAAATGGAACCAGGTCATGGAGAATGTATCAGCGATGCAAAGCTCCGCCAGATCGCCAAAGCCATTGATCGCGGCGATCCAGCACTGTAAAAAAGAAATAGTCAGGATATTGGAACTACCCAAGGAGCCGTAAAAAGCTCTTTTTATTTTCCTTGAATTTAGGCCTATTTTTTGCTACCGTAAAGCCGTACTGCAATCTGTGGTTAGGCGGCAAGTTTGATTATGTATTTTACTTATATCCTTCAAAGCCAAAAAACCAGCGGATATTATATTGGTTATACTTCGAATATTGACGAGAGGTTGGTTCGACATAATTCAGGCAGGAATAGATCAACTAAGAGAGGAATGCCATGGAAATTGATTCATTGCGAGAATTACAAAGATAAGATTTTGGCTATGAGACGAGAAAGGGAAATTAAGTCTTATAAGGGAGGAGATGCATTTAGAAATTTGATTAAAAATTGTATTTAATTCAATCCAGCGCGGAGGGGTCGCATAGTGGCCTAGTGCGTTCGCTTGGAAAGCGAATATATCGAAAGGTATCATGGGTTCAAATCCCATCCCCTCCGCGCTGGATTGAAATTATAGTCGCGTAGCGGCCGAGCGCGCCCCGCATCCTGCGGGGTATGCCGAAAGGTATCGCGGGTTCAAATCCCATCCCCTCCGCTTTGAATATAAAGTGTTCGCATAGCGGCCGAGCGCGTCCCGCCGACGGCGGGATATATCGAAAGGTATCGCGGGTTCAAATCCCGCCCCCTCCGCAAACGAAATTCGTGTTAAAATATTTCATGAAATTAATATCACTTAATATTGAATTAAATAAACATTACGATACTGTTTTAGATTTTCTAAAAAGAGAAACCCCTGATGTCATTTGTTTACAAGAACTCCTAGAAGACGACTTCAGCCGTTTTAAAAAAGAATTAAATATGGAAGCGATTTTTAAAGTATTTAGCTATTTTAAAAATGATCCATACTATCAAGACATTGAGGGTAAAAGACAAGGAGTGGCGATTTTTGCAAAAAACATTGTAGTCTCTGGAGCCCTTTTTTATGTAGGTAATGAAGAGAATCTTTTAAAATCTAAGGAAGAATATTTATCTAATGAAGAATTTAAGAAAAATAGAGTACTTTTATGGGTAGATGTAAAAGACAAAGAAGGAGAAATCTATAGATTTTCAAATACCCACTTCCCAGTGACAAAAAAAGGAGAATCAAGCCTATATCAGCTGGAAGTTGCAGATAAACTTTTAGAAAAGATTATGGGTCTTGAAGAATTTGTGCTTTGTGGTGACACTAATGCTCCTCGAGGAAATGAAACATTTAGTCGCTTAGCAAAAAAACTAAAAGATAACATTCCATTAGTATACAAAACAAGCATTGATCAAAACCTACATAAAGTAAAAGGAATTCAGTTTATGGTTGATGCTCTTTTCACAACCCCTGCTTACAAAGCTTTAAATGTAAAGTTGATAGACGGTGTCAGCGACCATATGGCTGTTGTTGCTGAAATTAGTAAAAATTAACCATTATTTATCAACAAACAGATTCCAACAGCGTACCAAACTGCCCGCCCTAAAGTCAAAATCAATCAAAGCAGCATAGCGGCCGAGCCACCGCCGTTGGCGGGGTCCCGCCCCTGGCGGGATGCGCCCCCGCGAAATGCGGGGGTATGCCGAAAGGTATCATGGGTTCTCCCGCCCCAGCGGGATCCCCGCATCTTGCGGGGAAAACCCATCCCCCCCCGCAGTAACTGCCTGCTGGGGTATTTGTATTTTAAGGTCGTTCCTCGATGTAACCGTCGAGGTGCGACCTTGGTAAGCTTGTATTTTAAGCTTACGCGAGTACCCCAGCGAGCAGTTACAATTCGAGCAACCTTTGATATGGCAAAAAAGTTCAAGAAAATTATTTTATGGCTGGGCGCGCTGACGATTGTTTTTTTGGTTTACGCTCATTTTGAAACTTATTGGATACAGGTCATGCCGACAACGATTTCAAGCGACAGCCTGCCGCCGGAATTTTCGGGCAAGAAGATTGTTTTTATTGCCGACACTCATTGCGGCGATAACTTCGAACCGGCGCGCTTGGGAAAAGTGGTTGACCGAATCAATTCGCTAAAACCCGATATCGTGCTTTTGGGCGGTGATTATGTTAACCGCAACGGCAAATATACTACCGCCTGCTTCGGGGAAATGGCTAAGATCGAGGCGCCTCTGGGGAAATTCGGCATCTTGGGAAATCACGATGTGGAAGCCAAAGCCGCAAGCGTAGAAAATGCGATGCGGGTCGCGGGAATCACGCCGCTGGTCAACGAGAACCGGAAAATTTCCATTGGCGGTTCGGTTATCACCATCGCCGGCACTGATGAAACCTGGTATGGCAAACCCGATGGCGCCAAAGCAATGAAAAATGCTTCCCCTTTTGCCGTCTACTTAACTCACGATCCGTGGTATCTGGAACAATACCGCCCGGCGGCTCAGCTTTTGCTGGCCGGTCACACGCACGGCGGCCAAGTAACGCTTTTTGGCATCCCGTTCGCCTCCATAATATTCCATCATAAAATCAAATACGAAAAAGGAATATTTTTCGAAAACGGCCGCACCATCATCGTCACCAACGGCATCGGCGCCACCATCCTTCCCTTAAGATTTTTCGCCCGGCCACAGATTAATTTGATAACTCTTGAAAGATCTAACTGAAATCTGCGCGATCTTTTAATTTTTGGATTGTTTTGAATTTTATAATTCCCAAATTAGGTAACTATTCAGTTTTCTCCAAAACGTATTCCTGATTTCCGCCCGAAAGCAGGCGGGCAAGCAAACCAGAGGGCGGTTTTTCATTGCCCATTGTTTCTTTTTGGGGAAAACTGGATAGTTGCAACCGATTCTCAAGGTTGGTTTTTTTGATTTTTTGCGATAAGCTCAAGTAATCCAAAAAATCGCCAAGTCGTTAGGAGTTACTGTGGAGGATGCGTTATACCAAATTATTAGTAATTAAATATGAAAACAATAAAAAAAGGTACACAGAATACTAACAAGAAAGTCGCAAAAAGGGCGGACGGGGAAAGCGCTGTGCTGGCGGCGATCGCCGCGATGCCGGGATCGGACCGCGCCATGGGCGAGCGGCTCCATGGGATCATTAAAGCCAATGCGCCTGTCCTCTCGCCGAAAACCTGGTATGGGATGCCCGCATATGCCAAAGACGACAAGATTATATGTTTCTTCCGCAGCGCGCAGAAGTTCAAAGAGAGGTATATGACGCTTGGTTTTAACGACGGAGCGAACCTCGACGAGGGCAACCTGTGGCCGATCTCCTTCGCGTTGAAGGCATTGACTGCTGCCGAAGAGGCGAAAATAGTCGCGCTTGTAAAGAAAGCGGTGAGATGAGAACACGTTGTCTGGTTCAAAGGTCCAAGTTTTTCAAATTAAACTTTAATATGGATCGTATGAAAATATCTCTGCTGCAAATTGATTCTGGTGTCGATAAAGAGGCAAATTTCAGAAAGGGGCAAAGACTTATGGGAAATACAGAGTTAAACTCTGTATTTGAAAACTAACTGGTTTTTTGATAAAACGAAAACATGAAAACACTATATGAACTTGCTAAAAAAGAATTAAGAGGTTCTCATGATTATTCTCATGCCCAGAGAATGTTGGAGAATGCCAAAGAATTAAACTCTACATACAAAGGTAATTGGAAAGTAATAGAGGCTTCAATTTTGCTTCATGAATTTAAAAAAAATAATCCCGATAGCGCAAAAGAACTCTTAAAAGTTTTTACAGATGAGGAAATCGAAAATGTTATTCATTGTATAAAAACTCATTATTGCTTAAAGATTGATAAACCCCGGACCATAGAAGCGAAGATTGTCCAAGATTGTGATACTCTGGATATGTTAGGAGCCATAGGTATTGCAAGAGGTTTTATGGCTGCAGGCGAAAAAGGTTTGGATTTGGCAGAAGCTAAGGATGAATATAAAAACAAAAGACTCGGTCTTTATACTAAGTTAAACTTGGAAGAATCCAAAAGCATAGCTGATAAAAAATTCAAATTCACGAAGCTTTTCTTTGAGACCATTGATAAAGAAATATGAATAATCATCTGTGGATTAATTCAATCGCAGGGATCCAACCCCTGCGATTGAATTAATCAGATAATTAAAATCCAGTTTTAATAATCGCGAAATGATTTTATGAAATTGAAAACTGCGTTGGTGATATAATTAAATAAAATTATGGAAACATTTGAAAAAATTGAACCTAAGCAAGAACAGGAAACGGTTGTTTCTCGTTTTGAAGATTTTAGAGGCAAGGATTTGTCGGAAGAAAATTTTCCAAATGTTTCCATTGATGTTTTGCAAACAATAAAATTTGATACGGAAACAATTTGGCCGGAAAAAGAAAAGTTGCCAAAAGATTTCAACCCGGAAAAACTTTTGGAAGAAAGCAAAAATCCGGGTCTTGGAATCAAAGAACTGCACGAACAAGGAATAACCGGCCAAGGAGTGGTGGTGGCGATTATTGATCAAAAATTGGATATTGGCCATCCGGAATATAAAGATTCCATTGTTGACTATGTGGAATATGACGGAGCTGAAAAGGAAGGAATAAGTATGCATGGTCCAGCGGTGGCAAGTTTGCTTGTGGGAAAAGATTGCGGTGTCGCGCCCGGGGCAAAATTAGTTTATAAAGCCGTACCATGCGGTAGAAATTTTCTTCCATACGCCAAATCATTAAAGAACATTATTCAGGACAATAAAAATGTTCCGCAAAATGAAAAAGTAAGGGTTGTCAGTTGTTCAATCGGCTATAGGTTAGAGAAGCCAGAGCCGGGACTTGATGAATGGGTTAATACTTTGGAAAAAGCTAAAGAGGCAGGAATTTTTGTTGTAGACGCTGGCGGCGAGCAAATTGATATTTCATTTAGCGGTGGCGGAAGCCCGGGAAACAAAGATGATTTTGAAAGTTATTTACCTTGGTTGTATGAGGACGAAGGAAACGAAGAATTGAATGAAGAGCATCTAAACGAAAGAAAAAAAGAAATAGTTGTTCCGTCAGATTACCGAACAATGGCTTCTTCGTGGAATAAAGAGGGGCAATATATGTACAATGGGAAAGGCGGGATAAGTTGGTCTGTTCCTTACCTTGCGGGATTATTTGCTTTAATTTTACAAGTCAATCCAAATATCAAGCGAGAAGAAATTGCGGAAATTATAAATGCGAGTGCGATAGTAAATGCAAAAGGTCTGAGAATTGTAAATCCAAAAGGGATTATTGATTTAGTAAAAGAAAGAATTAAAAGTTAGTCGCGGCGAAAAAAAATAAATTTGTTTCAAATCCTGCTCGCATTTGGAGTTTGCTCGAAATAATTTCGAAATTTACCTAACAAACACCACCAAATTTTTAAGTTTGGACAGAATCAAGATAAGGGATTTTGACAATTGGAAAGTCGACGTTGGTTAATGTATAACGGTTTTTTGCGGCAATTGTCCGAAATTTTTGGTATAATTTTTATATGGAAGACATCACTCTCCATGCCAAGTGGCTTATCAAGGCTCCTCTAACGGAGGTGTTTAACATAATAACTGACTTTGAGAAATATCCTGAGTATTTTCCGAAAGTTGCGGAATCCATACAAGTCAGGCGGCGCCAAGGAAATAATTTGGAAATAGACGCGACCGTCAAATCGTTTGGCCAAAAGTTTCCGGTAAAAATGAAAACCCAGATCCTCCCGCAAAAGGGGTTCATTTCGGATAACGAAAGCCCTAAATTTGGAACTTCCGGCCACGAAGAATTGTTGCTTTCCCAACGTCCGGAAGGAACCGTGATCGATTACACTTATCAAGTTTACATCCATAAACGCTGGCTCCGCATAGTCGCGCAGCCATTGATTGGTTGGTTTTCCATGAAATACTGGCAGAAAGCGGTCATAGATGAACTAAGAAAAAGGCTCGAGAGATAAAATCCCGAGCGTCATTCAGTAGTTATATTTTTATGAAGAAGTTGGTGGCTATTGGGGGTGGGCATATCGGGAGGTTGGGGCCGGTTTCGACTACTCCCATCGATAAGGAAATAATCCGGCTGTCGGGCAAGAAAAATCCCAGGCTGCTTTTTGTTCCCACTGCCAGTTCGGATTTGGAGGTTTATTGCGAAGTTGCCAGAAAATATTTTGGCAAACTGGGGTGTGATGTCGATGTTTTGTATTTGGTAAAAGAAAAGCCGGCGCTAAAAGAAATCGAGAAAAAGATTTTTAATTCCGATATTGTTTATGTCGGCGGCGGCAGTACTCTTAAAATGATGATGGTCTGGCGGAAATTGGGCGTGGATAAGGTTTTAAAACTTGCCTACGAACGCGGAGTGGTGCTGTCGGGCAAAAGCGCGGGATCGATCTGCTGGTTTGATTCCGGGATTAGCAATTCAAGGAAGTATCGCAATCCCAAAAATTGGGAATTTATCAACGTTAAGGGGTTGGGTTTGGTGAAGGGTGCTAATTGCCCGCATTATGATAAAGAACCGCAGGGAGAGTCACGCCACGATGATTTTGGCAAAATGATTGCCAAAACCGGCGGTTTTGGAATCGCTATCGACAACAATTGCGCCATTGAATTCATTGATGGCAAATATTTTAAAGTGATTAATTCCCAACCGGGAGCGGGTGCATTCAGGGTTTATAAAAAAGATGGCAAGGTTGTGTCGCAAAAAATAGACAAAAAAGCGGAAATGATCCCGATAGATGAATTATACGAAACTATTTGAGCATATCTAAATTTTTTAGCTAAGAATACAATTCCTTGTAATTTATAAAATTATCGATAATATAGATAAAAAAGCGATTGAGGTGTAAAAATGGATTATGTACCGGTTGGTTTGCTGGGTTTCCGGATTGAAAGAGCTATCCACGCGAAATATATTATCATCGGAGGGATTATCGCAACGATAATTCTTTGGATGGGTTCTGTTATTTTACATTATTCGTTAACTTATCCCGCATTACTAGTGATACTGGTGATTCTTTTGCCGATAATTAGAAATTATGAAAACGGATTGAGGAATCAGCAGAGGAGAGAAACACTAGATTATATGAAGAAACAAATAAGATATCCTGGAGGCGAATAATCCTCCTTTTCTTTTCCATATCCGGTGTATTTATGAAAAATGTAAAAGTAGCTTTAAGGGCTATAACCTGATTTTAATCTTTTAGGGTGTTATAATGGATTAATGGTAGGGGCTAATCCTTGCCACTTAACAAATACATGGCAGACGAAAAAAAAGAGGAAAAGACTAAACAGAAGAATACGAGGATGGCGATGGTGGGGCTTATTATTTTTTTTGTGCCGCTGCTCACGGATTCCAAGAACGACCCGTTCGTGAAGTTTTGGGTCAAACAGGGTTTGGTGCTTTTTATCGGATGGATAGTGATCGGGGTGGTTACCGGCATTCTTGTTTATGTTCCTTTTTTGGGATACGTTATATCTCAACTGCTGAGTTTGGCCTGGACGATTATTCTGATCATCGGCATCGTTGCCGTGGCCAACGGCGAGCAAAAACCTTTGCCGATCGTAGGCCAATTCGCCAACCAGTTCAAGTTCTAGCGTTGCGCCAGTATCGTATCTATTATGAAAAACAAAATAACTTGGTTTTTGGCGCTGGTCGTCGTTATCTTGGCGGCGGTTTTGTGGTCTTCGTATCAAAATAACGCCAAGTCGGCAGGAAGCAGCGCCAAAACGGCGGTAACCGGTATTGGGCCGGCCATATCTCCAAATGTGGTACCAATGTCGGTGGTATCGGTAACGCAATCCGACGGCTTCTATAATATCCAGGCCGAATATCCGCAATTTTCCGGCGTTGACCCGGCGTTCAATAAAAAAATATCTTCGCTGATCAACGACCAGATTAAGTCTTTTCAAAAAGAATCCAAGGATAATTTTGACGCGCGCAACGCCACGATGCCAGCCGGACAAAAGCCTTTGAAAAGCCCGGAACAACCGTTCGATTTTATTGCGAGCATGACGCCGGCGCAATTCAGCCCCGCCTACGTTAGTTTTATGATCGATATTTATTATTTTTCCGGCGGCGCCAATGGGATCGACCAGATATTCGCGTTCAATTACGACCTGAAAAACAAAAAAGAAATTTCCATCACCGATTTTGCGGGCTCGCAGGCGGGCTTGGATAAATTGGCATCGCTGGCCCAAAGCCAGGTTACTTCGCAGTTGCAGTCCAATGGTTTGCAGATCGATAGCACGTTAAAGCAAATGATTGCCGACGGTACCAAATCGACGTCCGATAATTACAGCAATTTCACATTTGGTTATGGCAAGTTGACGGTCTATTTTGAGCAATACCAGGCGGCACCCGGATCGGCGGGCACCATTACCACAGTGTTTTACAAATCCGATCTGGATCAGAATTCAATTAATTCTTCTTACTTAAATTAGAACAGGATGACGGTAATGGCGGTGGAAGTCAGACTTCAGCCGCTTTGACGGGTGAAGAAAATTGGTATATAGTGTTGCCAGTACTTAATGGTTGGAGGTTTGATAATATGCTGGGATTAAGGCTGGAAGATTTTGACGCGGGTACGTTTAGGGAAATTCTGATGCGCTATTGGCGTATATTTAGGGGAAATACACAGAAATTATATTTCTCGCGCGACCGCGATTGGAATGAAACGCTTAATAAAATCAAAGAACAGTTAAAAAGAGGGGAGGCCGTATTTCTAAAATTGGACGCAGCCACCATATTTGAGCCGAAAATCGGCCTATCTATTCGCTGCGAAATAAATGGCAATCTAGGCCAAGCGACGGTCTGGTTCTCTATAAACTCCAAGGATTTGCGGCGGGACTACATGGACACAGATTTAGTGGTGGATCGATTTACCACTAGTCTTGATGCCTATCTCTTTTCGAGAAGAATCGGTGTTTATCCTGACTTTGAGCACGTTAAACATCTTGGAGATGATATAGAGACAGCCATAATTTCTGACGGCTGGGCTGGCAGTTTTAGACATAAGGTTGAAGAACTGCGACAAAGGGCTGTCGATTGTCATGACGAATGCAAGCTGGCTTGCGAAACTTACGAGATAATAATGCTTCGAACCGAGGAGTTGCTAAAGTATGTGGACACATTAAGCAACTGCATAGATGGCGTGGACGATTTGCTCGATGGGGTCAAAGATCCATTAATATATGATTTGGCCATTATCGATGCGATTGTCCGCCCAAAGTGGTTTGTTTATTAAACGCCTGGAGCGAAGCGGAAGGCAGTTTAAGAAGATACCCCGTCGCGTTTGCCCGAGGAGATTCATTAAGCCGCAATAGAGGCGGCTATTTTTTTTGGGGTGTTGCTTGACGGTTTTAATTTATTATTATAGAATATGAACGTGAAGATATTTTTTGATACGAAAGAATATAAACTTACAATCTGAAGACAGGGGAATCTTGCCGAATTTTTCGGTTTGGTTTTTTGACCCTGTTTTTTTGTTGTCCCGCCAAGCGGGATTATATCGGTAAAAAAATGGAAAACACTAAAATCACAATTTCAAAACACTTATACCAGCGCAAAGATACCAACGACCGCGATCCGCTGGTGATCTTAAAGCGGCTAGATAAATCATATGGCAAAAAGGAACTCTTCGAGGACGTTGATCTTTCGGTTTATTTCGGCGACCGCGTCGCCATTGTGGGGCCTAATGGCATCGGCAAATCGACACTGTTAAAGATCTTAATCGGGGCCGAAGAGCCGGACGCCGGTTCGCGCGAAGTTGCCAAAAACACGGTGATCGGTTTTTTGCCGCAGGAAACCCACTGGGATACTTTGTCCAAAACCATCATTGAGGAGATTTATTCGGCCAACCGCGAGGCGTTCGATCTGATCGAAAAAAAGAATGTTTACGAAAAAAACGAAAAGGAAGGACCGATGAGCGAAGTCGAGATCGCCGAATATTTCGCTTTACTGGAAACCATGAAGACCAGGGACGTTTACCGCTACCAGGGATTGATCGAAAAACTGCTGGTCGATTTTGGTTTTCCCCAAGAATCTTGGCAGCGCACGATCGAATCGCTGTCGGGCGGGGAGCGTACCAAGCTGGCGCTGGCCAAGGTCTTGTTGTTTCGTCCTAACGTTATTGTTTTGGACGAACCGACCAATCATTTGGATTTGGCCACAGTGGAGTGGTTGGAGAACTTTTTGGCGACGCTTAATGCCGCCATTGTTTGCGTTGCCCACGACCGGTACTTCCTGGATAAGGTTTGCGACAAGACCTACGAGCTGAAACACGACGGTCTGGACAAATATTACTGCAATTATTCGCAGTATGTGGTTGAGAAAGTCCAGCGGCAGGAGAGTGCCCAGCGCGCCTATGACCAGCAGCAGAAATTCTTAAAGGAACAGCAGGAATACATTAACAAATTCCGTTACAAGGCCACCAAAGCCGCGGGCGTGCAAAGCCGGATCAAAGAGCTGGATAAAATAGAAAAACTGGAAGACCCGCACGAGAGCCAAAGAACGGTTAATATCCAATTTCCGCAACCCAGCAAGGTTTGTACTAAAGTTTTAACGCTAAGCTCGGTAACTGTCGGGACTAAAGACGGCGTGTTGTTTGAAATTCCCGAAAGGCTGGACGTTTATTGGGGCGATAAGATCGGTATTATCGGTTCCAACGGCATCGGCAAATCAACGCTGATCAAAAGCATCATGAGCGGCCAGTTTTTGAAGGGCAAGGTTTCGGTCAACGAAAAGATCAAGATCGGTTATTATTCGCAAGGCCACGAAGATTTGGATCCGTTAAAGTCGGTGATCGACGAGGCGATCTCCAAAACCGACGAGGTCAACGAAGAAAGGATCCGCCGCGTTTTGGGCGCCCTGCGTTTTTCGGGCGAGGAGGTCTACAAAAAAGTCAGCGCTTTGAGCGGCGGCGAACGCGCGCGCCTGGTCATGGCCGAACTGATAATGCAAAAAGTAAACCTGTTGCTGTTAGACGAGCCAACCAATCATTTGGATCTGTTGAGCAAAGAGGTTGTTACCGATGTTTTCAAGGAATACCGGGGCACGATCATTTTGGTCAGCCACGACCGTTACATCTTAAACAACGTCTGCACCGCCATCTGGTCGGTGGCCGACGGCCGCCTGACCACGAGCGTGGGCAACTACGAAGATTACAAGTACCACTTGGAACAAAAATAGCTGAGTTTTTAATTATAATAATGCCGGGTGGCGTTTGCGTTTTCCGTGTTTTTGGACCAAGGGTGATATAATATGTCAAAGCAATAATTTAAATAAATGATAATATTTATCTTGGTCATTTTGGCATTTTTTATTTCTCTAGCTTTCGGATTATTTTTGAATACTTTTTCGCTGTATTCGATCTCTAAAATTAACAATGTTCATGGTGTATCTCTCAAAAAATCATTAAAGATCGAGGCTAAATTGTTTCTCGTTGTTTTGCCATTAATTTTGTTGATCAGCTTCATTATTATTTCTTTTTTTGCTTTGGTGGGCAATCCTTCCACAGTTGCACCCTATTCCATGATATTGGTCTATGTCATTTCATTAGTTGTATTATTTTATTTTTTTAATGCTTTTATGAAGCGGTGTTATGCTACCAGCCTGTGGAAGAATTCAGGAATTTTCATACTTTCATTTGTTCTGGCGGGTTTTTTCAATGTGCTGATCGCCGCACCGGCAGTAATTTGGGTAAGATCATTCGTTTTTCAGCCATTTATCATCCAGGGAAGTTCCATGTCGCCTAATTATAACGATGGGAAGTATCTTTTTATAGAGGAATGGGATAGAAATTATCACCGGGGCGATGTGGTGATATTTAAATATCCGATCGATCCCAGCAAGCGTTTCATAAAAAGAATAATTGGCTTGCCGGGCGAAACTATCCAGGCAAAAGATAACCGAGTTTACATAACAAAAAACGGAGTAACCACTGAATTGAACGAATCGGGATATTTACCCGCCGTCAACAAATCGCCGGGTTTTGGTCCAACCAATGTACCCAGCGGTCAATATTTTGTTTTGGGCGACAACCGGGGATTTTCCAGCGACTCGAAAGATTACGGCCCAGTACCGGCAAATTTGATAATTGGCAGAGTGCTTGATAATTAAGCGGCGAACGAAATATAGTTACGGATTATGGAAGGTAAATACACAAAAGAGGGAATTTATTACGAAACCAACAAA
>Ga0182027_10001397_pt1 | contig 40547 bp, 32 predicted proteins | sample 712E1DmetaG_FD_121300 | JGI IMG/M metagenome (GOLD analysis project Ga0182027, IMG submission 121300) | Permafrost microbial communities from Stordalen Mire, Sweden - 712E1D metaG (Illumina Assembly) | ecosystem: Environmental > Terrestrial > Soil > Wetlands > Permafrost | place: Sweden...
AGGTACGCCATGTGATGTTCCGGTGCCAAGAAATGTTATTTTCATTGAAGCCACGATTGTGCCTGGTTTTATATTTATAAGTATCTATGTAGAAAATAATTTAAAATGGTTTTTCAAAAGCGGAGAAATGATGTCTGACCCAACAAAAGAAATAAAAAGAATCGGGCTATTGGACCTTATTATTGTTATTCTTGAGCGTAAATGGACATTCATTGTCGGTATCTTCCTGTTTTGTGTTTTAGGGGTCGTCGTAAGCATCCTGTTGCCGAAATGTTATACCGCGACCGCCATCATTATGAAGCCTGAAAAGAAAATGAGCGGACTCGGCTCCCTTATCGGTAAAGATCTTCCTATGTCGGGCCTGTTAAAATCCATGGATGCGCTTGGGGGCGGGAGCGACGCTGATAATTATTTGAGCATCTTGCAAAGCAGAAGGCTTGCCGAAAAAGTAATAGCTCGTTTTGACCTTGCACACAAATATGCTTTTGACAAAAGGAAAAAATATTACGTGGAGGACTTGTTGAAGGCTTTTGACAGGAATTTTTCCCTTATCGAAAACAACCTGGGCAACATCGAGGTCGCTGTCACGGATTCAAGCCCATCGCTTGCATCGGACATGGCCAATTTCATGGTCGATGAACTCGACACGATCACCTACCAACTTTCAAAGGAAAGTGCCCGGAATTCCAGGCTTTTTTTTGAGGAACGGGTCAATTTGATAAAGCAGGACCTCGATTCCGCCAGCCATGCATTTGCCCGGTTTCAAATCGATAACAAATACATAGATCTTGAACAACAAGTGCGATCATCCATCGAGCAGGTGGCCCAATTCGAAGGCCAAAAGCTGGGAATGGATTTGGAGGCGGCCCAGCTTAAAAGTCAATTCGGCGCCAACAACCAACGTGCTGCTGAATTGGAAAAAGAGAAAAGCGTTTTGGACAATAAAATTGCCGGTTATATGGACCAAGGGGGCGGGAACTTAATCGTGGGGCTACGGCATGCTCCTGAAAAAGCGATTGTTTATGCCGAATTAAAGGGAAAGCTGAAATTGCAAGAAAGCTTGTACGAATTCGTTGTGCAGTTGTTCGAACAGGCCAAAATGTCGGAGGCAAATAATATTCCCACAGTCCAGGTCCTCGAATATGCAAAAACCCCCCAAAAAAAAACACGACCGAAACGCTCGATCATTTGCCTGCTTTTTTTATTCGGCGGTTTTACCGCAACAACGACCTATATACTGCTTGGGAAATGGTGGAAAATCCAGGCGCAAAACAATACTTTACCATACCTGAAAACAAGGCGTATTCTTGCTTTGCTGTCTTTGAAAAAGACATCGGCTAAGTAACTATATATAAAATATCTACGCGGAAAGCGTAGATAAAATCACAGCTACAACTTATCCCGCAGCGAAACGCGGGATTGGTACCTATATATGACTATTGTTTTTCTCCTCATTCTTTTTGCCACTGCGATAACCGCCTCGTATTACAACAAGGACATTTTCTCGCCAATACGGATTTACATCTGCATATATGCATTGCTGCTTGCGATAAATGCCCTGCATTTAAGCGGCCTGCAAACCCCATGGGCACTTACGACACATTTGTTGTTTTGGGGGGCATCATTTTTCTTTATTGCCGGCAGCACCATTATCATCCTTGTCAACAGGATCAACAATCCCCACGCTGCGATCAATTTCGCGTCGATTCAAAGCAGTGTTAAAATAAGCGCAAACGCCACAGACTGGAAATGGTTTTTTAAGATTTGGTTATTGTGTACCTTATTGTTTTTCGCAAGTTATCTTGCCTCCTTTCTCATCACCGGCATAGTACCTGTTTTTTCCGAAGACCCCGACACGGCGCGAATAAAATTTCTCAGCGCAAGCCTGCTCTCGAATATGGGCATCTTTCTTGGCCCTCTTTCTTTGGCATTGGCCACCGAGCTATGGTTTTTCGGCGCGCTTAAAGGCCGCAACCGTCTTGCTATTGTGATTTTTTCGGTCGTCACCCTTGTTTTATATTTATCTCTCGTGACAAGATTCGATCTGTTTCGTTTTATACTTTTTGCAATAATTCTGCTTCATTACGGCAGGAAAAAACTGTCTTTTGGCACTCTTTGCACGGCCTTGGCTTTGTCGCTTGTACTTTTTTTCGCCTTTTTTTTACTGCGGTTAAAATCCAATTCGTTAAGCATGGTTTTACAGATGCACAAGCTGAAAATACCAAAGGATTTTGTATGGTGCTCGAACATATATGCCTATGTCGTTTGCAATTTCTGGAACATGGATTTTGCAATAAGGAAATTTGTCGACGGAACTGCAATGCATCCGCATGGTTGGGGATTTGATTTGTTCAGGCCTTTTTTGTGGATTGCGCAACTTGAAAGCACAATTGCACATGGCTATGGGTTCGACACAATCATGAATGAATCGGTTCAAATGGTGAAATCACTTAACACCATAGCATATCCCTGGCATTTTTTCAAGGATTTCGGGGTGTTCGGCGTTTATTTTTTGCCGCTTTTTTTCGGCATGCTCATCACAATATTTTACGTCAACACCGTCAACAGCCCAACGCTTTTCAATATTTCCATGTGGGCGCTTCTTGCCCCGTTTATCCTGTTCAGCTATGCCATACCGCTTTGGGAATTTTGGTTTCCTTATTTATACTTTTTAATCATGGCGATTGCCCATAAAAGGATCAGGATCGCCACATGAGCGATTATGCCGACCAAACACTCTGATTTGTCTATTATTGTCGTCAGTTACAACACCGTCGACCTTCTGGCGCAATGCCTTGGGAGCCTTCGGAAACACCTTTGCGGGAAAATAGACTTCATTGCCATTGTCGTCGACAACAACTCCTGCGACGAAACCCGGCGATGGCTCGCATCATATCAAGCCGACAATTCCTGGGTACACGCAATATTGCTAAACGACAATGTCGGGTTTGCGCGCGCAAACAATATCGGCATCCGTTTCTGCACCTGCAAAAACGTCCTTCTTCTTAACAGCGACGCCTATCTTATAGACGATTCGCTCCTGTTGGCAGTGGCGCATTTGGACAAAAACCCCGGTCTTTTCGGCTGCGGATGCACACTTCTTGACCGAGAAGAAAAATCGGACATTTCGTATGGTTCTTTCCCTTCTTTACCTGTTGTTATGAAGGAAATCTGCACAAACCGGTTCAATCAATTGCGCGCCGTAACGCCTGTTAAAAACGACACGATACGACAAATCGATTTCCCCTGCGGCGCATTTTTCCTTTTCAAAAGGAACATGTTCGACGAACTTGGCGGTCTCGACGAGGCTTTTTTCATGTACTTTGAAGAAACCGATTTGGCAAAGCGCGCATGGGACAAAGGACACATCATCGAATATTTTCCCAAAACCAACATTGTGCATTTGCGGGGAGGCAGCAGCGGTACGGAAAATGGGGCATTAACAACTATTTTCTATCAAAGTTGGAATTATTATTTCAGCAAGCACCATTCTTTTGTTGAAAAAATTGCCCTAAACAGTATATTGTATTTGTTTTTTTCCGCCATGTTTTTTTATTCGTTGATTTCAGGCAAAAAAAAGGTCTGTTCATATTACAAACATCATCGCAGAGGATTGGTTAGTTCGTGGTTCAAAAGCAGGGATTTAATGGTTAATGAAATAAAAAAAAGGAGCAAGGCTTGTGACCCTGCTCCTGAATAACTATTTCCATGTTGGACTTATGCGGGAACGACGCTTACTCTTTTCCGGTCTTTCGAAAACCGGGAAAACCGGACAAAACCTTCTGCTGTTGCAAAAAGCGTATCATCTTTTCCTTTTGACACATTAACGCCCGGATGAACCACTGTTCCCTTTTGACGGACAATGATATTTCCGGATAGTACGTGTTCACCGCCGAATTTTTTTACGCCAAGATGTTGTGGATTGCTATCACGTCCGTTGGTACTGCTTCCGCCGCCTTTTTTATGAGCCATTGCTGATTCCTTTTATTATCGGTTATTTTTGTGGAACAATTATGCCGAAATCGAAACGATTTCAATCTTCGTAAAATTCTGCCTATGACCTGTACGGCGCTTATAGGTTTTGCGGCGTTTCTTTTTCATGATAATGACCTTGTCGCCTTTTTCATGGTCAAGAACCTTTGCCTTGACAACTGCGCCACTGACCAAAGGCGTACCGACTTTTACGTCGTTATTGTCCCCTATAAAAAGGACTTTGTCCAAGGAAAATTCACTTCCTTTTTCAGCAGCCATGAGAGGAACGCGAATTTTGTCCCCTTGCGACACTTTGAACTGAAAGCCGGCCTGTTCAACGATCGAAAACATCACATACTCCTGGTTTTATTGAATGGCAAAACGTTAAATTGCTCCGCAACTGGATAGTTTTAGCTGTGATTTGATCTACGCGCCTCGCGTAGATCGTAAATATTGTATATATTTTTACTAATATACATTCCACCGGAATTTTGAGTCAAGGGCCTAATAAAATGTCTGCGTATCACGTGAATTTCGACGTGATGGCCTTTTTCCCGCCCTGTGGATAAAATTCATAATCATCCTGGTCTATATCTTCATCCTCTATGACACTGAGATGGAAATTATGCTCGATTTCAAGCTTTTTTAGCATGTGGCTGTTTTCTTTGGTAAGATACGCCTTTACCGCAGGGTTTACAGCCAAGACAAGCTCTCGCGGCGTGTCTTTCGCGTCGGCCCGATTGAGCCATCGGTCTATCCGGGAGGTCACGGTCGCGGGCGAGAACACCCAGCCGATGCCGTTGCAAACATTGCAAACATCAGTGAATAATTCCTGCAATTCGGGTCTTACGCGCTTTCTCGTGATTTCCATAAGCCCGAATTTAGACAACCCCGTGCAATCGGTAACCGTTGGATCTTTCTTTAAAAGATTGTGCATCTCATCTTCGATGCGTCTGCGGTTTTCCGCTTTTTCCATATCTATAAAATCAATGACAATGATGCCGCCGATGTCGCGCAAACGGAACTGGCGCGCAATTTCATGCGCCGCATCGAGGTTGGTCTTGAAAATCGTGTCTTCAAGGCTGCTTCGACCCACATTCCTGCCGGTATTGACGTCTATCGCAAGCAAGGCCTCGGCATGGTCGAAAAGGATATACCCGCCGCTTTTAAGCCAAACTTTACGTTTAAGAGAGAGCTCGAGGTCTTTTTCAATATTGAACTTGTCGAATAGCGGCGGCTTGTCGTTGTATAACACGATTTTTTGGCACAGTTCGGGCGACATGACGCGCAAATACGACTGGATTTCCGCAAAGTCGTCGGCCTGGTCGACATAGACATCGGAAACATCCTCGGAAAACAAATCGCGTATGACGCGGGTTGTTATGCCCATTTCCCTATATACCAATTTTGGCGCAGACCCGCGTAACGCCTCGTCCTGGGCGCTGCGCCATTTTGAACATAGACTTTGAATTTCTTTGACGAATTCCGGTTCCGCAACCTTAAGGCCTATGGTCCTGACGATAAAGCCGACGCCGGGCGGTTTTAATGACGCAATGAGTTTTTTTAACCTTTGACGCCTCTTGTCGTCGGTTGTTTTTTTCGAAACGCCGATGAAATTTGCATCAGGCACCAAAACAAGGAACATTCCCGCCAAACTGATTTGGGTCGTGACCTTGGCGCCCTTTGTGCCGATAGGTTCCTTTATTACCTGGACAACTATTTCCTGGCCTTCTTCAAGCACCTTTTCAATAGGAATGCGGACAATGCGCTTCCGTTTGTTATTGTTTTGCTCTGTATAGCGCTCGAGCGACGCATCGCCTTCATCAAGCAATAACGATGGGTCAACATCCGAGGCATGTAAAAATGCGGCCTTGGAAAGGCCGATGTCGACAAACGCGGCCTGCAGGCCTGGCAATATGGAAACAATTTTGCCGCGATAAATATTGCCAACAACCTTCAGGCTGTCGGGACGTTCGACAACAAGCTCAACAACACGGTCATTATCAAGAAGCGCGGCCCGTTTTTCGGTGGGCGTAGCAGTAAAAAGGATCTTTTTTCCCATGGACTTTCATTCCTAACCCCATGCTCCGCATGGGATAAGTTTATTTTATAGATTATACACTCGGTAAACCTCGGTACCATGGTCTACGCAAAAAGCGTAGATAATTCAAATATAGGTACTTACCAATTCGTGGGGTCTTTTCCGCTTAAAATCGGATGGTGACCGAAAGTGAGAAAATATGTGATGACGTTGTCTGAGGAATCTCTTTTTTTCTGGTCCCTGTATACTTTACCTCGCCGGTGATGTTTTCGGTAAAATCATATGACGCATGCGGCGATATCATCAATGTCCATGAATCAGCGGTTTTTTCATAATCGCTTTTGTCTGCTGTTTTGGTTTCCACAACATCCGTGGTATAATTTCCCTCCATGCCTGTTTCCACCCGTCCCTTGATCGGTATGGTCCACATGAGGAATTTGAATTCGTCTTTGCCCGTGCTTGCCTTGCTTATTTCATAGCGTATATTGATTTTATTGTCGTGATCGGTGGTTTTGGTGGCGGTGCTTGCTTTTGTGCTGCCTTCGTCCTTTATTGACCATGTATGGGAATAGGAAATATTGACGGGCCATTGTTTCAGCGTGCCGTCGACGCCGAAAAGCGGGCTCATCGCATAGGTCGTTGATTTTAATATGTCAAGGTCGGCAGCGGTGGTCCCGGAATTGACCGTATGGAGCTTTTGGACATAATTGAACCCGGACGTGACCTGGACCGCATTGACGTTTTTGTTTACAATTTGTAATTTATTGAGCAGGCCGGTTTGCGCCTGTACCGAAAAATCGGGGTTGGTCGTGGTGCTGTCTATTTTATTGGTGTCGGGGGTCACGACATAACTTTTCCCCCATTTTATCCCAATGGATGTAATGCGAAGATCAATGGGCTGGGGCAATGAAAAACTTGTGGTAAGGCCATAGGATTTGTCGCTTGAACGCTGGTCCTGGCCGTTGATATTGGGGTCATAGCCGCGGAAGCGCATGCCGCCCAAAGCATGGACGTCCATCTCTCCCGTCACGACGTTCCAGATGTTTTTACCGGACCGTCCCGACATTCCGACTTGATAAAGGAACAAATTCCATTTGCTTTGCGAAAGCGACGAAGCTCCCTGTACCGTGGCGGGGTCAAGGTAATAATTCGCAACCGACGCCTTTGCCGAATAATCGAAGGTAAGGCTTGTGAGCGCAATTTTTTCAATGCCTTTTTGTATGGAACTGAACGTTTCCGCAAGGGTCTTGATACTCGAAAACCCTGTTGAAAAATTCTTGAACAAATTCGCCAGGTTTAAGGTACTTGTCAATTTGAACCCGGCATCGGACTTGAGGTTCAAATATTCGGTTGTCGGGTCTAATGTCGTTGTTGTTTTGCTCTGGCTATACGATGTATTGTAATCAAAAGAATGGGACAACCAATCAAGGAAAGAAGGGTCAAAATGCACGGTCAGGTTTTGGCTCCTGTTGCGCTCGCCGTAAAAAACGCCATAACTATGCCAGGCATCATCCATCTGGATTATTTTTGACCGCACGAAATTATCAAAATCATTGTAGTTTTTTATGTCCTTGTTCTGCACATCATCGTCGAAATTCCTGTTCGACGTCAAATTATAACTCAGGTTTAAAATATTGATCGGATCGTACAACAGGTTGACCCTGTGGTCTATTTCAAGTTTTTTCGTTTCCGAATAATCTCCTGTCAAGCCCAGGCCTTTGGCCTCGCGCGAATACGTAAGGTCGGCCATATCGACGGTGAATGTGGTGGGAAGCCAGTTGAACTCGTATCCCTTGATCCGTTCGGGCAGCCAGAGTATTTTCGAGTCTTCAAACGGTTTCCATTTTGTCCATTTTGGCGCAAGTTTCGGGCTTAAATCGTATTTGAGCAGCGTATGATAGGTTTGCGTGCTGTCAACATCAAGCCTGTCGGCGCCGCCGGCCGACGCGGGCCCGCGGCCGGTAATGTTGGTGGCATAATCGTACGAAAGGTCGCTTATCGAAAACCTGTCGAGCAAGGCGTCCACAAAGAAATTGCTCGACGCTGTTTTTTTCTCATAGGCGGTATGCCAGTTTCTGGAAAACGTTGCTGTTTGATAATGGCTCGACAAAGTGTGTTTAGGGTCCAAAATAGTATGGCCCCCGATCATATTGACAAGTTCGGCATACATGTCGGCAATACCGTCGGGCGAACCGTCGTCGTGCGTCAGGAAAATGTCGGAATTGGGTTTGATTTGCGGCCGGTCCAGTTTTTCCTGCATGCGGGTGCCGAGCGGCAGGGAAACGCCCCAGGCGGCTGGCATGAATTTGTCAAGCCGCCAGTCGACGCTGAAATTTGTGGAAATCGACGAGTTTTTCAATGCCATATCGGTTTCCGTCATCCGCCTGAACATGCCGTCCTCATAATCCATACCCAGGGACAAAGTCATGAAATCGGCCCATTTGGTTGACAAATAAGCACGGCCGGCATAGCCGCTCAACGGGTTTATCCCCTTTACCTTCAGTTCGTCGACCCAAACCTGACCGCTATAGCCGTTTACGGCGGCCCCGTCGTTGTCGCGCACGACGCCCATTGCCATATAGGTAATTGCCGCAAAGCTGGCAGAACGGCCTTTGGGCGAATGAATTGAAAAAAAATCGCCCCCGCTCGACCGTATGGGGCCGATGTTTATCGAATCATCGGAATGCGCATCCACATACGTTCGCTTGATATCAGATAATTCCTTGAGGTTGATGTTCATTTCTTTCCACGAATTGCTCATGTCGAATTTTGTTTTGCATTCGTAATACGTGGAATCGTCGGTGCCGAAACGGAACACAAACCAAAGGTCGTTATGCACCGAATCGCCATGCACCATGAGCGACACATTCTGATACGACGAAAGATTTAATGCATTTGTCGACATAGACCGCTTTGACAGGCCAATATCACCGGGTAAAATGTTGTTGTACTGGATTTGCAGCGACGTCTCACGCATATAATTCCCTGCATCGTCTTTCTGCAATGCCAATGTCGGCGGTGGCGTATAAAAGCCCCTGTTTTCCTCGGTGTTCAGTGTCGACACGGCAATTTTAGACTTGGGTTTATTGACAGTGTCGGACGATAGTGGCGTCAATTCCTGCCATTGATTGCCGACAAATTGCATGCGGGCAAATTCCACGCTCTGGGTGTCGTTTTTCATTTTTGTCCACGAAATACGCAAAAACTGTATTTTTTCCCAGCTCGGAGTACCGTTCCATTTACAATCTCCAATTAATGTGTCATTCAAAGGTATCCTGTAAAAATGCCAGCCATGGCTTGTGTCGGCATTTGCAATGTCGTCATCGATTTTGTAATTATTTGCATTATGCGACATAAACGCGGCATTGTCTGTACTGTCGAAATCAATATAGCGCCGATAATATGATTCTGTCCTTTGCCACCCTTCTCCGGTTATGTCTTCGGAATTAAGTACATGGTTTTTTTCCGTGCCATCCATATGAGAAAAATTCTGTTTATCCGATTCGGGAGTTAGGCGATATATTTGGAAATTGTCTTTACTTGGATCACCCTTAATGGGTAAAAAATCATTTTCAATGCCATGTCCGCTGGGATCTGTCAAAAATGCTTTTGTTGTGAGGTCCTGTTTCCAATATCGCAACGTGTCCCAAAACCAACTTCCCGATTCTGATTTGCGGGGATAACAGTAAAATTCATCTACATCGGAAAGCCCATCCAGCCCAACATCAAGCGAATCAAAATAGCCGATGTTGTTTTTATCTTCAAGATCAAGCTTTCCGTTCGGCGGACCGCCGTCTATTGAAATATCTTCACTCACAAGACCCATGTCGATACAAAGCCTGCCTCCGCCATTGTTTTTTGCCCAAAACTCAAGGAATTTATCTTTGGTCCTGTTTGCCACATTGCTTGGAAACGCGGTCATGAAGCCGGCCCATGCATGCAAGGTGGTGTCGTAATAGGGATTATTTTTAGGCGGCAGCGGCTGTGCGAAAAATTTCAATACAGGTTCGTATTTATCCTGGTCGGTTTGGTTTGCCACAACCTGCACTTGCTTGAAAATATCGGTCTTTAACGGCTGGCCGTCACCCTGAAGCGGCGCATACCAGTATTGAATCCATGCAGGTGGATTTTTTAGCATGTCTATGGGAGTTCCCTGGTCATCCGGCGGCGGAGAGGCCGTGTGCCAGGATGCTTCGAGAAACGGCATGGGATACACCTGTTTACTGCTTTCGAAATCGTCGATGTATGCGTCTTTGCCGGAACTTGTGTTCGGGTTGGTGATTGAATGCGCGACCTCGACCTCAATCGAAACAGAAGACGCTGCATCGGTCGAAATAAGGGGAATTGCATTGATTGCCTTGGTCATCCACTCGGGTTCGTAGTCGACTTTCGTATTGACATCCAATAACAACTTCGAATACGGTTCCTGGTTGAGCTTGGGCACGGTCTCTCTCGCGCTTGCATCTTGATATAAGATACTCAGGCCAAGCAAAGACTTGTCGGAAAACGGCAGTTTCGTTTCCCCGCGAAGCCCGAAAAAGACCTTTTGCTTTGCCACAAACGTGGCCTCGCTTTGGAATTCGGCCGAAATTTGGTTGGCGTTCATCGCATCTTTACTGATAAGATCGACCTGGCCTGTTTGATAATCGATGAGATAGTCGGTATTGCGCACCAATTGCTTGCCGTCCATTTTCAAAACTTCAGTCCCCTGCATGACGCTGCCGAACCCAAGGGTAAACGTGGTTTTCCTTGACGAGCCCGACATCGTGATCTGGAACTTCGGAGTAATGAGGCCCCAATCGTTTGCTCCGGTTTTCCGGTATATGTCTTTGTTGACAATGTCGGCGCCCAAACCCGGGTTTGAAAACGGCTCATTGGCCCGCACAGAGGTATCGGTTGACGTAAACGCCGGGACAATGATGATATTATGGTCTTTATCGAAAATCTGGTTGTTCGTGCTGCTGGGCACGCCTTTATCGTTTGTTAAACCAAGCACGTTTGCAAAATATTTATTATCGCTTGTTTTTTCCACGTTCGTGTCTTGATTCGATTTTGTCACGCGCAACTTGAATTTGTCCACGTCGAATCCCGATGGTAACGTATACACGTTTCTCCACATAAGCGGAAAAGTTGGCGATGAGGGGCTTTGATCAGGGACTTTTAATGTCCACAGAGTATCATTCGTCGAGTCGGCCTGTGAACCAGGAATCGGATCATTCAATATATTGAATCCCTTTGTTTTATAATTCGTGTCGGAAAAAACAATATAAATTCCAATAAGGTCGCTCTCGGAAATCGTGCTGTCGAACCGTATCCAACCCTGATCTTCCTGTAAAAAATAATGGCGGTTCTGTTCAAGTTTTTTATACCATGATTTACCGGCCCCGACTTTTCTATAGATATTCGTTGTTTTACTGGTAGCACTATTTGACAGCTGCCCTTCGGTGGCCATCGTTGCATTTGAAAGCCAAACCTGCAATTCAGCGACCTTGGGCACTGTTATTGGCTTGCCAATGTATTTTTGACGGTATATATCGTCCAAAAAGAAAATCTTGTTCTGGACAAAGTCTTTTTCAGATATCTTGGTACTTGATTCTCCGGCGCCTGTTGGGGAAAAAGTCATACTCGACGACTGGCCTTGTTCGGTACTTGCTATACCGGTAAGAGACAATGGGCCCAATTTAGCATTCATTTTAATGCCGAACAAACCTTCATGGCTTTCCGAAAAGCCGGACAACTGCGTTCCCGGCATTTCAAAGGACGTATAGCCGGCAACAACTTCCTGGACTATTTCATCTTCAAGTTCATTTCCCTCGCCTTTGTATTCTATTTTAAAATTGTTAAGCGGATTATTCGCACCATCAATACCTTCTTTTGTGCTTCCCTTGATATTGATATTTATAAGCCTTCCAACGCTCCCGGTAATGGAAAATTGGTTTTCCTGGTCGAAATTGAGGGCCCCGGTTGCCGGCAGGTCTAAATTAGACCCTGTTTCAATCTTATTGCTTTCATAAGAAACAATGATCTTTTCATATCCTGTAATGGAAAGTTTGGGCGGGTCTTTTCCTAAAATTCTCTGGGCCCACGAAGGATATTCCACCGGCAGTTCCCATTGCAACGATGTAAAGACCTTCTTTTTTTCCTGCGCAGGCGACATTGCCGCAGCCTGACCCGCATACCAGCCGCTTAAAAGCGCAAACCGTCGCCTGCTTTCCAAATACGCATCAAGCTCATCATATCGATATTGCCAAATCGGGTAATTATAGGTCTTATCATACCGTTCGAATGAAATCTCGCGCTTTTCAAAATCAATGATTTGCCTGTCTTCGAACAAGGTGGTATTACAGGTGAGAAACATGGAATTGGAAACCAAAAGCACGCTTTGCGGCGCAGGGTCTTCGGTTAGGGCATGAAAACTTCCTATGGTTGGAGAGGAAAACGGAATGCCCGATTGCGCCATGATTGCCGTGGAAGAAGCTGCGACAAGGCAGGCCGCGCAAAACCGCTGCGAAAACATCCTCATTGTGCGGCCTCTTTACAACATCGGAAGCCGACAGGGTTGTGCCTGTTTTGCGGATAATAACTGTATTTGGTTTCAAAACAGGTGCTCCGCAGCCCGCTTTCCCAGAACCCGCCCTTGACATTATAAAACTGCCTGTTTTTGGTGGAGCGGGTGCTTGTCCATTCGGCGCAATTACCGGCCATGTCAAAAACGTCAAAATACCCCCTGCATTCGGGCTTGCTGCCCGACGGCCTCGCAACAGTGTCGTTCGTTACGCAGGCGTGTCGTTCATACGAATCGCCATAGGGATATTGCCACCCGTACGGCCCCGTACAGGCCAAGGTCCATTCGTCGGTGCTGCACAAGTGTTTCCCTGCGGCCACACACGAATCCATGGCTTGATATAATGATATATATGTTTGCGGCACAACACCTTTTTTGTTCGGCCATTCGTATTTGTCTATACACAATACGGTCTGACCGGCCTTGACAAACTCCATGTTTTCCGGACAGAATTTTGTGGGTTGCGTGAGGTCGATTTCATATTTTTCCTGCCGATTTTCCATGGCATTGCCGCAGGAGTCGTGCGCGCGGAAAAACAATGTTGTGGAAGTTGCAAGCGCAATGGGTTGCAAATACGGTTTCCACGGCGCCGAAGAATCGGTTTTCCATTCTATGGCGCACGGTTTTTTCGTTGATTCAAGCGTCACGAGTATCTGCTTTCGGTGCAAGCCGCCCGAAGGATCGGGAAACACCCATGGAGCGACCGTATCGCCGGCGCAAGGCGAAGGCCTTGTCGCTTGCAAAACAGGAATTGACGTGTCTGCTTTATTTTGCTGTTTCAGGGTATCGGGCAACAAGGTCGCTATGGCCTCGGCCACCGCTTTATGTTTATGCGGTTTATTGACAAGAGCAACAACCGAATGCACGGTGTCCCGAAATACCTTGGAAGAATCCACAGTGACCGTTTCCTTTTGCATTGGCTGTTTTTCGGGTTTAACCGCTTTGGTAACCTGCGTTGGCCTTTGCAATAAAACCAGGAACAAGACAAGACATAACACAAGCAACAGAATTACGCTTATGATGATTATTTTATTCCTTTTTTCAGCCATTGTCTATTCTTTAGTATCTATAATATAAATTTTCTACGCGGAAAGCGTAGACATAGTACCGAGGTGTACCGAGTGTATAAAATCACAGCTACAACTTATCCCGCAGCGACATGTCCTCCGAAGCTTTAGCAAAGGGGGAAGCGCGGGGTTAGAATGTTTTGACGTGTTTTAATGATTTTTTTTGCGCACAAAACTAGACCCGCGTGATTAAAAAAGCGCGTGATTGGTTTTTTCTCAATGCCGCCTGAATTGCAATACGTTATTCATGGCCTTTTATTTTATGCAAATACTATGCCGTCGTAACCAGACCACGCCCTTTGGGCGTGGTGCATAATGTTACGTAACAGCACGCATGTGCTTCTCTTTGTTTCACCGGCTTTTTCCCTTGCTAAAGCTGCGAGGAAACGTGGCCGGTTTACAAAGCCACGGCTTTTAGCCGTGGTACTTTACTGCCTCAAGCATTTTAAGCATATCAACGGTTTCCTTGACATCGTGGACCCTGAAATACCGGGCGCCTTTATAAAAAGCGGCCGCAACGCAGGCAAGGCTTCCTGCAAGCCGGCCAGCCGCTTCCCGCTGCGTAAAAAACCCTATGAAAGACTTTCGGGACGCGCCTATACAAACAGGAAAACCCAGCGCCGAAAACTCGTCGCATTTGGAAAGAATCGCCATATTGTCTTCCGCACGTTTGGCAAAACCGATGCCGGGGTCGATCACGATTTTTTCCCGCGCTACGCCTGCAAAGCGGAACTGGTCGACGCTGCAGAGTAATTCCTTTGAAACGTCGGCAATGACGTCGTCGTACATAGGCGCTTTTTGCATTGATTGGGGCGTGTGCCTACTGTGCATGAGTATGACGTGACATTGATTTTTAGAAATAACCAGGGGCATTTTCGGATCAAACCGGCCGGCGCTAATGTCGTTTATCCAGGTGGCGCCCGCATCTATAGCTGCCTGCGCGACAATGGCCTTTGTCGTATCAACGCACAATGGAATCGAGGTGCGTTTCGACAATGCCGACACAACGGGAACAACGCGGGCCATTTCTTCCTCGACGCCAAGGAGCATGGCGCCGGGCCGGGTCGATTCGCCGCCGATGTCAAGCAAATCCGCGCCGTCGCCGACAAGGGAAAGCCCATGTTCCACGGCCTGCGCTGTCGTTGCATATTTTCCGCCGTCGAAAAACGAATCGGGCGTGACGTTTACAATGCCAAGCACAAAAAAACGTTTTTCAAAAACCGGGTGCATCATTGCGGCGCATTGTTTTCCGTGCCGTTCGATTCGCCTTTGTTTTCCTGCGGAGTTTCATCCGCCTTTTCCTGGAGAACAGGTTTTTCAGCCACGATCGGTTGCTTGATTACAGACCTGGTTTTCTTCTGCGTCCCAAGCGTTTCCCCTTTTATGACCTTAAGGATGTTTTCACGATCCAATAACTCATGTTCCAACAAGGCATTTGCAAGTTTGTCGAGTTCATCGCGGTGTTCGGTCAAAATCGTCTTTGCCCGCGCATATTGCTCTTCAACAAGCCGCCGCATAAGCGAATCGATGATTTCGGTTGTTTTTTCCGAATAGTCGCGGTGCCTGTTGAATTCGCGGCCAAGAAATATCTGCTCGTCTTTTTCACCGTACGAAAGCGGGCCCAATTCCTGCGTCATGCCATAATCGCATATCAATTTACGGACAAGATTCGTCGCCTGTTTGATGTCGTTTGCCGCCCCGGTGGTCATCGCGTTGAACACGATTTCTTCGGCAACACGGCCGCCCATGGCAATGCAAATGCGGTCGATGAGGAAATCCTTCGAATAACTGTGCCTGTCTTCATCGGGCAAAGAAAACGTCACCCCAAGCGCGCGTCCGCGGGGGATAATGGTGACCTTGTGCAACGGGTCGGATGCAGGGCAATGCAAATTACATATGGCGTGGCCGGCCTCATGATAAGCCGTGTTCTTTTTTTCGGCATCCGACAAGACCATGCTCTTACGCTCGACGCCCATGAGTACCTTGTCCTTTGATTCCTCAAAATCAAGCATGGTGACTTTTTCCTGGCCGAACCGTGCCGCCATCAGCGCCGCTTCGTTGACCAAATTCGCCAGATCGGCCCCTACAAACCCCGGCGTTCCTTTCGCAATTACCAAAAGGTCGACGTCGGAAGCAAGCGGAACATTTTTCACATGGACCTTTAAAATCCCTTCCCTGCCCTTGATGTCGGGCACATCGACAACAATCTGGCGGTCGAAACGGCCAGGCCGTAAAAGTGCAGGATCCAGTACATCGGGGCGATTGGTTGCCGCTATAAGGATAACGCCGGAATTGACCTCGAACCCGTCCATTTCAACAAGGATTTGGTTGAGCGTTTGTTCCCGTTCGTCATGACCACCGCCAAGGCCTGCGCCGCGCTGGCGCCCCACGGCGTCTATTTCGTCAATGAAAATAATGCAGGGAGAATTGCGTTTTGCCGTCTCGAAAAGATCCCGGACGCGCGATGCGCCGACACCAACGAACATTTCGACGAAATCAGACCCGCTCATGGACAAAAACGGGGCCCCTGCCTCGCCGGCAACGCATCGGGCCAAAAGCGTCTTGCCTGTTCCCGGAGGTCCAAGCAATAAAACGCCCTTGGGGATTTTCCCGCCAAGACGTTTGAATTTTTGAGGGTTCTTTAGGAATTCGATGATTTCTTCGAGCTCTGCTTTTGCTTCGTCGAGCCCTGCTGCGTCTGAAAACGTGTTTTGGGGCCTGTCCATGGCATGGAGCTTGGCCCTGCTCTTTCCAAAAGAGAATACGCCTTTTTGCCCGGATTGCATCTGGCGAAGCATGAACACCCAGAACAAAACCATGAAAATGAGCCACGGCAACGTGTTCCATGCCAAATCGCCCCAGTTCATTTTTTCGGGCACAAAGGTATATTGGACGCCCCGCGAATCCCATTCTTTAAGCATGGGGGAATCGATATAGGGTAAATTGACGGTGAACAGCTTTACCGCCGGCTGGTTTTTTGATCCAAGAACTTTTGTCAAGGAAGCGGCGTCTGCCATTTCTCCATGCAACGAAGCCCTGTTGATGCCTTTTAGCACAACTTCCATCTTAACGATCCGCGAATCAGGCGAGGTAATGAGGGTTTGAAATTGGGAATAGGTTATTGTTTGTTCCCGCATTCCCGTGGTTTCCATGAGCCGCAGCCCCACAAACACTGCGACTGCAATGAGCAGCCACATTGCCACAGTACGGGATGGTTCGCGCATGTTTTGCTTTTTTTTGCCTTTGTCCTGATTTTGGTTTAAAAGGGGTTTTTTAGGACTTGTCTGACCTTTTTTCTTCTCTGTTTCTAACAACGAAATGCCTCCTGAATTCTTTTTCAATAGAATTATGACGAGTATTATTACGATATTATAGTTTCAGAAATTCCAAACTGTTGAAAATATATCGGTTATGAATCAGGCTTCCATGAAATCTTTAGTATATTGGTTGTTTCTGAATTTACCTTAAACCTTTCATCCGTACGCTTTCCTGCAATCCAAACAACCGAACCGTGCTTTTGGGCAATAACAAAGGTGTGGTTTCTGTCAAATTTTGTTAGTTTTTGTTTTTTTAAAAATTCATCGATATTCATCATACTTTTTGCGCCAAAAGGCCAAAACGTCTCGTGTTCTTTAATTGACCGTGCCACAAGGTCTTTGCCTGTTTTGTTTGCATCAAGAAAAACAGTATTGGGGTTGGAAAAATCAGCCGCATGCACCGGATTATTGGTACGATATTCCATAAACAATTTTCCAAGGTCAAGAGGAAGGTCATGGTCTTTATTTAAAATCAATTCTTGATTGAATTGTTTAATAGGTAAAATTTCAGGCTGTGTAATAAAATCCAGGGTCTTTTGGGTAACTCGATAGCACCATCCGCACGACAAAAGAAAAAGCTTGCCGTTTTTGCGGCTGTTGTCCCGAATGTCTGCAATATGCGGCCTATCGTACAGGATGCCGTGTTCCCTGAAAAGCCCTGCCATCGCGTACGACCAAACAACGTTGTCTAAAAAACCTTTTTTGTCAACAATAAAGCTTGCCGCCGTGTTTTTTACAACATAGTTGGAAACCCATGTATCGATTTCTTCCTTAACAATTGCGCCAAGAACGAATGCATCTTTGGCAATAGAGCAGAGGTTCTTTACGGCATGCCGCTCTTTTTTTACAAGCTTCGGTATAATATCGCGCCGTATCCAATTTCGTAAAAACAAGGTATCGGCATTCGACGCGTCTTCCCTAAAGTCCTGATTGTTTTGTGCAAGCCAATTCAACAAGGCGATTTTTTCAACATCGATCAAGGGCCTGATGATCCGGTCTTTCCTGACACGTTCAATGGCGGAAAGCCCCAAAATGCCGCAACCGCGGACAATACGCATAAGCACGGTTTCCGCCTGGTCGTTGGCAGTATGCGCCGTTGCAATGAAATCGTACCCATGCTCTTGCACAACGCGGGAGAAAAAACCATACCGTGTATTGCGCGCCCATTCTTCTATGCCGCTTTGCGGGACATCGTGCTTTTGCACAACCATAGCGTGACAAGCAACACCTGCATTTTCCGCAAGGCGCAAAACAAAGGCCTCGTCGGCGTCGGACTCTTGCCCGCGAAGGCTATGGTTGACATGTGCAATTCCTATTTCTGAAATCGAAAGGCTTTTTGCAAGGGTTTTTAAAAGAACAAACAATGCCACCGAATCCGACCCGCCACTCACGGCAACACAAATACGTGAATTGTCAACAGGCACGTTGCTGTGCCAAAATGCGGTTATGGCGTTATAAAGGATTTCGTTGTGCATAACGGATCAATTGTGCAGACAAACGGAGGGAAGATAAATGCCAGCGCAGAGATTCGAACTCCGGACACGTGGATTATGATTCCACTGCTCTAACCGACTGAGCTACGCTGGCATCATTGTTTCAAAAAAGCATTGAGAAAATTAAGTGACGGAAACCGGTAATGTCAATGAATAACACTGGCCCTGCAAATTCCCCGAAGTTTTGAGCAACGGTTTTCTTGTTGAAATAGGGAAGGCGTTTTTACGCCCAAAAAGGTTTTTGTCAATTTTCCTTTACATGAACTCATCCCTTTTTGCATTTTAGTACCTATATTTGAATTATTTACCCTTTTTGCGTAGCGTAGATAATATATAAAATAAACTTATCCCATGCTAAGCATGGGGTTAGTATGCTCATCATTAAAACTGTGAGCTTTTCCCAAAATCCGAAAGTAGGCAGAGTATGGTTCATCGAATGATAATGCGGGTATTTGCCGTGGTTTTTTTTGTCTGTATCAATGTCGCCTATCCCATTCATTCGCTGGATGATATCGCGGTAGGCGCGACCTATCGCATGAATTTGACCACCGGCGACATGCTCGAAGGCACCATTGATTCAAAAACAGACACGTCCGTCATTATTGATTGTAAGGGAAATGCCTACACATTCAATGCCGGTTTGATATCGGATTTTGCCCTTCTTGCACCGCCTCCGCTCAAGACCCAGCAAAAACAATCGACTGCATTCAGCGAATCCGAGGTTGTGTCCTATGAAACGCTAATACAGCGCAACCCCATCGGATCATTGCTTGAAATCTCCATCAAAACCGGCATTCTTTTTCGCGGCAAGCTCGCTTCAATAGATAACGACAACGTTAAGCTTGATATCGACGGTTCCTTAATACCAATTTCCCGAACCGTTGTCGACAAGATTGCCATCGGCAACATTTCGGCAAAACCGCAATCGCCCGACACGGCGATTTCGCAAACCAAGACGGAAGCGCTTGATACGGTTATTGTGAAAAACACGGAGACCGACGAGAATGGAAATCCGCGGCCAGACAAGCTGATTGTTGGAAAAATCCTGCAGGACGACAAACCCGGAATTACGATTTTGACAAACGGTACTACTGCGACCTCCTACACCTTCGACCAGGTGGTGAGGGTTTTTCGGCACAGTCTGGAAGACGGCGAGGAAGACCAAATCAAACGCTATGCCAAACCACTGTTTTGTCCGCAAGGCATGATTCTCGTCGATTTGCCGCCAGGCAAAGCAAACCGGCCCTATTTCAAGGTGTGTATAGACAAATACGAATTTCCCAACAAGGAAGGCGCCTTGCCCCAGGTCAACGTGTCTTTTTCGGATGCGAAAACACTTTGCGAAAAGCAGGGAAAACGGTTGTGTTCCGCCGATGAATGGCGCTGGTCGTGCAGTGGCCTGGAAGGCTATATATATCCGTATGGAAGGGTTCTGGAAAAGGAAGACTGCAATATGGAAAGCGCCATTGAAACATCGGGAAACCGCAACAAATGCATCAGCAAATTCGGCGTGGTCGACATGGTGGGAAACGTCTTTGAGTGGGTCCGCGATAAAGGTGAATTTGCAGCCGCAATGGGCGGACCACTTTCAAAATGCCAAAACGTATCGCCGGGCGCAGGCGGAGATCCCAAGCCATCCATCGGATTTCGCTGTTGTAAAAGTAATTGACCTATGAACCTTGCAGATTTTCCGCATAGGCGATTCAACCCACTCAGCGGTCAGTGGACGCTTGTTTCTTGCCATCGGACGAAGCGCCCTTGGCAAGGTAAGCCCGACACGTCGCTTCACCAATCGATTGCCCAGTTCGACCCTAAATGCGCATTATGCCCCGGTAACCTCCGAGCCGGAAACCAAAAAAACCCTCAATACGATTCGCCATTTACATTCGATAATGATTTCCCCATGCTTCTTCCCGACATCCCGTTGGAACATATGAACGAACGCGACGTGCTTGTCGCTTCCGGCGAACAGGGAATGTGCCGCGTCGTCAGCTATTCTCCCCGCCACGACCTTTCCCTGTCTTTATTGACTCCGCAAGAAATTTTCGGCATCGTCGAGGCCTGGGAAATTGAGCATACTGAATTAATCAAGCGCGGTGATACGGAATATATTTCGATTTTCGAAAACCGCGGCGATTTCATGGGTGGAACAAGCCTGCATCCGCATTGCCAAATTGTTTCCAGCGCAACGGTGCCAACGGTGCCGTCGATAGAGACAATCAATCAGGAAAAGTATCACAGCGACCATGACGCATGCTTGCTATGTACGTATGTGGAAGTCGAATTGACGATGAAATCGCGCTTGATAATAGAAAACGATCATTTCGTTGCCCTGGTGCCCTTTTGGGCTTATTGGCCTTACGAAACGATTATCATTCCCAAGGCCCATAAACCGGACATTCTCGGCATGTCGCGCGATGAAAAAATGGCATTGGCGGAAATGCTTCATCGCATCGCGGTCAAGCTCGACAATCTGAGCAATTCGCCGTTTCCTTATGCAATGGCTGTCCATCAAAAGCCCTGCATGGCCGATCCGAAGTCGGAAGCGGCATGGCATTTCCACATACATTTTTTACCGCCGATTGCTCGAAACGCCGTGCGGCGAAAATTCATGACTGCCTATGAACTCGCGTTTATGGACAAACGCGACAGCACTCCGGAAGAAACCGCGCGCAGACTTCGTGCAAGCTTGGAAAAACATTATAGTGTCGTCGGTTAAAGGGTTTGTAGATACATTGGTAAAAGATTATTTTATCGATGGCGCCCTAACCCCGCGCTTTGCTGCGGGATAAGTTGTAGCTGTGATTTTATCATCAGGAGATAATCCATGAAGCGTTATGTAGACCATGAACAAGTTGCTGAAAAAAACCGGGCAACCGCAAGAGTCTATGAATCCGATGCCAAAGACAAAGACTTGGAAGCAAAAGGGTATAATCGTCAGCAACGCCAAAAAGAAGCTTCATGCTTTAATTGTAAAATGAAACAAAAATGCCCGGAATTTCGTTCAAAACGAACTGGTGGAACCGCTGGGGTTGTTTCCTTTGGTGGGGATTACTCATTCATTTGCAGTCGATATACTCCAGCACCTGAGGAATCCAAAAACATGTCCGACAAACAAGTAAAATCGCTTCTAAAAAATTTTAAAAGAGGCCTGCGATGAAAGAAAGCGCCAGTTCTCCCTTGGAATTATATGAAAAAGCGTATATACTCCAATATGATGAAGGAAAAACATCCGAAGCCTGTCGTTTATACAAAGCGATCATCGACGAATTTCCGGAATCAAATGAATGCGGGTATTCAGTCATTCAGCTTGAAAAGATTTTAGCCAAGAATGTTTCCGACCGGATTGTCGTCTCATCAAAAATGCCTATGGTGCTTTCAATTATTGCTGTCGCGGTTGCAATCTGCTGCCTGGTTTCGGCACTTATCGTCGGAAGCATTTACGTCAAGACCGTAAACACTCAAATGGGTACGCTCTCTCTTGTTAATCAAGCGCTCGGCAAGCTTGCCACCGGCAAAGACAAAGAGGCTGTTCTCATTTTAGATAATGCCAAAATTTCGTCCCAGAGCAAAGATCCTGCACCCTATTTACTGGCGGCAGACGTTTATATAAAACGCCAACAATATGTCAGGGCCATGGCCGAGCTCGACACCGCACGAAAACTTTCGGGCGGAGAGACTTTTGTGAAGGAAGATTTATTAAATAGCAAGGCAGAGTCGGAAGAGGCGGCAACATTACATAAAGCGCCCCAAGAACCTGCGCCCGTTGCCGACTCGGCGTCACAACCGAAAGCAATCCAGGAAATTGAAAGCCCCAAGCAAGAAGCTGTTGTACCGCCGCAGGTCAAGGAGCCCAAACAGGTCAAACCGAAAAAAGAACCAACGACGCCATCCCGAAGCGTAAAGCAGAAAAAACAATCCAATAAAGACAGTGTCTCTTTCTTTTAACCCCATGCTTCGCATGGGATAAGTTTATTTTATAGATTATATACGCAAAATGCGTATATAATCCAGATATAGGTACTAATATGGAAACTGTTGACAAAATAATACAAAGGGTTCATAACGGGCAGGTCATCGACGACGACGGCACGTGGGTTTCGATCAATAAGCGCATTGAAGTGACAAAAAAGATCATCGACCGCCTTTCACAGGGCAAGGTACTCTGTAATGGCCGATGGGTCACGATTGCAGAGGCAAGAAAGTCAGCATTGTTCGGCGCGACCAATCATTGACTTACAAAGTAATGGTATCTGTATATCGCGATTGAATAATCGCAATGCGCGCTCACGCCCATTCTCACCCAATGTTTTGCATAATTTCGGATCATTGCGCAGCATCAGAATTTTTTCTCCCATTGCTCCACAATCACCGTACGGAATTAAAAAACCGGTTTTTCCCTGTTCAACGATTTCCGAGACTGCGCCGGAATCAAAGGAAACGACAGGAAGCGCCGCGCCCTGGGCCTCGGCAATAGACCTTCCAAACGGTTCCTGCAGAGAAGCATTGACAAACACATCATGCGATGCATATACCGATGCGACGTCGTTTGTGTTTGGATATATGAAGCAATTTTTTTCAAGGTTATTGGATCGTATCATTGCATTCAATTCATCTCGATACGACAGCGGCCAATAGGAGGTGTCACCAACAAGCGTCAACACGATGTGAGAATTCTTGCTTTGCTTTTTTAGAAAAGCAGCAACAGTAATAAGCAAATCGCAACCTTTCCACGGCACAATTCTTCCGACATAACAGAGTTTAAACGGTGAAGTACCGTACTTAGGCCTTTGTTGTTTTGGTGGTATTAAAACGCCATTATAAACAACTTCGCCGACCTGCTGCATAGTGGGCGGCAACATCTCGAATACACGGTTCGAGATTGCCAATACGAAACTATTTTTTTTGGAAAACAATATTTTATATGCTTTCCACGGCAAAGACCCTTTCCCGAAAATTTCCCTTATATGGAAAACGCTCGCATTGCGATATCCTGTTTTCTGCAATAAAAAAAGTGCAATATGGGATTTCGGAACATTCGCATGGATCAATTGCGGCTTGATACGATAAATAAGGATCCGCAATAAAACCACATACTTGCAGAACGACACAATTTCCGGAAGTGAAGTCAGAATCGTCCGTACAATGTTTTTACGCAAAAACCCACGTGCTTTCATTGCGCAAGGCACAACATGGCATATAACGCCGGCTTGCGAAGCTGCTTCGACAAGCGTCCCCGGTTCTACCGTGACAAGATGGCATTCCGCCTTGGGTGCCATGTACGTAAGCATATCCAAAAGCGAATGCTCGGCCCCGCCCATGTTTTGGGCCCAATGGTTTATACATACTATCTTCGGAAGGTTATTTCCATGCATATTTTTCACGGACCCATTGGCTTGCAGCAGATGAATATGAACGGCATAAAACAGGGTCTGCCGCGAAACGGCATATAGCATTGCAAAGGGACGCGCTTTCTTTGGGCGGCACAATCATGCCGCATCTACCATTGTCAAGAACTTCCCGAACAGCGCCGATATCGCTTGCTATAACCGGCACGTTGTGCGCCATTGCCTCTAAAAGAACAATGCCAAATCCTTCGGTCCCTCCTTGTGAAACTGAAGGAAACACAAAAACAGAGGATTCATGATATGCTGCCGACAATTCATCGTCGGTTAAGGTGGTACGGAATTCAACTTTTTTTTGGATTTTGTATCGAAAGGCCATGGAGCGCAGAAATTGCAATTTCGGACCATTTCCTGCAATAACAAGGCTCCAGGTAATTGTTGCGGGCAATGCCGCTACCGCATGAAGAAGGTGCTCGTGGCCTTTATGGTCTACCAAACGGCCTACACTAAGTATTTGAAACAGTTTGCTATTTCCATATTCTCTTTTGTCTTCCCCCTCTTTTGCAAACAAATAATTTTCAAAGGCGATTTTCGGCGTTTGTTTTTGCACGCATGCGTTTGGGAGGATTTTTTTGACCAAGGAAGTCGTGTAATCGCTGATTGAGATTATTGTGGTTGCACGCGCCAGGACATTGCGCAGCAATGCGGCTTTTATCGACATTTTTTTCTGCAACGGAAGTAATTCTGTTCCGTATACATATACCGAATACGGTTGGCCGAAAAATACCCGCAACGGGAATGCCGCGCAAGCGGCAAAAACATTTCCGCACATAACTGTTTGGCATGTATGCTTCACAGATACTATCCGCTTGAGCTTAAAAAACAGCGACAGTATCGAATATTTCTTATTTACAATAGACATAAAGTTCGAAACATATATAACCGGGCATGGGTATTTGTATTGTTGTTGTTGTTTCGCTTTTTTGGCCCCTACAAGAACAATATCGTTTGTCGAATACCGGTGAACGACGATGTCGTGTAAAAACCGTTGTATTCCGCCTTGCAAAGGCGGAAAATCGAGCGTAACAAGTATGTTCATTGTAAAAACAGGTTTCTGTTGAGCTGTTTTTCCATAGACCCGACATTCATTAAAATGCCGTTAAAAAACCAGAAATACATATCTCCGGGAAACGCATGGATGTGAGACCCGGTTATACACATGAGCGCCAACACCATATCCATAACGATAATCCCTTGTGTCAATATTATAATCCTTTTATCCGTTAATGCGTCGAGTGTTTTCAGACCGCGTATGATGAATCCTATCATGAAAAACAAAATGATAATTACTCCGGGATAACCGAATTCCGCAAGATACGTCGCATATAGGGAGTCTGAATTCAGTGCGCCAAGGCCTCGGCCTAAAAACGCTCTGTCAAAATTGAGCGAAGACTCGAAAATAAATTTCCACAATTCGATTCTAGACAACATTGAATGTTCCTCAAAGGGGTTCGTAATTGCACTTGTGCGGTTTGTAACGAGCAAATCAACATAGTTTTTGTTCGGTCCCGCCACAGGCGCCGAAACAACCGATTTGATACCCTTAAGACCGAGCCCGCTCGACAGAACATCATCAAGCAATTGGTATGAAAAAAAAGCAATCGCAACAAGTACAATGACAATCATGCGATGGGTATTTTTTTTTACCTTAAGAAAACCAAACCAGAAAAAAAAGACCCCTGCCGCACCGATCCAACTTGAACGTACCGATGTAATAAGAACGCCGTAAATCAACAATGGAACCGAACAAAAGGCAAATGCCTTGCTTTTAAATTTTCCCCATGCCCCGACCATGATTGCCGCAATCATCCCGATAACCATATAATCGGCAAAAGCGGCGGGTGCTTGATAAAAAGAAAATGGCCTCGCGATACCTTTTATAAATAACGTCGTGAATGAAATTGAAGAAAACCATATTTTTTCGGCTGTTGAATAGCCGAGATACAATTGTTTAAGCCCATAGACGCTCGAAAGTCCCGCAATAGTCAAGGTCAGATACCATAGCGCCTTTGCAAGCTTCCAGCGCGAAGCATATGCAAAACCGATAAAAAACAAAAGTACACTCGGGGCATAATATTTCAGTTTTGCAATACTGTCGCCAACAGGTTGAATATTAAAAGCAAAGGTCCTAATGATCAAATAAACAAAATAAAATGCAACAACGGCAAGAAACGTGCCGGCCTCATGCTCCTTGTCTTTCAACCTTTCCCTGAGCTCGAAAATCAATCCGGCAAAAACGACCGCAACAAGTATGTCGGTCAGCATGATGAGCGGATCAAGCGTAGGCCGCGAATGTATCAGATAATAGAGCCGTCTTAAAAACGGCACAAACGGCCCAATAAGAAACACGGCATAAACGCCGATAAGCGGATATCTGAAAATTGGATATAATAGCAGTATAGTGACAAGTGCAACAAGCTCTCCTTGTTTTGGAATATAAATGGTTTTATACGCAAGAAAACCGCCACATACCATGACGACAAAATACAAAATTATGTTTATGATTTTTTTCTGCATGGTTTATTTAACGGCAATTTTTTCGTAAAGGTTTAAATACTGTTCCGCGATTTTTTTGGCATCATATTGTTTCACCGTCTCCAGCCCATTGTCAACAAACTTTGCCCGAACACGGGCATTGCCCAGGAGCAAAACAAGCGCTTCACCTAAAGCGGCCTTGCTGCAAACCAGACCATCATGCTCATGGGTAATGATCTCAGATACGGTCTTGTTTTCACATGCAACAACGGCTGTTCCACATGCCATTGCTTCACAGAGCGGGACACCGAAACCTTCGTATGAGCTTGGGCAACAGTACACCCAAGATTGGCGGAAATGATTTATCAATTCCTCTTGATCCACATTTTTTTTGCACACGATATTGAGCCCATTACATTCTTGCGGCCCAATTATCGTTAGAACAGCATCCGGCATTGCAGGAAGCACAACGGTTTGAAACGCCTTGATCAACAGTGACCCGCGCTTTCTGCTGTCAAGATCACCAATGAACAGAATGCTGGGAAAAGGACTCTTTGTTCTGCCTGGAGTAAACAACCCGAGAGGCACACCGCAGTGTACGACATTTTTAACAAGCGGTAATGCTTGTACGGTTGAACGGGAAATACCAACTTTTGTACCCTGGCGAAAACATGAAACCCATTCAAGTATATAGAAAAGCGCCTGCCGCATCTTTCTCATGAAATCATGTTCGAATCGTGCCTCAAATATAGCAGATCCGTAAAATGTCCTGACACGATTGGTAGAGCCTTTGACAAAATAATCGTCCCCGTGGAAATGGACAATGTCGTATCCTGCAGTTTGCATTGAGGCAAACACAAGGCCTGCCTCAAAAAGAGAGCTTATTTTATGGTGTGCTTTGCGGAAGAGCTGCCTGTGCGAATACAATGCGTCAATGGGCTTTCCGCTGAACGAAAAACACGTGACGGTATGTCCCAAAGTCACTAAACTATTTGCCAATCGGTGGGCTTGACACGATACACCGTTTGGCGCGTTTGAAGGAAGTTCTTTGGTGAAAAAAGCAATGTTCATTGCAATGAAATCCCTTTTAAAAAACCAGCCATTTTTTGAACTTTATGCTCCCATAAACAAGTGCCCCTATTAAAAATAATGGCGCGAAAAGAAATAAAAATCCGTCAAGAAACTTTGCAATCCCGTTATGATGCTCCCGGTTCCTTCGCCAGGCAAAGACAAAGGCGACAATATACTCGACAAACAAGAACCATCCTACCCATTCTTTTAAAAACACGGCCATGAGTAAGGCTATGCAATGCAAAGATACAATAATGCCTATGCTTGGCGGAATCGGGCATCCGACATGTTGCCTGTATAATTTTCTGTGTTTTTTATATAAAAGCGGATCAAATCGACGGTTAATGCAATTCTTAATAAGATCTAAATATTCATTGGGTCTGATACTATGGTATACGATCGCTTCCGGACAATATGCTATAGTTTGCCCTTTTTCCAAAATGCTGTATGCAAGGTCTGCGTCCTCCCGCTGAACAGTAAATCGTTCATCAAATCCGCCAGCATCAATCACAACCTGTTTTCGGTAAAAAATATTGTTTGTCCGATACCCCGGCTGCTCAAGGCGTTTATATTCCGATATCGGGGCCATTGCATCTTTTTTATCAATGATCGTTCGCCCCTCGCATCCGGCAACATCAGGGTTTTTCCCTAAAAACGCAATCCCTTTTTCCATCCAATCGGGTGCGGGCAGGCAATCGTCATCGATAAACGCAACAACATTACCATGGGCCGATAAGCAACCCTTATTGCGCTTTGCCGATATGCTTTTTTCGTTATGGAACATCCAGACTAATTGAGGATATTCGGAAGTTACTTGGGTTATGTCGTAGTCGGCGACTACGATGACCTCCGAAAAAGCCGGCTTCGTGTCCGATAAAACCTGCGCCAAACAGCGCATAGAGTCGATTCGGTGAGATGCGATAATTATTGACAATTGTATCATGATGCCAGCGTTTCCCACGACGAAATACTCTGCGAATGTTCTCCCAACAATTGCTTTACGTCAGAATATCCGTTTCTCGCCTCGTGATGCATATGCAATGTTACGCATGCAATACCCCTGGTTTTTTTTAAAAATGTCATAGCCTTTGATCGAATGACTGTTTTTGCATTGGAGTAAAACGGAAAAAACGACGGAAAATACCATGATCCGTTTGCAAGTGCAACCGGACCAAAACAGCCGTCTGTAAACCTTGCGGTTTCCGGCCCCCCGCAAATAACCTTAAATAATTTTGAAGCTTCCTGAATGTGATACCGGGAAATCGCATTAAACGGCGGAACGAGAATTCGCAGTTTGATGTTTTTAGGAATTGCTTCAAAAACTTCTTTTGTTTTTTTTTCAAATTCTTCATATTGCATTTGCATCAGCTCACTGGCATAAGGGCCGAACATTCCCTGGTGACAAAACCCGTGGACCGCAATGCTTCCACCGCTTGCAACTATCAAATCGATGACGTGCTTGTATATTCCATCAATTAAATAGTGTCCTGGTATTGCGGCGCAAAAAGGCGTATTATGGTCTTTGAAAACCTTGCACAAGTCAAAAACCATGTTGCTGTTTTCCAAAAATACGTCATCAACGCGCATGAAGCATTTACATTCCGTTTCCGCTTTGACAATTCGACGTATTCGACCTAACAATGGCTTTGCGGAATATACTGGGGCCCTTAAAAGGGGAAATATCGCTGATTTTACTTTTGATGATTTTATGATGAAATCGGAATACGGGACGTTTTTTTTGAAATTCCAGAAATCACGGGTCTTCGCAAAATCCAAATCCGCATCAAAAAACACTTCTTTGCCGTGTATAAAACGCGACATAAACAATGGCAATAACACCCAGGCCGTTGCCTGCTCCAATACGCAGGAAACGAACAAAACAAGACTTTGCAACGGGTGCAAAACAATGCTTTGAATGCACCTTCTTTTAAAAGTCGTAACAACATGCTTTTCACAAACTGCTTTAATCGTGCCGAAAAACGATGCTTTATGCCTAAACATGTGATACCGATCCCGCTGCTTTACATAAAAGTAATATTCGGCCTCAAGGTGCGCTTTCATACGTATGAAAGAATTTTTGCAATAAGGAATTAGTGAAACGCATCTGGCAGCATGGACAACAAATATCGATGCGTCGAACACGATTTTGCCCCATCGCAGCATCCGGGCGGCAAGTTCATGGTCTTCACAGGAAGGATACATGCCGTTGAATTTCCCGTCGAAACCGTTTTCTTTTTTCAATATTGCTGCTTTGTAAATGCAGTTGCAAGTGAGGTACAGTTTTCCGGTTTCATTTTCAACTTCCGTGTCCCATATCCCGTTGCCGCAAGGAACGACCTTTCCTTCAATGCCAATTGTCGTGTCGGACAAGGATCCGATCCGTCTTTTCAGCTGCACGTACCAATCGGCATCGACGATAACGTCGTCGTCTAAAAACGCAATCCATTCTCCTTGACTTATAAATATTCCGGTGTTTCTTGACGCTGCGGCACCTTGTCTTATCTCGTGAATTATATGCGAATATGAATAGTCGTTGCAATGGCTTTTGTTATTTCGTTGGTGTTCTGGGTTTGAGGCATCATCTATAACAAAGACTTCGCAGTCATTGGTACTGCCGATAGCAATGGAAAGGGACTGTAAAGCATTTTGCAATGCGTCACTTCTATCATGGGTCGGAATGATTATTGATAACAGCATACAATCTTCTTCTTTAACGCAATCACGTTACATTGTTTCATACATTTTCAGCCATTGTTTCCCGGCATGCTCACTCATTTTCCGGTATCGACTTGCCGCACAAGCTGATTTTCGGGCCCATTGCTGCTGGTTGGCTTCGACATCCTGCATTGCCTCATTAATGCTTTGCGCATTCTTTGGATCAACATATCGTGCACCGTCCCCGCAACTTTCATGAAACACTTCAATGTCCGAGGCAATAAGCGGGCACGAATAATTCATTGCCTCAAGCAAAGGAATTCCCAAGCCCTCGTAATTTGAAGCAATTATCATTGCCGTTGCATTTTCCAAATAATATTCATATTTGGAATAGTCTTCAAAAAAAACTTTTTCATACGTGGCCGGAGGCAACTCCTCTTTCCCGACAGTCCCACAGATGATTAGGCTAAAATTCGGATTTTGCATTTGGAAAAGCCCGAAAGCACGAATGACCGTTGCGATGTTTTTATGCAATGCTCCGCCAAGGGTGATGAACATTTTCTTTCTTGGTTCCGATTGCAGGTTTTCATTTAAGACACTATTCTCAACGACAGGCATATATAGTACAAAACTTTGCAATGTCCCTTTTGTTAATTTGAGAATTTCGTTTTTGGTTTGTATTGAATTAGAACAAACAAGAGATTGTCGACTCAACAAATGTTTCTGTGTTTTCCAATAATACGTTTTGCGAATATGTTCGCCGAATGGATAATCACGACAATATTCCACACCTATATCGTGAATGCACAGGCATGCTTTGCATTTCGGGTGAAACAGTCCCATTCCCATTTTAAATAATGGGCCCATTGCAACCCAGTAATGAAAAACCCGGATACGATGCCTTACGATAAGAAAAGGAATGAACAATAAGTCGGTTTTCCAATTTCCTTTTTTATATGCAATCCACGTTGAAGCGCAACAAGCAATTTCTTCCGGTACATGATCTTTGTTCCCCCATATGATAACCTCGTGCCGCGCAGCTTTCGAGGCCTCTTTAATGGCCAATGCCATGGCTTTTGTCCAGGTCCCGCATCCGCGTTGGCCGTAACCATATGAAAACAATCTCATGTCCCATAATATTCTCATGATGAAATGACATTCCTGTATAGCTCAATTGTTTTTTTTGCGCAGGCATTATAACTTGTCAATTGCGCATACTCTTGTACGTTTGCCATTTGCTTTTTTTTTAGTTCAGCATCTGTGCTGATCGCAATGATACGTTGTGCGATGGCAACAGGACTGTTGTCTATTACATCGAGTATCCGGGCATTTTTATGTAATTCTTCTGTCAGTGCGATCCTTGTTGCGACGATCATTTTTCCGCTCCCAATCGCATCACTCAGGCTTCCTGAAGCGCTTCTGTTTGTAAATAATGCGCAATACACCATAATTTCAGATAGGAGATCCTCGCGTTTTTCATCATCAACCCACCCTGTAATAATAAACTTATCCTGCAAATTATTTGTAATGAGTTTTTTTTGCAACATCAAAAGAACCTTTTCATCGTCGGGCTTACGTGGCCCGCCGACCCATACAAATTTCCATGGACACGGTACATTCATCAATGTTTCAATAAGCAGATCATAATCATACGAAATATTAATGAAGCCGGTTGCTCCAAGAACAAGCGTGCCGTTGCCGGGTCCTTTTTCTTTATGTAATTTGCGAAAAGATGGAATGGGATGCGGAATTATCACGACGCAATCGAGTGAGACCCCGCGTTTATTCAAAATTTCTTTTTGAAAATGAGCATGGACAATGATCCTGTTCGAATAAAAGGCGGCTTTTTCATGTTTTGCATATAAAACCCAATGAGGATGCCGAAGATCCCAAATATATTCTTTTACCTTTTTTACAGGCCACATGCCGGTAATATCTTTTCGCGGGAAAACATACGGAGGGGTCTCGTAAATTTCATGAACAGTGATTATTTTTTTTATTGCAATGCTTTTGCACATACTCTTGAAGAAATTCGATTTATTATACGTAAACAAAGATGTTTCATATTGAATATGTGCACAATCGCATTGGGATATTTTTTTTCCAAAACCCTTTTTGTCGACGATAAATTCCATCGGATCGCACGCAACAATTTCAACGTCACTTTCAAGCGCCTGGCCATATTGTTTCGAATAAAAGGCAATGCCGCATTTTTGTTTAACAGGTGCAATCCACGCTATTTTCATGATCTGCCTTTTAGTAACTATATATAAATATATACGCATTTTGCGTATATAATAATCACCGCTACAACGATCCAGTTGCAAAGCAACGGATTGTCCAATATCGCAATAAGCCCGCTATCGCACCCAAAACTCCCGATAGAACCTTTATCGGCGAATGCTTAAAAACCCCGCTTGACCTGGTTTCATATTCCAAACGATATTTCCAATATGTTAACCACGTATTCCAATACTGCCGACGGGCATGTTTTGCCGCAAAATATGTCGTATTTGCAAACTGATTGAACAGATACTTTTGGGGCGTATCGGAACGGCAACCGCCATGTTGTTCCCGGAGATGGTCGACAACGGCTTCTGCGCAATACCAAAGCTTGTAACCGATGAGCCGTATTCGGAAAGCCGCGTCCACCTCTTCCCATAAGGCATTTCGTTTGAATTGTTCATCAAAACCATTGATTCGCAATATTGCCTCGCGTTTGAACGACATGTGGGCGCCCATGAGGCTTATGGTAAATTGGCTTTTGTCGACATTAAAGCTTTGAATGATCCGGCCGGTCGATTCATCGTATGTTGACGGCGCCGACTGGCCTGTCGGGAAAAGCGGGTCGATTATTTTCCCGGCCACAGCGCCAATAGATATGTCGACATGGGCGTTCCTGTGACACTCCAAAACGCCAGGCCCGATTACGACATCGTCATCAAAAAAAAGAACGATTTCATTTTCCCCGGCCAAAACGCCTTTATTGCGGGCTCTGGGCAAGTTTGGAGGCGAAGAATACAGAGAATGGACGTTTTTTGCTTCCCTTACTTCAGGTTTTTGTGTACCTTGCCATACAATAAAAAGATTGTCCTGTTCCTGTAATTGAGGCAAAATCGACGATATGCATTTATGGATACAAGAAGATCGGCCATACGTTGGTACAATAACATCAATGGCATTCCCCATGCGTCATGGTCCTGTTTATTGCGGTTTCTTAACATGAGCGAAACAAGAGCCGCCGCCGGTCAAGCCTAAAAAGTTTTCCAAATGGTTACTGAGAGCATTTTTAAGGCGTACAACCATTCCAATACCCCACATACCTTTAATGGCTGCAAAAAAGCCGACAATACGGGATAAAATCGGATGCCTGGACAAAGCAAAAGCCTCTCGATATTTCTCCGGGTAACCAATGAGCCAGCCCAAATACCCGGCAGGATTAACAAAGGATAATACTGTGAACCTTCGCGAATATGCTTTAAAAAGTTCCTGGGAACTCATCTGTCCCGTATGGTGATCCACCTCTGCAACAACATCTTTGCCGAGAGTCTTAATAAGCATCCGATCGGGCCAGCGACTTTTGTAATCATTGCATTCGCTGTGTAAAAAAATACCTGCATTGGGGCATACGCATCGGAGCAATTCGTTAAGTGCAGAATCCACATTGTCAACATGTCCCAGCGCATCGACACTAAATGCAGCGACGAACCGGGTATGCTTAAAGGGGAGCGCTGTCATGTCTGCGCAAACCGGCAATATTGCATCGGTCAAATCATTTTCGTCTCTATTCTTCTGCAATCGGCGAAGTGCTGAAAATGAAATGTCAACGCTTATCACCTTGCAAAATGATTTCTTTGCGGTGGCATACCAAATGCTGTAGGCCCCTTGGCCGGCCCCTGCATCGAGCACAAAACCGCGGTTAATCGTTGTTCGGCTAAGGTCCGCAACCCCTTTTCGCTTTAATGAAAGATACCCTGCATACGCCCTAATGATATTGTTTTGGGCACTGCAAATTGAGGTTGCCCACATTCCAGCTTCATGGGAATTTTCATTTATGTTTTTAGCGGAGCCGGGTTTCATGATTTGCCCTTGATGGTATGCAAATATTTAATCGGTCTTTGACTTATAATAATGATAATAATATTTATAATAACCGTACGAGGAATACCGATGTGTCAAATTTATATCGTTGAGCACAACGCCCCAAACCTTGACGCCCACATTCTGCACCGAATTCACGGCGCGGACCGCAACTTCCCTGTCGGTGTGATGCGCTTTGATAACAAGAATAACCCCGTCTACTTTTGTGCCCAAAAGCGCTGCATCGGTGACAGCAAGCACCGGCGGCGTATCAAAGAAAATGATGTCATAATTTTTTTTAAAATATTCTATGTGCTGCATCATTTTCTGCGATGCAATAAGTTCTGCGGGGTTTGGCGTGAAAATGCCGGCCGTGATAATTGAAAGGTTCGGCCTTCCGCTCGGACGTATTGCAAGGGAATAATCCGGGTTTTCGGTAAACAAATCGCTAAATCCCGGGTCGCGCTTCAGGTCGAACAAATGGTGCAAAACAGGACGGCGTAAATCGGTATCAATAAGCAAGGTTTTTTTCCCCATTTGCGCATATGCCATGGCCAAATTCGATATGGTGAGCGATTTCCCTTCTCCGGGGCCTGCAGAAGTCAATATTGCGGTTTGAAGCGGCCTGTCGGGACTGACAAATGTCAAATTAGTACGCAAAGACCTGTATGATTCCGTGGTGACCGAATCATCGCCCGAGAATGACAATAAGTTCCTCGGATAATTGACAACCGATGTCTGCTTTTTCGATCTTGAGGAACGCCTCTTGATCTCGATCCCGTCTTTTTTGTTATGCGAGATATGCGGAATCGTGCCCAAAATAGGCAAGGCAAGGTATTTTTCAATGTCCTCATTCGATTTAATTGTCGTGTCGTTGAATTCAAGCATGAAGGCAAGACCTATGCCTAAGAGCAAACCAAGAATGAAGCTTAACGCATAATAGCGGGCCTCGTTTTTCGGCATAGGATGTTCAGGCATGCGCGCAACATCCACTATTTTGATACCCGCTGCGTTTGAGGCATTGCGCATTTTCTCTTCTTCCGATTTTTGCAGCAACACATTGTAGACATTCTCATATACCTCGCGCGAACGCTGCAATCGCATGAGCTCCAGCGATTGGGCCAGAATATCCGGGTTGTTCTGTTTATAATTGCCTATCGCATGCTTGTACGATTCAAGTTTGCGTTTGAAAAGCTCCATGTCGCCTTCTTTGGCCAGTACCGATTTCCGCAACTCCTGCCATTGCTTGACAGTTCGTGGATCAACGATAGCCGCGTTTTGGGAACCTTTCGATTGCTTGTACTGCAGCAATTGCCTTTCCAGATCGTCAATTTCCCTGTCTACCGCCGAAGGACCCGCCAATTTTATGCCAAGATTTTCGAGCCGCATTTTTTCCTGTTCCAGCTCATGCAGCCGCGAACGGAGCTTTAAAAATTCGGGCGCGCGTTCGCTTTCCGGCGGCGTCATTGTGCCTTCCATTTTTTCAAGCTGCTTCCGTTCGGCATTGAGGTCTGCCTCTTTCAGGCCAAGCTGTGCCACGCTCGACCCATATGCTTCTGTCAACGTTTTCAATTCGGGCGTGGTTCCATCGGAAATATTTCCACGTAATTCCCTGTAGGTTTGATAATCATGCTCCGCCATCTCGAGTTTTTCCCGTATAAGTTTGAGCTGTTTATCAAGTTCAGTCGCCGCCTGCCGGGATTCTTCTGTTTCCACTTCCTGACAGCGTTTTCTGAATATATCGGTGCCTATGGTTGCCATTGAAAATGCCAAATCCCGTGTTGCGGCCTGAACATTAAAGCGCATGAATGATGCATATTCCGTGTTGCGGAGAGAAAGGCTTTTTTGCACATACGCAATGGCCAATTCGCGGTCATTTTTTTGCATTATCGGTTTAAAACAGTCGGTACCAATGCTGTCGACCACCATTTCCAAAAATGTCCTGCTGTTGAGTATGCCCTGGTAAAAATCGAGCGAGCGTCCCGGCGACGCGGAGCCTGCATTCATGGCCTGGGAAAGCATCATGTTCTGCTGTTCAAACACAACAGTCGAGAATGATTCGTAAATGTCGGGGATGCGCATGACAAAAAACACCGTGGACAATACAACCGACAAAAGCGACAGGATTATTATCCATCGACGATGGACAATAATGGCAAGATAGTCTTTGACCTGGGTGCCGCTTTTGAACTTTTGCAATGTCGACAAAATCGATTGTTCTTTTTCCACTATTTTAACACTCCGGAAAGGGCCTGAACGGCAACGATGAAAAGCAACACATTATTAAGGACACTTAATATCATTTGCCAATCGTACCACCTGGCATACACGATGACGATATCGCCCGGCACGACCTGCGGCACGCTCTCCATTTCACCTTTGTCGAGGTATGCCTGGATATTGACCACTTCCTCCAATGTTTTGCCGTTTGCCTGGGTAAACCTGCGCACCTTCGACAAATCGCCGTGCTCGGTTGGGCCCCCTGCCAAATAAATAAGTTCGAAAAGGTTCATTTTTTCAGACAGGTCGAAAAACCCGGGTTTATTTACCGCCCCAATGACTTTCACCTTGTTCGATTTTTCCGACGCAAGCAAAATGATAGTGTCGTCGGGTTTCAATTTGGGCAAATTCGCCATTGTGCCGCTTTTCATGAATTCCTTCAAATTGTAATATTCGGCACTTTCTTCAGGAGAATTCTTATGGATTATCTTTATCCGTTCGATGTTGGCTGTTTCAAGAGGCCCTCCTGCCATTTGAAGCACTTCCTGCAACGTGGAACCTAAATACGTTTTGACCGGGCCGGGGATCTTTACCAGGCCCAGAACAAAAACAACCATAGGAGGTTTATCCAAGACGGCAATTATAACCAATGGATTGTCTATGTGCTTTGCCAATCGCAAGGTTAAATCGTTCATGAGTTCGGAGGTCGTAATATTTGTCACGACCTCGTCGGCAAGCAAGGGGTATTCTATGGTGCCGGTTTCGTTGACGGTAAAATTTCCCGAGAACTCCGGGTGGGCTTGAACCACTATATCGAGAACATCACCGGTTTTGATTATTGCGGCATTTACAGAAGCGAAAAGCGCGATAATCGCACAACAAATCATTGCTCCTTTTTTAACCATACCAAAGTCCTTATTGGTTTAAGACGCCGGTTGAAACACAAACGGATACGTGACGGTCACGTCGCCATCGGTAATGGCCTCGAATCGCCACATGCCGATTTTCCTGACGATTTCGTCCTCGAGTTCCTTGTTCCCGGTCGTGTTTTCCACGATTTCCACCCGGCTCACCCCGCCCGACGCGTCTATGGTAAAGCGTATGGTGATTTTACCGGCCAAATCAGGCGCGCGTTTGAGAAACCGTTCATAGCTCATACGTATGCTTGTCTTATGCGTTGCCACGATGTCGTTGATGGCGGCGATGTCGCGTTTGGCGTTCGACGAGGCCGCGCCTTCTATACTTTGCGGACGCGAAATAACGATATCCCCTTTTTTCGTGAGTTCGGATGTCTTTGCCGTCTTGATTCCTGCAATAAGGTCGTCTATATTTTCCTTATGGGTAACTTCAACATCCTTGCTTTTCACAAGCTTTTTTTGTAATACCTCGACATTTTGCGTTTGCTGCAACCCCGTCACATTTTCAAGCGCTTTATCAAGGTCTTGGAATTTTTCCTTGTGCCCTTTCACGGCCGAGCCGAGCACATCGACGACCGCCGGCCCTTTTGCCGTCGTGCCCATACCAGTGAGCATTCCCAAGACGCCAACGGTGCGCATTTTTTGCTCCGTACGGGCCACCTGTGCATCAACAGCCTTGCGCGCAATCGCTTTTTCTTTTGTTATTGGCGCAGAACCGCTTTGCGTCGGAACATCCTGTTTTATTGCTTCAGGTTCGGAAACCGACTCTGCGGCGGTTTTGGTCTGGGCTGCAGCCTCTGCTTTTTTCTTGTCTATTTTCGGAATGGGCTTTTCAACAAGAAGTTTGGCGAGACGTTCGGGAATTTCCTCAATTGTCTTTACTTTTGTTTGCCGAATTTTGACTAATCGGAAACCGCTGAGCATACCGATGTGCAAAGCAACGCACAAAACGGCAATAATAACAAACCGCAAATCGGTTTTTGCAAAAAACGACCCCCTCACCGAGCGCAATAGCGCGGCATCCACTGCGGCGCTCCTGCCTCCAACAACGATTATGTTTCCTTCGCGTTCCATGGTCGTTTTACTCGCTTGTCGATTCCACGGCCAAAGCGAAATTATTAAAGCCCTGCTGGCCGCAGGTATACATGATCTTTTTCAGCAACCTGAAATGAATGCGTTTGTCACCCTGGATCGTGACATTACCCTTGAATGTCGTTTTGGTCGAATACTTTGCTATTTGTTCCGTGAGTTTACGTCGCTCACCCAACCAGTCGTATAATTGCGGAACCACAAGCTCGTCGTTCGACAAGACCTCGTCTATATTGACAAGCTTTTCGTTTTCGGCCATGATATACTTGTTTGTCACAACGATATTGACATTAAGTTCAGGCGTTTTTTTGGCCGACGATTTTGGCAGGGCAAGGTCGTTCGATACGCTTATGATCTGCCCCTCGGTCGAAAAGCTTTGCAAAAGAAAAATGATGATAACGGTCATCAAGTCGATGAGCGAGGTCATTTGCGGCTTGACCGATTTTAATTCCTTTTTCATGCGCGATTTGCGCACGCGCTTCATGCTCGATTTCGATGCAGGAAAGCTCATAACTCCTCGATGGATGCAATAATTGTGAATACCCTGTCAAGGTTTGCGCCCTCGAACAGGTTCTTGATGAACTCACTGGGGTTTAAGAAAACAAGTTTCCGCTTCTGCGCCTCCATAAGCTTCCAGGAAAAAACGAACATACCGAGACCGTGGCTGTCTATGGAATCAAGATTTTCACAATCGATAGCAATGGTTTTTGTCCCGCTTTTGATCAAACTTTCTATTTTTTCCGCGACCTTGCAGACGTCTTGGCCAACCGCATTACCCGATAAAACAAGGATCGGGATGTCATTATGCTTTTTCATTTTCAGTTTCAAATTCATCGTATTTCCCCCGAAAGGCCGATGTCGGGGAATTGGGATTCCCGGCAAACGTCCATGAAATGAATGACGTCGTCATATAAAACGTCCGGCGCCAAAACAAGCACCAGACTTTTCTGGGACGGATATTCGAATTTTATCGCTTTTAGCAACGTCCTTAACTGATCCAATTGATATTGGCCCCGGAGTTTGGGAATGATGTCGAGTTTCTTCCCGGTACCCACGATCCGATATCCTTCGTCGGTAATGACAATAGAGACATCAAGGTCTTTAGCGGGAACATTTGCGCCAACCCCTTCAACCTGGGCCGGCGGCAACGAAAACTCAAGCACCGCGATTTTCGTAAAAACAGCCATTACCGCCAAAAAGGGGACAAGCACCATGAATATATTCATAAAAGGTGTCAGATCGATGTCGATCATTTCCACCTCTTTCGAAAGCGATTTGTTCGCGCGTTTTGTTGCAGGAAACGCCTTTTTCGAAGGATCGCCGTTTTCACTATTGTCTATATACTTGGGCATTGTTTTTTTTCCCGGATTACTGCCTGCGCTGTGAAAAAAGAAAATTGAGCAATCGAACGGAACTTTCGTCGATTTCCTCGATTATCGTATTGGCTTTGGATCCTAAAACTGAAAACGCGACCATACATATCACAGCGACCAATATCCCAAAGGCCGTCGTATTGAGCGCTATTGCGATACCACCTGCCAACATTGCGGCCTTTTGCGAAGGATCGGCAGTTGCAAGGGCCGCAAACTGGGACTGAAGGCCGAAAATCGTACCAAGAAGTCCAAGCAATGTTGCAAGGTTTGCAAAAAGGGAAAGGTAATGCGTCCTCTTTTGGATTTTCGGCAATTCGCGCAAGGCAATTTCATCAATCGCGTTTTGGATTTCCTGGTCGGATTCGTTCTGCACATAATGCCACAACGCACTCTCGACGATCATGGCAAGCGGGTTTTTCATTTTCGAACACAATTGCCTTGCTTTTTCGGTTTCTCCATTGCGCACCAGCCGCGTCACCTGGGTCAAAAGGGCTTTCGCATTTATCCTGGAACGGATATAATAATAAAAAGCCCGTTCAATAACAACCGCAAGTGCAAAAGCAGATGTAGCAACAATAGGATACATCCAAAACCCGCCGTCCCGGAAAAACCGGGCAAGAGTCTGCAAAAATTGATCCATGGTCACTCCTTTTTACCTATTTCATTAGTTACTAACAATTTATAGTCTACATTACAAGCCCAATTGAGTCAATATTTTCAATATCTTACAAACGGAACCTTCGGTCACTTTTCGATTGGCGTAAAAGGCAAAGGCCTCACAATATCATCCATAAAGGAATATGAAAA
>Ga0182027_10001398_pt1 | contig 40523 bp, 34 predicted proteins | sample 712E1DmetaG_FD_121300 | JGI IMG/M metagenome (GOLD analysis project Ga0182027, IMG submission 121300) | Permafrost microbial communities from Stordalen Mire, Sweden - 712E1D metaG (Illumina Assembly) | ecosystem: Environmental > Terrestrial > Soil > Wetlands > Permafrost | place: Sweden...
CGCGTTGTTTCTCGGCGGGGTTTCAGCCGATGCCAGGACCAAAAAGAAGCAAAAAAAAGCTTATGACCTGAACGCCAACCCCCTCGCCGGTGTGCAATCCAAGCAGCCCGACAAAGAGCTTTACGACAAGGCCATGGTGGCCATGAAAAAGGGCCGCTACGACGTAGCCCGCCTCGACCTGCAAACCATGCTCAACACCTATCCCGAATCGGAATACCGCATGAGAGCCAAGTTGTCGGTCGGCGACACCTGGTTCAAGGAGGGCGGCTCCGCGGCTCTCACTCAGGCCGAGGCCGAGTACGAGGACTTCATCACCTTCTTCCCCAACGCCCCTGAGGCCGCCGAAGCCAAGATGAAGGTGGCCGACATCTACTACCAGCAGATGGAGAAGCCCGACCGCGACTACACCAACGCCCAGCAAGCCGAGAGGGAATACCGGGAGATGATCAACATGTTCCCGGATTCGACTCTCGTGCCGCGCGCCAAGCAGCGCCTGCGCGACGTGCAGGAGGTCCTGGCCGAGCGCGAGGCCCAGATCGGGTTCTACTACGAGAGCCGCGAGGACTATGCCGCCTCCATCGCCCGCCTTGAAACCGTGTCCGACACGTATCCGCTCTATTCCAAGAGCGACCAGGTGCTTCTCGCCATCGGCGACGCTTACGCCGGCGAGGCGCACAACGTCGCTATTGCTCCTGGATTGCCCGGTGCCATCCGCGAGCGCTTGCACACCATGTATCAGGACAGGGCCGCCGCGGCGTATGGCAAAGTGATCACGCGCTATCCCATGGCCCCCCACGTTGAAGATGCCCGCGACCGCCTCGTCGCCATGAACCGCCCCGTCCCCGAGCCCACCCAGGCAGCCATTTCCGAAAACGACGCTGAAGTGCGCAGTCAAACACCGCTGCACTTCACCGATAAGGTTTTTGACATCATCAAGCGCGGCCCTACCGTGGTTGAAGCTACGCACGTGGGCGAACCATCGCTCGAAGATCCCAAGCGCACCCTCGCGCCTGACGTGACAAAACAGAACGTTCAGATGCTCCAGGAAGCGGTGAGCGCCGGCAAACCCCCGGCGCAGGCCGCGCCAGTCACGCCTACCGGTCCCAATGAGCCGCCGCGCAGCGATCAACCCTCCACCGCTCCGCTGCAGACGCAGACGCCCGGCGAAGGCACCGGCGTTGGCGTTGAGGTCATCAGCGCGCCGAACGGCTCCGCTCAGCCCCCCGCCGGCACCGGTCAAGTCCCTGCCGTCGACCAGGCCGACCCCAACGCCCTGGTCAAGCCGGTCGGGCCCTCCAACAGCGTTCTGCCCGCCGCGGAAAAACCGGCTGAGGCCCCGCTCCAGGTCAACGACATCAAGCCCGGTCAGAATCCGGCTCAGCCCACCACCAACACTGCCTCCAACGGCAAGACGAAGAAGCCCAAAACCGACCTGAGCGACGAGTCCTCCAGCAAGAAGAAAAAGAAGAAGGGCCTGGGTAAGCTAAACCCGTTCTAGTCAAAGAGAATCAATAAGTTACCTGCGATCAAGGGCCGCTTTCGAGCGGCCCTCGATCATGAGATTTGGTCGGTCACCTTTCGGTATTACAATGGAAGATGCGGTAATACAAGATGGACCGGGAGGAGAGAGCTTTGGCGACGACGGTCACGGTAAAGGGGCAGATAACCATTCCTAAGCGCATTCGGGACGCAAAGGGATTCAAGCCGGGTTCCAAAGTGGTCTTCGATATCAACGAGGCGGGAGAGACTGTAATTCGGCCCGCCGGACGGCCCACGCCTCCTGGACCAATCCACCTGGATCGGGTGATTGGCTCCGCGCAGATCAAGTGGCAGGGCACGACCGACGAGTACATGGAGTTGATTCGCGGATATTCCGATGATCCTCGTTGACTCGAACGTGATCTTCGATCTCCTCGACAACGATCCACAATGGTGCGCCTGGTCGGGCGCTCAGTTGCAGCGATGGGCTCAGCTCGACCGGATGACGGTTAATGCGATTGTCTACGCGGAGATTTCGCCAAGATATCGATCCGAAGCGAAGGTCGATGAGTTGCTCAAGGAACTGAAACTGGATTTCGCGGAGATTCCGCGATCCGCGGCCTTTCTTGCCGGCAAAGCTCACTTTCTGTACCGGCGGCGAGGAGGAGCGAAGATAAGCGTCCTTCCCGATTTTTTCATTGGAGCGCACGCAACAGTTCTGGGCTGCTCAATCCTTACTCGCGACACGCGCCGCTACGCTGCTTACTTCCCCACCGTGCGCCTCATCGCTCCCTGAATTTCACCCGAGCGCAATCTGCTACTCTGAGGGGTAGTCTCCGCTCGCAAAACCCCTGTACCATTGGGGTTTCGCGCATATTCCCGGGGACTTCCAAGCAAACCATGCCTCACGACCTGCCCAAATCCTACGACCCAACCGCCATTGAAGATCACTGGGCCGCCTACTGGGTCCGCGAGAAACTCTTCGAACAACCGACTCCAACCACTCCCGTCCAAGACCAGGGCCTGGACGGCCAGTCCCCCGGCGCCCAGTCGGCCTTCGTCGTTCTGCTGCCCCCGCCCAACGTCACCGGCTACCTCCACATGGGTCACATGCTCGAGCACACCGAGATCGACATCCTGGTCCGCTGGCGGCGCATGTCCGGCGATAAGGTTTTGTGGGTGCCGGGCACCGACCACGCCGGCATCAGCACGCAAATGCTGGTCGAGCGCCAACTGGTTTCAGAAGGCACTTCGCGCCAGAAGCTCGGCCGCGAGGCCTTCGTCGAGCGCACCTGGGAGTGGCGGCGTCACTACGGCGGCGCAATCCTCGAGCAGATGAAGCGCCTCGGCGTCTCCGTCGACTGGAGCCGCGAGTACTTCACCATGGACGAGCACCTTTCGCTCGCCGTGCGCGAGGCCTTCGTCCGCCTCTACCACCAGGGCCTCATCTACCGCGGAGCGTACATCGTCAACTGGTGCCCCGGCTGCCAAACCGCCGTCAGCGATCTCGAGGTCGTTCACCAGGAGCAAAAAGGCCATCTTTGGGAGATTCGCTATCCGGTGCTCGGCGTCGATGGCAAAGACTCCGGCGAGTTTCTCACCGTCGCGACGACGCGCCCCGAGACCATGCTCGGAGACACCGCGGTCGCCATTCACCCCGGGGACGAGCGCTACCTGCATCTCCACGGGAAAAAGCTGCGCCTGCCGCTCATCAATCGCGAGATTCCCATCGTCCTCGATGAGTGGGTCAGCCGCGAATTCGGCACCGGCGCCGTCAAGGTCACGCCCGCGCACGACCCCAACGACTTCGCCCTCGCCGAGCGCCACCATCTGCCCGCCATAAACGTGATGGACGAGCGCGCCCACATCAACGCCGAAGGCGGCGCCTACGCGGGGCTTGATCGCTTTGCGGCTCGCAAGAAAATCATCCAAGACCTGGAAGCGCGGAGCGCCTTGGCCGCCGTCAAGGATTACACCAACAACGTGGGCCACTGCGACCGCTGCAAGTCCGTCATTGAGCCGCGCCTCTCCACGCAGTGGTTCGTCGCCGTCAACAAGCAGCCCAACTCGGGCGGTGCGACTATGGCGGAGCTAGCCATCGCCACCGTCAAGCCCGATGCGAACGGCGATAAGGCGATCCGCATCACGCCGGAGATGCACGAAAAAATCTACCTCGAGTGGATGACGAACCTCCGCGACTGGTGCATCTCGCGTCAGCTCTGGTGGGGCCATCGCATTCCCGCGTGGCACTGCGCCGCGTGCCACAAGATCACGGTGCCCCAGCCCAATCAAAAAGACCCCACGGTCTGCGCGCATTGCGGATCGGACAAGCTCACACAGGAAACCGACGTTCTCGACACCTGGTTCTCCTCGGGCCTGCTGCCCGTCTCCGTCTTCGGCTGGCCCAAATTCGCAGATGTTGCCCCATCCTTTCCGAAGCGCGGCGAAGCAAGCGCGCAGGAAAGGGTGGGAGGCGAAACCGTGAAGGGTGCGGGCTTTAGCCCGCACATAAACCATCCGGCAGGAGAGGGGGCTTTAGCCCCTGAGGGACAGTCACCTGCTCCGCCCTCCGACCGCGCCGATTTCGACGCCTTCTACCCGACATCGTTGCTTGTCACCGGCTTCGACATTCTTTTCTTCTGGGTCGCGCGCATGATCATGTTCGGCTGCTGGTTCTCGCGCGACGTCCCCATGCGCGACGGCAGCCCGCGCCCGCTCGCCGAATCGGTCCCCTATCGCGAGGTCTACATCCACGCCCTCGTCCGCGATGCCAACCGCGAGAAGATGTCCAAGACCAAGGGCAACGTCGTCAACCCCATCGAGATCGTCAAGCAATATGGAACGGACGCGGTCCGCTTCACGCTGGCCAGTATGGCCTCGCCCGGCACCGACATCGCCTTCAACGTCGCCCGCACCGAGGGCTACCGCGCCTTCGCCAACAAAATCTGGAACGCCGCCCGCTTCATCTTCATGAACGTGGACCGAGCCGCAGAGCTCGGTATTACTGTCGATCGAGCCACGCTTGGCCAAATGCCCAGCGTTCCCGCCGACGCCCCGCTCGAAGATCGTTGGATTGTGGATGCCTTCGAGCGCGTCACCGCTCGCGTGAATACATCACTGAAGAATTATCGTTTTGATGAGGCGGCAAACGACATTTACCAATTCTTTTGGGGCAATTTCTGCGACGCATACATCGAAAGCGTGAAGCTTCGTCTCGACTTCTCCGAGAAAGCCGATAAATCAAAAGCAAGAGCTGCGCTGACCACATTGGTTAGTGTGTTTGAGGCAGCTCTGCGGCTACTGTCCCCCTTCATGCCATTTATCACCGAGGAGCTCTGGAACGCCGTCTACGACGGCAACTCGCCAGCCACGTCAATCGCGCTCGCCTCATTTCCATTCATTGAACTGGACTGGCGAGCTCGCAATGAAAGGCCGGGAATCGACCCGATCATTCAAATGGATTTTCTCCTAAGCCTAAAGACGGAGATCCTCTCGCTCCGCAAGGAGATCGGAGTCGAAGAAAAGGCCACCATCCCGATCGAGCTTCGCACTGACGTTGCTTTCCAGAAGGTCGCCGAGGAGAACCGTGACATCATCGAGAAACTTGCCCGCGTCAGCGAGGTCCGTTTCGTCGACCAGATCTCCGCCGGCCTTTCAAAGCTTTCGACCCCGAACTTCGACGTCGCCGTCGTCTACGAAAAGAAAATCGACGTCGCCGCCGAACGCGAGCGCTCGACAAAGGACATCGCCAAATTCGAGAAGATTATTGCGTCCTCTGACCGCCAGCTCAATAACCCGGGGTTTCTCGCCAAGGCCCCTGCACATATCGTCGAGGGCTTGAAGAAACAGAGGGACGAGGCAAAGAGGCTGCTGGACAAGGCCCGCGGCGACCTCGATGGACTGCCGGAGGGTTGACAACAGTTCGCTGTTCACTGTCCACTGACCACTGTTCACTGACGCCATGGATTGGAAGTCCCACCGCATCGACGCATTGCTCGAACAGGCCCTCCAGGAGGACCAGGCCGCCCTTGACGCCACCACCCAGCTCACCATCGATGCCGGCCTCCTCGCCGCCGGCTCCATCATCGCCCGCGAAGAATTGGTCGTCGCCGGCCTCGGCGCCATCCCGCGCTTCTTTGAGATCTTTGCCCGCCTGGATGCGAGACTTGTCCCGCACCCCTTTGCGCAAACTCGCTTCGAAGTCGTCAGCCATCCCGAAATCTTCGACGGCGTGCGCGTCCACGCCGGCCAGGTGCTTGCCGTCATTCGCCACAACGCGCGCGTGCTGCTCAGTTGCGAGCGCGTCATTCTCAACCTGCTCCAGCACCTGAGCGGCATTGCCACGCTCACGCGCAAATACGCCGATGCCATTCAAGGAACCCACGCCCGCGTGCTCGACACGCGCAAGACCATCCCTGGCCTGCGGGTTCTCGAAAAATACGCCGTGCTCTGCGGCGGGGGAACCAATCATCGCATTGATCTCGCCTCCGGCATTCTCATCAAGAACAATCACATCGCCCTTGGTGGCGGCATCGCAGCGGTCCTTTCCCGCGCACTCGCTCAGCGCAAGCCCGGCCAGCGCGTCCAGGTCGAAGTCCGCACAGAGCACGAGCTCGAAGAGGCTCTCGCCCACGGCGCCGAGGCCATTCTCCTCGACAACATGTCCCCCGCCGAAGTCCGTCGCTCCATTGAGCGCATCAAAACTGCAACCGCCGGGGCCGCCACCGCCGCTCAGCCGGGCCGCTGGATTCCCACAGAAACTTCCGGCGGCATCGCGCTCGAGAACATCCGCGCCTTTGCCGAGACCGGTGTCGACTTCATCAGCGTCGGCGCGCTCACCCACTCCGCTGGCGCCGCCGACATCTCAATGACCATCGCCGCGGAGCCGGGCCAGGGCAGCCCGCGCATGGGCGGAGCTTTTGAGGGGTACGGGCTTTGATTTCGGCAAGGAACCTGACGCACAAATTCACGTGGCCCGGGAACTGATGTTCGATCTCGCCGCTCTCGACGCTGAATTCGCCGGCACGGTCTTCGCCGGCAAGCTGCATTTTGCCCACGTCACAGGGTCCACTAACTCTGACGCCATCGCCGCTGCGCGCAACGCTGGGCCGCATGGTTCGGTCTTTTTCGCCGATGAGCAGTTGGCCGGCCGCGGCCGTGGCGGTCACGGTTGGATCTCCTCGGCTGGCGAAGGGCTCTACGTCAGCCTTCTGCTCCGCCCGCAGATTCCCGCCTCGTGTCTGCCGCTTTTGCCGCTGGCTGCCGGCCTCGCCGCCGCCCAGGCCATCCGCGCCGTCTCCGGCCTCGCCCCCTCCCCCGGCCTGGAACTCGCCGGCCCCGCCGGCCTCGAAACTGACCTGCGCTGGCCCAACGATCTCTTGATCGGCCCGCGCAAAACCGGCGGCATCCTAGTTGAAGCAAATCTCGAGTCCAAAAGTCTGCCCTACGCAGTAGTCGGCATCGGCATCAACGTGCATCAGCGCGTCTTCCCTCCCGGCCTCGCCACGCCCGCCACTTCTCTCGACCTGGAAGCCGGGCGTCACATCAGCCGCCAATCGCTCCTCGCCGCCCTGCTAAAATCGCTGGAGCGTGAGGCCTCCGCGCTCGCTGATCCGGCTGCTGCCGCAACCATACCCGCGCGCGTAGAACAGGCTTCCACGTGGACGCGCGGCCGCAGCGTCCTGGTGCTTGGTCCGCAGTCCTGCCAGGGCGTCACGGCCGGACTCGATGAAAACGGATTTCTGCGCGTCGAAACCGCGCATGGGCTCATCACTGTGCAGACCGGCGGCCTGCGCGAAAGATCAGCTTCTGGCCCCTAGCTTCTAGCTCCTGGCTCGTGCGTGCCGAATTTATCATTTTGGCTTTCACGAGAATCCAGCTAGAAGCTAGACGCTAGACGCTAGACGCCAGGAGCTAAGAACGATGCTGCTCGCTCTCGATGTCGGCAACACAAATACGACGCTGGGCCTCTATCGCCTCGACGGAGAAAAGCCGGAACTCGCCGCGCATTGGCGCGTCACCACCCACCGCGCCCAAACCGTCGACGAATACGGCGTCTTCTTCGTCAACCTCTTCGAGATGCACGGCATGGCCCCCAGCCAGGTCTCCGACATCATCATTGCCTCCGTCGTTCCGCCCGTCGACTCCACCCTCCGCCAGGTCTGCGAAACCTACTTCCATATCGAGCCCATGTTCGTCGAGCCGGGCATGAAGACCGGCATGACTCTGCTCATCGACAACCCCACTGAGCTTGGCGCCGATCGCATCGCCGACTGCATCGCCGCCTTCGAGCGCTACGGCGGGCCGTGCATCGTGGTCGACTTCGGCACCGCCACCAAGTTTGAAGTAATCTCGGCGCGCGGCGAATACCTCGGCGGCGCCATCGCGCCCGGCCTGGGCTTGAGCGCCGACGCGCTCTTTAACCGCGCCGCACGCCTGAGCCGCGTCGACATCAAGCGTCCCGCAAAAGTCATCGGCACCAACACGGTCGAGCACCTGCAGAGCGGCCTCTACTTTGGCTACATTGGCCTCGTCGACGGCATCATCGAGCGCATCATCGCTGAGCTTGGCGAAGAGCAGGGCAAGCCGCCGCGCGTCATCGCCAGTGGCGGCCTGGCGCGCATGATCGCCCCGGACTCGCGCTACATCCAGGAGATCGACGACCTGCTCACCCTCGACGGCCTGCGCATTCTCTTCGAGCGCAATCGCTCCGCCCGCCCCCGTGGCCGCGCCCACTGAGCGCCGTTCTTGCACGAGCCGGGGGTGCCCCAGGTCCCGATTTTGGGACCTGGGACAGCATGCGTTGCCCAGCCCGTGGAAGACCACGACCCACACGCTGGCCGCAGACCTTCGCGCAATCGCGGTGATATACTCGCCTCCGCGCTCTCATCATTTCGTCTGAACTTGCCGGGAGAGTGCGGCGGTCAATTGCTCGGCCCAAAGCCAGTGAAAGATCGAGGGAGAAAATGATCAACGGCCCGCCCTCGGCTCTCGATCGCAGAGAGTTTCTCCAGGCTTCGGCAGCGGCGCTCGTCGCCTCGCGCATCCCATCGTCCGCGCAAAATTTTGCCGCCCACGCGCCGCACGACTCAGACACCTTCGCCATCCCTGACACCGGCTGGCGTCTCTGGCCCGATCAACAAGCCGAGTGGCAGAACGACGCGATCTTTCTTCCTGAAGACGTTCACCTTGCGAGCCTGCCCGTAAACCCGCCCACCAGCGGCTGGGACGTGCTCAGCGCTGCGCAGGGCATTTCCGTCACGCTGCCCTGCACGGTGGAGCAGTACTTCTGGGGCCTCCAGGGCCTCCGCCCCTACAAAGACGAGTACCGCTTCGAGACCGCTGACGACGAAGTGAGGAACGGCGCCTACTACGGCGTCTCCTGGTGGTGGCGCAACCTCGACATTCCCGCCGCCTTCGCCGGCAAGCGTATCTTTCTCCGCATTCGCGGCGCGCGCCAGCGTGCCGAGGTCTATCTCAATTGCCGGCTCGTCGGCTACACCATCATGGAGGAGCTCCCCGTCGAGTGTGAAGTCACCGCCGCTGCTCGCCCCGGCGCGTCCAACCAGCTCGCCATCCGCGTCACCAATCCCGGCGGTCGCCTCGACTGGGTCGACGGCGGCAGAATCACCTGGGGCAACGCCACCTATCAGAAGAGCCACGGCTTCGGCGGCCTCGATCGCGCCCTCACCCTCACCGCCCACGGCTCCGCACGCATTCGCGACAATTGGGTCCTCAACACCCCCGAGCTTCGCCGCGTCACCGCCCACGCCGAAATCGAAAACACCGGCTCACCCGCGCCCGACGGCCGCTTGCGCTGGTCCGTCGTCGATCCCGCCACCAACCGCGAGCTGGCGCACACTGACGTCCCCGCTCCCCTCGAACCCAATCAAATCGCCATCTTTCAAGCTGAGCTCTCGTGCCCTGCCGCCCAGCTCTGGGATCTCGACTCGCCGCGCCTCTACCGCATGAAAGCGCAATGGACGAGCGCCTCCACCTCCGCCTCCCGCACCGTCGACTTTGGCTTCCGCTGGTTCGCCCCTGAAGGCATCGGCACAAACGCGCTCTTCCGCCTCAACGGCCGCCGCGTGCGCATCTACACCGCCATCTCATGGGGCTACTGGGCGCTCAATGGCCTCTGGCCCACGCCTGAGCTCGCCGAAAAAGAGGTCCTCGTCGCGCAGCAGCTCCATCTCAATTGCCTCAACTTCCATCGCAACTTGGCCAAGGAAGAAGTCCTTGCCATCCAGGACCGCCGCGGCCTTCTGCGCTGTCTCGAGCCCGGCGGCGGCTATCAAGCGGTGGGCCGCGCGGGCCAGCCCGCTGGCTTCGCTGAGCGCTACATGCAAGCCAAGATCGTCGGCATGATTCGCGCCTATCGCAGCCATCCTTCAGTCGTTGAATATATCCTGCAAAACGAGGCCCGCCCCGACCTCGCCAATCCCAATCTCGAGCGCATCCTCCGCCTCATGCACGCTGAGGATCCCAGCCGGACAATCGTTGCCAGCGACGGCTTCGCTTCGCGCGCAGCGCAAGCCTGGATCGAGCCCTACAGCGATCGTCTCCGCACATCGGCCGAGGGCGGCGCCGGCGGCTGGTGGGACGAGCATCAGGGCCAGCCTTCTGACATCTGGCAGGACGCCCACTACATCAGCCCGGCTGAATTCCTCTACCAATCCGCCGACCGCCCCGAGATCGTCGAATGGGGCGAGATGAAGGGCGCCGCATCCATCGACGATCACTCCGCGCTCATCAAGCAGATCAAGAAGCACGGCGGCCACAGCTACGACCTCGCTGACCACGAAGAGATCCTTGCCGCCTATGAAACATTCCTCGACCGCTGGAGCTTCCGCAAAGCATTTCCTACCGCCGGCGATCTCTTCCAATCCATCGGCCGCCGCGCCTACGAGTCCTGGGGACAGTTCCTCGAGAACATCCGCATCTGCGATGGGAACGACTACGCCGCCATCAGCGGCTGGGAATCGACGGCCATGGAGAATCACTCCGGCCTTGTCGACAACTTCCGCGACTTCAAATCCAATCCCGATCCCATTCGCAACGCGCTCCTGCCTGTCCGTCCGGTGGCCAAGCAAAAAGCCCTCGTCGCCGCGCTCGGCAGCCAGGTCGTCTTCGACCTCTACCTGCTCAACGACTCGAATCGCCCCGCGCCGGGCAAGCTCGCCTTCTCGATCGCCGGCCCCACGGGCGCTCGCCACGCTATCGGCTCCTACGACGCGCCCGCATTCGTGCGCGATCAGCTCTCGTATCTCATCAAGGAAAATGTCTCCAGCCCGGCGCTCGACCGCGAAGGCGTCTGGACCACGCACTTTGCCCTCGCCGGCGACGAGGAGTCAGAACACGCGCGCGAGATCTGGGTCGTCAATCCCACGCCACACCGCTTCAACAACCTGCGCGTCGCCACGCTCGGCCTCGCCGAGGAAATCACCGCGCAGCTCGTCCCCATTCCCGGTCTCATCCTCTCGCCGTTCGCACCCAACCAGCATTACGACCTCATTGTCGCCTCGCCGCCCACCGCCCGCCCCTCTGACACCGTGAGCACTGATGACGTTGGCGCTGACCGCCGCAGCCGCTCCATTCCGCCCACCCAACTCCCCGTAGACGTTGTCGCCGCGTTCACCGCTGGCACGCCGCTCTTCGTCCTCTCGACCAGCGACGGTCAGGCCGCCGGCGCGGGCGCACAGCTCGCATCTGCGGCCGGCTTTCAATTCTCCGCCATGGTCGGCTCCTCGCGCGCTTCCTGGATGGGCACATGGTTCTTCGTGCGCAAGCATCCCGTCTACGACGGCCTGCCCGTCGATCGCGCCATGAGCATCGAGTACCAGGTCAAAGGCTCCGACTCAAACGGCCTCATCGTCTCCGGCGGCGGCATCGAAATCATCGCCGCCTACAGCCGCGATCACGACCGCAAAATCGGCGCCGGTACATTCGCGTTCGCTGGCCAGGGCCGCAAGCTGCTTCTCCACCGCATCACGCAGATGCACCCCGTCTTTCACCGCCGCCTGCTCTCCAATGCAATCCAGTTTCTGACTCAGTCTGCGGCGGCCTAGGACCGCGATTCACACATGGCGATCGCTTCCTCATTCCCTTGGTGCCTTGTTCCCTCGTTCCCTGTCTTTTCATGAAACAATAAACCAGTACTCACCATGGCCGACGAAATCGTCTCTGAAACTCAGCCCTCCTCCGAACCCGCCCCAGAATCCGCGGCGGAACCCGGCACCACGCCCATCGAAGACGAAAGCTTGGTTGCCCAGGCCGCCTCGGAGGCTCCCACAGTATCCACGGAAGACCAAGGCCCGGGCGGCCAGCCCGAATCCATCGAAGAACCCGTTGCGGAACCCATCGAAGAGCCCACCGAGTCATTCGCCGACGCGCTCTCCGCCTTCGAGCGCTCGCACACCCATCGCGCCGAAACCAAGCAGCTTCAGGGCACGGTCGTTTCGCTCTCCGCCGACCAGGTTGTCCTCGACATCGGCTACAAGATGGAAGGCGTTCTGCCCCGCTCGGCCTTCCCGGACAACGCCGAAGGCGTCAATCCCGGCGATGCATTTCCTGTCTCCATCACCGGCCGCAATGAAGAGGGCTACTACGATCTCTCGCGCTTTCGCGTCGCTCAGCCCCGCGACTGGTCCGCCCTCGAGCGCGCGTTCGCCGAAAAAATCGCCGTCGCCGGCACCGTAACCGCTGTTATCAAGGGTGGCCTCAGCGTCGATGTCGGCGTCCGCGCCTTCATGCCCGCCAGCCGCAGTGGAACCCGCGACGCCGCCGAGCTCGAAGCCCTCGTTGGCACTGAAATCACCTGCCGCATCACCAAGCTCGACGTCACCGACGAAGACGTCGTCGTCGATCGCCGCGTCGTTCTCGAAGAGCAGGCCCGTGGTGCGCTCGCCGGCCGCCGCGCCGCGCTCGAGCCCGGCGACACGGTCACCGGCACAGTGCGCACCCTCATGCCCTACGGCGCCTTTGTCGAGATCGAGCCCGGCATGGACGGTCTCCTCCACATCTCCGACATCTCCCGCTCTCACGTCGCCAAACCCGAGGACGTTCTCTCCGTCGGAGAGCAGCTCACCCTCCGCATCCTCAAAATCGATCCTGAAACCAATAAAATATCGCTCGGCCTCAAGCAGCTCCAGCCCGAGCCGTGGGAGACCGCCGCCGAGCGCTACCTGCCCGGCCAACGCATCGCCGGCGCCGTCACGCGCCTCACCGACTTCGGCGCATTCGTCGAGCTCGAGCCCGGCCTCGAAGGCCTCATCCATATCTCCGAGATGTCGTGGGCCAAGAAAGTCCGCCACCCCTCTGACCTGCTCCGCGAGGGCGACCGCGTCGACGCTGTCGTTCTCTCCGTCAAGCCGCCCGCGGGCACTGAGCAAGGCCGCATCTCTCTCGGCCTGAAGCAGACTCTCGCAGACCCCTGGTCCGAGGCCAAGAAAAAATTCCCCGTCGGCTCCGAGGTCGAAGGCCCCATCACCAGGATCATGAACTTCGGCGCCTTCGTTCAGATCGCTGAGGGCGTCGACGGCCTCGTCCACGTCAGCGAGATCGTCGCCGACCGCCGCATCAATCATCCTCGCGACGTCGTGCGCGAGGGCCAGCGCGTCAAAGCCGTCATTCTCGCGATTGACTCTGAGAAGCGCCAGATCAAGCTCTCCATGAAGCAGTTGATTCCCACCAGCATCGACGAGTACATCGCCGAGCACAAAGTCGGCGACCAGGTCTCCGGCCGCGTCGTCGAGCTCACGTCCTCCGGCGCCATCGTCGAGCTCGGCGAAGGCATACGAGCTACCTGCCGAACTCGCTCCACTAACACTGCTAGCTCCGCTAACTCCGCCGAACCCGACCTTTCGCAGCTCTCCTCAATGCTGAAAGCTCGCTGGAAAGGCAACGCCCCCGCGCCCTCGGCCCAGCCCGAGCCGCTCGCCGAAAGCCAAATCCGCTCGTTCAAAATCACAAAGCTCGTCGCCGAATCAAAGAAGATCGAAGTGGAGCTAGCCGCCGGTTAGAGATACACCTCATCCAAATAGCACCACCGCCAATCCTCGCCGCGCTCGGCCGATTGGATCAGCGGGTGCTTCGTCTCATCGAAGTGCGCCCGGGCGTGCCGATTCTTCGAGGAATCGCAGCAGCCCACGTGCCCGCACTCCAGGCACATGCGCAGGTGCACCCACGTGTCGCCCATCTTCAGGCACTCCTCGCAACCCTTCGTGTTCGGCTTCACACCCTTCTTGATCGTTGCTGCGTGTGTGCATTGTGCAGCCATCTCAGACCTCCATGAAAATCGTTGTCATCCTGAGCGAAGTTTGGCGCGTCCTGCGCGCCAAACGGAGCCGAAGGACCTGCATCTTGCGGGTGCCGCCGCAAACATTTCTTGCCCCTTGATCCCTTGGTCCTTTGTTCCCTGCCTTCTTTCACTGCCCCGCCCAACCCAATCCATCCGTCACATTGCCCGTGGCAATCGTCCGCTTCACCGTCCACGTCGCCAGGTCGATCTCCGCTACCTCATTGCTCCCCTCGCACGAAACGTACGCGGCCTTCCCGTCCGGCCGCACCAGCACCTCCTGCGGACTCTTCCCCACCTCCACCGCGCGCGCCAACGTCATCGTCTTCAGGTCGATCACGTCCACCTTGTTTTCATCGGGCAGCGCCACCAACAGCCAGCGCCCGTCCTTTGTGGGCGCGCTGCCGTAACCCAGCCCGTCGATCTTCACCCACTTCGTCACCTTATTCGTCGTCGTGTCGATCACCGCCATGCGCGGCGCGGTCTGGTCGGCAGTGAACACCCAGCGGTCGTCATTTGAAATCGCGATCCGCTGCACGTTACCCGAAACGGGAATGACGGCCAGCGTCTTTCGCGCCTTCACGTCGAGCACGCTCACCGTTCCCGGTCCCACATTCGCGGTGTAACCGCGCAGCCCGTCATGCGACAGCGCAAGCATGTGGCTCTCCGCCTGGCCGGTCGGGATCGAGCCCACAATCTTCAGCGTCTTTGGGTCGATGATCGTCACCACGCGGTCCAGCTCGGTGGTCACGTAGAGCAATCCGTCCTTCGGCCCGAAGACCGCGCAGTGCGGCCGCACTCCATGGTCGAACTGGATGTTGCCCACCAGTTTCTGCGCCGCCACATCCACTACCACGATGTTGTTCCCATCGGTCCCCGGTTTACCCACGCCGCTGTTCCCGTAGATGGGCACAAATGCCAGCCGTCCATCCGGCGATCCCGCCACTTCGTGACCAGTGGTGCCATTCTCCGCCACGTCCGCAATCACGTTCCCCGCCGCGGGATCCACGATCGCCAGGCTCCGGTCGCCCTTCTGCGCCACCAGCAACCGGCCCTGCGCACTCGCCGAAGCCGCGGCCAGGGACACCAATGCCACAACACTCATCCACGAAATCAATTTCAACTGGGACCTCCCGGACATCGCATTGACAATACGGCACGGCCCACGCAGCCTGCAACTTCAGTCGGATGGGCGAGACACCCCCGAATCCACCACGCACATCTCGTCTCGGCGAATTATCCTTGCCCTCATGCCTCTCCCCGCGCGCGATGCCCAGCTCGTTCAGATCGTCGACGCCTCGCTCGCCGATGCCGCCCGCCGCGCCGGACACCTCCTCGCCTGCCGCATCGGATGCACGCAGTGTTGTTACGGCGCATTCGCCATCAATGCTCTCGACGCCGCGCGCCTCCGCGCCGGCTTGTCCGAGCTGCGCGCCGCAAATCCCGCGCTCGCCGCTGTCATCGAGCGTCGCGCCCGCGCCTGGCTCGCCGAGCATCGCGCCCGCTTCCCCGGCGATCCCGCGACCGGCATCCTCGGCGCATCTGCCGCCGAGCAGGCTCAATTTGAAGACTTCGCCAACGACGCGGCCTGCCCCGCGCTCGACCCCGCCACCGGCCGTTGCGACGTCTATGCGTGGCGTCCCATGACCTGCCGCGTCTTCGGCCCGCCCATCCGCGCCGCCGGACCAGACGGCGCCGAAGGCCTCGGCCACTGCGAACTTTGTTTCATCTGCGCAACTCCCGAGCAGGTCGCCGCCTGCGAGATGCCCGTCCCGCACTCGCTCGAAGCAGAACTGCTTGACGAAATCGGCGCGCCAGCCGAAACCGTCGTCGCGTTTGCGCTCATCAAGTGAGCCGTCCACGCGATAAACTGATCTTTGCCGTCCCCCATGCCAACGCGCCCCTGCTGGGTTGAGATTCGCACTCGTGCTCTCGAAGAAAACTTCCGTTTTCTCGCCGGACTCGCCGCGCCCCATGCCGAGCTGCTCGCCATCGTCAAGGCCAACGCCTACGGCCACTCGCTCGCCCTCTGCGCCCCGGCTGTGACCCGCGCCGGCGCCCATTGGCTCGGCGTCACAAGTGTGGAAGAAGGTATCGTCGCGCGTGCCCTGTGTCCCGAAGCCCGCGTGCTCGTCATCGGCGGTGTCTTTCCCGGCCAGGCCGCGGCCGCCATTCAATTTCAACTCACTCCCGTCGCCTGGGAGCCCTGGCAGCTCGACGAGCTTCTTGCCGCCGCCCGCTCCGCAGACGCGCAAGCAGGCTCGTTGCCCATCCATCTTGAGATCGACACCGGCATGAGCCGCCAGGGCGCAAGCCCCAACGACCTCGCCCGGATCTTCGCTTACTTCGGTCCCGGCTCGCCGCTGCGGCTCGAGGGCGTCATGACCCATCTCTTCGCCGCCGATGAAGCCGACGGCCAGGCGACGCAGGAGCAGCTTGCGCGGCTCGACGAAGCGATGAGCCGCATCTCCGCCGCCGGCCTCTTTGCCGAGTGGCTGAACGTCGGCGCATCCGCCACGCTGCTCGCCGGCCAGGCGCGCGCCATCGCCGAGCTGGCCGCGCGTCACGGAATGAAGGCCTTGCTGCGTCCCGGCCTTGCGCTCTACGGCCTTGTTCCGCGATTCGACCCGCGCTTCGATCCGCCGTTCAGCCCACCCAACGAGCCTCCTTCTCTCGCCGAGCCCTCCCTCGCCGCCGCGCGAGCCGCGCTTCAGCCCGTGCTCACGTGGAAAGCCTCGGTCGCTGGCGTGCGCTCGATTCCTGCCGGCGCCACCGTCGGTTACAACGCAACCTTCGTCGCCACAGAGCCCATGCGCCTGGCTCTCGTTTCCGCCGGATACGGCGACGGCCTCACACGCTCCCTCGGCAACCGCTTCAACCTGTTGGTGCGCGGCCAGCGCGCGCCCCTTGTGGGCCGCGTCAGCATGGATCAGATCGTACTCGATGTTACGGAAATTCCTGGCGTCGAGGCTGGCGACGAGGTCGTCCTGCTCGGCGCGCAAGGCAGCGAGACGATCACTGCCTTCGATCACGCCGACGCCGCCGGAACCATTCCCTGGGAAGTCTTCACGCGCATCGCCGCTCGCGTCCCGCGCATCGCTGTATAGAGCGGGCCCAGGGAAGCTGTACCCAGAACCCGCCAACTTGCCAACTCGCTACGTGCGCGTCAGCGCACGCTAACTTGCCGTCTTTGTCAAAAACCCTGTGTTTGACTTGGGCACAGAATCTCTGGTTTGGGCCTGACTAAACCGCGCAATGTCCCGTTTGGAACGCAGCGCGCACGCAGCCCATCACGACTGCGCGTACCGTTTTCGATTTTCCCGTTGAAACCTGGGAGCGGAAAGCTGGAGCTAGAAACTAAAAGCTAAAAGCTAGATGCTAGAAGCTGTCTCCCTCACCCCGCCACCGTCTCCGGCGTCGCCGCGCACAACCCTGCCGCGCATTGCACCGCGTCGATCATCGCCTGGGTCCCGATGCACGAGTTCAGCAGCATGTGATAAAGCCCGCGCGAGCACCACTCCTGCTGATAGAACTTGCGAATCACCGCGGCGCGGCGCCGGTCGAACGCCGCCAGGTGCTGCTCCGCCTGCTGCGCCTGATGCGGAAAAGCATGCGCGAACCAATCCTTCTTGGCGCTGGCCGTGGCGTACACAAAAATGTGAAAGCAGCCCGGCTTCCCGGCCAGCGCGCAGGCCGACCCTCGGCCCACCAGCACGCAGTTGCCCTCTTTGGCCGCATTCAGAATCTGCTGCCGGATCAACTCCAGCATCCGCTGCGAATCGACGATGTGCTCTTCGCCGCTCGGAGCAGGCGCGTACACCGGGTCCTGCCAGAAGATCTTGCCGTAGCGGTAGTACCACGGGTCCAGCCGCTCGTCGAGCTTGGCCGCCAGCTTCGGGTCCACGCCAGCTATGCGCGCCGCGCCCGACACCAGCTCCGAATCCAGCAGCCGCCAGCCCAGGTGCTTGGCCAGATCGTGCGCAAATTCCCCTCCGAGCGAGCCGTACTCGCGCTCCACGGTGATCACCTTAACCGGTGTATGCATCATGGCTGGTTTTGACCTCGCGGGGACAGATCCCCTCGCAATGGAGCATACAACTTGAGGGTCCGCTCCCACTACCTATGATGCCTGAAACAGAACAGGCGCAGGAGGTCGTCTCTCCCGCGCCTGCTCAGGTCGTTGATTTCTGCTGCACGAACTACTGCGTCACCGGCTGCTGCGGCAGCGTCTTCGAGCTCTTCAAGTGCGGGGCATTCTGCGCTGCTGGCGCGGCAGGCGCAGCCGGAGCTTTCGGTGCACCGGGGCCTTTCGCCGCTGGCGGCGCTGGCACCGGGGGCACCGCTGGGAACGCCGATCCCTTCTTGATGTGCAGGTCCCCGTTGCTCGTGTTCAACGCGATGCGCGCCGTGCCTGAACCGATCTTTCCGCTCACCGTCTTGTCCTCGTCGCCGCTCACCGTCAGCTCGTAATCCGTCACAATCTCGCCATTATGCGTTTGCCCGTTCACCGTGGCCGAGGCATCGGGCGGCAGCGTCAGCTCCACGTCGCCTTTGTCGTTTCTGGCCTCTACGCCATAGGCTCCCGCCGGCGTCACGTTGATGGTTCCGTTACGGTCTTCCACGTAGGTGTCGCCATAAATCTCGCTCAGGTCCACGTCCTTTGAGTGCGTCACCACGTGCACAGGCCCCTTGGTCTCGGTCACGCGCAAATCGTCCGAGTTCATGGTCATGTCGCCGGGAAGGCTCGCAATCTGCACGTCGGTCACCGGCGTATGAAGGTTGATCGGCGCTGTTACGTTCTCCAGGTGCACCTCGCCGTAGATCTCCCCGTTCAGCGTGACCTTGCCTTGAATCTCGGAAAGCGTCACGTCGTTGCAACTGCCATCGGCGCTGATGTCGCCTTGGATTTGATGCGCGGAGAAGTCGTGCTTGCCGCTGGAGAAGTGCATCGTCACCAGGCCCGAAATCGCGTCCAGGTGCGTGTCGCCCTGCGCGGCGTTCACTTCGATTCCCGCGCCCAGCCCCGATGCCGTCACGTCTCCCTTGCCCGCATTCACCGTCACCTTGGCCGTCCGCGGAACCGTGACCGTCAGGTTCACTCGTCCGTGATCGTTGCCATTCGACTGCACCAGCACCGCGCTGCCGCTCACCGTCACGTGCGCGGCCTCGGCGTCGAAGATCTTTTTCGCCCCGGAATCCGAGTCGGCGTACGCCATCTCGTGCGCTTGCACCGAAACGTTGGGCTGGTCGGCCGCCGCAACGCTCACGTCGCCGCGCGGATTCTGAACCTCAATGGATGCATTCGCGGGAATCTGCGTGTTTAGTACCTGCTGATCGCTGTCATGCTCCGGCAATCCAAAGACGTTGAAAAAGTCGTCATTTCCGTTCCAGTTGTGAACCCACGGTTGCATGTGGTTCCATCCCGCCGCGCAAAGGCCCAGGAACGCAACAAAGAGCAGAATCCCCACGAAGCCTCCGCTCCGCCGCACCGGAGTCTCCCGCCGCATGTCCAACGCCCACTCGGCCAGCAGCGCCAGCCCTGCTCCAATCAGCAACAGCGGCCACCACCGCCCATACCACGACCAGAAAGCGCCCGCGTCAACATGTCCGGTCACCACCAGCAGCGCTATCACGCCGACGCACACCAGGATTACCGGACCCACCACCGAGGGTACGCGTGGCCCATACACGCCCATGGTGTTCGCCTTCCACGCGTACCGCTGCGCCCGCCATGCATCGCGTTGCGACCGCCACGCGGCTCGCTGTTGTTCGCGATATGCACGCCACTGGATCTTCGGATCGTACGGCGGCGGTGCTCCGCCGCCTGGAGGAATGTTCGGAGGTATGGTGCTCATGACTGTGCTCCACTTCGGTCGTTCTCGAAGTCATGCGACTCAGACGACACGATCGTTCCTTCCGATTGCTGCTCGCCTTGCCCCGCCGGCGAACTCACCGTTCCGGAATTCGACGCGCCGGGGTACATGCCTTGCGATGTGCTCTGCCACGGTCCGCCCGGATACGATGCATAGCCTTCCGCGGACAGCGCCGCCCGCTCCGCCAGCAGCAACAGGCCCGCCACGATCAGGAACAGCGGCCAACTCTTGCCCCAGCTGAGAACGTCTGCTTGCGCCAGTAGCGCGATCACGCCCACCAGAAACAGAAACGCCGGCCCACGCAATCGCCGAATCAAAATGTAGCGGTTCATTTGGACCCTCCTTGCGAATTCGCCTTCGTATCCTGCATGCGGCGCACGATCAGCCAAACGCCCAATCCAATCAACAGCAACGGCCAGGCAAACTCAAACATTCGTCCCGAGAACCAATCGAATTGTCCCAGCAGAAACAGCAGCCCCAGGGCGATCAGAATCACGGCTCCGATCGGCTCCCGTCGCCGCCAATGCACAGGCGGAACCGGTGGACTTCCCGGTGGCGGATACGGCCCCGGATAGGGACCCTGATACGGCGTCTGATACGGCGGTTGGTACTGCGCCTGATCTGCGCTTTGCCCCGGCGCCTGACCCGGCGCCTGACCCGGTGCCTGATACGAACCAGCAGGCCCCGTTCCCATCGGCCCGGTCCCGCTTCCGGGTTGCGCGCCAGGCGGCATTCCCTGCTGCATTCGCCCGCCCGGGCCGAACCAGTTCGTCACCTCGTTCAGTCCCAGTGGATCGGGCAAAGGTTCGCCATCGCGCCGCGCCTTCGCGGTGTAATACGCCTCGAACACCTGGTAGAAGATCCACCCTGCAATGAACAGCCCGAAGATGCCGTAGACATGGGCCGCGCTCACCAGCACTGCGAAGATGAACACGTGCACCAGCCCCTTGATGAACTGCCCGTTGTACATCGCGCCCACGCCGGGAATCAGTCCCAGAAAGGCCGCCAGCCCTGGGCTGGGCGCTCCCGCGGGTGGAGGCACGAAAGGCCGTTGCGCGCCTTGCCATCCTATCCAGCACGGCTCGCAGAAGATCTGCCCTCCCGCCGCATTACGCACGCACGTCGCGCACAGCGCCTTGCCACAGTTCTGGCAATACGCGGTCGCGTTAACGTCGCTATGGTTTACGCAATCCATACTCTGCTCCTTTCCCACGCTCGCATTGCGGAGCTTCCGGACTGCCTTCTGTTGTGTTGAACGGCTTTCATGTGAAGTGAAGTTTCCACAAACTCACCGTTCGCCGGTTCCATCTCCGGATTCACGTGCCGTTTCTGGCCTCGGTCCCTTGGTCCCTGGGTACCTAGGTCCCTGTCTTCCTGCCGAGGGTCCGTGCGCGATCCTCCATCGTTGCGGCCGGGACTCTGCCCCGGATTCTGTTTTGTCTCGCCCGGCGTCACCGGTTCTGTCTCGTTGCGCCCCGGTTCACCGTTGCGTTCGCTTCCGGCCTCGCCACGCAGTTGCCGCACCTTCGATTTCACTTCGTACACAAACCGCAAATGGTCGTAATACCGCACGATCGGCACCGAGGCCATCGTCAACTGCCGTTCCATATACGACCGCACCGCCTCCGGACGCAAGTCTGAAAGCCGCAGGCTCGTCAAGTGCACGCCGGTCATACTCAGCGTCAGCGCGATCGAGAAGAACGCCCCCGCCGCCGTCATCAGCAGCCGCGGCTGCGCGACGGATCGTACCCGTGCAAAAAATCCCTGCTGCTGCCACACCGGGGGCACGAAGTCTGGGACCGTCCCCGTCCCCGCAACCGCAGGCAGCGCGCCACCTACCGTCCAATCAGCCGGCGCGGCGTGTCCCGGACCCGTGTGCGCCAAAATCCTTTCCAGCAGCCCCTGTGGCGCCTCCGGCTCTGGCGAAAGGAACTCCAGCCACTCGCGCCCCTTCCGCGCCTCTTCATACAGCGCCGCGCAGGCCGGGCAGGCGGCCTTGTGCGCCGTGAACCTCGCTTCGTCCTCTTGCTTCAGCAGTCCGTCCAGCGCGTCCGTCAGCAGTGTCTCCCACTCGCCGCAGGCTGGAGTGCTCGGAATATGTGTGCGCTCTGCCATCGCTACATCACCTCCTGCCTATTACGTTCCAGCAGCCGTGCTAGTTCCGCCCGGCCCCGGCTGATCCGGGACTTCACGGTCCCTTCGGGGATCCCTAGAACCTGTGCAATCTCTTTATAATCAAAATCTTGCAGATCTCTCAGAATTACCGCCTCGCGCAGTTCCACGCTCACCCGCTTGAGCGCCTGCTGAACCATCGTGGCCAGTTCCTTGCGCGCTGCCGCCTCGTGCGGCGACGGCCCAACGGCTGCCAGCCGGTCCACCGGCCTCAGCTCCTCCGTCGTCTCCCACCCGTCGTCCAGCGAACCCGTCGCCCTCTGGTTACGCGTCCGCCTGAAGTTGTCCACCAGCAGGTTCCGCGTCATCGTGGTGATCCACACCGGCAGGCTGCCTCGCGCGGCATCGAAGCTGCCCAAATTCGAGTAGATTTTCAGGAACACATCCTGGGTCAGGTCTTCGGCGTCCGCCGCATTCCCTGTAAAGCGGTAGCACAGCCCATACACACGCTTCTGGTGCGTGCGGACCATCTCGGCCCACGCGCCGGAGTTTCCCTCCATGCAGCGGCGCACGAGTTCATTCCAGTCTTGCGGCAAGGCTTGCTCCAGCTTGCTCACCTCCACGCGCGCCGCGCGGCTCGCAGGTGGCGCCAGCAATGCCGCCTTGGCGGATTCTCTCTGGACCCTTGGTCGTTCATTCAGCGCGTCCGGGGATAGGGAGCGTGCCATCGCAGCACCCCAACCCTTCCCGCTCCAGCTTAATGCACCCACGCACTGCATATCCCGCTAGTACGAACAATTCACCCAAGCGGTTCCGTTTCGGCCTCGCCTCCACTGGATACTTGGGTCGATCGTTCTCTCAGGCCCTGAGTCCCTTATTCCTTGCCCACCCGCTTTCTCTCTCCCTTGCTCCCTGCTCTTCCACGGAACCATCGTGCCCGCCCCTCCGTAACTCATAGCAAGATGCATCCCACCTTCAGTTGGCCCTGGGTTGAATCTCAGTCCGCGCTCACTGCCGAATCCTGGCGCGCCTGCGCTTGCCACTCCGCGCCACGCGGTCCCTCCTACACTCCACAGGAACAGCGCCAGCGCGAACAGGCTTACGACGAATGCCTTCGCGCCGTGGAGCGGGAACTGCACAGCCCTCCCCGTATCGAAACCGCTCGCGCCGCCTTTCAGGACCGCCTCGTCGCCACCTTCGCCCGCTTCGCTGCAACCGCATTGGACCTCGAATCGTCGGCGATCGAGCTCATTACCCACGGTTTCCTGCCCGCCGGCGCCGAATTCGCCCGCTCTGCGCGCCGCTTCGACGCCGCCCTCACCATGGCCGAGATCCTCCAGGCCTGTCGCAACGCCTGGACTGTCTACGGACTGCAGCCTCTCCTCGGTGAGCCCTCGCGCATCACACCCTCGATCGTCGGTTACAGCCTCCTCTACCCCTACACCGACAACTATCTCGATCGCCGCGACGCATCCGCTCAGGCCAAGCGCCGCTTCTGCACCCGCTTCCGCCTTCGCCTGCGTGGCGAGCGCCTCCCCGCCTGCGACGCGCACGAGGCAGCCATCTGGGCGCTGGTGGCCATGATTGAAGGCCAGTTTCCCCGCGCCCAATATCCCCAAGTTTTTGATTCCTTGCTGGCCATCCATCGGGCGCAGGAAGAAAGCATCGTCCAACTCAGCCCCGGCCTCAACCCCTGCCTGAATATCGGCCGGCCCTTCACCGATGACGAGATCCTCCGCATCAGTTGCGCCAAAGGCGGCAGCTCCGTCCTCACTGATGCCTGCCTCGCCCGGGGCTGGCTCAGCCAGCAGGAGAGTCAAGCTGCCTTCGATTGGGGAGCGCTGCTCCAGTTGGGCGACGATCTCCAGGACATTCAAGAGGACCTCCGCCGCGGTTCGGCCACGCTCTTCACACGCGCCGCCACTGAGCGCATCCCGCTCGACTCGCTCGTCACCCAGTTGCTCAACTTCAGCGAGTGCGTCGGCGCTGAACTCGACCGCTTCCCCAATGGCCCGTCAACGCTGAAAGCTCTTCTCCGCATGAGCTGGCGGTCGCTCATCGTCGCCGCGGTCGCCAACGCCCCCGGGTTCTTCTCCCCCGCATTTCTCCGCGAACTCGAGCGCTCGTCTCCGTTCGGCTTCGCCTTCCTCCAGGCCCGCCACAAGAAATTGGCGAGCCGCACGGGCCTCTACGCCGCCGTATTCAGCACCCTCATCGAAACACCGGAAACCGGGGAGCGGGCCGTCGGCGGCCTCACCCTTTCGCCCGCCGCGCAACCGGTGCTGCAAAATTAACTTGCACATTGCAAGCCACTTGTGTAAGCATACGTTCGCTGCAGCTTCAGAAAATTCCCCAATTCCCCCGGAGGCACTCGATGAAAAAGATATCCCTGCTGTTCTGCGCGCTCACGCTCTTCGCCGCCGCCGCATCGGCTCAGGAACTCTCGCAGGCGGACCGCGACAGCGGTGTTCGGTATCTCGAGCAAACCCGCGACGCTGTGGTCGCGTCGGTTTCCGGCCTGTCCGACGCGCAATTGCACTTCAAGTCCGCCCCCGATCGCTGGTCGGTCGCTGAATGCCTCGAACACATTGCGCTGGCCGAAGACTTTCTCTTTGGGAATGTTACCGGCAATGTAATGAAGGCCGGTCCCGGCGCTGCCGATCGCGATTTTGCAAAAACCGACGCCGCGGTCCTCGCCATGATTCCCGACCGCAGCCACAAGGCGCAGGCGCCGCCGCAACTCGTGCCCACTGGCCGCTGGACGCCCGATGAGACCCTCAAGCATTTCCTCGCCAGCCGCGAGAAGACCATCGAGTTCATGAAGACCGCGCCCGGTTTGCGCGCGCACGTGGTCGACAGCCCCATCGGCCAGCCCCTCGATGCCTACGAATGGCTGCTGTTCATCGCCGCCCACAGCAAGCGCCACACCGAGCAGATCGACGAAGTCAAAGCCGACCCCAACTTCCCGAAACTCTAGCCACAAGATGAGCGGCTCCCCGGTCCGCAAAGTGGAGGTCAGAACGCATGGACCTGGGAGACCGCGCCAGTTATGCCAGCCTAGCTAGTTCGTGGAGCGTTTCGATCAGCTGTTCGAGTCGCGCCTGATTGGCGGCATCCGGCAGGAGGTAGCCGGGAAGCGCTTCCAGGAAGCGCGATTCGCGAAGCAGGTCTTTAACTCCTTGACCAACGTAGGTCTTAACTTCGCCGGAAGAACCGCTCACTTCCTCTGCAAGCGACGCCCGTCCGTCCACAACCGTCACCACGTCCTCAAGATCACGGCTGGCGAAGAAGTCCTTACTGCCCCTGCTGCCAAATGCTTCGATCTTGGTCGCCACGAAAAGCGGCGCTGCGATCACACGCAAAATTCGACCACTGGGAAGGCCAGCCTCTGTGGCCGTACGCAAGACCTCTGGGTACCAACGATTCGAGAAGCCGAGAACCCTATCGTCGAGCGGCATCACGTCAAGGGTCAGTTCGCCGTGCCGCCATCGGCATACTGGCGCTCCCTCCCTCGTGTCTTCATTCAGGCCAAGCTGTTTGAGCCGGTTTGAAAAAACAACATATTCGGCATACGAAACAATCTCTGCGATCACGTCCACATCAAAAGTCGCACGAACCGGACCAGCTCCGGGGTCGGTGATGAGCTGACCAATGGCGCAACCTCCAACAAACACAATCTCGGGCAACAGCGCTTCAAGTGTCCGGGCCGCGAGCTCGAGCAACTCAAGATTGCTGCGCGCCATCGCCTCACTCACCAAGCCTTCGCGTCAGCTCGCGCGCCGCCAGCGTTCGCTCCCGCGTCCTTCCATCGCGCAATGCGTCCACCAGCGCCAGCAGCTCATAGAGCTTCTTATCTTCGAGCGCCGCCTTCGGAACGTTCTTGTGCAGCGGAGCAAAGCTGTACCCGCGCGCCGGACCCTGCGCATACGGCCACACCGGGGGCGGGTCGTCGCCAGCTGCAATCTGCTCGTTGAGAGGAGGCGCCGCATAGCCGGTCGGCACGCCTCGCGTCAAGGCGCCCTTCTGGGCGGGAAATGCGTAGCGAATGCCGTGCAGCAGGAATTCGAGAAGAGCGGAGCGGTTCAAGCTGTCTTGCCGCTTTTGCCGGTGCAGGATCTGCGACTCCGTCGCGCGCTTCAGCGACGCATAGACCTCGGAGGGGTAGACGTGTAGATCCCGGGCCAGTTCAAGATATGGAGGCCTGCCGTCTATGGTGGAAAGCTTGAGGAGCACAACGATGTCCAAGGGCCTCAACATAATAGAGCGAGTTTATCATCAATATATTCATAATTCAAATAAAATGAATATTGAATACATTTCCCCTCGAAATCCCGGCCGCCCAATACACCTTACTCATCTCGCCAATTCGCCGGTTCATTCACATACAACAATTGCCGGGCCGCTAACCCTTCCGCATCGTGCCGGGCTCGCTGACCTCAATAACGCTGACCAAACTCCGGATCCACCGGATTCTCAAACAGCGATGCATCCCGCGTCACAATCGCCAGTCCCGACGGCGTCACAAAATACCGCCGCTTGTCCTCCACCGGGTCGTACCCGATTACCGACCCCTCCGGGATATGCACGTCGCGATCGATAATCGCCCGCCGGATCCGGCAGTGCCTTGCGATATTCACGTGCGAAAAGATGATGCTCGCGTCCACGTCGGAGTACGAGTTCACGCGCACATCCTGCGACAGCACCGAGTTGTACACCGACGCGCCCGAAATAATCACGCCCGCGGTGATGATCGAGTTCACCGCCATGCCCGACCGCCCCGGCTCGCCGAGCACGAACTTCGCCGGCGGATACTGCCGCACACGCGTGCGGATCGGCCAGCTCTTGTCGTACAGGTTGAACACTGGCGATACCGAGCACAGATCCATGTTGGCGTCGTAATAGGCGTCCAGCGTGCCCACATCGCGCCAGTAGAGCGCCTGCTGCTTGTTCTCGTCCACAAAACTGTAGGCCATCATCTTTTTCTTGCCCAGCAGGTTGGGCAGAATGCTATGCCCGAAGTCGTGCTTTGAATCCGGGTCGTCCGCGTCCGCAATCAGCGCCTTCAGCAGCGTCTCGGTGTTGAAGATGTAAACCCCCATCGACGCATCCACGGCATTCGGATTGAACGGCGAGCGAAAACTGGTCGCTGCCGGCTTCTCCTGGAAGCCAAGCACCTCACCCGTCGAACCCACCTCCACCACCCCGTACCGCGAAACTTCTTCCGGCGCAACCGGCAGCGTCGCCAGCGTCACCTCGGCCTTCGTCTCGTTGTGGTACGCCAGCATCCGGCTGTAGTCCATCTTGTAGATGTGGTCGCCCGCAAGGATAAGCACGTGCTGCGGCTGCTCGCTGCCGATCGAGTAGATGTTCTGGTACACCGCGTCCGCCGTCCCCATGTACCAGTTGGCGCCGGTGCGCTGCATGGGCGGCATCAACTCGAAGAACTCGCCCAACTCCTGCGCCACAATCCCCGTCCATCCCTCGCGGATATGCCGGTTCAGGCTCAGCGCCTTGTACTGCGTCAGGATATACACCCGCCGCAGCCCCGAGTTGATGCAGTTCGATAGCGTGATGTCGATGATGCGGTAGTGCCCGCCAAACGGCACCGCAGGCTTGGCCCGGTCCCGCGTCAGCGGAAACAGCCTCTCTCCTGCTCCACCCGCAAGCAGTACGCCCAGTGTGTCCTTCATATCCATAAGGCACCCGCCTTCAATTGACGCTTGGCCCGCTGGTTCCGGCGCGGCTAGAAAGTGCCGCTATCCGAAATGCCATTTTTTCTGGCGGAACTTTTCCTCAAGCCTCCGCTGAACGCAGGAGGATACCACACATACCAATACACTTGGCAGCCCCGCATTTTTCTGGAGGATGGTGCGAGCCTTGCTAATGCCGCTGACTCCTCTAACCCCGCTAGCTCCGCTGTTTTTCGCTATCTGCCGCCGCTTCCGCAGCGAAACAAACTCCGCGAGCCTTGCTAACGCCGCTGACCCCGCTAACCCCGCTAACTCCGTTAACCCCGCTAACTCCGTTAACCCCGCTTCTTTTGCCTACCAGCCCGACAACCAGTTCGCCTTCTTCGTCGATCGCTTGATCGAAGTGAACTTGTACTCCATCCCCACGCTGATGGCAAAGTTCACGTCGTATTGTGAATACGAAAAGGTTGAGGGAGGAGCCGCTTTGAAGTTGTAGTGCGTCATCACCGCGTCGGGAGTTATGCGAAACACCCAGTGCTCATTGCGGTTCAGGTCGAAATGCCCGCCAACAATCGCCGCCGGCGCGATCTGGTTGTAGTAGAAATCGAAATCCGCAGGTGGGTGTCCGAGCAGGTCTTTCTGGAAGTCGCCATAGACCCCGCCGAATAGGGCGTGAGCGATCAGCGCCCCATGTTTGTTGTGCGGGCCAAGCCATTCCGCGCCCCCCACAAAAAAGTATTGCTTCACCACCGGGCCCTTGATCGGTCCCCCGTTCGCGCCATCGTGGTTGGTCCCGGCGCCGCTGGTACCCACGTACCCCCGCCCCGACGCCACGATCCCCCAGTTCCTGGTCAGCCAGTACGAGCCTTCCATGTCCAGCCCGCCCAGGTTCGACCCCTGCAGCAGCGTCGGCCCCGCCTTCATGTGGTCATACGCCGCCCCCAGCGACAGGTCCCAGCGGTTGTCGTAGCGAACCTTGGCCAGCGGATCGACGGAAAGGTAAACCCCGTACTGGGGAGTCTGCGCCTCCTGGCCCTGACCCTGCCCCTGCGTTGAAGAAGACGATTGCGATGGAGAACTCGGTTGCGGCTGAGGGCTCTGCTGTGGCTGCGAGCTCGGCTGCGGCGTGCCTGGTTGCTGCGTGCCCGGTTGCTGCGAGCTCGAGTCCTGCGCCTGCATGCGGACACCCGCACACAAACTCGCAGCGAAAACAACAGCTAAAGTTGCAGATAACTTGACTGGGAGATGCATCACCAACCAGCTTACAGGAGCCCCCCGAGGGCCGACAACGCGGCTTAATTGCATTTCGTCTTAGACTCGCATTCGTTTGAGTCGTGTGCGTCCCACACTACAGAGTGCACGGTTCCATCTGCCTTGCCCACACCAGGTAGCGCACAGTCTTTAGAATCTCCATCGCCGTCATCGCCCCTTGCATCCACGGACCATCCGGCTCCAGCGCCGGAGCCGCGTGCACCCGCCACTTCAGCGGCAGCCGGCTCAGGATCAGCCCCGCCCGCGGCAAATGGCTCGCGCTCGATACCACTTCCGCCGACTCCCATCCGTGGCTGCGCATCACCCGCAGCGAGTCGCACGCGTTTTCCATCGTGTTTCGCGCTTCCGGCTCCTCTTCGATCGCCGCCGCCGGAATCCCCTGCGCCTCGGCCACCCGCGCCATCACCCGCGCCTCCACAAACCGGTTGTGCGCCGCCCCTCCGGTAAGAATCATCCGCGGCGCCACGCCCCGCTCGTACTCGTGCACCGCCTCCGTCACTCGCTCCAGCTCCGTCGGTGTCGGATTCCCATCAGCATCCGCCGGATAGCCCAGCACGATCAGCACATCAAAGTGATCCTGTGTCGTGTTTGCAGTCGGCGCCAGCGCCCACTCCAGAGTCGCCCACGCAATGAGCCCCACCACCACCGCCGCTCCCGTCAGAACGCTGCGCCCCTTCCAGCCCAGCCGCCGCTTGCGCCGCTGGCTTTGTCTGTTTTGGCCTTGAATCCTCTGGCTTGGTCGCGCCGCTCCGCTTTCACCGCGCGCGCCAACCCGTCCCGTGCCCGTTCGCCTCCGTGTCCCCGCCGCGCTCAACAATCGATCTCCCAATCTTCACTCTACCGCGCGATGCGTGGGAGCGCACGATCTCAGCGCCGGCGTCCCCTCGCGAGAAGAATGCATCAGACCATGTTGGACGCTGATTGATCGTTGGAAGCGTCGATCCGCGCCGCTTCCGCTCGGCGCGCGGCGATCGCATCCGGTCAGATAAGCGTGAGATTCATCCTCAACGAGGAGATTCATTCATGGCGACGAAAAAGAAATCTCCAGGAAGAAAATATGGCCCTGCAGCCGGTAAGCAGGTGGAGACCGAAATGCATGAAATGGAGCTCGGCAAGCTGAAAAGCGGCCGTAGCGGCAAAAAGGTGACGAGCCGCAAACAAGCAATTGCCATCGGCCTTTCAGAGGCCCGTAAGAACGGGGCAAAGGTGCCGCGCAAAAAGTCCTAGTGTCCCGAGTCTAAAATTTGTATCAAAAAGGAATTGTCATCCTGAGCGAGTCCCGGCGTGCCGGGACGAGTCGAAGGACCTGCATTTCGGGGTTCTCAATTTGAGGTACGAACTTCTGATTCGCCACACTGGCGAGTCACAGTCCACTGATAACTGTGAACTAAGAACTGCGAACTGTCTTTACAGCCTCGCCGCCTCTCCCCACTCGCCTAACACGATCTCGCCCAGAGGCTTCCGCGTCCGCGCGGCCGTCTCTTGCTGGATCAGACGCTCGTCCTCGAGCGCTGCCGGTTCGCCCTGGTAGCCGAGCGCGATCACTGAGCCCGTCGCATACTCCGCAGGAATTCCAAACAATTTCCGTGCTTTCTCGGGATCGAAGCCTGCCATCTGGTGCGTCGCCAGTCCCAGCGCCGCCGCCTGCAGCGTCAAATACGAACTCGCTGCTCCCAGGTCGAACAGCGCAACCCGGTTCTCCGCCCCGCTATGGCTGAACCTGGTCTTTGCCACGCCCAGAATCAGCACCGGCGCAGTCTGAGCCCACTTCTGGTTGAACTCACCCAGCGACTCGAAGATTTTCGCGTACGTTTCGTCGCCGCGCCGTCCGAGGAAGAAACGCCACGGCTGCTCGTTATAGGACGAAGCCGCCCAACGCGCCGCCTCAAACACCTTCTGGAGCAGCGCCGGGCTTACCTCGCGATCCGCAAACGACCGCGGACTCCATCTCTGGTGAAACAGCGGCAACACGCCCTCCACCGCCGGGGCCTTCTTCAACTTGCTCACTTCACTTGCCGTTAAAACCGCGCTCGTCGCCATGTCGCTTATCTCCTCACGAATCAATCCGGAATCAAACTGCTTCCCCTGTTTGATTCCCCGACACGGCCGAAGATTCGCCCCACGCCAAAATCGCTGTTGCAACAGGTAATTCCGCATGCGCGGCATAACACGACGGGATTTTGGCAAAAACCCTTCGCAACAACGAAACTGCGACGATTTCACCCATTTCCGAAGACCTGCAGGTCGTATTTCACCCCGATTCATCGACCTGTAGGTCATGTTTACCGGGAGTTCGCGATGCGACGACTTTGCCCCCCCAAAATTCGACCTGCAAGTCGTCACTTTCCGCCCCGCCGCCGTCCACGTCTCACGATCCACAGCCCACGAGCTACCGGTGCGCGCCCACTGACAACTGTGAACTGTCCTACGGGTACATCCGGTTCAGCATCCTCGGAAACGGAATCGTCTCCCGCACGTGATCCAGCGCGCACACCCACGCCACCACGCGCTCAATGCCCATGCCGAATCCCGAATGGGGCACGCTTCCATACCGCCGCAGGTCGAGGTACCACTCGAACGCCTCGCGCGGCAGTTTGTGCTGGTCGATGCGCGAGCTCAGCAGCTCGTAGCTCGACACGCGCTGCGACCCGCCGATGATCTCGCCATACCCCTCCGGCGCCAGCACGTCCACGCACAGCGCGTACTTGGGATCTTTCGCATCGGGCTCCATGTAGAACGCTTTCACATTCGCGGGATAGCGGTGCACCATCACCGGCCGGTCGTACTGCGAGCTCAGCCAAGTCTCGTCCGGCGAGCCGAAGTCGTTCCCGTATTCGAACGGCGCCTCCAACTTCCCATCCTTATGCGCCTGGTTCAGCATCTCCGCCGCTTCGTCGTAACGCAGCCGCGGGAACGGCGGCTTGATCGGCTCCAGCTTCGTTACGTCGCGCCCGATCGTCAGCAACTCCGCCGCCCGGTTCTTCAGCACGCTTTGCACAATGTGCGAGATGTAGTTTTCCGCCAGTTCCATCAAGCCGTCGAGATCCATGTACGCCGCCTCGGGCTCAACCATCCAGAACTCCGTCAAGTGCCGCCGCGTCTTCGACTTTTCCGCGCGGAACGTCGGCCCGAAGCTGTACACCTTGCCCAGCGCCAGCGCTGTCGACTCCACGTAGAGCTGGCCGCTCTGTGTCAGGTACGCAGGATCGCCGAAGTAGTCCACAGGGAACAGCGTCGACGTTCCTTCGCATGCGGCCGGCGTCAGAATCGGCGGATCGGTGCGAATGTACCCGTTCGAGTCGAAGTACTCCGCCGCCGCCCGCATGATCTCCGCGCGAATGCGCAGGATCGCCGACTGCCGTGGGCTGCGCACCCACAAGTGCCGCCGCTCCTGCAAAAAGTCGACGCCATGCTCCTTGAGCGTGATCGGGTACGGATCGGACTCCGGTACCCGCTGCACCACTTGCACATCCTCCACGTCGAGCTCATACCCGCCCGGCGCGCGCTTGTCCGCTCGCACCTTTCCCGTGACAATTACGCTCGATTCCTGCGTGAGGCCCTTCAGTTTTTCAAATACTTCCGGCGTCACGCTTTTGACGTGAGCGACTCCCTGGATCGACCCGGTTCCGTCGCGAAAGATTGGGAATAGCAGCTTTCCGCTCTCGCGCAGGTTGTAAAGCCATCCGCGCAGGGTAACGGTTTGCCCCTCATGCCGCCCGATCTCGGCGATCGTTGCAACGGGAGGGGTTGATTTCGCGGTTTCGGCAGTGGCAGGAGCAGTTTCTTCTGGCATCGAGTTTCCTTTTAAGGCGTTCGCTGGACCTTCCAGAATAACGCGCATCGCAGAGGGCCACGATGTTCAGCCGCCACACAACGAATGCACAACTGCACGCGGCAAGAGCCCAGCCCCACTGCAAAAGCACAACCGCGCAACAGCAATTTCGTGCCACGAGAAAACGTTTTGATCTGGACAACAAACACCCAGGCAGTGCATCCTAACTCCATAAGGAGCGGCGATGACCGAACGGCCCGAGGCGAACGGCGAAGAGATGCACAAGACGATGGCGGATGCCGACACCGCCGAGCGATTCATTACCGAGAAGCACCTGGGTGAGCGCATCCGCCGCCTGCGGCTAAAGAAATCGATGGGGCTCGTGGATCTCGGCAAGCACACAGGACTTTCGGCGAGCTTTCTTTCGCAGTTGGAAACGGGCCGCGTCGTGCCCACGTTGCGGAACCTCGCGCGCATCGCGATGGTCTTCTCCAAAGATCTCTCGTATTTTTTTGAGAACGAGCCGTTGCCGATCTTCCGCGTGCATCGCAAGAAGGACCGTGTGCGTATGCCGCAAACCGGAGTCGAGCCGCCCACCTACACATTTGAGAGCCTGGGCTACATGGTGCCCGACCGCCATATGGACCCGTATTTCGCGGAGTTCGTTCCACTGCCTGAAAATGTGGAGCCCCGATCGCACATGCACGCAGGATTCGAGTTCCTGTACGTGCTCGCGGGCGAGTTGGTGCTGCGGCACGGAGACCAGGAAGCTGCGCTGAGCCCAGGCGACGCCGTCTATTTCGACGCCGGCATGCCGCACTCCTACCGCTGCTCAGGCAGCAAGCCGGCCGAGGCCATCATCGTCACCATGCACCAGGCGTCCGCAGGCCAACCGCAGCCCCTGCGCCCGTCGGTCGCACCGGCGGCTCGTCCGGCGTCAGCCGCCCCTGTGCCGAAAGCAACCGCCTCAGACGGCACGTAGAGCGTCGCAATCGAGCGGGCGATCCGTTCCTTCGAATCGCTACTTCTGATCCTGTACGAGCGCTCCACTGATGTCGCGCACCTCTACCGGACCTAACCCCGCATCTTTCAAGGTAGGCTCGATTTTGGCGCGGTCGCCGGCCGTCACAATCACCAGTTGATCGGGATGCAAATACGCCTGCGCCACCCGCGCAATGTCTGCCTCGGTCACGGCCTGGTATTTCATAGGCAGATTCGCGTAATAGTCCAGAGGGCGGTCGTAAAGGAAGATGCTGTTAATCGCCCTCACCACTTCAGATGTTGTTTCGAAGCGGCCCGGAAGCGAGCGCACCGAGGCTTCCTTCGCCGCAGCCAGTTCTTCGGCGCTCGAAGGTTTCGTCACAAACTTCTGTAGTTCTCCCATCAGCTCCTTCGCTGCCGGCGCGGTCACGTCAGTGCGCACCAAACCCCCGGCCTGGAAACTGCCGCCATCACGATACTGTGTGAAGTTCGAACGGGCGCCGTATGTATACCCATGCACCTCGCGCAGATTCATGTTGATCCGGCTGCCAAAGCTGCCGCCCAGCGTGTAGTTCATCACCGTAAGCGTGTCGGCGTCGGGCGAACTCGCCGGAACGCCGATGCCGAAGGCCTGCAGCGCGGTCTGCGGCGCGCCGGGCTTGTCCACAATCACCACGCGCGTCGGCTGCGGCGCGGGTGCCGCCGGAATAGCCGCTGCCGCTTCCGTTTTCCCCGCCCAATTGCCGAAGTACTGCCGGGCAAGGCTTTCGGCCTGCGCGCGGGTCACATCTCCCGCCAACACCAGTGCCGAGTCGGCCGGTCCGAAGTGGCTCGCATAGAACGCAGAGAGATCGGCCGGTGCGATCGACCCCACGCTGTCGGCCGTTCCTGTTCCGGTCCTGCCGTAGGGCGCGTCGCCGAACACCAGCTTCGGCCCCACGCGCGTCGCCATGCTTTGCACGTTGTCGGTTTCCTGTGCGATGCGCACCAGTCGCTGTTTGCGCCGCCGGTCCACATCATCGCTGTGGAAGCCCGGATGCTCCGCCACGTCGGCGAGCAGGTTCATCCCTTCCGCCGTGTGGCTGGTCAGCATGTTGATCCAGATGGCGCCGGAATCCATCTCCGCGCTGGTCTCCACGTTTGTTCCAATCCGCTCCGCATCCGTTGCCAGTTGTGTCAGATCGCGCGAAACCGTCCCGTCGCTCATCACCTCCGCGGTCAGCGTCGCCAGTCCGCTTTTCGTTCCCGGATCATTCTCGCTGCCGGCGCGCGACACAATCTCGGCGCTCAACACCGGCAGTGCGTGATTCTCCACCAGCAGCACAGTCAGCCCGTTCTCTAGGGTGAACTCCTTCGGCGCGGGCAGATGCAATACTGCCGCCGGGCCTGGCGCGGGCTGGCTCTTCCGCCAATCCTGTGACGTCTCAAAATCCGCCGAATACGGATTCTTGAGCTCCACATTCGCATCGGTATCCGCGGGGCTGCGCGGCACGTCGTCCAGCACTTTCTTGCCCGGCACGCAATACACCACCACTGCCGCGTCCTGGCTTAGATACTTCGCCGCTGCGGCCTTCGCGGTCGCCTGTGTCACCGCCTCGGTCATCGCCACGTCCTTGGGCAAGAATCCGGGATCGCCGGTGTATTGGTTGTAGAAATCAAGCGTGTCGGCGATGCCTCCGAATCCCCCCAGCCGCTCCAGCCCGGTGATCTTTTCGGTCAGGTCAAGCGCCTTCGCTGAAGCTACTTCGTCGGCGGTTGGCCCGTCCTGCTGCAGCTTGGCCACCTCCTTCCAGAACGTCGCCTCCAGATCTTCCAGCTTCACCCCCGGCTTCGCGGTAATCGTGCATGCGGTAACTGTGGTCAGTTTCAGCGAATTGGAATAGCAATCCGCGCTTTGTGCCGTTTGCGACTTGTAGACCAGCGCTTCCTTCAGCCGGCTTGCCTTGCCGCCGCCCAGCGCAAATGCGTCGGTATCCACGCTGTAGGAAGCGGATGTAAAAGCCGCGGGCGTCAGCCACGCAATGCGCAGCTGTGGCAGCTGCACCGTGTCCGTCACCGTTGCGCGCCGCTGCGCGGTGATCGGCGGCGTCACCGCAGTCACCGGAGCCACAGGCGGACCCGTGGGAATCGGCCCGAAGTACTTCGTCAGCAGCGCCTTCAGCTTCACCGGGTCAAAATCCCCCGCGATCGCGATCGACGCATTGTTCGGTGTGTAGTACATCTGATGAAAGTCGCGGACATCGGCGATACGCGCCGACTCGATATCCGCGTGGCTGCCGATCACCGCGCCATAATAGGGATGCTCCTTGGGAAACAGCAAATGGAACATCTGCTCTTGAGCCACGTAGTAGGGCCGTCCCTCACCCTGCCGCCGTTCGTTGCGCACCACGTCCTTCTGGTTGATCAGCAGCTCGCGGTTCAGGCCTTCCATCAGAAAGCCCATCCGGTCGCTTTCCAGCCACAACGCCAGCTCCAGTTGGTTGCTGGGCATCGTTTCAAAATAGTTAGTCCGGTCAAAGTCGGTGGTCCCGTTTACATCCGTGGCGCCGGCGCCCTGCACAATCCGAATGTGCGCCTTCTGGCCGGCGTGCTCTGACCCTTCAAACATCATGTGTTCGAAGAGGTGCGCAAATCCCGTGCGCCCCGGCCGCTCGTTCAGCGGGCCCACGTGGTACCACAGGTCCACTGCCACCAGCGGCAGCTGGTGATCCTCGTGTGTGATCACGGTCAGACCGTTAGGCAGCGTGTACTTCACATACTTGATCTCCGGCAGCTTGTGCGTGGCTGTTTCGGCCGGTGCGCTCTGCGCGCGCGCGGCCATGCCAAAGCAAGCCAGAATCGCAAGCAATATCGGGCATAGACGATAGCCAAAAGGATTCTTCACAGTTCTTCTCCGTTTCAGGGTTTGCTCCTGTGGCCAGAATGGATGGTCTACATCCCGGTCATGTCGGCAGACACTAGCGAAAATTGAAAATTACAGGCGCAGACAGGATAATACCTCTAGGTCGGCGCAACGCGACAGACTTATCCGGCTACTGTGTTGTTGGACGGTTCAACTCGCCATAAGTGGGATAGGGAGCAGGCTCGGTGCTCGTGGGCATCGCGGCCAGCGTCTTCAGCTCAGCCTGAACCCGCGCCCACGCGTTGCCATTCCGCTTGGTCGTGATCGGCGCGTTGGGATCGGAATAATACGCCTGCACGTCGCTCTTGATGCCCGGAGGAATCGGCTGATCGGGATTGCGTGTGAGGCGGTGAAGTAGCTCCGCGTACGTCTTGTCCGTTAGCGGATAACCGCCGGGCTTCACCACCTGCCCGGTATCGAGATCCCGATTCGGCAGGGGATGCGTTGCATCGGTCGGGCCGAGTGTGGCCGTAGGATTCGCAATGCTCGCAGGCCGCGCCTGCCGCGCCTCGGTTGGTGTAAAGAGTGCCAGGCGATCCCGCAGCACCGTGGTGGCCGAGACCACGCTGTGCACGTAATCGGCTTCAGCCGCCGCGGTTGGGCCTTTCACGGCAACCATCGCCAGCGGACCAACCTTCGGTAGTACCCAGAGCACGCCGGCAATCAGGTGCGTTTCCACGCCGGCTTTCTTGCGGTAGGCCGCCCAGTTGTAGAGCGAGGCCGCCTCCGCGGATTCCTTCTCAATCTCCTTCGCGTCGGGCGTATCCGGCTCCGGCAATTCATGACGGGAATTCAGCAGCGTCACTGCGTACGCCACGCGGGGAATAAAAGTCCGCGTCGCAAAGCGGTATTCGCTCACGTTGAATTTGTGCCCTGCGCCGACGTCGAAATCCTCAGTCAGTCCATACGTCTCGTAGAAAGCCAGTGCAAGCTGGTGCGTGGGAACCCTGATCCCGATATGCCGCAAATAGCCCAGCGGAGCCAGGTGGTGTTTTGCAATCTGATTGATGTCGAACGCAAACTCCGCTTGCACATGCTGATGCTTCCCCTGCGCGTAGTTCACGCTGTTCCCGTACCGCGCCGCCAGCTTGGGGAACTGGAGGGCCACGGCGCGGTTCGTAGCCTGCGAGTGGCCAACCGAGTCGCCAATGTAATGCGACAGCGCGCCCACGGCAAAGGCCATCTCATTGGCGTTGTGCGCGTTGCGAAACAGAGCCAGCACAAAGTCGCCGCTGCGCGCATAGTGCGTCAAGTCAGAGAAGAACCCGTCGCCAAACGGGTAATACCCCATGTCCTGGATTACGCATCCGCCGTAAGCAAACGCGCGCGCTCGATCCAGCTCATCCGGCGTCAGGTTGGGATAGTGGCTCTTCAGCAGAGGAACGATCGAGTCCTGCCAGGTCAGGTCGATGAGCTGCTCATGCGTTAGCAGGGAATAGGCCGCCGCGTGCTGTTGCCAGCAGACCGGCAGCAGTAAGACAACCAGCAGAAACCTTCGCACGCGGTTCAGGCGCATAGCAATCGAGATCGGCGGAGAGACGCTCCGGGATTGAGGGGAGAATGGAAGCCGGAATCCCGCTTTCATTGTATGCGAACTTCGCCCGCCTGCGCCGCAGGCGCTCCGGTGCAGCACTTTGCCTTCCCAACCAGCAAAACCTCAGTGCCTCGAGAATTCTTGAAATGTTTTGCATGCCAGGGAGCGGAAACCGCTCACGCGCGTGCCCGTTTAGGCGACGCCCGCAATTGTGAGCGCCATGCAGCGGCAGGTATCATGATCCTTCATGGGAACTCCGCCGCCAATTCAGTTTGCCACGCTCGGCATGTGGGACACCTTGCTTCTCATGGTGCTGGCGCTGGTGGTCTTCGGGCCGCGCCGCCTCCCCATGATCGGCCGCCAGATCGGCAAGCTTATGTACGAGTTCCGCAAGGCCTCCAACGACTTCAAATTCCAGATGGAAGAGGAGTTGCGCAACGCCGAGGAGGCCGATCGCCGCAAGAAGGAAGAAGAGGAGCGCCAACGCGCCCTCACCGCCGTGCCGCCGCCGGCGCAGCTTGAGGCAACAGCCTCTGAAGCCGCGCAACCCGGAACACCCGCACCGGACACCGACGCTCCCCCCGTTCCCTCCGCGCAAAGCCCGTATCGCGGGGAAACCACCTATCCCTCGACATCCACCGAAGCCACCCGTTCTGAAGAAACCACGACCTCATCCGAAACCGCGCTCGCCGAAGCCGTCGAAGCCGCCAAGCTGCGCATCCAGCCGCCTTCCACCGGCGAGACCGTCGCCGCCGGCCTCCCGGGCGCGCAGCCCCAGCAGCGCGAGCTTTTTTCCGAAGACTTGAGCCACACATCTGAACCCGCCTCCCCTGAAGCGGAAAGATCGGAGCCGGCAGCCCACCATGGTTGATCCTGCTGAAGCCATCGGCAAGGCGCGCAAGGCCGTCTCCGAGCGCGCGGAACTCCCCGGCATGAGCCTGATGGAGCACCTCGAGGAGTTGCGCAAACGCATTGTTCACTCCGCCATGTATCTCGCCGTCGGCTTCGTCGTCGCGTACGTCTTCCACGAGCGTCTCTACGGGTTCGTCCAGGCTCCGCTCGGCAAGCTCGGCATCAAGCTCAACTACACCCACCCGATGGATCCGCTGAACCTGTATCTGCAGGTGTCCCTGATCGGCGGAGCCATCCTCGCTTCGCCCTTCATCCTCTACCAGGTCTGGCTGTTCATCGCGCCGGGGCTTTATCAAAAAGAAAGGCGCTTCGTCATTCCCTTCATGGCTGCGACGGTCAGCCTTTTCCTGACCGGCGCGGGCTTTGGATACTTTTTCGTTCTCCCTGGCGCCCTCAAGATCCTGATCGTGCAGTTCGGCAACAAGTTCAACCCCATGGTCACGATCGAGGAGTACACCGGGTTCTTCCTTTCCATTATTCTGGGTCTCGGCATCAGCTTCGAGCTGCCCATCCTCATTTTCTTCCTCGCTCTGTTCGGCATCGTTAGCCCGCGCTTCCTCTGGAAGAACATTCGCTACGCCATCCTCGCCGTCTTTCTGGTCGCCGCCATCATCTGCCCCAGCCCCGACGTCGTCACCATGTGCGTCTACGCCGTCCCCTTGCTCGCCCTTTATATCCTTGGCATCGGCGTCGCCTGGTGGGTCCACCCCACGCGTCGAAAGAAAAAGGAGGCTGCGGGATGATTTCCCCCCCCCATCCATCGAGAGTCCATCAAAAACCTGTCATCCCGAGCGACTGGAGCGAACCGGAACGGCGAAGCGTAGGGAGTCGAAGGACCTGCGGTTGCCTTTCGAGGGAAGTGGCATGCCGGGTGCCCCCGGTCCCGATTCTGGGACCGGGGATCGCACGATTCTCAGTGATCTTCATCGCCCTCTTCTTCCTTCCCCTCGCCGCACTCGCCCAGCACTTCGACGGCGCCAAAGCCTTCGAGTACGCCCGCGAATTCGCTGCCATCGGCCCGCGCTGGCCCACGGGCCCCGGCCACGTCAAGGCCCAGGACTTCCTTCGCTCCCACTTCCAGCACGCCCACGATCAGCTCGAAGAGGACGCCTTCACCGCCGCCACCCCCATCGGCGCCGTGCCCATGTGCAACTTCATCGTGCGCTTCCCCGGCAATAAGCCCGGCGTCATTGTCCTCGGCACGCACTACGAAACCAACTACCCGCTCCGCAACATCAACTTCGTCGGCGCCAACGACGGCGCCTCCACCACCGGCCTGCTGATGGCAATCGCCGACCGTCTGCGCGCCGAGTCTGCGCAAGCCCCCGGCAAGAAGCTCGACGGCTCCTCCGTCTGGCTGGTCTTCTTCGACGGCGAAGAGGCCATCCAGCAGTGGTCACGCTCCGACTCCACCTACGGCAGCCGCCATCTCGCCGCCAAATGGGGCCGCGATGGCACCCTCAACCAGATCAAGGCCTTCCTCCTCGCCGATATGATCGGCGACAAGGATCTCGACATTCAGCGCGATTCGAATTCCACCGCGTGGCTCGTCTCCCTCGTCGCCGAGGCGGCGAAGAAGTTCGGCTACCAGCGTTATTTCTTTCAGCAGGAGATGGACGTTCAGGACGACCAATTGGCCTTCGTGGAGCGCGGCGTGCCCACCATCGACATCATCGACCTCGACTACGGGCCCAACAACAG
>Ga0182027_10001399_pt1 | contig 40521 bp, 30 predicted proteins | sample 712E1DmetaG_FD_121300 | JGI IMG/M metagenome (GOLD analysis project Ga0182027, IMG submission 121300) | Permafrost microbial communities from Stordalen Mire, Sweden - 712E1D metaG (Illumina Assembly) | ecosystem: Environmental > Terrestrial > Soil > Wetlands > Permafrost | place: Sweden...
AAAAGCTCGATTAACTGTAGCCAGGGACTCACCGAAGCTATTCCGTCTGGAAAAATCAAAGCGTCATGAACTACTCCATCCACAGACCTACCCACCGAGGGGTTCATGAATGATGCAGGCTAGTGTGGTGAGTCTGAAGTTCGTCGAAGAACAAAAGCAGATTCTTCGCTCACCACCCCCGAACTGAAAAGCGTTCTGGGCCCCGTTCGTTCAGAATGACAGCCGATGTTTTGTTAGGAATTTTGGACTCAGGAAACTAGCTGCAAGCTTTTCAGTACTCGTGGCCTGGTTCTGGCCACATCAGTCCATCTTTCGAGAAATTCCTTCAACTCTGCCGGCGGGCGGAGCCAGATGTCTGCGGCCGTTTCACGCGGCTCGCGGCGCACGAGAACGCTGAGATGCGGTTCCTGGGCGCTGTTGACGGCGAGGAAGGCGGCTTCGTCGGTGAGGTCGTCGCCGAGGAAGGCTACTGGGCTGGCTGCGTTCGGTCCTTTCAGCACGGCTTCATTCAGGATTTCTTCTACCGCTTCGCCCTTGTTGCGGCCCGCGCGGAGTTCGAGTCCGGCTTCAAAATCAAGCAGAGCTAAACCATCCAACTTTGCGAGTGGCTCAAAGAGGGCACGCGCACGCCGCTCGATGAGCTTTGCTTTTGCGGGCGAAGCGCCGCGCCAGTGCATGACAGCGCCATTGGCCTTGTCTTCAAAGAGGCCGCCGAGCGAGTCGCGGCGGAGTTGCTCACGCAGTTGGTCGAGCTTGGCGCGGACCGCAGGCGGAGCTTGTTCAAGTTCGCGGCGCCCATCGGGATAGAGCCGCTCGGCGCCGTGCAGGCCCCAGACTTCGAGCGGCGTGTCGAGATTCAGCATGGGCGCGATTTCCGCGGCCGGCCTGCCGGTGATGACGATCATGCGCGTGCGGCCCTGCTCTTGAATGCGCTTGAGCAGTTCGCGCACGCCGGCCCATGGACGCGCTTGAAAGCGGTCAACGCGGAAGGGGGCAAGCGTGCCATCGTAGTCCAAAAGCAACAGTGATGCAGGCGCGTCGGCCAAGGCGCGGAAGAAATTTTCCAGCTTCTGTGCTGCTTCTTCGTTCAATCCTGGCTCGCTTTCCAGAGCGTTTTTCAAGTGATGGCTCAGTGAGTATTGGTTTGAGTCGCGCAGGGCTGAGCAGTGTCTGGTGAATTGACGCATCCTTGGAATAAGTTGAAAAAGCATGCCTCAGGGGCTAAAGCCCAACTCATTTTGCATGGTTTTATGTACGGGCTAAAGCCCGTACCCTTCACCGGAACGAGTTTTTCATCGGCATGTCTATGCCAGTTTCTCATGCACGACGTTTTATTGATTCGGCAAATAAATACCAACAATGTTCGGGTGCCCCATCCTCGCCACGTCTTTGTTTTTGTGGCTAGGATGGGGGTAGTACGAAGACAGTATTAATTTGCCGGATCTATAGGCGGCGGGGGCGGGCGGAATCGTGTGGGCTTTCGCGTTCTCGGCTGGTTCCAGACGCAACAAGAGCGGTTTCGATTCAAGTGCTGCCACTTGAAGATCATGCGAGGTGGCATTTTCTTGAGAAAAATGACCCTTGGCGTCTACGTTTCTGTAAAGAGCAGAATCGAAACCGCTGTAGCGCAGGTTGCTGGGGACACCGGTAGACCAGCGATTGATGCGGCATGAAACAGCGCCGTCCGATGCGCTATCCTCAAGGAGACAGAAGCACAACCCGCGATTTGGAGCGGACCGGCAAAGCCCATGGCGATAAACACGATCGAACAGACAGCCAAGAACATCGTCCTCACGGTGCAGGACTATTCCCTGTTCTCGTGGCGCGCGTTCACAAACCTGTTCAGCAAGCCCCGCTACCTGCCCGATTTTCTGATCCAGTCGGACATCATTGGCGTTGGATCGACATCGATCGTCCTGCTGTCCGGCTTCTTCACGGGTGGCGTGCTGGCGTTGCAATCGGCGACGACGCTGGCGCAGTTTGGCGCGACCGCAGTGACGGGCCAGTTTGTGAGTCTCACGATGATTCGCGAGCTGGGGCCGGTGCTGACGGGGATCATGGTGGCCGGACGCAACGCCTCGTCGATTGCGAGCGAACTGGGATCGATGGTGGTGACCGAGCAGATTGATGCGATGCGCGCACTGGGCGTGGACCCAATGCGCAAACTCGTGACGCCGCGCATCTTCGCCTGCATCTCCATGCTTTTCTTCCTCACCATTGTTGCCGATGCCTTCGGCATCCTCGGCGGCGGCGCCGTTACCGTGTTTCTGAATCACCAGAACGGCACACAGTACTTCTCGAAGGCGTGGGAGTCGCTGCGTTATCCCGACATTATTCAGGGGCTGGTGAAGCCGCTGTTCTCCGGCTACATTGTGGCGTCGGTGGGCTGTTTCTACGGTTTGCGCACCACGGGCGGGACGCAGGGCGTAGGCCGCTCGACGATTCAGGCCGTGGTCAACTCATCCGTGCTCATCATCCTTGTGGACTTCCTCTTGACTAGGGTGCTGCTCGCCCTGTTCCCTGCCATATGACAACGCCAACCGAGAGAGAGCCTGTGCTGGCGTTCAGCAATGTCTCGATCGCCTTCGACGGGCCGCCCGTGCTTGAGGACATTACGTTCTCGATTGCGCCGGGCGAAACGCGCGTGCTGCTGGGGCCGGCGGGCGTGGGCAAGAGTGTGCTGCTGAAGCTGAGTAACGGGCTGCTGCGGCCGGACCGGGGAAGCATCCGACTGTTCGGCGAAGAGATTTCGACGATGCCGGAGGAGAAGCTTTTTCCCCTGCGCACGCGCATCGGCATGGTGTTTCAGGAGGGCGCGCTGTTCGACTCGCTGACCGTGCGCAACAACGTGGCCTACCAGTTGATTCAGGAGCAAGTGGACGACGAGGAGATCGACGAGCGGGTTCTGGAGGCGCTGACGTTTGTGGGACTCGAAGAGACCATCTCGCTTTATCCATCGAGCCTGTCGGGCGGTATGAGGCGGCGCGTGGCGATTGCGCGGGCTTTCATTCACCATCCCGATCTGCTGCTCTACGACTCGCCCACGGGCGGGCTTGACCCGGTGACGTCGACGACGATTATTGAACTCATCGTGAAGGAGCGGGACGTTCATAAGACGCCTTCGCTGTTGGTGACGCACCGCCTGCAGGACGCGTTCACTCTGTGCACGCATCGCTTCGATAAAGCAGAGGGGCGCATGGTTCCGATGCCCAAGGGCCAGACCGACCCCAACACAACGTTTCTGATGCTGGACGAGGGGCAACTGATCTTTGACGGATCGCTGCACGATCTGGTGCACTCGGAGAATCCGTTTGTGCGGGAGTTCCTGGATTAAAGCCTTCTTTCCTACCGCATCCTCCATCTGCTAGCCTTAGCTGTTTTTGAGTTGCAATAGAACGGCAGGTGCATAATGGCATTCAAATTTCAGAGCTTCGATTTTCTCCATCTCGACCCCAGCTTCAGTGAAGACGAACTGCTTGTGCGGCGCACGGCGCGCGACTTTGTGGAAGACAAGGTGGTTCCGATCATTACAGACTGCTTCCGCGAGGGGCGGTTTCCGCGCGAGCTGGTTCGCCCGATGGGAGAAATGGGCTTCTTCGGCGCAACCATCGAGGGGTATGGATGCGCGGGCATGTCGAATGTGGAGTACGGGCTGGTGATGCAGGAACTGGAGCGCGGCGACTCGGGCCTGCGCAGTTTTGTGAGCGTGCAGTCGGCGCTGGTGATGTATCCGATCTACGCGTTCGGCTCAGAGGAACAGAAGAAGACCTGGCTGCCAGCACTGGCGAGCGGCGAGAAGATCGGCTGCTTCGGGCTGACCGAGCCGGGCTTCGGTTCTAATCCGGGAGGGATGACGACGCGGGCGCGCAAGGTAGGCGACGAGTACATCTTGAACGGTGAGAAGATGTGGATCACGTCAGGGACGATCTCGGATGTGGCCGTGGTCTGGGCCAGGCTGGAGGGCGCGGACGGGGGCGGCAATGAATCGGTGCGCGGGTTCCTGGTCGAGACCGATCGAGCTGGCTTTTCCGCGCAGGAGGTTCACGGCAAGTGGAGCCTGCGAGCTTCGTCGACAAGCGGCCTTACGATCCAGGATGTGCATGTGCCCGAGGCCAATTTGCTGCCAGGCGCAAAAGGGCTGAAGAGTCCGTTGATGTGCCTGAACCAGGCGCGCTACGGCATCAGCTGGGGCGCGATCGGCGCGGCGATGGATTGCTACTCGACGGCGCTGCAATACGCGAAGATCAGAAAGCAATTTCACGAGCAGCCGATTGCGGGGCATCAGCTTGTGCAGGAAAAATTAGTGTGGATGGCGAGCGAAATTTCCAAGGCGCAGTTGCTCGCGCTTCACGTCGGCAGGCTGAAAGATGCGGGCACCGTGGGGCACCAGCATATCTCGATGGCCAAGCGCAATAACGTGTGGATGGCGCTTGAGTGCGCGCGTTTAGCTCGTGACATTCTGGGCGCGAATGGGATTACGGACGACTATCCGGTGATGCGCCACATGATGAATCTAGAATCGGTGAAGACGTATGAAGGGACGCACGATATTCATACGCTGATTCTGGGGCAGCACCTTACGGGGATTGCGGCGTACTGAATATTTTGGCTTCCCATCCTTTGTGCAAAGAATGCACAAAGGATGGGCGCCCGACTGGTTCCGTCCGGGGGCTCCGCGACGAATTCACTTTTTGTTTTTGTTGGCATTCCATTTTTCGAGGAATGCGGCGAACTTTTCGTTGCGCGGAATTTGCTGCGCTGGAGCGGCGGGTTTGCCGGACTTGCCCGCGGGGCGCGCGGGAGGCGCTGTGAGTGCCTTGATGGAGAGCGCGATGCGTTTTGCTTTTGCATCGACGTTGAGCACTTTGACCTTGACGATCTGTCCTGCCTTCACGGCTTCAGAGGGCTCTTTGATGTAGCGATTGGAGAGCTCGCTGATGTGGACAAGACCGTCCTGGTGAACACCGATGTCGACGAATGCGCCGAACTTGGTGACGTTGGTGACGACGCCTTCCAGCACCATTCCTGGCTGCACATCGGTCAGTTCGCGGACCTGCTCGTGAAAGACGGGGGCGACGAATTTGTCGCGGGGATCGCGACCGGGCTTGCGCAATTCGGCGAGGATGTCGTCGAGCGTGTAGGCACCGGCAGAGAGCTGCTTGCTATCGACTTTTTCCAGGAGCTGCGGCTGCTGGATGATTTCTTTGACGGAAGTGTGCAGCGACAGCGCGATCTGCTCGACGACCGGGTAAGACTCGGGGTGGACGGCAGTCATGTCGAGGGGGTTGTCACCATCGCGGATGCGCAGGAAGCCGGCGGCCTGCTCGTAGGTCTTGGGACCGATGCCCGCGACTTCAAGAACCTGCGTGCGGGAGCGGAAGCTGCCCTTCTCGTTGCGATGGGTGACGATGTTTTGCGCGGTGCGCTCGGTGATGCCGGCGACGAAGCGGAGCAGCGTCCATGAGGACGTGTTGAGATCGACACCGACGCGATTGACGCAACTCTCGATCACATTCTCAAGCGACTCATGCAGTTGGCGCTGATCGACATCGTGCTGATATTGGCCGACGCCGATGGATTTTGGATCGACCTTGACGAGCTCGGAGAGTGGGTCCTGGAGACGGCGGGCAATGGAGATGGCTCCGCGCACGGTGAGGTCAAGATCGGGGAACTCCTGGCGCGCGACGTCGGATGCCGAATAGATGCTGGCGCCCGATTCGCTGACGGTGACGGAAAAGATTCCGTCAATATTTTTCTCGCGCAGGAAGTCGCGGACAAACGCATCGGTCTCGCGAGAGGCGGTTCCATTGCCAATGGCGATGGCGCGCACATTGTGCTGGCGCAGCAGGGCCTCCAGCTTGGGGACCGCTTCGGCGTTGCCGTGTTTGGACGTGTGCAGATAGAGGACGTCGTGCGCCAACATTTTGCCGGTGGCGTCGACCACGGCAACTTTGCATCCGGTGCGCAGACCGGGATCGATACCGAGGACAGAGATGGGGCCGGCGGGCGGGGCGAGCAGAAGATTGTAGAGGTTGTCACGAAAGACTTGAATGGCGTCGGTGTCGGAGCGGCGCTTAAGCTCCATGCGAATCTCCGCCTGGATGGAGGAGTTGAGCAGGCGCTTCCATGCGTCGTCGATGGCGAGTTCGAGTTGATGCGTCCAATCGCCTTGCTGGCGCAACACGTGGTGACGGATAAGCGCGAGAGATCGCTCGGGTTCGAGCTCGATGAGGAAGTAAAGAATGCTTTCGCCTTCGCCGCGGCGAATGGCCAACATGCGATGCGAAGGGATGGTCTTTACCGGCTCGCTGTACTCGTAGTACATCTTGAATTTTTCCTGCTCGTCGACGGCGTCGGTCACCTTGCGGCTGACGATGACGCCTTCGTCAAACATGATGCGGCGCAGGGCTTTGCGGAGGTCGGCATCTTCGCTGATCCACTCGGCAATGATGTGGCGCGCGCCTTCAAGGGCTTCGTCGACGGTTGCGACGCCAAGTTCGACATTGACGAAGGTGGCGGCGAAGGTTTCGAGAGGCTGGTCAGTGGGCTCTTGTTGCCAGAGGTAGAGCGCCAGCGGCTCGAGTCCTTTTTCGCGGGCGATGGTGGCCTTGGTGCGGCGCTTGGGGCGGTAGGGGAGATAAAGGTCTTCCAACTCGCTTTTGTCGAGCGTGGCTTCGATACGCGCCTTCAGCTCGTCGGTGAGCTTGCCCTGTTCGGCGATGGAAGCGAGGATGGTGGCGCGGCGCTCGGTGAGGTCGCGGAAGTAGGCGAGCTTCTCTTCAATGTCGCGGATCTGGACTTCGTCGAGGTTGCCGGTGGCTTCCTTGCGGTAGCGGGCGATGAAGGGGACGGTTCCGCCGTCGTCGAGCAGTTCAATGACGGCGACGAGGCCGCGCATCGGGATGTTTAAGGTTTGGGCAATATGAAGAAGAATTTCGGGGGAGAGAATCAGGTTATCTTTCATAAATAGTCAGTGCTTATGGTACATCGTGAGGGCTCAAAAGTTATCGACAAGGCGGGGGCTATGGCTGCATAGTTTTATTCATGCGGAAACTATTTCGATTTGATTCAACGCTTTGTCTATGCGCTTTTTTTGTGCTGGTGTCGAGCTACATGACTGGAGTTGCGATGGCGCAACAAACGCCGCCGATTGTGCTTCATGCGGCGCGGTTGTTGCAGGTGGATACGGGCGTGGTGCTGCGGCCAGGCGAAATTCTGGTTGAGGGTGAGCGGATCAGGGCGGTGGGGAGTTCGGTGGAGCATCCGCAGGGAGCGCAGGTGATCGACCTTGGGGATGTGACGCTGTTGCCGGGGCTGATCGATGCGCATGTGCATTTGTTTCTGCATCCGGGGGCGGAGGATTTGCAGACGGTGAAGGAGTCGGTGCCGTGGCGCACGCTGCTAGCCGAGCAGGCGGCGAAGGCGGACCTGATGGCCGGGTTTACGGCTGAGCGCGATATGGGGACCGAGGGCGCGGGACCGGCGGACAGCGCGATTCGCGACGCGATTGACCAGGGGTTGATTCCGGGGCCGCGGATGCGCATCAGTGGCAATGCAATCGACATTCTGGGCGGGCATGAGGACGCCAAGGGCTTTAATCCGGCGCAGCATGTGCTGTCGAATGCGGACTATGCCAACTCCGCCGAGCAGTTGGTGGAGGCGATCCGCGAACAGCACAAGCAAGGCTCGAGCTTTGTGAAGATTTATGAGACCGGGCGGGACCGGATGGTTGGGGGCGTGCTCGAAACGCCGTATCAGTACACGGAGGCGCAACTGGCGGCGGCGGTCGAGGAGGCGCGGCGGCTGGGGATGACGGTGGGTGTGCACGCAGGCGGCGAGCCGGGAACGCTCTATGCGGCGCAGGCCGGGGTTGCTTCGATTGAGCACGCGACGCAGTTGAGCGACGAGACGATGCGGCTGATGCGCGAGAAACAGATTCCGGCGATTCCGACGTTTGCCATCTATGACTACTTTGCTAAGCACAGCGAATTGCAGGACCAGGCGGCGCGCGAAGCGGCGATGATGGACTACAAGATTGCCGAGTTCAAGAAGCAGGTGGCGGCGGGGATTCCGTTTGCGGTGGGCTCGGATGTAGGGCCGTTTCCGCACGGGACGCAGGCTGTGGAGATGGAACTGATGGTGCGTTACGGAATGAAGCCGCTGGCGGTGCTCGAGGCCGACATGATTGAAGGCGCGAAGGTGCTGGGTTGGGCGGGGCAGATTGGCGAGTTGAAGCCGGGATACTACGCCGATGTTGTGGCTGTACCGGGGAATCCGCTGGAGGATATTACGGCGGTGGAGCGGGTGAGCTTTGTGATGAAGGGCGGGGTGGCGGTGCGGCGGTAGAGAGAGGTGAGTGTCGTTCTATCCCATCCTTTTCGCGAAGAGCGCGAAAAGGATGGGGCACCCGGCGACTTCCGATTCTTACACTGCGACTGTGAAGCTGTCTTCGGTGCGGGTGACGGCGTGGTAGAGGGTGTCGCGCTCGACGGGGACGCGGCCGGCTTCGGTGATGAGGCGGCAGAGTCCCTTGCGGGTCATGCCCTGCGGTGTGGTGGCGCCGGCGTCGTGATAAATCTTCTCTTCGACCACTGTGCCATCGAGATCGTCGGCGCCGAAACGGAGGGCGATCTGGGCGATTTTTGGGGTCATCATCTGCCAGTAGGCCTTGATGTGCGGGAAGTTATCGAGCAGCAGGCGGCTGACGGCGATCTGGCGGATGTCAGTGAGGCCGGTGGTGACGGGCAGGTGATCGAGTGCGGTGTTCTCCGGGTGAAAGGCCAGAGGAATGAAGGTCTGGAAGCCGCCGGTCTCGTCCTGGACCTCGCGCAGCTTGAGCAGGTGGTCGACGCGGTCGGCGTCGTTTTCAATGTGGCCGTAGAGCATGGTGGCGTTGGACTTGAAGCCGAGCTTGTGGGCCAGGCGCGCGGTATCGAGCCACTCATCGCCGTCGATTTTGTGGTCGCAGATAATAGAGCGGACGCGTGCGGCGAAGATTTCCGCGCCTCCGCCAGGCATGGAGTCCACGCCGGCATCGCGCATCTTGATGAGGGTTTGCTCAATGGTGATCTTGGCGCGACGGGCCAGGTAGGCCACTTCAACCATGGTGAAGGCTTTGATGTGGACCTTAGGGAAACGCTGCTTGAGGCCGCGGACCAGATCGAGGAAATACTCGAGCGGCAGGTCGGGGTGCAGGCCGCCGACAATGTGGAACTCGGTGACCGCTTCGGTGTAGCCGGAGGCCGCGGTTTCCCATGCCTCTTCGAGCGCCATGGTATAGCCGTTGGGATCGCCCTTTTTGCGGCCAAAGGCGCAGAGCTTGCAGTTGGCGACACAGACGTTGGTCGGGTTGATGTGGCGATTGACGTTGAAGTAGGTGACGTCGCCATGCATGCGCTCGCGGACATGGTTGGCAAGCCAGCCAACGGCGAGAACGTCGGATGTGCCGTAGAGGACGAGGCCATCGGCAAAATCGAGGCGCTCACCGGCCATTACCTTGGCGGCGATGGGCTCGAGCCTTGGGTCGTGGCTCCGGAAGGAGCTTGGTTCGGGGGGAAGTGGGGCAGTTGCGCTCATGAAACTATGATACAGAAATCTGGGGCTGGCGCTGAGATTGCCGGCATGGGTGCCCGGCCTGGGGGTTATTGAACCTCACTCCCAGGTCCCAAAATCGGGACCTGGGGCACCCGATCTTTTGTGTTTTCTGCTTTAGGGCTCGACCAGGACGCCGTCATCGAGCGAGGCGGCCACAAGGCGATCGCCCGCCACGCGGATCAGAGTAATCGGGTAGCCGGTTCGACCCCACTTCCAGGTCATGGTTTTAGGATCGATGGAAAAGATCTGGTCGCTTGAGCGCGAACTGACCAAAACGCGGTTTGTCGAGTCGTCGAATTCCAGGTCGTCGACATCGCGGAAGGGAAGACGCCCGATCCAGAGCCAGGTTTTGCCTTGGTCGTGGGAGAAATAGACGCCTTCGCGCGCTCCCAGCCACAGCGTTCCGTCGGGAGAAAAGAGGATGCGGTGAATGCGCGTGAGCATGGTGGGCAGGCCCATGGGCCACCAGGTGAGGCCGCCGTCTTTGGAGAGGACTACACCGTCGGCGCGGGCTGCCGCCATCAGGTCTCCATGCACGGTGACTGACAGGAATTCGCCTGCTCCCAGCACCGGGCCGCCCTGCCAACTGGCTCCCTGGTCGCGACTGGTGAGCAGACCGAGGGCGGTGGCGGCTAACCACTTGTCGTCGGAGACGTCGAGCGCATTGACGCGGCTTTCGAGTTCGACGACCGGGGCCTTAACCTGCTTTTCAACATTGATGCGCGTACTGCGCACTGTTTCGGTGGAGACCTTGGTGACCGTGTTGGCGATGATGTTGCGGGGCTCCCAAGTAAGGGCGGAAGCCGGGGAGCCGGCGGCGGGCGGGGCCAAAACGAAGATACCGCTGCTGGTGCCGGCCAGCACGGTTCCGTCTTTTGTCTGCGCGAGGGCGAAGACGTCTCTGCCGTCGAGGCCGGCGCCGTCCTGCTCCCAACTGGCGCCTCGATCGGTGGAGACGAAGACGCCGCCATAGGTTTTGTCGTTGACGACTCCGGCAAAGAGCCGCGACGGATTGCCACGGTCAACAAGAAGCGCCGAGACCTTGCGCTGCGAGATTCCCTTGTTCGACGCCGTGAAGGTGGCGCCGGCGTCGGTACTGACCAGGACGCCGCCTCGGTCGGTGGCGAGCAGGACATGATTTGAGTCCCTGGGATCGATGAACACGTCGTTCACGATCACTTCAGTTCCGGTCATCGGCTTGAAGGTTTTGCCGCCGTCGAGGGTTTTGTAGAGGCCCTCGGTGGTTCCGGCATAGACGATTTCGCGATTGGCAGGGTCCTGCTTGAGGACGCGCGTGCGGCGTGCGGTGGAGGGGATTCCCTCGATCTTGCGGAAGCGCACGCCCGCGTTGAGGCTCTTGTAGATGCCGCTGCAGGCGCTAAGAAACACCGTGCCGGGACGCTCCTGGTCGAGGATGATCGAGAAGACGTCGGAGTCATCGATGAGACCCTGCTTGATGTTCTGCCAGCTTTTGCCGCCGTCGACGGTTTTCCAGGGCAGGTGCCAGGTGCCGGCATAGACGATGTCGGGGTTGGTGGGGTCGACGGCGAGCGACTCGACTTCGTGAACCTCGCGGCTGCCGCGCTCGCTGATCTGGGTCCAGGTAGCGCCCGAATCGGTGGAGCGAAAGACGCCTTCAAGGGTGCCGGCAAAAAGCACGCGCGGGTTGGAGGGCGCTTGCAGAAAAGAGCGAATGGACTGGCCGTGGAGACCCGGGAGCTCACGCCAGTTGCGGCCCTGGTCGTGGCTTACCCACAAACCGCCGTCGGCACGCTTCCAACCGGCGACAAAGATTGTGGCGGAATCGGTGGCGTCGACAACGATGTGGTCGAGGACCAGATCGTTGGAGTCGCCGAACTTGGCAAGACGATGCCAGGAGGCGCCGGCGTCCACCGACTCATAGAGCCAACTGCCGGTAGTACCGAGATAGAGATGGGTGGGCTGGCCGGGAACCGAGGCAAGCGCGCGCGCGTCGCCGCCGGCCGGACCCACCGGAGTCCATGCCGCTGTGCTTGAAAAAGGCGCGTTTGAAGATTGCTGAGCGGAAAGGCCGTGCCCGCACAATGCGCTGAAAAAAACAGCGAAGGCCAGCGCCGGAACACCGCGCCAGCGGCTGAGGGGGAGAAGAATCTTTAAACAGCTATTCAAACAATAAGCTCCCTAGCAAAAGGAATAACCGGCGCAACGAGACACAAAAAAACATCGCGGCGCAGAAAACCAAAAAGGCCGACCGGCTTGCCGGTCAGCCTCGAAAAAAATACAGGAGGTATCGCATGGTCTTGCTTTCGTCAGGCCTTCCATCCCGAGGGATGGAAGGCCCGGCTTGGCGGTAAAGAGCCGGTCAATTCCGGCAGACCTTACTTAGACTCGGCGTGCTTCTTGGCGTGGTGCTTAGCGCCGAGCGGTTTGCGCGCCTGGGGCTTCACGGTCGACTCGTCGGCCGGCGTGGTTCCCTGGACGTCGCTAGTGAAGGTTGCGCCTGCAGGCACGAGGTAGTCTTCCACCGTCTGGCCATCCGTGGTTCCGGTAGCGATGCTGACGCGGGAAGCGTCAATACCCTTCTCGGTGACCAGGTAGTCCTTGGCGTTGACGGCGCGCTGAGCGTCGAAGTGCTCAACCTTGGCCTTCTTGTGCCTTGCAGCGATCTTCTCCTGCTTGGCTGTGATGGCCTTCTCCTTGGCGTCGGACTCGCCGACAACCACAGCCTTGGCATCCGCCTGGCGCTGAAGGTCGAGGGCAACTTCGTCGAGGCAAGCCTTGGCTTCGTTGTCAACACGGGTTGGCCGCTTCTTGTCTGTCGAGAAGTTGATGGAGCAGAGGGCCTGGGTCTTGGGAGCTGGCGGCGGCGGCGGGGCCACGATGGTCACGCTGGTGTTGGCGGTAGCGGAATGTCCCTTGTCGTCAGAGACGTTGCAGGTGATTCCAACCACGCCCGTCGGTGCGCCGGTGGAGGCGAACTCAGCCGTTGTGCCGGTACCGGAGACTGTGCCACCCGTAGCCGAGTAGCTGTAGGTGAGCGGGCGATTCTGCGGGCTCATGCCAGTGGAGGTGACGGTGGAGGTTTCGCCGGGCTTGATGGTGCTGGGGCTGGCCGAGCAGCTGATGGTCGGCGGCTCGAAAGCCTTGACCGTGAAGCTGGCCGAGCAGTCGGCCGTCTGGCCGGGCTTCAGGCCTTCCTTGCCGGGCTTGCCTTCCTTGACTTCACCCTTGACGGTATAGGAACCGGGATCGAGCGAAGCGGTGGCGATAGTGGTGGTGGTTGCGGTGCCCGAGGCACCTGCGCCGCTCCACGAATAGATGGCGTTCAGCTTGGGATCGAGGCTGCCCGCTGTCGCGGTAACCGTGACCGGCTCGCCAGGGAAGACAGAAACCGGGCTGGCCGAGCAAGCCAGCGTGGCCGGCGGAGGAGGCGCGATGGAGCCGACATGGAACACAACGCCAGTGCTGAGGCGGGCTGCGTTGATGTTGGCGCGGCCACCGATAACGCCGGGGCCGAAGTCCGCATGCATGTACTCGTAATCGGCCTGGAAGAGGCGAATCGCGAGGCGATGGTTCAGGAACGGCGTCTCATAGTCCATGCCGCCGCCAACCGTAAGTGCGGGGCCCCACTTGTTGGACTGAAAGTAAGGACCGTTGATCATCGCCGTGCCAACGAGGGCATGAGCAAAAGGCGTGATATTTCCGTCCGGATAGCGGAAGATGAGGCCGCCGGCAACGGTCAGGAAGCCGTCGTCGTTGCCATGGGTACCAATGTTGGAGCCGTTCGCGGACTGCACGCCCCACTCATGAAGACCGAATTCGGCCTGGGCGCCAACAAACTTGTTGAAGTAATAGGCGCCGCTAAACAATCCGCCGACATTGACGGCATCATAGTTGGCAGTGACGGGCGAGCCGACAGCCGGTGAGGTGGTCACCGAGCCCTTGGGAGCCAGGTAGCTGTAGCCAGCAAAAATATCCCATCTAGATGGGGAATCGCTGGACACGGTATTCCTTTTCGCGGTTGAAGCCTGCGCAGACAAGGCAACAGGCATCAATGCTACAAAAGCCAGGGCAAGAGCCCAGCTCACAGATTTCGAAACACGAGCGAACATGCGTTTATCCTCCGCAATAAAGCTGATGAACAAATGGAAAAAGGCTGCTTGCGAACAAACATTCCTGCCCGCACAGGTCCTCTTCGCAACAAATGCGAAGCTCCAGACACTCTAAAGCACCTTTAAACGTACCATAGGACGAATCCTCCCAAAACACTTTTTTCAACGAGTTACCCGCGTTGCAACCCCGTTCCGGATCATGGAACCCAAAATCTGCCCCGCAAAGCCGAACCGTTATTTAGGCAACCCTAACCCCAGTTTCAGACCACCGCCACGGCCCATCACCCTACATTCAGAGTCTTCAGAAGGCTGCGCTGTTCGCGCTGAATCTTCTCTTGTAAAAGCGTAATGGCGTAAATAAGTTGCTCCGGCCGTGGTGGACACCCTGGTACATAGACGTCGACAGGGACAATCTGATTTACTCCCTGCACAAGTGCGTAATTGTTAAAAACTCCGCCAGAGGTGGCACAGGCACCCATGGAGATAACCCACTTGGGCTCTGGCATCTGGTCGTAAAGCCGCCTGAGGACTGGGGCCATCTTCTGGGAAACGCGCCCAGCAACGATCATCAGGTCCGACTGCCGGGGCGAAGGCCGGAAGACTTCTGCGCCAAAACGTGCAATGTCATAGCGCGAGGCACCCGTTGACATCATTTCAATGGCACAGCAGGCGAGGCCGAAGGTGACGGGCCAAACTGAATTCTTCCGTATCCAGTTCACGGCATAGTCCAACGACGTAAGGAAGACGCCTTCCGGCTCTTCGTAGCCGTAGCTGACTTCGTTCAGCTTGATACGATTCTTTGCGCTGCTGTCCAGCGCGCCAAATAGATAGTGGTCCCGCTCTGCTGCAACCGCCATACATCTACTATATCTCCACTTCGGTCCAGGTGGAATGGTCAGAACGGCTCACTCCCGGCAGATCGTTGCCTGTTTTTTGCTTGCTGTTCGCTGCTTCTGCTCATTCCGAACAGGGCATTTGTACCGCGCGCACCTCTTTGGGGGCGTTCCAGGCGCGGGGAAGCCAAAGAGTGATGGAGAAGCGCATCCAGTCGAGTTCGCCCAGCGGCGTGGCCTTTGCTCCGGCTGAGGGAGCGAGCGTGTGCGGGGTTCTTGCGGACTGAATCGCCCACTTTTCCGCATAAGGAACGGCATCGGCGGTGCCTGGGGCCAAGCGGCCATCAACAATTCGGAACTGGCCTGCGGAGGATTTTTGATTGATTGTTAGTAGGCGTTGTAGGGCGATTCCCTCCCGGCTGCTCGAAACAGGTTTTCCCATCATGCTCCCACCCAGAGTTTGAAACTGCTTCTGGCCTTCAAGGAACGCGGTGGGGTCTGTAAGAAAGCGGAAGCTGCGCGGGTTCCAGCCGATCGCGTCCTGGGCACGCAAACCGAAGGTAGTTCCCACTTCGCGCTCGCTGATGGAGTTGTAGGGCGGGGTAGCTAACAAGAGTGCATCCGGAAACCCGGCTGGCTGCTCGCGGTCGACCACCAGGTCCCAGCCGCTCAAACCGGCGCTGCCCGGCCGAATGGGCACGACCCGGAAAACCCAGCCCTGTCCGAAGGGCTGCTTCCACTCGTGGTTGGCCGCCACTTCGCCCACGAGAACGACTCTGGCGCAAGCGGCCGGCGTGGCGGCGCGGCTGCTTGCCTGAGCAACAAACGCCAAGCAAAGGACCCCCCACAGCACAACCTGGCAACTGCTTCCGATCGGTTTCATCGCGGCTTATGTCCTTTCAGAACACGTGTGTGTGACACGCAATTCATAAAAATGCAATTAAAAATGAAGATAAACTTGCGGAATCGCCCCATCTTTATGAAAATGGGGTGAAAGCACAATCAACCTTTCTCGTGTTTTGCTGACCGAAACGCGGCCACACAGGGCCATAGCCGTCGACGGGCTGTTGCCGGATTTCTCTGATCCAAAGGTTGATCGCCGGAATTCAATCCTGTTCCTTGTCCGCGCGCCCCCGTCGCAGACGCATTTTGTAACCGCCTTTTTCGGAGCCTGATTACCATGCCGAGCCGCGCCGTACGTCTGCCCTTCCTTTTTACTCTGCTTGCCTGTCCAGCCATCGCTCTTGCCCAGACAACCGCTGCAAACCCAGCCCCGCAAGGCCCTGTGACGCAGGCGCAGATTGCGGCGCTGCAGCAGGCCGTTCAAAACGCCCAGTCTGCCGGCGATAACGCCTGGATGCTGGTTTCCGCCGCCCTGGTGCTGCTGATGACCGGCCCTGGGTTGGCTCTCTTCTACGGAGGCCTCGTACGCAAGAAGAACATCCTGGGCACGATGATGCAAAGTTTCGCCATGATGGGCTTGGTGACGGTGATCTGGGCCGTCGCCGGCTATTCGCTTGCATTCGGCCATGGCAACGCGTTTATCGGCGGGTTTGAGCACCTGTTTCTGCGTGGTGTGGGCCTAACGCCGAACACAGACTACGCACCGACCATTCCCGAGCAGACCTACATGGTCTACCAGCTGATGTTTGCCATCATTACCCCGGCGCTGATCACAGGCGCTTTTGCCGAGCGCATGAAGTTCAGCGCAATGGCTCTGTTTCTTTCGCTGTGGTCGCTGCTGGTTTACTGTCCGATGGCGCATATGGTGTGGGGCGTGGGCGGGCTGCTGAACGCCGCGGGCGGCCACATTCCCAGCCTGGATTTTGCCGGCGGCACGGTGGTCCACGTAACCAGCGGAGTGTCGGCGCTGGTCACCTGCATTTATCTCGGCAAGCGCATCGGCTACCCGCAGACGAATATGCCGCCGCACTCGATGGTGCTGAGTTTTATTGGGGCCTGTTTGTTGTGGGTGGGCTGGTTCGGGTTCAACGCCGGCAGCGCACTGGCCGCAAGCCCGCTGGCCACCAGCGCTTTTGTGAACACACACTTTGCCGCAGCTTCGGCCGCCATCGGCTGGACGATCTTCGAGTGGCTCCACAACGGCAAGCCCACCGCCCTGGGCGCCATCTCCGGAGCAGTCGCCGGACTGGTCGCTATCACCCCTGCTTCCGGCTTCGTTCAGCCCTTTCCGGCGTTGCTGATTGGCTTGATTGCGGGCTTCTTCTGCTCTTTTATGGTCTTCAAGGTAAAGTCTTTATTCCGCTACGACGACTCACTGGACGCCTTTGGCGTGCACGGAGCCGGGGGAACGCTCGGCGCCCTGCTGACGGGCCTGTTCGCCACTCGCTCCATCAATGCAATCTACGGCAAGGATGTGGCCACCGGCGCCATCGATGGGCACTGGGGACAGGTGCTGAACCAGCTCGCCGGAGCGGCCATTGCCTGGAGTATCGCCATTGTGGGAACTCTGGTGCTGCTGTTCGTAGTGGACCGGGTTGTGGGGTTGCGCGTCTCTCCGGAAAACGAAGCCGCCGGCCTGGATCTTTCTCAGCATGGCGAGGAAGGTTACGACCTGAACTCTTAACTTGTGGCATTCTTATGTTCCAGGTTGCCAAAAATTTCTCAGGATTGCGGCCAGCGGACCGCTGAGCCTGATACGCTATCGAACGAGGCATTTTTTGTATGCTCAAAATTGAAGCTATTCTCCAGCCCTCTAAGCTGGACGCTGTGAAGGATGCGCTGCTTGAGGCAGGCATCGAAGGCATGACGATTCTGGAAGCCCGCGGCCATGGCCGTCAGAAGGGCCACACGGAGTTCTACCGCGGTCGCGAATACACGGTCGATCTTTTGCCAAAGGTGAAGATCGAACTGGTGATTCTCGACGAATTAAAGGACAAGGCAATCGAAGCGATCGAAGGCGCAGCCCGCACCGGACGCATCGGCGACGGAAAGATCTTTGTCAGCCGCATCGACGAAGCCATCCGCATCCGCAACGACGAGCGCGGGGAAACCGCGCTTTAGCCAAAAGTCCGATAAGGACAGGTACCCTGGTTTCGGAGCGGATCTCCCGCTCCGAAACCAGGCTATTCAATCTATTCTTCCACCTCCCTCTCGCTCTCCCAATCCCGAGTTGCCGGACTGATTCCCCATATCTGAATACAGTTACTCTGAAACGGGCGCGACCGCGATGGTTTGCAGTTTTTCGCGAGAACTTGCGGACCAACCTTTCTCGGGGTAGGCGGATTATGCTGGGAAGCAGAGCCTATCTGGTCTGACCTCGTATCTCGACACAAGGAGCTTGCCTCATGCAACACCGCTTAGCACTCTTCGCACTGCTTCCCCTCGGACTGGTTTCTATCGTTGCAACGCAGTTCGCCGGCGCTCAGGATACACGTACGGTTGTAGAGCCATCGCTGCCGCAGATCTGCACAACGCTCGACGCGCAACTGAGGGCGAGCGGGCACTCGCTGGCCGAGGCCGACGAGCAAAAGCTCGACACCGTGCGCATCCAGAAGGCGCTCGACAAATGCGGGAAGGGGCGCGGAGTGCTGCTGCGCGTTCGCGGGGAAGATAATGCTTTCCTCAGCGGCCCCCTGGAGTTACGCAAGGATGTGGCGCTGATTGTGGACAGGGGCGTGACGCTGTTTGCGTCGCGCGATCCGCTTCTTTATGCCACCGCCCCCGGCAGTTGCGGAATGGTGAACGAAGGGCCGCGCGGATGCAAGCCGCTCATCTCTGTCGATCACGCCTCCGGAGCAGCCATCATGGGCGACGGCACAATCGACGGCCGCGGCGGCGAAAAAATGCTCGGATCGAAACTCTCCTGGTGGGACCTGGCCGAGCAGGCGCGCGCCGGAGGCCGGCAGCAGGTACCGCGCATTCTGGTGGCGGATTATGCTGACGACTTCACGCTCTACCGCATCACTCTGAAGAATTCGCCCAACTTTCATGTGGTGTATAACCACGGCAATGGGTTTACGGTGTGGGAACTGAAGATCGATACGCCGAAGCGGCTGGCGCGCAACACGGATGGGGTCGATCCGGGGCTGGGATCGAAGAACATTACCATCACGCACAGTTTTATTCGCACAGGCGACGACAATGTAGCGATTAAAGGCGGGCCGGGCGGCGTAACCAACATGACGGTGAGCCACAATCATTTTTACTGGGGGCACGGAATGTCGATCGGCAGCGAGACCGATGGCGGCGTGAGCAGTATCCGCGTCTTCGATCTCTCGCTGGACGGGCCGGATAACGGCATCCGCATCAAGAGCAATGGGTCGCGCGGCGGACTGACGCACGACGTGGCCTACGACGATGTGTGTGTCCGCAACTCGCCTAACCCGATCACGCTCGACACCGGCTACACTGCGTCGGGAACGGTGAAGGGCAACTCGCCACCGACGATGCGCGACGTTACGCTGCACAACGTGCGCGTCTCGGGCGGAGGCAAGATTTCTTTCAACGGATACGATTCAGAACACAGAGTCAGCGCCATTCTGGACGGCGTGCAACTGACGGACTACGCCACCTACACGTACTCGCTGAATCACGCGGATATACGTCTGGGGCCGGACGCGACGAATTTGCAATTGCCTGTCGGCGAGGACTCGACCGTTACGGAAAAGCCGGCGGAAGGCGAGCCTGCATTGTGCGCGGAGAAGTTCGTCGCATTTCCGCAGTGAGGGGCGCGCATCCCACTGCTGCCGAAGAAAAGCAACCGCAGGTCCTTCGACTACGATTGGCGCAAAATAAGCGCCAATCTCCGCTCAGGATGACAGTCAATTTTGATATGAACATCAGAAAGAGGCCCTGGCGAAATGCCAGAACCGCAACAATTGGCTGTCAGTGTCCGGTGACCGCCGCGGTGGATGCGGTCGGCCTGCTGCGGTGCACCTTCAGGTTGTTGAGTGCGTAGTCGATGAAGCGCGGCTCAAAGTGAGACGCCTGGCCCATGAAGCGGCAGGTGGCAACGACCTGATCGACGATGAATCTGGGCTGGTAAGCGGCCAGTTCAAGATCCTTTTCCTTCTGGACCTTGTACACAGTGCTGTTGAAGATCTCGTTGGAAAACTCGATTCCATGCCGGACGCATTCTTTCTGAAAAATGCGCTTGTAAATTTCAAGGGGCGGAGCGCCCACCTCGATCTTGTAGGGAAGGCGGCGCAGGAAGGCCGGGTCCATCAAGTCTTCCGGCTCGAGGTTGGTGGAGAAGATCACCAGTTCCTCGAAGGGAATGACGAAGCTCTTGCCGGTGTGCAGGTTGAGATAGTCGACCCGGTTTTCCAGCGGCACAATCCAGCGATTGAGCAGGTCTCTGGGGCTGACAAGCTGGCGGCCGAAGTCGTCGATGATGAAACAGCCGCCGAGAGCCTTGACATGCAGTGGAGCCTCGTAGAAGTGGCCGGTAGCGTCGTAGCGGAGATCGAGCATCTCCAGGGTGAGTTCGCCGCCTGTGGCGACAAACGGCCTGTGGCAGGGTACCCAGCGCGCATCGAAATCCTCGGCACGGACGAACGAAGGCCTGCTGTCGTCATTTTTGACGGGCGTGGTGTCGATGGGGGTATGAATGCTGGGGTCGTGGTAACGGATGATCTGGCCCTCGACGGAGATGGCGTAGGGCACGTAGATTACGTCGCTGAAGATGTTGCCGAGGGCGTGAGCCACCGAAGTTTTGCCGTTGCCTGGAGGCCCATAAAGAAGCATGGCGCGGCCTGAGTTCAACGCCGGGCCGCATTGTTCGATGATGCTGTCTTCAAAGGTAAGCTCGCCAAGGCCGTTGCGGATGCGGTCGTAGGTGACCAGTTCGTTGGTCAGCTTTTGCAGGCTCACGCGGCTGGTGAAATCATTGAGGGCGACCGGTGCGGGCCCGACGTAGCGCAACCGCTCCAGGGCGTCGAGAGTCCAGCGCTTGCCCTCGTCAGTGAACGTGAAGACCATATCGAGCGGGCTGTTTGAGTCGCGCATGCCCAGAGTGCGGAGCAACATGCGGTCGACAGCCATCTGCACCAGCACGGCGACGATGTGATAAGGCAGCTTGATGGCATCGACGAACTGGCGGGAGGTTTCCAGCCGTCCGGCGTAGATGAGCTTCATCAGCAGGCCCATCAGGTCGAGCTCGTCGATTCCGGTGGCCGCAATGTTCCCTGGCTCGGTCGGAACGCGTTTCATGAACGCATCCAACACGCGTTGGTCGATGGCGCCGATGGCCACCAGGTTTTCACCAACGCGACCGCCACTGGTAGCCATGCGCTCCAGCGCCGCGCCCACATCTTTGGCGCTGACCAGATTTGCCTGGATCAGTAGATCTCCCAAACGCATTCGCGTGCTGATAACGACCTCCTGAAAACTGCATTCTGGAGCCCGGCTACCTGAAACGCCATCGATCCGAGAGCGCTCGGAAGCTGCCGATCCGCCACCTGCTGAACTGCCGAAGCAAGCCGCTGGACGATGTTGCTGGTTCCAACTCGTTATTCTAGAGCCTCAAATCGAGTTTAGGGTCAACTGTTGGATCTTGGACGGGCACCCAGCCAAAGCTGGCCTCCGAAGCGCACATCCGCCGCCTTTTTCCCGCACTGCGCAATCAAAAATTCACATCCGCGCAAACATCGCTTATGCTGGAAGAACACCCTTGTTGCTTCGGCGAGTCACACACAACCACTTATGAATCCAGTCGCTTTGGCGGTTGACGATCTTCGGGAGCAGTATACGCGGGAGATGGCGCTTGTGCGCCAGACCTGCGAGCGTACGGGCGACGGCACGGCCGCCATCCGCAGGCGCTCCGCGGTTGTGGACCGCATTCTGATTGAGATGTGGCGACGTGCCTTTGCCGGACTCCCCTCCCAGAATGCGGCTCTGCTGGCCCTGGGCGGCTATGGGCGCAAGGATCTGTTCCCCTACTCGGACATCGATGTTCTCTTCACCTTTGCCGACGAAAAGACCGAGGAGCAGTCCCGAGAGGCCGTCCGCGCAATTATTCAGGGCATGTGGGACATTGGCCTCAGAGCTAGTCCCTGCTCGCGCACGCTGAAGGAAGCTGGCCGCTTCGACCCCGACAACCTTGAGTTCACGCTGGCCACGATTGACCGGCGCTTCCTCGCAGGACAATTTCCCCTCTACCAGCAACTGCACCAGGTGATCTTCCCTGGCCTTGTCCTCAGCGAATGGACCACTATTACCCAAAAGCTGGGCGAGATTGCGCGCGCGCGGCACGCGAAATTCGGCAACACGATCTTTCATTTGGAGCCGAATCTGAAGGACTGTCCGGGCGGCCTGCGCGACTACAACCTTGCGGTATGGTTTGCGGTTCTGTTCCATCTGAAGGAGACCAAGGAGTGGCCTCGCCAGCGCGGCGGAGTCTTCCAGAGCGCGCGCGGCGACGCCGAAGCCGCATTCGACTTCCTCGCCGCCGCCCGATGTTTTCTGCATTTCCGCCACGGGCGCGACGACAATACTCTCGACTGGCAGTCGCAGGACGAAGCCGCCGCACTCTCCATCGGACTTGAAACCCGCGGCACTGCCGACCCCTCCTACTGGATGCGCACCTATTACCGGCACGCGCGCATTGTCTACCGCCGCGCCGCACTGCTGATGGAGCACCTGCCCGCGCCGGTGAGTTTTTATAAGCAGTTCCGGCGGCGGCGCACACCGATCGCAGGCACCGAATTTCTGCTCGACCAGGGCCGCATCGACATTCTTCCCGGAGCCCAGTTCAACGACACCAGCGCCATCTTGCGCGTCTTCTCGCTGATGGCCACGAATGGCTACTCGCTCTCGCAGGCCGCCGAAGACCGCATTACCGACGCGCTGCCCGTACTCGCGATTCACATTCCCGAAGGACCTTATCTGTGGAACGCCCTGCGCGAAGTGCTGCTAGGACCGCACGCCGCGCACGCACTGCGCACCATGCACGCGCTGGGCGTTCTCGAGATGCTGATCCCGGAGTTCCACGGCATCGACGCGCTGGTGATTCGGGACAGCTATCACCGCTACACGGTCGACGAGCACACCTTTCTGGCGATTGACAACGTGCATGGCCTTCGCCAGCCCGGCCACGACTTCGAGGCTCGGCTCGCGCAGTTGCTGCCGGAAATCGACCGCATGGACCTGTTCCTGCTGGCCCTGCTGTTGCACGACACCGGCAAGGCCCGCCGCGACGGCGAACACGCGAACCAGAGCGTGGAGCTGGCGGATGCATTCCTGGCCCGGCTCGACTTCGACGTCGAGGAGCGCGAGTCCATTCTGAAGCTCATCCGGCTGCATCTGGAGATGTCGGCCGCCTTGCGCCGCGACATCTTCGACCTTGAAAATGTGCGCGCCTTCGCAGAGAAGATCGCCAGCCCGCAGATGCTCAAGATGCTGACGATCATGACCTTCGCCGACATCAAAGCCGTCAATCCCGATGCGCTCACTCCTTGGAAAGCCGAGAACCTGTGGCAGTTCTACATGTCGACGGCGAACTTTATGGACCGCTCGGTGGATGAGGTCCGCTACCACGCCGCCATCGACCCCACGCTGCTGAATCGGCTCCGCTCCATGGTGCCCCCAGCGCAATACGATGCGCTGGGGCAGTTCCTCGAGGGCCTGCCGCAGCGCTATCTGCAGACCCGGCTGCCGGAGCAAATCCGCAATCACTTTCAGATGGCGCTCAATCTCGACGAGGACCATGTACAGCTCGACCTGCGGCCGAACCGCCAACTCTTCGACCTGACCGTAATCACGCGCGACCGCACCCGCCTGTTTGCGGACGTTGCCGGCGCTCTCGCCGCATGGGGCATGAACATCGTTCGCGCCGGCGCCTTCTCGAACGAGGCCGGCGTGATTGTGGACAGCTTCCACTTCTCAGACGCCTTCCGCACCATCGAACTGAACCCGAGCGAGAAAGACCGCTTTCTGGCGAACATTCACGACGTGGTGGCGCAAAAGGTCTCAGTGCAGCAGTTGCTTGAAGCGCGCAGCCACATGAACCACCCTAACAACCTCAAGGTGGAAGTGGCGACGCGGCTGGAGTTCGATTCCGAATCCTCGACGCACTCGACGCTGTTGCAGGTGGTGGCGCAGGATCTGCCGGGCTTGTTGCGCCAGATTGCGCTCACGCTGTCGACGCTGGCCTGCAACATCAAGGTGGCCCTGATCGACACCGAAGGCGAGACCGCGATCGATGTCTTCTACCTGACCAGCCAGGGCGAAAAACTCACCCCCGAAACCCAACAGGCTGTCGCGACGCACCTCACCACGGCGCTGGAAGCCATGCGCGCGCCCGCCGGCGCTTAGCCCAAAACGCGGCGCAGCAGTTCGCCCAATCACTTAGAGCCCCGTTAACGCTACCTGGGCGGGCAGCGCTGTGCGCAGCGGCATTCTCGGGATGAAAGTGCCGCTGAACGACTGCGGCCTCGTGGGTACAGCGGTTTCGATTCTGCTCTTCACAGAAACGTCGAAGTAAAGGGTCATTTTTCTTAAGAAAATGACCCCTCGCAGGATCTACAGACGGCAACATTTGAATCGAGACCGCTCTAGCCACCGTGAAGCCGCACTACCCCTTCCACTTAAGGTCAGACCTTACGCAGACAAACCATGTGTCTAAATGGCGCAAAGGTTTCTCATTTTGGGTCGCCAGACCCATTAATGTTCCTGAATTGAAAATAATCCTTGACAGTCGTGGACTGACCTCGTTAGACATGTACGCGAATTCAAAGCTGGTTTTTTCTCGCAGGGAAAGAGCCATCGCTGTTTCTCGGCGACCTTAGCGGACTCCTGTTTATGTCCAGCCGGCCGCCGATAACTATCAAGTAACAACTTGGAGGCTTCAAATGCAATTCACACGCGTTGATGCGCATGGGATGGTCGCCCGCTGGGCGGCCGTCTTCTGCTGTGCGGCCATGCTTCTGTTCGCCGCTAACGGATTTTCGCAAATTGCCGGAACCGGCAACATTCAAGGTACAGTAACGGATTCAACGGGAGCGGTTGTCCCGAATGCAGCGGTTACCCTGACCGATCAGGCAACACACGTGAAACGGGTAAGCACAAGCAACAGTGCAGGCTCGTATCTGTTCCCCAGCATTCCCATCGGCACCTATAACCTTCAATTGGCTGCACCGGGCTTCAAAACCTATGAGCAGACTGGAATCGTGCTCGAAGTCGGCAGCAATATCTCGGTCAATGCTGTTCTAACGGTTGGCTCAGCGGACGTAAGAGTCGAGGTGCAGGCCGAGGGTCTGGCGCTGCAAACCGAGGACGCCACGTTCAAACAGACCATTGACAATGCTGAAGTAAATGAGATGCCGCTCAACGGGCGGCAAATGACGTCCCTGATCACGCTTTCTGGCGGCTCCAACCAAGCCCCGGCCGGTGACTTCACCGGCAGCAAGTTCTCCTACGCGACGATTTCGGTCTCGATCGCGGGCGGCGGCGGCAATACGACACTGTGGCGGCTGGACGGCGGCGACAATCAGGACTACATGGCCAACGGCAACCTGCCCTATCCGATTCCCGATGCGGTAAGCGAATTCAGCGTGGAGTCGACCGATCTGGGCGCGCAGGACGGCGGCCACGTGGGCGGCATGGTCAACGTCGTCACTAAATCGGGAACGAACCGGTACCACGGCGAGGGCTTCGAGTTCATCCGCAACAACTACATCGACGCAACGAATTTCTATTCAACGACGCCCGATACGCTGCATCAGAATCAGTACGGCGGCACATTCGGCGGACCCATCAAGCGCGACAAGATGTTCGCGTTCGCAGCCTATCAACGCTGGGTGGCCAAGCAGTCGCAGGCGAACACACAGGCCCAGGTGCCGACGGTTGCGAACCTGGCGGGCGACTGGTCCGCCTGTGACTCGAAGCAGTTATATGACCCGCTGACCGGCACAGCGCTACCGGGAAACAAATACAGCACAACGCCTACCTACAACGCTCAGGCTCTTGCACTCGAAAAGTATCTGCCTAAAGTCGACCCTTCGTACGACATCACCAACTGCGGGAATGTTATTTACTCAATCCCGTGGGCGGTCAACAGCAATCAGTTCACAACCAGGGTGGATTACACGGTCAGCAACAAGCAGAACATCTACGGCCGGTATTTCGTAGACGGCTACCAGTTCCCGGCGTACTTCTCGCCGACGAATATTCTGATCACCACGCAGTCGGGCAACATCCAACGGGTGCAGACGTTCACGTTGGGCGATGCGTACACGATCACGCCGAATATCGTAAATGCCGCGCACATCTCCATCCTTCGCCGCGTCAACAATCGCGGATACGCCGCCAACGACATCAACGCAGCCACACTGGGCGTCACCGCCTACCAGTTGAAGCCCAATGGTTTGCAACTAAGCGAGGGCAAATTTACGATCGGCGGCGGCACCAATTCCGTAGCTCACTTCAATGACAACACCGCGGCTCTCAACGACGATGTGACCTGGGTCAAGGGCAGGCACCAGATCGCGTTCGGCGGCGAATGGGTGCAGAACCAGCTCAACATCTACAACGCTTACGAAGGCAACGGCATTTTCACCTTCAACGGCGAGTACAGCGCAAACGGACCCAAAGGCGGGACTGCTATCGGCGATCAGGGCCTCGACTTCCTGATGGGGGCGCTTGGGTCTTCGAGCCCATTCCAGCAGAGCAAGGCGCAGCAGAACGCACTGCGCGGGCCGATTCCCAGCCTTTACGTTCAGGACACTTACCATGCCACGTCCCACCTAACGCTCGTGGGCGGGCTGCGCTATGGGCCGAACGTGATGCCGCACGATTACTTCAACCGTGGCGTTGTGTTTAGCCAGGCCAACTTCCTGGCGAACGTCACCAGCAGCATTTACCCCAATGCTCCGGCAGGCGCACTTTACTATGGCGACAAGGGCGTCACCAAGCAGTTCACCAAGAACTCCTATGGGCAGTTCTCGCCCAACGTCGGCGTTTCCTTCGATCCGATCGGCAACGGCAAGACTGTGATCCGCGCCGGCGGCGCGCTGATGTTCGACAATCCCAACTTCTTCACTGCCCAGCGCAACCAGCAGAACCCGCCGTTTGCCACGGCAGTGACCAACACGCAGTCATCCTCCTCGGGCCCGGTCCTCTTCAGCGCTCCGTGGTCCCAAGGCACCTTTACGACCAGCCCGTTCCCACAGCCGGCGGTTCCAACGCCCTCGCAGGCACTGTTCTTCCGGCAGTCGCAATACATCGTGATGCCGCAGCAGTTCAAGCCGGCTTACACGATTCAATGGACTCTCAGTGTTCAGCAGCAGTTCGGCCATGGCTGGCAGGTGATGGTGGACTACATCGGGAACACGACACGGCATGATCCGATGGGTATGCCATTCGACCCGGCCGTGTTTATTCCAGGCGTATGGGGAGCCAACGGCACGGGTTGCACGGGCATCGTGACGACCGGCCCGGCCAAAGTGACCGCGGGCGCCGCTGGAACCAACTGCTCGACCACCGGCAACCAGACATCGCGATTCCTACTCACCACCGAGAACCCCGCAAGTCAGAACTCTTCCGGCGGCTCAATTGGCGGCGATCAGTACCTGGGCGGCGGCGCCGGCTCTGTCATCGTCGATGACGAGGGCACAGCCAACTACAACGGACTGGTCACCTCGATCCAGCACCGTATGTCGAACACGTTCAGCCTGATGGCCAACTGGACCTGGTCGAAGTGCCTGAACATCGAGGATGCCCAGGGCGACTTGGCCGGCACGACCGTAGAGAATCCCAGCAACGTAAAGATGGACTACGGGCCGTGCGGCTCGGATTTCCGCCACATTGAAAACGTGGTCGTAGTGACCAAGAGCGCCTTCAACAACCACTTGAATCGGGTCGAGAAACTCCTCGTCAATGACTGGGAGTTTGCGCCGCTCATTCACATTCAGAGCGGCATACCCTTCACCGTAACCTCGGGCCAGGACAACTCCCTGACCGACGTGGGCAACGATCGTCCGAACCTGGTGGCCGGCGTGAATCCATACGCCGAGGTAAAGTTCCATAAGCTTCCGGGCGCAGCGAATCGCCAATACTTGAATCCAGCGGCGTTCCAACAAGTAACTGCGGGGTGTTCTAGCGTCAACGGATGTCCGTACGTTGGCACCTACGGAAACATCGGCAGGAACTCGTTCCGCGGGCCGAGCGCGCTGCAGTTCGACGCGCAGATCTCGCGCATCTTCGCGATTCACGAGAACTGGACGACAACGCTCCGGCTCGAGGCGTTCAACGTGCTCAATCATCCTGACTTCCAACCCCCATCCAGTTCAACAACCGGCTCGCTTCCCGCGAATACCGGAGGCGCCGCAACTCTTACGTCGTCGACCTTTGGTCAGGTCTCAGCGACATTCAATCAAGCCCGCATCTTCCAGGGCAGCGTAAAGATCAACTTCTAGCCAGCAGGCTTTTCAGCCTTTAACCCCGTTCACCCCGCCCGCCGCGCATTGCGGCGGACGGGGTGAACCTGCGATAGGGCTCGATTCCAATCCGCTCAAACATGCCTTCGCAACATCTGCGCCCCCCAATCCAAGGCGATGATCCCGAGCCAGCGCGGCCCCCTGCGCGAAATCCGAAAAAGAATTGCTATGGGACTTGACTGCAAAGGGCTCGTGGTCTGACCATAGGTCTGCCGGTTGCGAGCCCCTTCGCGGGCAAGTGAACGGGATGGCATGCGCTCACCGCTTTTTTCGAAGTCCGGCGCCGCATCTGAAACTCACAAATCAAACCGACCACTTGGAGGGTCCGTTCATGACTTTGATTGAAAACAGTCGCAGAGATTTCTTGAAGGCGGGCAGCGCGGCTCTGGCCGCAACCGCATTTGCATCGAGCGCGCGCAGCTACGCCGCGATCCGAGGCGCCAACGATCGGGTTAACGTCGGCATCGTCGGCTGCGGCGACCGCATGAAGGGTGGGGACCTTCCAGCCTTTCAACACAGTGCCAAGGATATGAATTTCCAGATAACGGCTGTCAGCGACATCTGGAGCCGCCGCCGCGAAGAAGGCGCAGCCTTTATCGAGAAGCTCTGCGGCAACAAGCCCGACACGGTGCGCAACAACGACGAACTCTACGCGCGCAAGGACGTCGACGCCGTCATAATCGCCACAGCCGATTTTCAGCACGCGTATCACGGCGCAGAGGCAGTCAACGCCGGCCGCGACGCCTATGTGGAAAAGCCCACCGCGCACACCATGGCGGATGCACGCATGTTCCGCGCCGCGGTACACAAGAGCGGAAAGATTGTCCAGATCGGCACACAGCGCCGGTCGACGCCAAGCTATATGAAGGCGGCCGAGTACATCAAGTCCGGCAAGTTCGGCGACATCGTGATGGTTGAGATGACCTGGAACGTGAACCAGCCCGGCCGCTGGCGCCGTCCGGACCAGGTGCCGCTGCTCAAGGAAGCAGACACGGACTGGAAGCGCTATGCGCTTGGCAGAAACATGGGGCCATTCGATGCGCGCAAGTATCTTGAGTTCCGCCTGTTCTGGCCGTATTCGTCCGGCATTCCGGATCAGTGGTTAGTCCACCAGATCGACACAGTGCACTGGTTCACGGGACTGCCGCATCCTCGCTCGTGCGTTGCCAACGGCGGCATCTACCTGTGGAAGGACGGCCGGGAGAACTGGGACACCATGACAGCCGTGTTCGATTACGGCCCGCTGGACGACCTGACGAAGGGATTCCAGGTGCAGTACTCGTCGCGGTTCACCAACTCGGCGGGCGGCGTCAAGGAGCTCTACTACTCGAACGGCGGCATGATCGATATGTCCAAGCAGACGGTGACGCCTACCGGCGGCTTGTCAGCGCGCTCGGCCTCCGAGATGGGGATGAAGCCCAACCTGCTGACCAGTTTTTCGCTCGTTGAAAAGGCCGAAGCGGTTGAGACCGACGCCAACACGCACGGCGACCCGGAGACTGCGGCGAACATGCGCAACTGGATGGAGTGCGTCCGCTCGCGCAAAACGCCGAATGCCTCGATTGAAGCCGGATACAGCCACTCAATCGCACTGTGCATGAATGTCGCTGCCATCAAGACCGGCCAGAAGGTGACCTTCGACGAGAAGACGCAGCAAGTGATGGCCGGAGGAAAAGTCTATGCGTAATTTTGTTGTTTCAGGGTTGCTTGCTGCCAGCGCGATGCTGGCGGCAAGCGTCCTGGCCGCCACACCGGGCAAAGGGGTTCAGGTCGTTGCCAACGCAGCCCAAAGCCGCGTGGACATCACCATCGACGGCAAGCCCTTTACCTCCTACATCTGGCCGACGACTCTCAAGAAGCCGGTCCTCTATCCGCTCATCGATGCGGATGGCGTGACGCTCACGCGTACATTCCCGCCCCAGCCCGGCGAGCGCGTGGACCACCCGCACCACGTCGGCCTCTGGTTCAACTATGCCAGGGTCAACAACTTCGACTTCTGGAATAACTCCGAAGCCATCAAGCCGGAAAACCGCAACAAGATGGGGACGATTGTCTTCGACAAGCTGCTGTCCACTTCCAGCGGTCCCAACCGGGGCGAGCTCGCCGCACTCTCCACCTGGATTGACGGCAACAACCACCCCATCCTGGAGGAAACCACACGCATCGTCTTCTCGCGTACCAAGGACGCCCGCGTGATCGACCGCACCGCAACCCTGAAAGCCCTGGACCACGTTGTCTTCCAGGACGAGAAGGACGGACTGCTCGGACTCCGCGTCGCCAGTTGGCTTGAGTCGCCCACTGCCGGCGGGGGCATCTTCAGCGATTCCCACGGTGTCCAAACCAAAGTGGCAACCGCCTCGCCCGATGCCACCGGCGAGTACCTGACCAGCGAAGGCATCAAGGGAGACCCTGTCTGGTCGACACGCGGACGCTGGTGTTCTCTGACCGGCCACAAGAACGGCCACACCGTCACCATCGCCATCTTCGACGAGCCAAAGAACCCCGGCTATCCAACCACCTGGCATGCGCGGGGCTACGGCCTGTTTGCCGCCAACCCACTGGGACCGAGCGTCTTCAATCCGAAGGCCGCCCCTCTCAACTTCACGCTTGAAAAAGGCCAGTCGGCCACCTTCCGGTATCGCATCGTGATCTACACGCGTGTCGCGACGCCCGAGGAGCTGAACCACGAGGCTGACGCCTTCGCGGCCGAGTACAAATAACGCACTCTTGCGTTTCAGAGAAACACAGAACGCCCCGACCGGGTATTCCGGCCGGGGCGTTCTTATTTGCGTGGAGTTTCTCGTTTGCGCACCGCCATGAATCGATTTATCGTTATCAGGCTACAGATTCTCGAGGTGCGCGATGCATTCCAGGTTCCTTCCCGCAGTTCTTCTTGTCGCCTTTACCCTGACAGCCTCTGCTCAGACTGCCCCGCCACGTCCAAAGATTACCGGCATCTCCCACCTGGCTGTGTATGCAGCCGACCCAGCGGCGACGGATCGCTATTACCGGGAGGTTGTGGGCGCCACAAAGCTGCCTGACCCGGAGAATCCGCAAGGCGTTCGCTACGCGCTGAGCGCGACGCAGTTTGTCGATGTGCTTCCGCTGCCGGCCGGCGCAGGTATTAATCGGCTTGACCACGTTGCGCTTGTCACTTCGAGTGCCGAGGGGATGCGCAAGTACCTGGCCGCCAAATCGTGGAAAACACCCGTCAAGGTCGAGAAGGGCGCCGATGGCAGCCGATGGTTCGCCGTCCAGGACCCGGAGGGCAACAAGATCGAATTCGTTGAGCCGCCACGCCACTTAAAGGCTGTCGCCGCGCCCACGGCCATCGGCCACCATATCATTCATGTCGGCTTCCTGGTCCACAACCGCGCGGCGGAAGACGCCTTCTACCGCGACCTGCTCGGCTTCCGCCCTTATTGGTTCGGCGGCATGACGGACGCCAAGATCGACTGGGTAAGCCTGCAGGTTCCCGACGGACACGATTGGCTTGAATACATGATGTCTGGCGGGCCCGGAACGGGCATCCCGGCCGACATGACCCAGCAGCATTTGGGCGTGATAAACCACCTGTCGATTGGCGAAGTCTCGGTGCCGGACACCTTCAAGACACTGGAGGCCGGCAACCGGCTGGAGGGGCGGCACGACAAGGAGCCCAAGATCGGCCTGGATGGCAAGTACCAGTTCAACATGTACGACCCGGACGGCACACGGCTGGAACTAATGAACTTCCGCGCCACCAACAAGCCCTGCTGCTCGGCATTTACGGCGGAAGATCCGGCGGAATAGGCACGTCGGAATGTCGGGAATGGCCCTCGAACGGCAGTTGCGTTATACTGGTTGGAGCCTGAAGAGTGCAGGGAAGTCCCTGTCTAACAAGGCCATCCGGACGGGTAAACCCCGGCCAAAACGAGAATACAATGCCCAAGTTGAAGACCCATACGGGCGCGAAGAAGCGCTTCAGCAAGACTGGCACCGGCAAAATCAAGCGGGGCCAGACGAAGACGCGTCATATCCTTACGTCGAAACCGCCAAAAGTGAAGCGCAAGCTCGGTCGTACCGTGCTTGTTTCCGATGGCGACTACGCGAAGGTCGCGCGCATGATTCCCTACGCCTGACCACCTGCGGTGGGGCGGACCTTTTGGATTAGGTTCGTGCCACTGCTGCTGATGGGCTGAGATAAATCTTGGCCCCCGCCAGTTGCGAAACGCGTTCGCCACTGGCGAGAGATTCAGGCTTGAATGAGCGAGTGAAGAGGTTTACCGCCTGGCCCGGCAAGGGTTGGGCCTCCTGCCTCCAGCCGCGATGACCAACGAACGCAAAATGGAGAATACCCAATGCCCCGCGTAAAACGCAGTACCAAGCGGAATGACCGCCGCAAAAAGATTCTTGAACGCGCAAGCGGTTACTTCCTTACCAAATCCAAGCTCTACCAGGCGGCTCAGGAAGCCGTCGAGCGCGGCCTGAAGTTTGCCTACACCGGCCGCAAACAGAAGAAGCGCCAGTTCCGTTCGCTGTGGATTGTCCGCATCTCCGCCGCCGCCAAGCTGAACGGCACCTGCTACTCGCAGTTCATCAACGGCCTCAAGAAGATCGGCATCGAACTGGACCGCAAGGTCTTGGCCGACATCGCCGTGAAGGACCCAGTCGGCTTCACCAAGCTGGCCGAGCAAGCCAAAGCGGCGCAGGCTGATGCCAAGGCTGCGACGAAGGCAGCGTAAGAGCAAATTCGCTATAAAGACAAACGGCCCGGAGCATTGCTCCGGGCCGTTTTGTGTACGGGATAAATGGACGAAAAACAGATATATTCTCATTATTGACGCTGGGATGTCGAAAACGCCCGTTCATATGACTAAATTTAGCCTATTCTCTCCGATGGATTCAGACTTGGGGCGTGTACTGTAACTTCGGCAGACAACAGACTTACCTTTTGAGTACATAAGAGACAAAGCGCGGGATGCCCAGAATCGCCAGAAGCCAAAGGCGAAGAATAAATTCCATGAAATGACGTATATTTCAACTATTGACAAAATTTTGCCGATAACTAGAATATAGAGGAGTGTTTTTTTGCTATTAGGGTGATCTATGATCCATCGTTTGGAGATCGAGAACTTCTATTCCATCCGCGAGACGCAGGTGATCGATCTGCGCATCGGCGCGAAGGTGCCAGACGAAGAGGGCCGCTTTGCCACGGTCAACGACGGCAGCGGGGAGCGGGTTCCGAAGACCGTTGCGCTGTTCGGGGCCAATGCGTCGGGAAAATCGAATGTGCTGAAGGCGCTGGCTTTTCTACGCTGGTTCCTTGTCGACAGCGTTAAGGAAGCACCCGGCGCCATGTTTCCTTACCTGCCCTTCGCCGATACAAAGGGGGCCTCCGCGACAACACGCATCAAGGTCGATTTTGATTGGTTCCATGACCTGTCGAATACCAATCTGCGCGAGATGGAAGGGCAACCCTATGGGCGATACAGCTATGAGGTTAGTCTGCACAACATCGTAGGTGAGGGCGGTAAAGTTCTTTCAGAAGTGCTGAGATCGCAACCTGCCACCGGCAAGTCTAAGAAAATATTCGAACGAACCCCATCTGGAAAGGTCCAGACGAACGTAAAATTCTCGATGAAGAAGTTTAGCCAGATCCTGGCCAAACTCCGAATGAACGCGAGTCTGACGTCTACGCTGGCACAGTTTGCGGGAGATTTTCCCATATCTCTCTTCTTGGTTTGGGCAAAGAGAATACCCTCAGATATATTCCTCGATCGGATAGATCTGCCCGATGCATCAATGGTGCAGTATTATGCGGCGAATCCAAAGATCATGGTGCACCTCAATGAGGTTATCCACCGCGTAGACCTTGGACTTCACTCGATGTCCCTAATCCAACTACCGTCGGGCCTCGAAGCGATGTTTGCCCACAATGGTTTGGATCGTCCTCTTGCCTTCCAACAGGAAAGCGAGGGAACGAAGAACTTTATCAAAGTGTTTCCATTCATAAAGGAAGCTCTCATTGTTGGCGGCATCGCAGTCATCGACGAATTGGATTCTACGATTCATCCGGCGTTGCTTCCTGAAATTCTGCGCTGGTTTCATGATCCGAAGGAGAATCCCCACAATGCCCAATTGTGGATGAGCGGACACAGCGCTTCATTGCTGGAGGAGTTGAAGAAAGAAGAGATCTTTTTCACGGAGAAGGATCAGCAGGGGTGTACGAAGATCTACGGACTCAGCGATATTGAGTCGGTGCGGCGCTCGGACAACTTTTACCAGAAGTACCTGGGAGGCGTGTACGGCGCTGTACCGCGGATTGGGTGAGCAGGCTGAGGATTCAGCAGCGTACCCGCATCTATTTGGGTTGCGAGGGCGAGAGCGAACAGTCGTACGGAAAGCGCTTGAATGAGATTGCGGATGCGGCAGGGTTGAGCTTGTTTCTCGATTGCGATGTACTGCAACCGGGAGGCGGCGACCCGTTGGCGCTGGTTCGACTTGCGGTCAGGCGCGTCCTCGAGAAGGTCAATAAACGTGGAACCTTCGCCTACCGCGCAGTTTTACTGGACAAGGACAAACTAGGCCAAGCGCTCGACCGGGACCGGCAAATCTCCGCGTTGGCTCACGAGCACAGAATTCACTTGATTTGGCAAGACCCTTGTCACGAGGGATTCCTGCTGCGGCATCTCGCTGAACATACGACAATGCGGCCGCAGAATTCGGACTTGGCCACTCAGACGTTAAAAAAGGCTTGGCCGGAATACCGAAAAGGAATGCCGGCCAGTGAGCTTGCCGCAAGAATCGACCGAAGTGCAATCGGCAGGGCAGCCTCTGTCGAGACTGACTTCTGCTCATTTCTCAGAGATCTCGGATTAGCGGCTTACCTCTGATACGGTTCCCAGGAACCCCTCCACTGCCTTCTGCCACAGTACGGGCTGATCGACGAAGTTCATGTGGCCGGCGTTGGGCAGAATCACGAGCTTTGAGCCTGCGATCTTTTCGTGCATTGTGCGGCTGAGCGAGGGATCGCACTCGTCGTGGTCGCCAACCAGAACAAGCGTCGGAACGTGGAGGATGGGCAGGCGGTCCACATACTCGACCGACTTCAGGTTGCCGTCGATCACGAACTCGCCGTGCTCGCCCCACATGGCGCGGTAAAGTTCCCAGTTGGAGGGAGCGTTGCCCTGCGCCGGGTCGTAGTTGGCGTCTGGGCGGGCGCCGTAGAGAAACGGAAAATAGCCCGTGCCCCAGGCAAGTTTTTCGTATTCATCCGGGTAGCGGCCGCGCTCCCACGGCTCGCCCTTGCCGAACAGACCGGCCTTCTCCAACTCGTTCATCCGCGCCAGCTTGGCGGGCGGCATGGCGGCCTTTTCGCGGGCCAGAACCTCGTTCATCTGCTGTGTGGAGGGGAAGGTGCTGTTCAGAATCAGGTGGCTCAGATTCTGCTGGTACTTGAGCGCGTAGGCCTGGGCCAGCACACCGCCGCAACTGTGGCCGAGCAGCGCAATCTTGCCCAAGCCGAGGGCTTGGCGCACGTCCTCGACGTCTTCGACCATGGCTTCGACTGTGTAGCGGCTTGTGTCCTCAAGGCGCTCGGATCGGCCGGAACCGCGCTCGTCGATGAAGATGAGCCGATGAGTGCGCGCCAGAGGCAGCAGCGAGGGCAGGAAATAGTCGTGGGTTGCGCCGGGGCCTCCATGCAGCACAACCAGCGGCGAACCTTTGCCGAACTCCACGTAGTAGATCAGCACGCCGTGGGCGTCGACGAAGCCCTCCTGTTGCGCATAAACGGCAGAGGGCGCCTGCGCCGCGGCAAGGGCCGGTTTCACGGCGAAAAGAGCGGCAACAATGAGTACTGGAACAAGGCGAAAGAGCTTCATGGAAACGAGCATACCGGAAATTCCTGCCACAGTGATTTATCCTGACCTTTACGCATGACGAACGAAACGATTCCCAATTTGACGGTATTTGACGAGGCCTCGCTCGATAAAGCCTTTGCCGTGCTGGAGAAACAGGCCAGCGACGCGGCACGGGGGCTTGGCAGCCCCGAGGCTGTGGAGGCATTTCGCCTGGAGTGGCTGGGCCGCAAGCAGGGCCGGCTGAACGAAGTATCCGGCCGCTGGCTGAAGTCTGCGCCCGTGGAGGCCAAGAAGGCGCTGGGCGTGCGCTTCAACGCTCTGAAGGCGACGGTGGAAGGCCTGCTGGACGCGGCGCTAGGCGCTGGGCCGAGCGACGCAGCACTGGCCGCCGAGGCCATCGACATCACGCTGCCCGGCACGCAGCGTCTCGTCGGAGCCGAGCACCCCATCACGCGCACGCTGAACGAGATTACGAGTGTGTTTGCCGCGCTCGGCTACTCGGTCGGCATGGGGCCCGAGGTCGAGACCGACTTCTACAACTTCGAGAGCATGAACTTTCCTCCCGGCCATCCGGCGCGCGACACGCAGGACACGCTGGTGGTGGCGAACCAGGAGCGGCGTCCGCAGCGCGACCGTCTGCTGCTGCGCACGCACACCTCGCCCGTGCAGATGCGGACCATGGAACAGCAGGCGCCGCCGGTACGGATCGTGATTCCAGGCAAGGTTCATCGCAACGACGCGGCCGACGCAACCCACTCGCCCATCTTTCATCAGGTCGAAGGCCTCTGCGTGGACACGAACATCACCTTCAGCGACTTGAAGGGCACGCTCGACCACGCCATGAAGGCGCTGTTCGGTTCGGCCGTAAAGACGCGCTTCTTTCCCTCGTTCTTTCCGTTCACGGAGCCGAGCGCGGACGTGCAGATCAGCTGCATTTTTTGTGGCGGCAAGGGCTGCCGCAAGTGCAAGAACTCGGGATGGATCGAGTTGCTCGGCTGCGGCATGGTGGACCCGGCGGTGTTTGCCTTCGCGGCGGAAAAACAGCCTGCTTACGATTCGAAGAAGATTTCCGGCTTTGCTTTTGGGATGGGCGTCGAGCGTATCGCAATGATGAAGTACGGGATCAGCGAGATCGGGCAGTTTTATGCAGGAGATATGCGGTTTTTAGGGCAATTCATTTAGCAAGCCAGCGCGCTTCGCGCAAGCAAGTCAGCGAGTCAGCGGTATGAGCAGAACCAGGCATTATCGTGATCTGATCGCATGGCAGAAGGCCATGGAACTAGCTCGATTGGCTTATGAACAGACCGAAGATTTTCCGAATTCGGAGACATTTGGCTTGCGCATGCAAATTCGCCGATCGGCGGTGAGCGTGGCGAGTCACATTGCGGAGGCGCATGGCAGGCTTAACGATACTGAAATGCGTAAGGGGCTCGGCTCCGGCCGAGCTGCACTCAATGAGTTTGAGACACAAACAGAGCTTGCCAAGAGTCTCGGCTTTTTTCAAGCCGGTGTTGCTGATACCCTGCTGGAGCTTTCATCGGAAGTCGGGAAATTAATCAATGGCCTGATTGGCGTACTGGACCCGAGTCCTCGCTGACTTGCTGACTCGCTGTCGCGCGAAGCGCGGCTGGCTTGCTAAGAGAGAAAAATACGAATGAAGATCCTGACCAAATGGTTGAGAAGTTACCTTCCCGGACTGCCGGTTGACGACGCACAGCTCGCCGAAGATCTGACACTGCGCGGCATTGCCGTCGATGGCATTTATCCGCTCGGTGCGGGAAACGGCTCGTTCTACGAAATGGACGTAACCACCAACCGCGTCGATGCAATGAACCACTACGGCGTGGCGCGCGAGGCGGCTGCGATTTATGGGCTGACGCTGCCGGAGCTTTTGTATGCACTGCCAAAGCCCCGCCCGGCCGGCCAGGCCTTCTCCGTCAAGATCGAGGCCGAGGACGCCTGCGGGCGATTCACGGCGCGGGTTTTGCGCGATGTGAAGATCGGCGAATCAAAGGACTGGTTTGCGGGCGCGGAGGTTTCGACTTACTTTTCGCTGCTGGAGCAGAAGCAGATTTCGAATGCGGTAGACGCAACCAACTTTGCATGGCTCGCAATGGGCCAACCGACACACGTATTCGACCTAGACAAGATCGAGGGCGGCATCGTGGTGCGGCGCGCGCGCAAAGGGGAAAAGCTCAAGACGCTGGACGGAATGGAGCGCATCCTCGACCCCGAGGATCTCGTTGTCGCCGATCATGCGAAGGCCCTCGGACTCGCCGGAGTGATGGGTGGCTGGGACACGATGATTACCCCAACGACCACGAATGTATTGGTGGAGGCGGCGTGGTTCGATCCCATGGCGGTTCGCCGCACTGCGCGGCGGCATGGGCTGCATACCGACGCCAGCCATCGCTTTGAGCGCGGAGCCGACTTCAATGCGTGCCCGGTTGCCTCGGCAATCGTGAGCAGCATTCTGCTTGCCAACGGTGGCTCAATTGAGGGCGAGCTTGTCGACGTGCGCGTGGATGCGCTCGAGGCGAAGACCGCACTGCGCAAGCCGGTCGCGCTTGCACTCAGCGAAGTGCAGCGGATTCTTGGCAAGACGGTAGACGAGGAAGGCATCACGGCGGCTACGGTCGAAGGCGTGCTGCTTGCGCTGGGATGTAGATTAGCGAGTCAACCGGGCGATAAGGCTGCATGGCAGGTGACGCTGCCCAGTTGGCGGCTCGATTTGGAGCGCGAGATCGATCTGATTGAAGAGGTCGCGCGCGTCTACGGCTACAACCGCTTTGCCAACACACTGCCCGCGTTCGGCGAGGGCGTGCGCGCACTGCCGTGGGCGGAGAGCGAGGCGGCTGTCAGGCGCACCCTGCTTTCGGCCGGCTTCCATGAGGCAATTGCAAGCACCTTCTGCTCGGCTGCGGAAGCGGCATTGACGGCGCCGCAACCTGGGCTCTTGGTTCCGCTTGGCAACCCGCTCAGCGAAGAGGCCGGCGTACTGCGGCCGTCGCTGGTGCCGGGCATGTTGACGATGATTGCCGGCAACCTGCATCGCGATGTGAGCGACGTGCGGCTGTTCGAGTTGGGAACGGTGTTCAGCGGAACGACAGAAAAAGTGGAAGAGCGGCCAGCGCTTGCCTTCGGCGCGGTGGGCAGTTTTCCGGAGCTTGGTGCGCTGCACCCTTTGCGGGCAATTGATTTTCACGATGTGAAGGGTGTGGTCGAGCAGGTGCTTGCGCGGTTCCAGGCGCGGTCCGCTTACTTCGACCGCTTCCCTGCCGAGGCTGGCCTCACGCCGGAGTGGCTGCATCCCTATCGCGCCGCGCGGGTTGTTGTGGAAGGCGCAACAGTGGGTTGGTTTGGGCAACTGCATCCGCGCGAAGCCGCGGCACGCAAGCTGAAGGAGCCAGTCATCGTTGGCGAGCTTTATCTGGACCGGCTCTACAAGCTGCCGTTGCGCAAACCGGCGGCGCGGGAGATTTCGCGCTTTCAGCCGGTGCGGCGCGACTTTTCCCTGGTGCTGGACAAGAGCATCGCATGGGAGCAGATCGACCGGGCGCTGGCGGCATTGCGCATTCCAGAGCTAGTCGAGTGGCGCGTACGCGAGGTCTTTCAAGACGCAAAGCTGGGCGAGCGCGAATACTCGCTGCTGCTGGGCGCGACCTTCCAGGCGCCTGACCGCACGCTGCGCGAAGAGGAATTGCAGAGCTTCCAGGCGCAGGTGGTCGAGGCTGTTGGCAAGGCGGGCGCGCGGCTGCGGACTTAAAGATTCGATCGGCGCTATACTTACACGGACAAAGCGCATTTGCGCGGAGGTTTTCCCCCATGACAGAAACATTTTGGGAACCCGGAGTGGAAGAGCAATCCCCAGCCGGGTCGCAGCTGCAAGAGCAGGCAACAGCGCCGGGATCACTGGCCCTGAGTTCGGACGATTTCAAGTCTCTGGAAGAGCGCATCTTGCGCGCGGTCGATATGGTGAAACGGGAGCGGCTGGCCCGCACCGCGGCCGAGGAACGCGCCACGCAAGCTGAAGCTCAACTGCACGAGCAGGCGCCGCGGATTGCGCAACTGGAGAAGGAATTGCACACGCTCCAAACCGAGCGCAACCATGTGCGCCAACGCATCGAGCGGCTGTTGGCTCAACTCGACGCACTGGAATTGTGAGGACTGGCATGGCTCAGGAACAACCCGTTCAAGCAACCGAGTACGTAACGGTTGAAATCTACGATCAGACGTATCACCTCTCCGGCCAGGACGTGGAGCACATCCGTGAACTGGCGGCGCGGGTCGACGCCAAGATGCGCGCTGTCGCCGCACAGGGCCGCACGGTGGACTCGCTGCGTGTGGCTGTGCTGGCCGCGCTGAACCTTGCCGATGAGTTGTCGCAGGCCGCATCGGCCGATCCGCTGCAAGGCCATGCGCGCGCCGCGAACTTGCGCGGACTGCTGGACGAAGTGCTTGAGAACGAGCGCAAGACCGGTTCCTAGAGTGCCTGAGCCGATTTGGGCGGCCCGGTTCCCAAAACGGCGGGGCAAAAACGTAGCACACTGCGCCCACCTTGCACAAGACTTGTAATTTCTCGCCGCGCCCCATACTATCCGCAATAGAAACCGGCCTGCAAAGCAGGTGGGCGATCAATGCTGGTTGAACCAACATTCAATGAACAGGGGCTCAACTCGACAATCGGTTCTGTGTGCCGTGTCCGCCAGTCCGGAATGCCTAATGAACCGCGGAGAGCTCCACCGTCTTAGGACGGGTTCAC
>Ga0182027_10001400_pt1 | contig 40517 bp, 38 predicted proteins | sample 712E1DmetaG_FD_121300 | JGI IMG/M metagenome (GOLD analysis project Ga0182027, IMG submission 121300) | Permafrost microbial communities from Stordalen Mire, Sweden - 712E1D metaG (Illumina Assembly) | ecosystem: Environmental > Terrestrial > Soil > Wetlands > Permafrost | place: Sweden...
CATGACCGCCGACCCGCGCGTCTGCCCCGACGCCCTGCGCGTCAAAGTCATCAGCTTTGAGGAGGCGGCGGAGCTGGCCTACTTCGGCGCCAAGGTACTGCATCCGGCCACCATCCTGCCGGCGGTCAGGAAAAATATCCCTGTCCTGGTGCTCAACAGCCGCAACGCCACATGCGAAGGCACGCGCATCGCCTCGCTGGCTTCGCATTGCAAGAGCCCCTTCAAGTCCATCGCGGTCAAAAAGAAATTGAGCATTATCGACGTGGTGGCCAGCCGCATGTTGATGACCCATGGCTACCTCAGCGAGATATTCTCCATCTTCGACAAGCACAAGTGCGCCGTCGATATGGTTTCGACCAGCGAGGTCTCGGTCTCGCTTACCGTGGACTCGAACGAACAACTGCCGGTGATCGCCGCCGACCTCAGCCGCCTGGCCGACGTGAAATACGAGGGCAAGAAGGCGCTGATCTGCATGGTGGGCGAGGATATTCGCGGGCAGAGCGGCATAGCGGCGCAGGTCTTCAACGCCATCCGCCACGTCAACGTGAGAATGATCTCGCAGGGCGCCAGCGAGATCAACATGAGCTTCATGATCGACGAGGACGACGCCGACGAGGCCGTGCGCTCGCTGCACGCCGCCTTCTTCAAGGACCCCGACCCCGCGATCTTCGACGTGAAGGCGCGCAAGCGGTAAACAGCTTTTAGCTGCTAGCTGCTAGCTTTTTCGAGCAGATGTTTGGCAAACAATCTTTTTCAGCGGGCGTCCATCCTTGGCGAAGTCTCAACCAGCTAAGGATCGGAAAGCTGGAAGCTAAAGGTTAGAAGCTAGCAGCTAACATCCGCTAACGAGGTTCGTCATGCAATTTCTAGTTCTGGGCAAGGGAAAAACCGGAAGCCTGGTCGCCGAGGTGGCGCGCGAACGCGGCCACTCGGTGCGCGCGCTCGACATTACGGAAAATGAACACGCCTCGGCCCTCACAGCCGCCAGCCTGGCCGGAGTCGATGTGGTCATCGACTTCACAGCTCCCGAGGCCGCGGCCGAGAACATGCGGGCCGTGATGGCTCTGGGCGGGCGCATCGTCGTCGGCACTACCGGCTGGTATGCGCATCTGGATGAGATGAAGGCCTTGGCCGGCAAGCTCGGCGGGCTGCTCTACGGGACCAACTTCTCGATGGGCGTGCAAAAGCTCTTCCGGCTCACCGCCGAACTGGCCAAACTCGAAGGCTATACATTCTCGATCAGCGAGACGCACCACGTAACCAAACTCGATGCTCCATCGGGCACGGCGATTACCTTGCAGCAGATCATCCAGTCCGTCCGGCCCGGAGAGAAGATCGAAATCACTTCGCACCGCATTGCCGACGCCAAGGGCGAGCACATTGTGACTGCCACGAGCGACGTAGATACGCTGGAAATCCGCCACGACGCCAAGAGCCGCCGCGGCTTTGCGATAGGAGCCGTGCGCGGAGCCGAGTGGCTGGCGGGCAAATCCGGCGCATGGGAGTTCCGGGAGATATTCGAACAGTTGTAGTACGCTGTCGATCTAGAACTAGAGCATTTTCGGAGATAGTGTAGACCGGAATTTTGTCGGTATCCCACCCATTCCGCAGAAAACGCGGAATGGATGGGGCACGGAAGTTTATAGAAAAAGCTAAAATGCTCTAGTGGAGTGATCTGAGAAGACCGACGGCGGCTAGCCGAAGGCTCTTCTATGCCTTCGCCTGTGGGTCGGGGGCCGTTGCCAGCGCCTGCGGGTCGCGGCCGCCGGTGACGCTCTTGTGGTGGCGCACATCCGCTCCCTGCACCCAGAAGATCACGTCCTCGGCGATGTTGGTGGCGTGGTCGGCAATCCGCTCCAGATTGCGGCTGATCATCAGCGCATTCAGGGCCTGCGGGGCAAGATGGCTCTCTTCTTCCATCACCCTGGTCAGAGCCTTATAGGCCGTTTTGTTCATCGCATCCACGGCGTCGTCCATGGCCAACACCGTGCGGGCCATCTCAGCGTCCGCCTCGATGAACGATTGCAGGCACTTGCGCACCATCTCAGAGGCCAGCGCCGCCATGCGCGGAATATCCACGGGCAGATCGGCCGCGGCCATCTGCTCCATGTGGCGCACCCGCTCGCTGATGCTCTTGGCCGCGTCGCCCACCCGCTCCAGATCGGCGTTGATCTTGATGACGCTGAGGATGAAGCGCAGATCGCCGGCCATTGGCTGTTCCATGGCCAACAGGTCCAGGGCCGCCTGATCGATGTCGCGCTCCAGGCGGTTGATGGCGTTCTCGCCATGGTTGACCAGATCGCAGATCGACAGGTCGCGCACACGATAGGCCTCTATGGCGCGCTGGATGGCCTGCTCGGCCAGCCCAGCCATCACCAGCAGGCTTTCTTTCAATTCCTCAAGGCTTTGTTGAAAACGTATGCGTGTCATCCGAACCTGCCTGTAATGTAGTCCTCGGTGCGTTTGTCGCTGGGATTGGTGAAAATCTTGTGGGTGGAGTCGAACTCCACCATGCGGCCGTTGAGGAAGAATCCCGTCTTCTCCGCCACGCGGGCTGCCTGCTGCATGTTGTGGGTCACAATCACAATAGTGTACTGCGATTTCAGCTGGAAGATCAGGTCTTCGATCTTGGCGGTGGAAACGGGGTCCAGCGCCGAGGCCGGCTCGTCCATCAGAATAACCTCGGGGTCCACGGCCAGCGCGCGCGCGATGCACAGGCGCTGCTGCTGCCCGCCGCTGAGGCTGGCGCCCGACTTTTTTTTCAGTTCGTCCTTCACCTCGTCCCACAGGGCCGAGTCCCGGAGCGACTTCTCCACGATCTCGTCCAGCGCATGGACGTGGCTGTATCCGTTCAGTTTGAGGCCGGCGCATACATTTTCGTAGATGGACATGGTGGGAAAGGGATTGGGCCGCTGAAAGACCATGCCCACGCGCCGCCGGATCTCAACGGGCGTGCAATCCTCGTAGATGTCCAGGTCGCCGATGCGCACCGTGCCCGTCACCCGCGCGATGGGGTTGGTCTCGTGCATGCGGTTCAGGCAGCGCACAAAGGTGCTCTTGCCGCAGCCCGAGGGACCGATCAATGCCGTGGCATGGTTGCCCGGTATGTTCAGATTGATGTCCTGCAGGCTGTGATTCGACCCGTACCACGCATTCAGATTGGATACCTCGATGCCGACGCCCACTTAGCTCGCTCCCTTCAATACGCCGCGGCTGGTCACGTAGCGCACCAGCGAAACCGCGGCCACAATCAACACAATCAATACCAGCGCCCCCGCCCACGCCAGCCGGTGCAGGTCGTCGTAGGGAGAGATGGCGTAAATATAAATCTGCAGCGGCAGGGCGGAGATGGCCTGGTTGGGATTGACGCTCCAGTTCGAATTGCCGAATGCGGTAAAGATCAGCGGAGCCGTCTCGCCCGCGACGCGCGCGAAAGCCAGCATGCAGCCGGTGATAATGCCTGGCGAGGCTGTCTTCACGGTGATGGAAATCACCGACCTCCAGTTGGGCACGCCCAGCGCCAGAGCCGCCTCGCGCACCGCTTGCGGCACCATCAGCAACATCTCCTCGGTGGTGCGGGTGACGGTGGGAATCATCATAATGCCCAGCGCCACGCCGCCCGAGAAGGCCGAGAAGTGCTGTTGCCGGTAGACGATCAGCGAGTAGATGGCCAGCCCCATTACGATGGAGGGAATCCCATTGAGCACATCGGCGGTGAAACGCACCATGTTGGCCAGCTTGGTCCCCCGCCCATACTCGGCCAGATAGATCCCACCGCCTGTGCCAATGGGGATGCCGATGGCGCTGGAGATGGCCAGCAGAACGCCTGAACCGACAATGGCGTTGGCCATGCCGCCTCCCGGTTCACCCTCCGGCTTGGGAATCTGAGTAAAGAAGGAGAAGCTGAGCGAACTGGCGCCTTTGTAGATCAGATAGACGAAGATGGCCACCAGCGGCGTCACCACCAAAACGGTAGCCAGCACCGCCAGCCCCGTGGCCGCGCCATCGATGACCGTCCGCACCTTCGACCGCAGATTGTGTTCTCCCGCTTTCACACCCATCTCCTCAATTCACGCGCGCCGGCGCTCCCCGCGTAACCGCCCACACCAGCAACTGGGCCAGGGCATTCACGATGATGGTCACGATAAACAGGGCCAGGGCGATCTCAATCAGCGCGCTCAGATGCAGATCGCTCGAGGCCTCGGCAAACTCATTGGCAATCACAGAGGCCATCGTACTTCCATTCGATAGCAGCGAGCGCCGAATCTCCGGCGCGTTTCCGATCACCATGGTGACCGCCATGGTTTCGCCCAGCGCCCGGCCCAGGCCCAGAATGATGGCGCCTACAATGCCGATGCGAGCATTGCGCAGCACGCCCATGCGGATCATCTCCCAGCGCGTTGCGCCCAGCGCCAGCACCGCCTCGCGCTGCGAATGCGGCACCGCAGTCATGACCTCGCGCGTGAGCGAAGAGATGATGGGCAGAATCATGATGGCCAGAATCACGCCCGCAGCAAGAAAACCGAGCCCGGTAGGGTTGTCGGTGGCAAAGAAGCCGGTCCAGCCCAACACGCGAATCAGCAGCGGGTTCACATGCTCCCTGAGCAGCGGCACCAGGATGAACATCGCCCATAAACCATAGATCACGCTGGGAATGGCAGCCAGCAACTCAGTGAGGAAAGCCAGCGGCCCGCGCAGCACTTGCGGGCACATCTCGGTGAGGTAAACAGCCACGCCAATGGCCAGGGGAACCGCCAGCAAAAGAGCCAGAAACGACGAGACCAGCGTGCCATAAATGAAGGGCAGGGCGCTGAAGTGCCCGTTTACCGGGTCCCAGTAATTTGGCCGTCCGGTGATGGGATTGTTGAATCTGGAAAAGAAAAAGTCGAAACCGAAGTTGCTCCAGGCCAGATGGGAACGCTGAACGAGTTCGGCGGCTATTAAAACCACAATGCCGAAGATGCTCAACGCGCACAGCAACATCAACCACGAAAACCCCCGGTCGGCAATCGCCGAGTTGCCGCGCGAGAGCAGGAAACGGCGAATCGCCGATTCCTCCGCCGGACGCTGGCCGCTTGGAGGCTCTTGCTCAGGCTGAAGTTGAGCTTGGGAGATATGAATCTCAGGCACGTTGGCGTTCACTGGTTCAGGCTACCGGGAGAATATGAATAGAAGGTTACAAGGTTGCTAAATCAAGCGCATACGGCCTGAAATTCGTGGAAACAGAGAGGTTGAACCCAGCTCTTGCTAAGTGCTTGCGACTGCCCGCCGTACGGCCAAAAAGCAGGCCGGCCATGCGGCTCCCTATCCAGATTGGCCGGTTTTTTACGTGGACACGACCTTGGCCGGTGTCGCGCAGAGAGGCCCCCGTTTCCACCTCTGCGGGCAGAACAGGCCGCTGAGAACCCGGTTTGATTGATCAAAAAACCTATCGGTTTCAACGTTTTTGTTCGGCGCCTATGGGAAAATCGATGTACTTATCGGGAAACAATGTTACCCCTGTATGGGAAACGTGTTAAAACTCCAACATGGCAAAAAGAAAGAGTTCGACGCCATCAGGACACGTCAACCTGAGGATGCTGGCCGAGCACCTGAAACTTTCGCAGACCACCGTCTCCCTGGTCCTGAACAACTCTCCCTCGGCCAAGTCCATCCCCCAGGAGACCCGCAACCGGGTGATCGAAGCGGCTGAACGGCTCGACTACCGGCCCAATTACTTTGCCAGATCCCTCCGGCAAAAGCGGTCGATGAGCGTGGGCGTGCTGGCCCCGGACCTGAGCGAAGGCTATTTTACCCGCGTGATGAGCGGAGTGGTCCAGGAGCTGACCGCCGCCCACTACTTCTACTTCACCTCTTGCCACGATTGGAAGCGCGAACTCATCGAGAAGTACCCACACATGCTGGTGGAGCGGGCCGTGGACGGTTTTCTACTGCTGAATACCCCGGCAGACAACATTGAGGTGCCGGTCCCGGTGGTGGCCATCTCAGCCCACAGCGCGGTTGAGAACGTGACCAATATCGTCCTCGACCATCACAGCGCCGTGCAACAGGCGCTGGCCCATTTGTACGCGCTCGGCCACCGCCGCATTGCGTTCATGCGCGGCCCGCGCGCCATACCCGATTCGGAGTTCCGTTGGGAGGCCATCCAGCAGGTGGGGCGGGAGATGGATCTCAAGATCGACCCCTCGCTGGTTATCCGCATCGACTCCGCCGGATGGTCCATGAAGGACGGATACCATCCCATGGCCCCCGAGATCGGCTACAGACCCATGCAGGCCCTGTTGGAGAAGACCCGCGAGTTCACCGCTATCTTCTGCTTCAACGATATTGCCGCCATCGGCGCCATCCGCGCCCTCAAGGACGCCGGCCTTACCGTGCCCGGAGACGTCTCCGTGGTCGGTTTCGACGATATCCAATCCGCGGCCTACTCCACGCCCTCGCTCACCACCGTCCGCCAACCGCTTATGGAGATGGGCAAGCGCGGCGCACAGGTGCTGCTGGAACGCATCGCCAACCGCAACAAGGAGTATCCCTCCGAGATCGTCATGGCCCCGGATCTGGTGATCCGCGAGTCCACCGGCGCGGCTTCAGCGAAGCGAAAAGGATAGGACACCGGGTTGGGTGTCGAGTGCGGCGAACCGGTAATTAACTGCACTATTGCTCAGGCTGCGTGATTTGGTAATTGCTCAGGGATCAAGTGTGGGCGTGGACGCCCGCACGACAGCCGGTCTGGAGACCGGCGCTACATTTCGGCCGCTATAGAATCACACGGTCTCGGTACTAGTGGTGCGATCCGCTACTACTGCCGCCGCCTCCACCACCACTATGCGAACCGCCGCCACCACCACCGCCGCCGCCTGAGGAATGGCCGGCTGACGATCCGCCACCCGAATATCCGCCGCCTGAGGAATGGCCGGCCGACGCTCCGCCACCCGAGTATCCGCCACCTGAATAAGTATGGCTCGGCGCCGGCGCATAATGGCTGCCGCTCCCGGCGGAGCTTTTCGGCGCAGACGAATTGGCGGGATGGCTGCCGGTGTATGTGGAGCCGGTAGCGCGCACTGGCCCGTTTACCCTGCCTGCCGCTCCGGGATAGGCAGGCTGGGTGCGATTCACAAAGCCCGAGGCAGAATGGTCATACTGCGGCCGCGTCGATAGCGGACGAAGCGGCGCAACTGTATGCCCGGCAATCGTGACGGGCGCAGTTCTGTTTCGCATTGGGAGTCCCGCGGTTCCGCCGGAGTGACTCCGATTGACAGCCAACATCGGGTGCGGCCCCAGCCGCCCTCCACCACCGCCCGGAGGATTCCGGCGGGGCGGCCCGGGACGCAACGGCGGACGATAACCGCCAAAACCAACCCCTATGACGGGACCACCATAATAACCCCGGCCCCACCAGGTCTGGCAGCCGCCCAAGCCCGGCGACCAGCCCCAACCAAAGCTGTCGTAGTAATTCCACAATCCGCACTGGTAGGGCATGTAACCCCAGGAAGCTCTCGACACCCAGATATAGCCAAAGCGCGGCGTCCACATCCAGTACCCGTTCCCGTATGGGTCCCACCCCGCGTCGGCGGCCTCGTATGGAGACCATACATATCCCTGGTCTGGCACGTTATACCAGCTACCGTTAGCGTCCAGGTCGCTCCACGCCGGGTTGCTATTGTCGCCAAGAGTGTTTGTCACTCCGGTGCGGGCCGCTGCCTCGGCCGTCAGCACCTGGTCCCGATCGGCGTTCCAACTGTCCCAGGAATCCGGCTCGATCGATTCAGCCAGGCGGTATTGGGAGCTGTCTGCGCTATCAAGGGCCACGCTCTCGCCGCCGTGCAGGTCGAGCGCCAGAGAATTCGCACGCTCCAGGTGGGCATTGCCGGAGAATACGGCAAGCTCACCCGGAGAGTGGTCGAGGTTGATGCGCAAAACGGTGAGTTCGCCGGCCGTGACCGTACTTTCGCCAAATCGAACTCGAATAGGTCCGGCGTGGCCTTTGCCCTGCAGCTCAAAGTAGCCCAGGCCGCCCTCCAGCACGGCCTCCGCATCGCCAGTCGCGCCCTGTCCGCGCAGGACCGTCAATGTGAGCGTGCTATTGGGCGCGAGGCGGGCCACACTTCCGTCTTCAAACTGGATCTCCGCACGACCGTCTTCTGATGTCGTTATCTGGGTTCCCTCAAACAACGGCGTATTCGCCAGAGCCTGATCCGCGAGCACCTCGCTGCCCTGGGAGATCCGCACCTGCCCATCCACGCTGCTCAGCCGCGCCGCTCTCGCCGCCTGCGCCGCATCTTCAGCCCGTAGGCACTGCGCCATCAGGATCGTTCCCACGGCGAATGCAGCCAGCCCCAACACCCCGGCGCCCGGCCGCCGCCAAGCCATCCATCCGCGATTTCCTAAGCAATTCATGGATTCCCGCCCTCCCAATGCCTCATGCCCAACCAGCCATCTTTGTGAACCGGCAGGCCAACCTACTTATGACCCGCAAACAGAGGGAAAAGTCGCGCCGGAATATCGCTTGGCCAGGATTTATTTCTCAGCACCCGCCATCAGCAGCCTGGCCCGCTTCCGCACCCGATCCATCACCCCCGGATCCTCCGCCAGCCGCACCAGAATACTCCGAATGGCGCAAATCTGCTGCGCGCGTCCGTCCCGCGCAGCCTCCACCAGATACTCCGTCTCACGATCCAGGCCAAGGGGGTCATGCTGTAGCAGCATCTCCAGCCGGGCGCCTGTCAGGATGGTCCCCGCCACCGAGACCAGCGAATCGCCCAAAGTCTGGATCTCCTTGTCCCTGGAGTAGTTGAACTCGCAGACCCCCTGGCCATCGGGCCCGCTGTAACTGAGCTTCTTCCATCCCTGGAAGGCCACTTTCAGGTGACTCTCGCAATCTACATTGAGCCATTTGCGATCGCGAACCGTCTGAAAGACGCGCTCCGCGAAGCCCGCGCTCAACTGGATGTCGCGGTCTACATTGGGCGCGTCGATGGTCTGCGGATCTTTGGCAGGCGCATTGCCGCGCTCGGAGTGAAAATGGCCCTTCCCGTCCGGGTGAATAGTCAGGGTCCAATGCGAGGGCGAGAGGCCGGGGTTGGAGTATTCGACCTGAAGGACAGGACCGGTCTCGCCGCGCACGGGCAGCGACAACGCGGTCACAGCCAAAACCAGCACCGCCGCCCTCATTGACCCGCTCCCTGCAACGCAAGCGTCTGCGCGGTATGAATGTGGCAGATGGCGATGGCCAGGGCGTCGGCCGCGTCCGTCGGCTGCGGGATTTCGGCCAACTGCAGAAGGCGCGCCACCATGAACTGGACTTGCTCTTTTTTTGCCAGCCCGTAGCCCACGACACTCGACTTGATGGTGAGCGGCGCATATTCCGCCACCGGCAGCTTTAGGCAGGCCGCCGCCAGCAGCGCCACCCCCCGCACCTGCCCCAATTTCAGCGCCGACTTGGCGTTCACTGAGTAGAAAACCTCCTCGATTGCCACGGCGTCGGGCTTCCACCGCTCCAGCTCCGCGGTCAATTCCCTAAATACCTGCTCCAGCCGCGCGGGCGTGGATTTGATCTTGCCCAGCCGGATGGCCCCCATCGCCCTGCACACCAGTTGCGGCTCCCGTCCGGCGTCGCAAGAGTCCACGACGCCGAAGCCCGTCACCTCGGTTCCGCAATCGATTCCAAAAACCCGCATCGGCTGCAAGTGTACCGCAGAGGCCGCTTCCTACTCCCTATTCCCCGACCCCTGACCCTGCCAAGGTTGACTGATCGCCGATCTCTGTTCCTCACTCAGCCTGGACATCAGTTCTTTTGGAAATGGCCTGCACGAACAGTTTTTGGTGTGATCAAGATGCCACTCAACCCGCTCTTTCACGGTTGCCGCGCTGGGCATTTTGTGCTGCTTGTGCCACTCCCGGTTCATCGTTCCTCCTGGGCTCGACCGCCCAATTCCTTACCCCCACAGCATAGTCCCAAATGCAACATCGGCCTCAAGAGCGAAGGCTCCCGGGGCCGATGCCGGTGGGCTGTTGGGATTGGACGGCAACGCCCTCTATGGAATCTGTAAGTTGCTGATTCTTAAATAGGCAAGAAAGGCGCAATAGGCGTCATAGGCGGGACCGTAGCACAAATTAGCACAAAATTTCCTTCCGCTCCAAACCCCTAGAAGTCAGTTCTCCCAACACGGCATCCGCGCGGCGGCCTCATCGTGCGAAACGACTCTTGCCTTAGAAGGATCTCTCGCGGTCATGTCCGTTATGCCCGCCAACTGCCAATGATACGGCGGCGGGCTCCCTATAGTTGCGCCGTCGCCGGGAATGAACATAAAGCGCAGTTTCTTTGCCCGATATTCAATCATGCGAGTTGGAATGGGCGGACGAGGGTTATCGTTTGCCGTGGAGTCGTCCAAACTCGGCTTCCCACATTTGGCTATCAGCGAGTCCGCTGCGTCCATCGTCGGGGCAGTTTGCGCAGTTGCGCTTGGGCGGCGCGCGGTGTCTTCTGACACTTGCGAAAAGACTCCAATTACCACAACAACCACACCGAGAAAGAACACAACCACCAATACCGAACCGAAGGCACCCATGCGCAGCTTTTTCCCGCAATGCGGACACACACGGGCGCTTGAAGATACTGCATTGCCACATTCATTGCACCGAACCAGTGACATAGTTGGACCCTTGATGTTGGCTTCCTTCAACGGCACGGATTGTACTCCACGCGCCTTGTCCATTTCGGTGATACCCTCCACGGACGCACCTACGGTCAAATAAGCGCGATGGAGAGCACATCCCTAGCCAACGCGAAATGTGTCGCTGTGTTTCGGATGTTCCGACTCAATCGCACGGCGGGCGGCCAAACGATGCTTCGGGAGGTTCCGCCGTTCGTCTTCTGTGTAGCGCAGCAAGTACGTTGCTCCTTTTTCGCAATCGCTGCATTCCAGGAATTCGTTATCGACTTGGAACCCGATGAAGGGTCCGCTCTCGCCATCCTCGCGCACAGCAATAACCATACTCATGCGTTCGATTCTACGACGGTGCTCATGCTTACGGTGCCTCTCGTGGAATTCGTGAACCACGGTAGCACAGATTTAGCGCGATTCCCAGATGGCATAAGAAAACCCCTTTGAAATCAAGGGGTTCTCTTATCGGTTAACTGTTGGGATTGGACTAAGGCCATCGCGCTGCCGCGAGTGCCAGTGGCCCGGCGGTTGATTCCTGTCCGCTGGGGCAACCCTGGGGTCTGGGGCGCGATGCCCTAAGCCTCAGTCACCTCACGTACCAAACAACTGGAATAGTCTTTTTGCATCAGCTGGATCAACCTCCTTTCCCGTGTACCGCTAAAATAACCGGCCAGCCACGGCGCGTCAAGTCAAGGGGCGACTTTGTCCGGATCGAAGAGCTTTCTAGCCCCATTCCCGGTGGGGAAGTTTCCCTGATGGTTCCCGACGCCGTTTCCTGACCGCTGATCTCTGTTCTGTCACCAGCTATGCAGCCATTCCTCGTCGCGCCCGATCCGCACCGGCGCATCGAAGAGGTCGCTCAGCCTGGGCTCGGTTAAGAGCTCTTCCCGCAGCCCGTCGCCCACAATGCGGCCGTCGCGCATGAGAATAATCCGCTCGATCTCCGGCAGAATGTCGCCCAGGTGATGGGTCACCAGCAGCAGACCGGTGCCCTCGCGAGCCAGCCTTCGCAGCGTCTCGCGCAGCTCCCGTTGCGCGGCCAGGTCCAGGGCATTCGAGGGCTCGTCCAGCAGCAGTTGCCGCGGACGGTGCACCAGCGCCCGCGCAATCAAGATGCGCCTCCTCTCGCCTGCCGACATCTCTCCCACCAGTTGGCTGGCCAGGTGCAGGGCCTCCATCCGCTCCAGGGCTTCCACGGCCCGCTCGCGCATCTCATCCGTGACATGAAGATTGGGCCACAACGTAGAAGCCGAAAAGAACCCGGCAATCACCGCGTCCAGGCCTGTCGTCACCGTAGTCCGTTCCCCCGGCAGTTCACCCGTTGGCCCAGCCGCCACAACGCCGAAGTGTTTGCGCAACTGGGTCAGGTCCCAGCGTTCGCGGCCAAAGATGCGCACCGACATGCCCGGCGCGACAATGGGGTAAATCTGGCAGGTCATGGCCAGAATCAGCGTGGATTTTCCGCAACCGTTCGGCCCCAGAATCGCCACATGCTCCCCGGCCCGGATGGTCAGGTTCACATCGTGCAGCACAATCCGGTCGCCGCGCGCCACGTTCACCGCGCACAACTCGAGAAACTCGTTCGGTTCGGGGAACTCCGACTCTTCTGTCCGGCTCTCCGTCATCCACCCTCCACCTGCTAGATTAAATGGGTCAACCTCATGCCCAACGCCTCCCAATTCCTCATTCCCAAGGGCTTCCGCTTTGGCGCCGTCAAAGCGGGGCTCAAGTCCAGCGGCCGCACCGACTTTGCTCTCATCGTGGCCGATGCGCCGGCCAGCGCCGCCGCCGCCTTCACCGCCAACCGCGTACTTGCTGCGCCCCTCATCGTGGACCAGGAACATCTGCGGGCCACCGGAGGCAAGGTCCGCGTGGTGGCCATCAACGCCGGGAACGCCAACTGCGCCAATGGCAAAGCCGGCCTGGACGCTGCCCGCGCCACCTGCGCCGCCGCCGCCCAGCTCTTCGGCTGCCGGCAGGAGGAGGTATTTCCCGCATCTACCGGCATCATTGGCGTTCCGCTGCCCGCCGAAAAGCTGATCGCCGCACTGCCAGGCCTGGCTGTATCGCTAGGCTCCGAGTACGACCAATTTCAGCAGGCGGCCCAGGCCATTCTGACCACCGACACAGTCGAGAAGACGGCCTTTGCGCGACTGGAAATCGGTGGGCCGGATGGCGCAAAGCGGGAAGTCCGCATCGCGGCCCTCTGCAAAGGCTCCGGGATGATTCACCCTCAACTGGTTCCCCACGCCACCATGCTGGTCTACATATTCACCGACGCGGAGATCGCGCCGGCGGCGCTGGACGGCTATCTGCGCCAAGCCATAGAAGTCAGCTTCAACCGCATCTCCGTCGATGGCGACACCTCCACCAACGACACCGTGCTGCTGCTGGCCTCCGGCGCCAGCGGCGCCGCCGCAGGCGCGGATAACGCCGGGTTCGCCGCCGCCTTGACGCAGGTCTGCACCTCTCTGGCTCGAAAGATTGTGGCCGACGGCGAAGGCGTCACACACGTCGTGGAACTGCACATCGAGGGAGCGGCGACGGACATCGACGCGCTCAAAATCGCCAAGGCCATCGCTCATTCCCCACTGGTCAAGACCGCCTGGGCCGGCAGCGACCCCAACTGGGGACGGCTGGTGGCTGCCATCGGGTACTCGGGCGCCGCCATCAATCCCGAACGCATCGACATCCGTTTCGGCGACCTGCCCATCTGCCGCGATGGATGCCGCGCCCCGGAGTTCGACGAAGCCGCCGCCCATGCCTATGTCGCGCAGCCGGAGTTCTCTATCGCCATCCAGCTCCACCAGGGCACTGGCTCCTGCCTCTTCTGGACCACCGACCTCACCGTCGAATACATCCATATCAACGCCGACTACTCGACGTAGCCTCTGAGAGACACAACGAAAATGGCTGCCAGATTGTTGAATCAGCTGACCAATCGGCATCAGGCCGCGCACCGGCCGTTGCACGCGGGAGGCGGATTTAGGCTTATCGATTCGAACCGGACCGGTGATAGAGTGAGAGGTATGAATGTGGACGGACGTGGGGCTATGACTTCCATGATTCGATTGACTACCCTGTTGGCAGGAGTTCTTCTTGTGACCGCCGGCTCGCTTGCGGCTGAGCAATCCGGAACGCCGAAGGTGGGCACGCCGGAGGGCGCCGGGCAGCCGGACAGCGATCACAGCCGTCCCACATCCGTCTGCGAGCCCTCTACGCTGGGTTCCCCATACATTCCGGTTGATAGCTGGGTCTATCCGGCCGTGCTGCGGCTTTACTCACTGGGCTATGTGAATACTGTCTACCTGGGCATGCGCCCATGGACCCGCGCCAGCGTGAGCCACATGCTCGAAGAGACCGGCGCCAGCTTTCAGGATGCAGACCCTGACGATACAAACGCAGCTACAAGCGAGGCTCGGGATATCTACAAAGCGCTGATCCGCGAGTTGCATTCCGACACAGAGGGTCCCTGCGGGGCACATGAGGGCAATTCGCGCGTCGAGTCGGTATACTCGGTGGCGCGCGCCCTCAGCGGAACACCATTGCGCGACAGCTATCATCTCGGCTCGACAGTCATCAACGACTACGGCCGCCCATACGAGAATGGCTTCAATAATTATTCAGGCGCCAGCGGCTATGCGTCGGCAGGGCGATTCGTGATTTACGCGCGCGGCGAGTTTCAGGGCGCGCCCTCGACTACCGGTTACACGGCGGCGTTGGCAGGAACGCTGGCCGCTATAGACGGCACGACCAACTACTACAATCCCACCTGCTGGATAAGCGGAACCTCGTGTACCCCTATCCCAATCAACCAACTGGCCACAATTCCGGGGGGGGCCATCGCAACGACAACAACAGGGCGCGTAGTTGAGGCGTACGCCTCGGTCCAGTATCTCAACCATGTCATATCGTTCGGCAAACAGGATGAATGGCTGGGGCCCGGCCAGGGTGGCGCCTTTGCCTACTCTAACAACGCTGAAAACATTTACGCTTTCCGCATTAACCGCATCGAGCCGCTGCACATTCCGCTGCTCTCCCGGATCACCGGCCCCTTCCGTTATGAGTTCCTGATCGGGCCGCTCAAGGGACACACCTATCCCATCAACCCCTGGGTACACATCGAGAAGGTCAGCTTTCGGCCCACCGAGAATATGGAGTTTGGCTTCGAGCGCACCGTGATCTGGGGAGGCAACGGCCACGAGCCCATCAATCTCCACACCTTCCTGAAGAGTTTCTTTAGCGTGACGGCTCCCGATACAGCGGGCAAGAACGGCCGCGACGATCCCGGCGCGCGCTTTGGCGCGGCCGACTTTAGTTACCGCCTGCCGTTCGTTCGCAACTGGCTCACGCTCTATGCGGACGCAGAGGCGCACGACGATGTTTCTCCTATCGATGCTCCCCGGCACGCCTGCTTCCGTCCCGGCCTGTATCTCTCCCACGCGCCAGGCATCCCCAAGTTGGACGTGCGCGCCGAAGCTGTGTACACCGATCCGCCTACACACAATTACACCGGCGGTGTTTACGAATACTGGGAGGTTATACAAAGACAGGGCTACACCAACAAGGGGCAGATCTTCGGCGACTGGATCGGCCGCGAGGGCAAGGGCGGCCAGGGCTGGATTACCTATCACCTGAGCGGAAATGAATGGATACAGGCCGGCGTGCGCCGTCAAAAGGCAGCAAAGGACTTTATTCCCGGCGGAACCACGCTGAGCGATATCAACTTCCAGGCGGTCAAGCGCATCGGCAATGACTTTGAGATCGACGGAAGTTTTGCGTACGAAAGGTGGAAGGCGCCCATCTACCTTCCCGGCCAGCAAACAGTTACTACAACGACTATTCAGCTCACCTGGTTCCCGGAGCGGAAGATCAGTTTCTAGGGGCGTTCTCCGGACGCCATCCAGTTAGCGCCTGGAGCATCGATCGCTGAATTCTGTCAAGGACTCTTATGAGCAATATTCAATCCGAACGGGCATTGGAACTTTTTTCGCGGAACTATAACTGCGCCCAATCGGTTTTTGCCGCATGCGCCACCGGCAAAGGGCTGAACGAGGCGCAACGGTTGGCGTTGGCTGCTCCCTTTGGCGGCGGCGTTGCGCGGCAGGGAGAGATCTGCGGAGCACTCACTGGCGCGTTTCTGGTTATCGGCGAGGCTTGCGGAGAAGCCATGGCTGCCGATCCGGTTGCCGGTCGCGATGCACTCTACGAGCGGGTGCACCAACTGACAGATGCATTTCGTAAAGCGCACGGTTCGATCCTCTGCCGCGAATTGACGGGATGCTCTCTTGATACGGAAGCAGGGCAGCGCTCCTTCAAAGAGCGTGGGCTGCATCAGAATCTTTGCACCAAGCTGGTAGCGTTTGCGGCGGAAGAAGTTGAGAGAATGACCGCTGAATCTGCGAAGAAGTGATGTTGACTTCCGAGGTCCCAAAATCGGGAGCTGGGGCATCCGCAGTGAGATTACTTTCCCGTAGGCCAGCTTCGTTCCGCCGCTACGGGGCTAATGCTTCTTTTTGGGCTGCTCATCCAGGACTGCGCTTTGCTTGTCCTGGGCTATTACCCGCTCCCCCTACGGGGGACGAAACCCGCCTATAGCGGTACGTTGGTAATCGAATTCATATTGTCATCTCTGGTTGTGATCCGAAGGATCATGGATGACTATTCTCGTATTCTCCCTACGGGAGGATGTGCCGCTATTTCTGCGCGGTCTGGACCGGCTTGGGCGCGCTGGGCGCGGGCGGGTTGACCTGCGCATTCAGGTAGTCGGTGAGATCGGCGACATCCTGCGCCGTGCCGACCATGGGCGGCATGAAGCGCCGGTAGGGTGAGTCGGGTTTGTAGTCGTGGAGCATGGCGATGAAGTTGCCGATGTTGGCGCGGTCGCGTCCGGCCAGCAGCTTGGCCAGAGGCCGGTAACCGTTGAGCGTGTGGCAGGAGCCGCATTCGCCGCGGAAGATGGCCTCGCCGCGGGAGTAACTGGAGTCCGATCCATTCCACACCCAGTTGGTATGAGCCAGATAACCTTCGGTATCGATGCGGCTCACATAGGGTACGCGCACGCCGTTGGAGAACATCCAGCGGCCGATGACGTAGGGCTTGCGCAGCATCTCTCGCGCGTACTCGCCCGAGCCGGTGGCGATGAGCGCCAGCAGAAGGATGCTGAGCGCGTGCGAGAGATTGAAATCGACGGGATTGCGATAGGCCAGATAGTAAGCGACGCCGACGATGGTGGCCGAGGTGACGATGATGACCAGCGCAATGCGCGTCACCGTGGAGAAGGTGCCGGAGTTGATGGTGTCGATGCCCAGAGTAAGCAGCGCGCGCTGCGATTCAGGAACCATCAGCAAATACCAGATCATCAGGAAGGGCATGGCCACAAAGGAGGGCACCAGCCATTTGACGCTCCACTTGACCAGGCTGGTCTTGAGCGCGGGCTGCTTGTCGCCGTCGATGCGGCTGGCACTGATGAGCGCCCAGACGCCGGCCAGCGAGATGCAGACGCAGGTGCGCAGAAAGAGGCTGGGCCAGTAGGTGGGATTGAAGAAGGCATTCCAGAACTTGTCAGCCTCGTGGCCGGTTCCGGCGACGGCAAGCCATGTGTCTCCGGGCGTGAGCATGAAGGAGAGAATGCCGTTGATGATGATGAGGGTGAAGAGCGATGCGCCGGCATAGACCCAGCCCACGGTCAGATGCAGTTTGGCGTCGATCCTGTTCCAGGTGTAGTAATAGACCGCCGCAGTGGACAGCTCGACCAGGAAGAAGACCCACTCGATGGCCCAGCCGAAGACGAAGTTGTGAATCAGCGTGCTGGTGGCTTCGGGATGGGTGAGGCCGATGGCGAACCAGATGCCAACGCCGGAGAGGGTGCCGAAGACGCCGGTGAGGATGAGGAAGAACTTCGAGTAGCCGACCAGTTGCGCGAGCCACGCGGCGCGTGTATCAACGTCGGTCATGCGCTGGGCCTTGCGCTCGGCCAGCGGCAGATAGAAGCCGCCGCCTACGGCGAACTGCGAGATCATGACGTGGAAGATGGCGATGATGCCGATCACCCAGCCCGAGCCGAGAATTGGAATGTCCCAAAATGGGTAATTCATGTTTTGCCCCTCACTTCTTAGGCATCAGTTCTTTTTTGTTGTTTGCCCGTCTGGTGGTCCATCGGCAATCCCGAATATGAAATCTGGATTATCATTTGGATTCTTTGGATGGCAGTCTTTCCGCATGGCTCGTAATAGCGAACTCCACACAGGACCCCATTTTCGTAGGTCGTGCTTGAAATCTTCCGAATCAATTCCATCTTGAAAAGTCTTGAGTGCAATGAGAACACTGGGCGGTGCAACAAGTGCTAAACTGCTTGCCGCATCAGCATACCGTAGCTTTGCGGTAGCGTCGGAGCCTTTACGTGCCGCTCCAGAGAACGCCGCAACATATTCTATGTAATGTTCTAGTTTCTTCTTCCGCCAATCCGCTTCGTGATCGTGTTTCTTGCTGAAAAAGTATGTGAGTGCCTGTGTGACTGTCACCGTGGCAAGTGCAACCACTCCTGAAACTAGAGCCGTAAAGACTGTTCCGTCCATAGCAATCACTCCTCATGAAACTTAATAGTCCTAACTATGCAAACCTTCCCTCAGGGGCTAAAGCCCGCGTTGATTTTGGTCCCTTTGCGGCACGACTAAAGTCGTGCCCTAATACAAAACAGATTCTTTGAACATGCGCAATCAGCTAATAGCTGATAGCTGCTTTACCGAATGGTCCAATAGCCGATGATGGTGGTGGCCAGCAGCGTGAATATCGCCAGCAGGCCGAAGTAGTTTGCGGTGCGGCCGCGTTGCCCCTGTTCTCGGGTTGTGTCGTAAAAGGGAATCAGAATCCAGAGCACGATGCCGACGGTGAAGAGCAGGATGCCGGCAATCTCGCCTGTTTCGCCGGGGAGCCATGCGCCCAGCAGCTTGAGCATCTCGAAGGGGCTCATGAAGTACCACTCGGGATGAATGCCGAGGGGAGCGGGAGCCAGCGGATCAAATTGCTTGCCCAGCGCCCAGGGAAAGACCGAGGCCAACAGCGCCAGGATGTTCAGCGAGATGAGCCACATGGCCAGATCCTTGCGCAGGAAGTTGGGCAGGAAGGGAATGCTCTTGCGCTCGCTGGCCGGCATGGCCTCGATGCTGGGGGGAGAGGCGTTACCGTGGCGCTGGACGAGCCAAAGATGAAATGCAAGCAGCGGCAGGAAGATGGCCGGCAGCACCACCACGTGGAGGGCAAAGAAGCGCTGCACCGTGAACTCACTCACATCCGGACCGCCGCGCAGCATGTTAGCCACGGCCGAGCCAATATAAGGAATGGCCGCCGGAATCTGCAAGCCGACCTTGGTGGCGAAGTAGCTCAACTCATCCATGGGCAGCAGATAACCGGAGAAGCCGAAGACCGAGGCGACGCCCAGCAGCGCCATGCCGCTGAGCCAGCCGAACTCGCGCGGCTTGCGGTAAGCCTTCATGAAGAAGACCGAGAACATGTGGACGAGGATGGAGAAGATCATCAGGTTGGCGGACCAGGCGTGCGCCGAACGGATCAGCCAGCCGAAGTGCATGACGAAGGTAATCTGGCGGACCGACTCGTAGGCTTCGGCGCCGGGGCGGTAGTAGACCAGGAGCAGCACGCCGGTGAAGCACTGGACAAGGAAGAGAAACAGCGAGATGCCGCCCCAGTAGTACCAGAAGGATTGGGAGTGGACGGGGACGGTCTTGTGACGCGCGAAGGCGGCCAGCTCGCTGAGGCCCAGCCGCTCATCCACCCAGTCGTAAATAATCTTTGTTGTCATGCTTCGATCCTTTGGTTCAGCGCTTCACTTTCAGGCGGCTGCGGCAAATCAGCGGCAGAGCCATCCGCCATCCACAACCAAAATGTGGCCGTTCACATAATCGCTTGCCTCCGAGGCGAGAAAAACCGCCGTGCCAGCCAGGTCGGAAGGCAGGCCCCAACGTCCAGCGGGAATCCTGTCCAGAATGGCTTTGGAGCGGACAGGATCGGCCCGCAGAGCCGTGGTGTTGTCGGTGGCCATGTATCCGGGCGCAATGGCGTTTACGTTGATGCCATGACTGGCCCACTCATTGGCCAGGGCCTTGGTCAGTTGCGCGACCGCGCCCTTGGCCGCGGCATAGCCGGGAACGTTGATGCCGCCCTGGAAGGCCAGCAGCGACGCGGTGTTGATGATCTTGCCGTGGCCTTGCGCCAGCATCAGCCGGCCCGCGTACTGGCTGAGGAACCACACGGAGTTGAGGTTGGTGTTGATGACGGTGTTCCAGAACTCCTCGGAGTGCTCGGCGGCGGGAGCGCGGCGGATGGTGCCGGCGTTGTTAACGAGAATATCGATGGAGCCGAACTCCTTGACCGTGTCGTCAACGAGCATGTGGGCGATCGCCTGGTCGCAGACGTCGCCCGAGCGGCAGATGAACCTGACGCCGGTCTTCTTGACTTCCTCGATCGTCGAATCCAATACCTGGCCGTAGTTGTGCAGAGTGACATTTGCGCCTGCCTGCGCAAATGCGATAGCCATTCCGGCTCCGAGGCCCTGGCCTGATCCGGTAACCAACGCGTTTTTACCCTTGAGACTGAAGAGATCGAGGACACCCATGGAATTGCTCCTTTTTTGAACTAGAAAATCGAACGTTCGTTGCTGCGTTTAAGTCCGCGAAACCAGAACGCCGGTGTCGTTCACGGCTACTTTGAAGAGGGTGAGCGGCTTGGGCGGCGGCCCGCTGACATTGGCTCCGGTGTATGCGTTGTAGACGCCGCCGTGGCAGGCGCAGTGGATGCGGTCGGCCTGCGGCTCATACTGCACCGTGCAGCCGAGGTGGGTGCAGACCGCGGTCATCGAAATCCAGCGGCTGTCTTCATGGTGGATCAGCATGGCCGGAGCGGTGCCGAATTTGAACATCAGCACCGAACCCGCGGGCAGCTTTTGCGCGTCCTTCAGCGTCACCTCAGTGACGGCTGTGGCTTCCAGCGCCATCTCCTCGGGCGAGGCCAGATAGCGGTAGATGGGATAGCCAAGCGCGGTGACGTAGCACAGCCCTGCCGCGCCGGCCGCCACCAGAAAGAAGCGGCGGGTGGTCGCTTCGCCGGGTTCCTCGACGGTATTGGCGAGATTCGTCTCGTCGCTCATGGCAATTTCTCCAATGGGATTTGGGCCGCGCCCTCCATGGTTTTGCTGGCGCGCGCCACCACGGAGACGAGCCATCCAATCACGCCCAGGCCGGCGACAAAGAGGACCAGGAAGAGGCCTACGACTCCCCAGTTGGTTTCGACGGCCCGGTTCCACACGTCGTAGCCTTTGCTGAGCAAGGTCAGGTCGCGCACGCCGTCGCGGTAGACGGTGAACATGATCTCGGTCAGCACGGCCACCAGAACAGCGGCCCAACCGAGCCAGGCGGCGGTGATTTTGCCGAAGCCGGCAACTACGCCCAGCAAGACGGCAACCGCAACCAGAGCCAGCCAGCCATATCCGGCGAAACCGGCAAATCTGTAGAGCCAATGATGGGCCAGACCAACCTTGACGGCCTCCGGCTGCACACCGGCCGCCCACAAACCGGCTAGCAAATAAACGACGCCGAAGAAGGCCGCAACCTTGCCGCCGAGACCGGCGATGAAACGTTTTTCATCGGCGGTGAAGGTGGAGCGGCCGGCAAGATAGACCATCCACAGCCCGCCGATGAAGAGGCCGCCGGCCAGCATCAGCAGCCAGCGCGGGGTGAGTGTGGGGTCGTCCCAGGGCAGATAGGCGCCCATGGCCGAGGCGGAATACATATCCCGCCAGGCCTCGGGGCGCAGCATCAGCGTCATATTGGTGGAGAGCAGGCGGGCGACGCTGCCCGCGAGCAGCCAGGCGATGAGGCCCACCCACCATGCCGTGCGCCCCGCCTCAAGCCGCGCTGAGAACTGGTAGAGCAGCCAGTAGGCCAGCATGAGGATGCCGATAATCGAGATCCAGTAGAGGCCGATGAGCACGCTGCTGGTGTAGAGCGCGCGGCCATAGAGCACCTGGGCAAAGAGCAGCGGCGGCACGGCAAGGTTGATCACAAAGGTCATAACCACCGTGAGCCTGCGCGCCAGCGCCCTGGCTGTGACCATGGAGGCCGGCGAGGCGCGGAAGAGACTGAGCAGAACCGCAAGCAGCAGCCCGCCCAGGAGCATTTCCACGGCGACAAAGTGCAGCGCCAGCGTAACGATATGCAGCAGTTTCAAGAGCCATATCGGGGCCGGCAAGGGAATTGGATCTACGGCGGGAAAGAGTTGCATGGGGCTCCTCAAAAGCCGGTCGGAGTGACTCCGAGTGTAGCCATGCACATATCTTATCGAATGTGACGAAGCTCACGAATGTAATGGGGAGATGTAAAAAACAGGGAGGCGATAATAATGAGGCTCCAAGCGAATCACACTTCGAAGCCCCATCGATCACTGACCAGCGCGCTGACTAGCTGACTCCCCGACTTGCCGCGCTTACGCCATCGCCTCGCGGCTCATCGGCTCGAAGAGCAACTGGTTCGTTTTGCGGTCCACATCGATGCGCACATGAGCGCCGTGCATCACTTCGCCGTTTAGGATCTTGATGGCCAGCGGGTCCTGAATCATGCGCTGCAAGGCACGTTTCAGCGGACGCGCCCCATAGGCTGCATCCGAGCCGGCGGCCAGAATCAGTTGACGGGCGGGTTCGGTGAGTTCCAGCGAAATCTGCCGGTCTTCGAGCAGCTTGCGCACCTCGTTCAGCCGCAGTTCCAGAATCCGGCCCAACTGCGAGGCCCCCAGCGGACGGAAGATCACGATATCGTCCACGCGGTTGAGGAACTCGGGCCGGAAGTGCTCGCGCAACACCCGCATCACCGACTCGCGGGCCATGTCGAAGTCGTGGTCGCTCTTGAGCGCGTCGCCCGCCAGCATCGCCGCGCCCAGGTTGGAGGTCATAATCAGCACCGTGTTCTTGAAGTCCACGGTGCGTCCCTTGGCGTCGGTCAACCGGCCATCGTCCATGATCTGCAACAGGATGTTGAAGACATCCGGATGCGCCTTCTCGATCTCGTCGAAGAGGATCACGGAGTAGGGGCGGCGATGCACGGCCTCGGTCAATTGGCCGCCCTCGTCGTAGCCCACGTAGCCCGGCGGCGCGCCAATCAGCCGCGCCACGGCGTGCTTTTCCATGTACTCGCTCATGTCGATGCGAATCATGGACTGCTCATCGTCGAAGAGAAACTCGGCCAGCGCGCGAGCGGTCTCGGTTTTTCCCACGCCGGTGGGCCCGAGGAAGATGAATGAACCGATGGGACGGCGCGGATCGGACAAACCGGCACGAGAGCGGCGAATCGCATTGGCCACAACAGTCAGAGCCGCATCCTGGCCGATCACACGCTCGCGGAGCCGCTGTTCCATTTCGACGAGTTTTTTAACTTCGCCTTCCAACATGCGCGAGACGGGAATCCCCGTCCACTTGCTCACGATTTTGGCGATGTCTTCCTCGTCAACCTCTTCCTTCAACATGCGCGCAACGCCGGCATTGCCGTCCTGCACGGCGCTCAACCTCTTCAATTCCGCTTCCAGCTTAGGCAGCTCGCCATACTGAATCTGGGCGGCACGGTCCAACTGTCCTTTGCGCGTCTGCTCCTCGGCCTCGAAGCGCAGCGCCTCGATGCGCTTTTTCAATTCGCTGATATGGCTGATGGCTTCGCGCTCTTTGGTCCAGCGGGAGCGCAGCGCCGTGATCTTTTCCTTCAGCGCCGCCAGCTCGCGCTCGACGGCCTCCCTGCGCTCCAGGCTGTTGGCGTCCGTCTCGCGCTTCAGCGCAGCGCGCTCGATTTCAAGCGAGGTTGCTTCGCGCTCCAGTTGATCGATCTCCGTGGGCACCGAGCCGATCTGAATGGCCAGCGAGGCCGCCGCCTCATCCACCAGGTCGATGGCCTTGTCGGGCAGGAAGCGGTCGCTGATGTAGCGGTGCGAAAGCACGGCGGCGGCCACGATGGCGGCGTCCTTGATGCGCACGTTGTGATGCGCCTCGTAGCGCTCCTTTAGGCCGCGCAGAATGGCGATGGTGTCCTCGACGTTGGGCTCGCCGACGTAGACGATCTGGAAGCGCCGCTCCAGCGCCTTGTCTTTCTCGATGTACTTGCGGTACTCGTTCAGCGTGGTTGCGCCGATGGCCCGCAGCTCGCCGCGCGCCAAGGCCGGCTTGAGCATGTTGCTGGCGTCGATGGCGCCCTCGGCCGCGCCCGCCCCCACCAGCGTGTGCAGCTCGTCGATAAAGAGCACGATCTGGCCATTCGATTCTTCTATTTCCTTGAGCACCGCCTTGAGCCGGTCCTCGAACTCGCCGCGATACTTGGCGCCAGCCAGCATCGAGCCCAGGTCGAGTGCGATCACCTTCTTGTCTTTGAGGCTTTCCGGTACATCGCCTTTGATGATGCGCTGCGCCAGTCCCTCGACGATGGCCGTCTTGCCTACACCGGGCTCGCCGATCAGGACGGGGTTATTTTTGGTGCGGCGGCTGAGCACCTGAATGACGCGGCGAATCTCCTCGTCGCGGCCGATGACCGGGTCGAGCTTGCCGCGCCGGGCCAGTTCGGTCAGGTCCTTGGCGTACTTTTCCAGGGCCTGAAATTTTGCCTCCGGATTCTGATCCGTGACGCGCTGCGAGCCGCGCACCGCGGTCAGCGCTTTCAGGATCGCATCGTGCGTTGCGCCCACAGCGGCCAGAGCATCGCGCGCCGGGTCACCCTTCAGATGGGCGGCGGCCAGCAAAAGATGTTCCGTGGAGACGTACTCGTCCTTGAAGTTGGCGGCCTCGCGGAATGCCTGCTCCAGCGCCTTATTGAGCGTCTGGCTGAGGCCCGGCTGCGCGGCCGCGCCGGCCACTCGAGGCAGTTTCTCCTCGATCTGGCGGAGTTCGTGCTCCAGCCGTTCGGTGGGAACGCCGATCTTTCCCAGCACCGAGGGAATCACGCCCTCGCGGTCCTCGATGAGCGCCAGCAACAGATGCACCGGCTGGACTTCGGGGTTGCCGAGTTCAGCGGCGCGCGCCGCCGCCTGCTCCATCGCCTGCTGCGACTTGACGGTCAGTTTTTCCCAACGAATCGCCATTTTCTCTCCTGTTGATAGTGGTTATTCCACTGAATCAATGCCTTGCATTTTAACTATCATCATCGTGATTCGTTCTCTCTACCTCTGGATTCATTTCGATGGTAAGAGCGTAGGGCCTCATATTTGGTAGCAAGGCACAAAGACTCTTGTGTCACCGGAGGTGCAAACATCGATACGCCCTCTACAAGGCCAATTGAAAAGCAGAGAAGGTCCAGCAAAGTGATTAGTCGAAGAAAATTGATGTCTTGGCCAAAATTCTCAAAAAGGCCGTGCAGAATTCCATGTCGATTAAATTCATTAAGGCCAGCATAGCGGTCAGTATTCTCCAGGAGTCTATTTTTCACAAAGTCGCGGAATGCCTCCAGCATAACGAGGCGTTCACCATAACAGTGCGGTGATTGTTCTTCGCGATTCACAAGCATCTGTAGCTCATCGATCAGTTTCTTGGTTCCATGCCCAACATCGCGATTCTGCTGGGTCGCCATCTTTCGGATGATACCTTCGATCACAGGAATCAGACCCGTGACGGCATTAAAAGAATAGCCACAGAAATAGGTGCGGATTGATTCGTCTATCTGACGGGAATAGTCACGGATATGCAGGATCTTGCTGTACCGTTCCAAATACATACAGGCTAAATAATTCGCGTTGTATGCACACGAAAGGCGTTCGCGTACTATTTCCAGCTTTGCGTCTTGTGGAGCCTCTTTAATTGCGTGTGCGAGCGGAACGAGAAACCCGCCTAATTGCAAATATGGAGGGATGGGCCAGTCAACTTCTCTGAAGGCGTCCGCTAGCCACTCCGTGAATTCCCGATTCATCGAAGCATTATTGGGCATTGATTGTCGAACCTCCAAAACCAAGTACACCATCCTTTCTTGAACTTGGCGAAAGGGTGGAGACCGGCTGTCAACAGTTGCTCAACACATTCGGATAGCAAATAGCAGTCAGTAGGTAGTCCGAAAACTGAACACTGCCCCCTGATCCCTGCCTTCCCGCCAATTTCACCTGAATCTGCCCATTGACGGGCCTCCAATCTTCACAAACCAACAACCCGCAAACCTGGCAGCCCTTCAAAATCCTTGATATTCGTCGTAAAAAGAGCAAAATCATTCTCAATTGCCTGCGCGGCGATCCAGAGATCGTTGACCCGCGTTCTCGGCGACCGGCCCGACTGTTTCATGAAAGCGGCCAGAAGACCAAATGCGGAGGCCGTCCTGGCAGTCACGTCGAGTACCGGCCGCTGCTCATAGTTGCGTAAAAAACGCATCCGCAAGATCCGTTTCACTGGATCGTTGCAGGATTCCACGCCAAAGCTCAGCTCTCCCAGCGAAATTGCTGAAATATACACAGACTCGTCGCCGGCAGCTTGCTGAACGGCCTGACCGGAGATCTGGCTGGTAGCCAAACCGACCCAGATGGAGGTGTCAAAGATCATTCCCACGGATTTCTGACCTCTTCATCAAATTCGCCGCGGCTGTCCTTGAGCCAGCTCTCACCCTGGGCAGGACTCAGTCCTCCCTCCAGGCCCGCGATGGCTTGCGCAGCGGTCATCGTACGACGGGCAGGAACAATATGGGCAATCTCTGTGCGATTACGCAGTACGCGGATCGTCTCTCCCAAAAGAATCCGTTCCAGTATCGCGCTCGTGTTACGCGCCAGATCGGAAGCACTAATCGTTTGCATCTTCATCCCTCACCACAAAAGATACGTACCGTTACATATGAATACATACTATTTGCATTTTCGGGAAAAAGAAAGTGCTTACCGACCGGGCGTAACGAAAATTGATTTCATTCCCCCAGCCTTCCGAGCCAGAGCACCAGCCCGCGCCTGCTCCATCGCCTGCTGCGACTTGACGGTCAGTTTTTCCCAACGAATAGCCATGTTCTTAGCTCCTGGCTGCTAGCCGCCAGCTTCCAGCCTTGTACGGATCAACAAATCTGATAAAAATATAACACAAACAATTCAGAAAATATGCGTGTTCCATACTCATATCCGTGACGAAGAAACATCTTTTGAAATATCAATCATTTACGCATTCACCCCTCTACTTCTCGACGTCGATCTCCGGAAATTTCCGCTTAACCGCCGCCCGGACCGTTGCGTGTTCAGTCTTTCCGCTGGAGCGAGCCAGGGCGTCGCGGGCATGGGCGGCGTCTTCGATCGGATAGCGCCGGGTCTTCGGAAACACAAAATCGCCCTTGGGCAGATCTTCCCGTTTTGCGTACGTAAGCTTTGCCATTGGTAACCCTCTGGTCCTTTCAATCCCTCTACAAGTATCTTCTGTCTGGAGGGATGGTGCGGGTCTGTCCAAAGTTGCTCGCCAGGCCAAAGTCGCCCTGCCGGCAACTTGCCGGCTCGCTGACTCGCCATCTTTCTGTTTCCTTCCTGCCAGCCTTTTACAATCAAAGACAGATGACGCTCGTCTCCATCCTTCCCCCCTTCATCGACTGGCGCTGGCTGTGGCTTTCCGCGGCTTCCTTTCTGGCCGGGATACTAAACGCCGTGGCCGGCGGCGGCTCATTTTTGCTCTTTCCCGCCATGCTGGGGATGAAGATTCTGCCCATCCAGGCCAACGCCACCAACACCGTGGCCCTGTGGCCCGGCCAGCTCACCTCGATTGCGGCCTACCGCGACGACATTGGCAAGAATCCGCGGCTGGTCTTACCCATGGCCCTAGCCGGTCTGCTGGGCGGCACGGTGGGCGCCGTGGTTCTGCTCAGCACGCCGCAGATGACCTTTCTGCATCTGGTGCCCTGGCTGCTGCTGACGGCGGCCAGCATCTTTGCCGTCAGTGGGCCGGTCAGCCGCTGGCTGGAAGAGCGCAAAATCAGGGCGGGCGGGCAAATCCATCCGCCGCACCGGCTGGCGGTGTTTTTCGGGACCATCGCGGTTTGCTTCTACATCGGCTACTTTGGCGCCGGCGCCGGGTTTCTGCTCATCACCCTGCTCTCGCTCTTCGGCTATCAGGATCTGCACGAGATCAACGCCCTCAAGGTGGTCTCCACTACTATGGCCAACGGCAGCGCCGTGCTCATCTTCATGGCCAGAGGCCAGGTGGTTTGGCGCTACTGCCTGCTGGCCATGGTCACCTGCGCCATCGGCGGCTATAGCTCGGCCCGCTTCGCACGCCGCATTCCGCAACCGGTGCTGCGCGGACTGGTGGTTTTACTCGGCCTTACGATGGCCGCATGGTTCTTCTGGAGAAATCGATAAGCATGATCGCACGCTGGATAATTGAATCGATCGGCTCGGCGGCGGGCTTCTGCACAACCATTTCACTTCTGCCACAGCTTTACAGAATCTGGCGCAACAAGAGCGCCCGCGACCTCTCGCCGGCCATGTTTGTGGTCTTCGGCTTCGGCGTTCTGCTGTGGCTTCTCTACGGCGTCTTCGCACGGTCTCCCTCGGTGATCGTCGCCAATGGAGCAACTCTGGCGCTGGTCATCGCCATCCTGACGCTTGCGAGGCGCTACGGACGTAGACGTTAGCAGACCCCTGTAAACTGTACCCATGAGCCACGAAGGCATCCGCATCGCCCCGAAAGACCCGCAAGCGCCGGAGATGGATGACCGTCTTCCCTTGTCCCGCATCGCCGTCACTCCGGAGAAGGTGCGGGTACTGCTCACCGAGGGCAGGGGCATGGAGATCGACTGGGCCGACGGCCACCGGAGCGCCTGGAGTTTCGCCTGGCTGCGCGATGCCTGCCCTTGCGCCACCTGCGTGGAAGAGCGCGCCCTGGAAGGCCGCAAGCCGGGCCAACCTAAAGCCAAGCCCGCCGCCGTGCTGCCCATGTATACCCTGCCGGCGAAGCCCGCCAGCGCCCACGCAGTGGGCCGCTATGCGATTCAATTCAACTGGCTCGACGGCCACTCCGGCGGGATCTATTCATGGGAGTATCTGCGCCGCGTCTGTCAGTGCAGGGAATGCACCTTTGCGGCGGAAGAGACGACCGGAGCGCCGAACTAGGCCTGGCCTGCAACCGCCATCTCAACCGCCTCTGCCGCACATGCAGCCACCCGCAGCAGCGCCCGATTTTTGGCCTGTAAGAACCCTGCCGCGACCGCCGTATCAAGAAAAGCGAGCAGACCGTCCCAGTAGTTGGCCGTATTGATGAGGATGCAGGGCTTGGCGTGGAGGCCCAGTTGGGCCCAGGTGACCGCCTCCAGCAGCTCCTCAAGGGTGCCGTAGCCGCCCGGCAGCACCAGGAAGGCATCGGCAAGCTCCACCATGCGGGCCTTGCGCTCGTGCATGGTCTCAACCCGTTCGAGAGTGGTCAACCCGGCGTGGCCGATCTCGCGGTCATCCAACACGGATGGCAGCACACCGATGACGTCGGCTCCGCCTGCCAGCGCCGCATCGGCTACCGCGCCCATCAGTCCCACGCTGGCCCCGCCGTAGACCAGCCCCAGGCCGGCGGCGGCAATGGCCGCGCCCAGAGCCTTGGCTTCCGAAAGGAAGGCGGGATTGTTTCCAAAGGCCGATCCGCAGTAAACGGCCACGCGGCGAACAGGTTGATGGGAAGATGTCATGGTCTTTTTAGAATAACCGTTCCCCGCCTGATTCTTTTTGCGCCCTATGGAACCTCTGCTTGAGTCATTTACACGTGGGGCATTCCCTCAGGGGCTAAAGCCCGCGTTGATTTTGAGGCGCTTGCGGCACGACTAAAGTCGTGCCCTGATACAAAGCCGGCTTAATCAGAGCTTATCTAGGTATTCTGTCGGCGTCAGTTCTTCCCGCCGTTGCATCTGTATTCGTATCTGTTGGATTCCGTCGAACTCCACAGCCGACATCATCACGGCGATGTTCCGCTCGTAACGCTGAATCATCACCGGCTCCCTTTGAGAGAGGTCGAGGATGGCGGCAAAGTTCTGTTTGACGTAGGTTGCGGAGACGGTCGGCATAAATCGAGCTCACCAAAAATGTACATTATGTCTAATAGGGTCATTTTGGACAACAGCTTGCCCCTAAAATACTGATCGTAAGAAGGATCGGAATCCCTATAGTCCGACCGGCTGTCTCTATATTGTTACCCGAGTGGTAATCTCCGGCTTGGCGACGATACACCAGCAACTCATTCTTGATAAGCTTCAGCGTGGTTGCCGTAAGAGTATATGGTCATAATTCGGAGAGTGAATATGCTTGACGATATTTTTAGCCTTAGAATACAGATTTTTCTTCACAGTCTGAATGTGTGCAGTACATAATTTTCACCCGTTTGTTGTTCGATGAACAATTATATGCAACAATTTGCCGCATACAGCGTTTATTGGATATATGGGAGACAATCAGATGCCGATAAGAAAACACATCACCAGAAAAACCCTCTTTCTTCTCTGCATCGTTGCATGCGGCGCTCAATTCTCGCTCGCTGAGACTTTCACCCCTCCCAAAACATGGTGGCCCGACCCAAGGACAGGACTGATGTGGACCGGTCAGACACCGCAGAAAAGAGGCATCGGTAATCCGACTATGAACTGGAAGGATGCAAATGGATATTGCGCTTCTCTAAAAATCGGAGACGTTTCCGGCTGGAGGCTCCCGACGCTCAACGAATTGTTGGCGATCGCCAAGTACCGTCACGTTAACGCAATACCTGAACCATCTATTTATCTTAACTGCTGCCATGGCAATCTTAGTTATACAGAATGGGAATCCGATATGGAAGCAAAGGCCCGGCCCGCGCACGAAACACTGGAATTCAAAGGCGGGATTTCAGTTATTTTTCCGCTTTCGATTTGGTCTTCGACTCGCGTGGGAGATAAGCAGGCATATGTCGTAACTCCGGCAGGCAATTGGGGGGACAAGTACGACTACTTTGCGCGCGGCAGCGGAGTATTACCCGTCAATATGGCGCAAGACCACGCGAATTTATTGGGATTGCACGCCCCACCCACCTATGTCTCTGCACTCTGCACACGCCCCATGGAAGCCGAGATTCTTCAGATCGCCAAGGATGCCCGGGCGAACCGTCCAGTTCCGGATGTTTTGACGCTGAAAGCCGATATTCCGCTCGCCAAAGCGCGTTTATACTATCGAGCACGCCGATATCAGGGGAGCATCAATCAGGCGAGGAATGCCATTTTAATCAAGCCAGACTTCGCGCCTGCCTATTGGGCTATTGGTATCTCCTACGGCAGATTGGGTCAGTGGGATTTAGCAATCACCAATCTTGAAACGGCCCTCAAAATCGACAAAGACTTCGATGATGCGAAGGACAGCCTGAAGTGGGCGAAGGAAGGCCAGAAGGCCGCAAAATCAGGGGGCATCCTAAAAGCGCAAAGCCCGCAGTGGAATTGATACTCGAATGACCATTGTGCAAAGAGTGGCAGCCTAAGATATGGGATTGCTAGAACTGTGGTTTGGATGCCACGAGGCTCTGTCAAGCAGCGCCTTATGACTCCTAATCGTTAAACCAGAATGACAGGGAATTGCATACCCTCCATGCATGACTGAATTGCATCTACTCCTGAATGACCGGCCACTCGGCAGTTACTCTCACGTCAACAGTCAACGTAACAGGAAACCGCCGGCGCACTCGACGGGCACTGCTGGGCGAGCACGCTGCTCTCACGACCCCCAGCCGGTACACTGGAGCAAGGATCCTTCCCGCCTGGACTCGCACTTGCAGCCGCTCAACGACAACCTGAATCCCGAACAGCGCGCCGCCGTCGAGGCCACCGAAGGCCCCTTGCTGATTCTCGCCGGAGCCGGATCGGGCAAGACCCGCGTCATTACCAGCCGCATCGCCTGGCTGATTCGCGAAAAAGGCGTGGCTCCGGATTCCATCCTGGCCGTCACCTTCACCAACAAGGCCGCCAGCGAGATGGGCGAGCGCGTGGACCGGCTGCTGGGCCATTCCTCTCTGGCCAAGCCGCTGATCTGCACCTTTCACTCGTTTTGCGTGCGCCTGCTGAGGCGCGACATCGAGGCCCTCCGGATTGGCAAACTTGGGGTCGCCGGCGAGGGCCTAACCCGCTCCTTTGCCATCTACGACGAGTACGACCAGCAAGGGATCGTGAAGCAGGTGATGAAGCGGATGGGGCTGGACACCAAGCAACTGACGCCGCGCACCGTGCTGGGCCGCATCAGCTGGGCCAAGAACCACATGGTCGATCCGCAGGAGTTTTATCTCGGGTCAAAAGATCCGAACAGCGAGCGCGTGGCTCACATCTACCAGGGCTATCGGGCTGAACTGCGCAAGAACAATGCACTGGACTTCGACGATTTGTTGCTGGAGGCGGTACGGGCGCTCAAGGTGTCGAGCGAGGCAAGGGAGCGCTACCAGCGGCGGTATCGTTATTTGCTCGTGGACGAGTACCAGGACACCAACCGCCCGCAGTATGAGTTGATGAAGCTGCTGGCCGGCGAACGGAAGAACGTCTGCGCCGTGGGCGACGAGGACCAGAGCATTTATTCCTGGCGCGGGGCCGACATCCGCAACATTCTGGAGTTTGAAAAGGATTTTCCCAACGCGCGGATCGTCCGGCTGGAGCAGAACTACCGGTCTACGCAGATTATTCTGGAGGCCGCCGGGGCGGTGGTGGCCAACAATATCCGGCGCAAGGGCAAGAAGCTTTGGACCGACCGCCAGGGCGGCTCGATGATCGGGTACTACGAGGCTCCGGACGGCGAAAACGAAGCCCTGTTCATCGCCGACCGCATCCAGACGTTTCTTCGTGAAGCGGAAGCGGGCGCGCAAGCGGAAAAAGCGCACTGCGCCGTTCTCTACCGCACAAACTCCCAGTCGCGACTCTTCGAAGAGGCTCTGCGCCGCTACAACATCTCCTACACCATGGTCGGCGGATTCAGCTTTTACGAGCGCGCCGAGATCAAGGACATGCTCGGCTACCTCCGCCTCATCCGCAACCCCCACGACTCGATGGCCCTGCAACGGGTCATCAACACGCCGGCGCGCGGCATCGGCAAGACTACCATGGAGACTCTGGAGCGGCTGGCTTTGGAGACCGGACAGTCCACCTGGGACGCGATGGCCGCGGCGATCGAGAACCGCCTTGTCTCCAACCGCGCCCTGATGGCTCTTGAGTCTTTCCGCCAGATCATCCTCGACGCCCAGGCGATGATGGACCCCGACTTCGCGGGCAAGCTCACGGCGGATGTGGCCCAGGAAGAGAATGCCGATACCGGTTTCGAGTTTGGCGCGGCTACGGCGGAGGCAGCCAGCCAGGAGCCGGCCAGCCCGAAGCCGGCCAGCGAAGATGTAGATGAAGATGAAAAAGAACGGGTTGAGGGATTTCGCGCTCCCGGCGATGCGGCAACTCTCCCCGAACTGATCCGCTTCCTCATCGACCGCACCGGTTATATCAAGGCTCTGGAAACCGAAGGCTCTCCGGAGGCCTTCAGCCGCATTGAAAACCTGAAGGAACTGGCCAACGCCGCTCACGACGCCGAAGCCCGCGGCGAGACTCTGGCCGAGTTTCTGGACCACGCGGCCCTGGCCTCGGACACCGATCAGTTCGACCCCGAGGCGCGCGTTACTCTGATGACGCTGCACGCTGCCAAGGGCCTGGAGTTCCCGCTGGTCTTTCTGGCCGGCCTGGAAGAGGGCCTCTTTCCCCACTCGCGCACCCTGAACAACTCCGACGAACTGGAAGAAGAGCGCCGCCTCTGCTACGTCGGCATGACCCGCGCCATGAACTCGCTGATCCTTACCCGCGCGCACTACAGGAGGCGGTACGGCAATGACGCCCCGGAGGTGAGCATGCCATCCCGCTTCCTCGAGGAGGTCCCCGGCCAGTTGGTCGAGAATCTGGGCGGCCGCGCACCCGCCGCGTCCTGGGCAACCCCCGGCTATCGCAACACATATAGCCGCCGGACCGGCTCCGCCAGCGAGTTCGCCGACAAGCACTTCAACTACGAAGACGAAAGCCAGGAGACCTACGCGGCCGGCGAAAAGCGCTTCGCGCATGGCGGGAGTAAGGGCTTTGGCGCTATCGCAAAAAGCTCACCCTCCAAGCCATCCGTCGCCTCGTGGATGACCGCCAGCACCAAGGCGACACCAGCCAGCCCCGGAGCCGGCCACGAAGGGACAGGTGTTGAAACGCCGCCGGAAGCACCCAACTCGATCGACAATATCGCCCGCTTCTTTGGAGGGAATTCGGGAACCGGCAAGCCCGGCGCACTGCCTCGCCCGGCCATGGATCTGCCCGCACCGACCGGCGCCGCCGGCCTCAGGAAGGGCCAACGCGTCCGCCACGGCAAATACGGCGAAGGCACCGTGCTCATGCGCGAAGGCAACGGCGAAGACGCAAAACTTACCGTCCTATTCGTCCGCCACGGCATGAAGAAGCTGATGGAAAAATTCGCAAATTTGCAGAGAATCTGAAGCTCTCCGCCGCACCGTTTATTGTTTTGGGGCGGCGGGCGGGGTTTCTGCGGTCAGCAGGCCCTGGGCGCGCAACCAGTTTTCCAGCAGGCTGGGCCACTGGTCCAGAGCGGCGTCGCCCTTGCCCAGGCCGGTGCCGTGGGGCCCGTTGGCGAAGATGTGCGCCTCGGCCGGAACGCCGGCCTTGACGAGCGCCTCGTAGAAGCGCAGCCCCTGCTCGAGTGGAACCGTCCGGTCGTTGAAGGTGTGATACCAGAAGGTGGGCGGCGTATCTTTGGTGACAAACAAATCCGGAGAGTATGCCGTACGCAACTCCTCGCAGCGGTCCATCACGTTGAAGAGCTTGCAGTAGCTCAGGTGTGAGGTGTCCGAGGAAATGGCGCCGATCCAGGGGTAGCCGAGGACCAGGAAGTCCGGGCGGCTGGAGACGCGCTCGATGGGGTCTTCCGCATCGGGGTTTCCGGGAACAAACTGCGTGCCGGAGAGCGCGGCCAGGTGGCCGCCAGCGGAGAAGCCGATGATCACGATGCGATTGGGGTCGATCTGATAGTCCCTGGCCCGCGCCCGCACCGTCTGAATGGCGCGCCGGGCGTCGATGAGCGGCACGGGGAGCAAGTAGCCGTTTGAAGAGAGCCGGTAGCTAAGGATGAAGGCGCGAAAGCCGCGCGCGGTGAACCAGTCGGCAAACTGGCGACCCTCCAGGTTGGCCGCGAGGTGGGCATACGCACCGCCGGGAAAGATCACCACCGCGGAACCGTTGGCGGTGCCGCGATGCGGCTCGAAGATCGTGAGCGTGGGCGTGTCTTCGCAGGCATTTCCCTTGGCCTGGGGGGCGTCGCCGGGCCACAGGCGAATGGTCTGGATGCCAAGAAAATCATTGTTGTTGCCGGGCGTCGCGCAGGGTTCCTTCTGTGCCAGCGCCGAACAGGCCAGCAAACCTACAGCCAATATTGCGAAAACCTGTTTCACTAGAAGCCTCCCACTATTTGGGTGGATTATAACCAGAGCGCCGTATGTCCTGGGCATGGATTTGCGGCCTGCGCTGTGAGTTCTTCGGCCAGTTCGAATCCGTAACGGGCAAAGTAGTACGCCGCGCCGTGGACCCGCTCCTGGAGCGCACCATCGGGATAGAGCGCCTGGCAAATGGCCTCGGCGTGGCGGCCGAGCGAGGCTTCGCGCTGCAACTGGAAGTTGGCGGCAAGGTTGCGCAGGCGGTTCATCTGGTAGCGCATCTTGCCGGCCGCGGTTTCGGCCGAGCGGCCCAGGCCGGCGTCCAGGGAGCGCATCCAGTCCAGCAATGTCGCAAGTTCCCGGTCGAGCGCCGTGCCCGCAGCGGCCAGTTTCTTCTTGCCTTCGCTTGGCATCGCACGTGCCGCCAGCCATTGCGCCAGCGAGGCCGGATTTTCTGCAAAAATCCGCTCCAGCGTCAGCTCGTGCTTGCGCAGCAACTCGCCGATGGCCGGTTCAACCAGCATGGCGGAAAAGCGCGGCAGCACCGGGGTTACGCGGCCCAGAATGCGCTCGAAGAGAACGGCGGATTGGGCAAAGTAAGCGATCTCCGCAGGCCCGCCGATGGTGAGCGAGGTAGAGAGCAGGAAATCCTGAAAGACGGGCCTGAGCAAGGCCGAAGGCGAGATGCGTTCCGGCTCGGCATCCAGAATGCCTAGCAGGCCGGCCGTAGAAAACGTCTGCCGGCCTGCTTGCCACAAGCCGCCGGGCTCCTGGGCGGTGGGGGCAATCCGCTTGAGCGCCAGGCGCGCGCCGGTACGCTCGTCGATGAAGAAGAGCAGGCTGGATTGCAGCGTGACGGCCACCTGCGCGTGATAGCCGGCGGCCTGGAGTTTGCCGTTCCGCTCGATCAGCGCGGCGTGCAACTCGTCGGCGCGTTCCAGGGCAGCGCGGAGGACCGGGGCGCCAAGGCGGTGAATCGGCCGCCCGCTTGCATCCAGCACCAGCAACCCCTGCGCGGCAAAGGCCTTCGAGTAGAAGGCCGCAAAGGCCTGGGCCAAGGTGTGGCCGGGCTGGTAGGCAGCGGCCAGGGCCTCCATGGCGCTGGAGGGACCCAGCAACTCCAGCGCCTGGTCGATTAGCGGGAAAATCGAGTCGTCGAGGACGATGCCGCCCACCGGGCAGGGCGCCGTTGGCGCAGAGGCGTAAACCAGCTTGCGCAGTTCACGGCGGGCCGGAAAGGTGACATGGTTAATTTCGGCGAAGTCGTGGTCTTCCGTGGCCAGCCAGAAGATGGCCGCATGGGGATGACCGGCCGCCGATGCCTGGTGAACGCGGGCCACGGCTGTGGCTGCCTTGAAGGGCGTAAAGAGCGGCCCTCCGAAGAGACCCACCTGTTGGCCGGTCACCACTGCTCCCGCGCCTTTGCCCAGCGCATCAAGCGCAGCGGCGGCAGCCGGCGAAGGTGACGGATTCTGCCCGGCCAGCAACTGAACCAGCTCCGGCCAATGCGCGGGAAGTGGCGGACGCTCCCGCCAACTCTCGTCCAAAAGGCCAGAGGCGTAAAACGCCCGCGCCGCCGCATCTCCGGCACAATAGTCCAGAAACAGCCGGCTCAGGCCCGGCACTACGGTTATGGGATAACAGTCAGCGTTCAACGCTTGCGAGAGTCCCTCAGGGGCTAAAGCCCACATTCAATTTGCGGCACGTACGGCACGACTGAAGTCGTGCCCTGATACACGGCGAATCTTTCCGCACTCTGGAAAGCCCGCATTCATTTTGCGGCGTTTACGCACGGGCTAAAGCCCTTGCCCTTCAAAACGCCGCCCCGTTCAGCGATTCCCTTTGTAAGGATGCCACGCCGGGCCGGATCGATGCACGGCTGCGCGCCTCGAGGGCTGTGCGTATACTCTTTATTTGTTGCGCATGATTGCGCTTTGAGGAGAGAGACAAAAGATGCCCAGGAAAAAGAAGGCCGCGAAGCCCGCTGCTCCCAAGAAGGCAAAGAACGCCAAACCCAAGGTGAAAAAGACCGCAAAGCCCAAGGCGGCGAAGGCCCAGAAGCCGAAGGCGAAGAAGGCTCCCAAGGCCAAAAAAGCCGTGCAAGCGGCCAAGGGACCGGTCGCAGAGGAGAGGGCGGAGCTGTTCAGCTCCGAGGTGGTCTTTGAGGGGCCGCTCTTCCGGGTGCTGCGCGACCGGCTGATCGAGCCGGGCGGCCATGAGGCTGTCCGCGACGTGATTCGCCACAACGGCAGCGTGGTCATTCTGGCGATGGATAAGGCCAGGAAGAAGAAAGACCCCTGGATCGTGATGGAGCGGCAGTACCGTCATGCCGCCAACCGATTTCTATGGGAGCTGCCGGCGGGCAAGCTGGAACCGGGCGAAGATGCCCTGGCGGGCGCCAAGCGGGAACTGGAAGAGGAGACCGGCTACCACGCCAGGAGATGGAAGCCACTGGTGGAGTACTACGCCAGCCCCGGCTTTCTGGGCGAATCGATGATCGTTTTTGTGGCCGAAGGGCTGATGGCGGGAAACGCCCATCCGGAGGAGGACGAACGGATTGAATTGCGCTTGGTCAAACTCTCTGAAGTGCTCAAGATGATCGAGAAGGGTAGAATCCAGGACGGTAAAACGCTCACCAGCGTGCTGCTATACGCGCGGCAACTTGCCGGTAAACGCAAGAAATAGCAGGGCATCCGGGTTTCAACATTTCACGGTCTCAATCGCCGGGCCGGCCCGCTGAGGTTGGCCCGTCTCGCTTGATGGGGCAATTCTCTCAAAAATGTTTGGACCATTCTTCGTTTTTTTGCGTCTTTAGAGTATCGGTGTGCGATCCCCTTTGCTCACCGGATCCTCGCAAGACCCAAAGAAAGCAGGAGCCTGTGGCTCAGTACAAAGGGAAGGTCAAGTGGTTCAACAACGCCAAGGGATACGGATTCATCGGGCGTGAAGACGGGCCGGATGTATTCGTCCACTACTCATCAATTCAGTTGGACGGGTACAAATCGCTGAAAGAGGGCGATGACGTCGAGTTCGACATCGTCCAGGGTCAGAAAGGTCCCCAAGCGGATGCAGTAATCCGCTTCAGGGATACCGCCGCCCACAGCGCAGCCTAGAAGCGTGTAAGTGCGGGCGTTGCCGTAAGACCGTCGCCAGGCGGTGTGGATGAAGTGCGCCCAGGACGTTCCTGCTTATCACACACACTACTCAAGCCGGGGCACGACCTAATCTAAAATGCACCGTTATTGGTGCAACCGCTTTCACAATTCCGCAGCCATGCACAAACACATGGGCAGTCTTGTCCCGATAGCGTTAAGATAAGTGCGCAATGAGCCTACTCCATCAGGATTCTCAAGAAGTGGACGATGCCGCCCTCGGTGAGGAGTTTACCAAGGGTTCCAGCCACGTGGTATGGGCCAGCATAGCCGCGGCCGTGCTGGTCATCATCGCCATTGCCGCTTATGTGATAAGCGGGCAAAAGCCGCCCCCGGCCAGCGGAGAGATCGTTGCGGTGTGGGCCCATCCGCAGCACACCGTCACCCCAGGGTTCGACGCCGCCGGCGCACCCATGCCTCGGGAGAGCTACGACCGCGTGCTGGTCTTTGCCCAGGTGAAGCTTCACAACCAAAGCGACAAGCCGCTTTTCCTGTATGAAATCCTGACCAATGCCACGCTGGAAGATGGGGTTCACGCCAGCAATGCGGCTCCGAAGTCAGAATACGAACGCGTGTTTCTCGCGTATCCGGAGCTGTCCGCGCTGCACGGCAAGGCGCTGTCGCTGGACACGACTATCGCCCCCGGCCAGACTGAGGAAGGGACCGTAGTCTTCCACCCGTTCCGCGTAACCAAACAGCAGTGGGACGCGCGCAAGGATCTGAGCTTCACCTTCAAGTTCCAGTACCAGCCCAGCCTGGTGCTTGCGCCCCACGTCGCGGTTATTGAGCGGTAGCCGGAGCGGGCGCGCTCTTGGGTACGGACAGATACCCGGTGACCGTGTTCTTTGCGCTGACTGAGTTCACCACGATCTCGAAGAGTTGCGGCTCCTTGCCCGAGTAGAACTGTAGCGGCTCGTTCAGGTTCCGGTCCCTCTTCTCGTAGTTTTTGTCGTCCGAATAGACCACCAGGGTGAACTTGCTCTTTTTGGCGTCGGACTTTTTCAGTTCCAGGCTCACCGTGCCCACAGGCTTCTTCTGGCCCTTGACCAGGGTGAACTCGTAGTAGGTCCGGTCGCCCTTGTGCTTCAGCGTTTCCAGTTCGTCGTGATTGCGGGCGATCAGGCTGCTGTGGCCGTTCAGATCCCCCTTCATCGACGTCAACTGGCTGATGGCGTTGGCCAGGTCGCTCTGGGTCTTGGCCACATCGGACTTCACGCCGCCGACGTCGGTCTTCACGTTGGAAACCTCGCTGGAAACGGCGGTTACAGCCTGCGCGGTCTGCTGTTGGGCGCTCTCCAGCCGTTTGCTATTCGCCTCCTCGGCAGCCTCGCGGCGGATGATCTCCTGCGCACGGGCATCCATCTGCTTTTGCGTCAATCCCAGGGATTGGCCAAGTTCCTCAGTGGCCACTTTGAGGCGGGCATCGGTTTCGCGCAATTCGGCGGCCAACTTAACGTTCTGCTGCTTGGCATCGGTTAGTTCAACCTGCTGGGTAGACAGCCGGCTGCTGATCGTCGCGCTCCAGATCAGGCCGCCCAGCGCGCCCAGCAGGGCTACGGCAATCGCCGCCAGCAATGCGCCGGAGTAGGTTCTGGGGGTATTGTCAAGTTCACTCATTCGTTTGCCTTTCTTCTCTGTGGCGGCTCGTCGCGCGAGCCGTTTTCATGGGCCACTGAACACTGCTCAGACCCGGTTATGGCGACATTCTTACCTGTTAGACGCCGTTCAGGAGGATTCGATCTCTGGACCTTCCTGTGTTGTCGCGGAGATTCAGCCCTTCCTATTGGGCTCCGGAGAATCCGCTCCGCGTCCCTCCGGGGAATCTACAGAATATCGAAAAAAGCCGGGTCGTGCAGAAAAAGCTGCCCAAAACCGGCCAGCGCGCTTGCCGTGGAGGGTTTATGGAGCCGTTCCCGCGCCCATGCCGTCCCGCACTCCGTGACAAGCATGGAATGGCTACGTTATAAACATCTTTACTGTATTTTTCAGGCGCCGGGCCCTGGCTTAGGACCGGACGATCCGCCGCTACCGCAAAAATCATCGCAAGGGGAGATCGGAAGGCTATGTCGACTGCTGTCGCGGGGAAGGGCCTGGAAGGAGTTGTTGCGGCGAACTCCGGCATCTGCTGGATCGACGGAGAAGCCGGTGTGCTGTCCTATCGTGGAATCGACATCCACGAGCTGGCCGAGCACTCCACCTTCGAGGAGACCACTTACCTGCTGTGGAACGGCATTCTGCCCAACCAGTTCGCCCTGCGCGAGTTCCAGTCGCAACTGGCTC
>Ga0182027_10001401_pt1 | contig 40511 bp, 28 predicted proteins | sample 712E1DmetaG_FD_121300 | JGI IMG/M metagenome (GOLD analysis project Ga0182027, IMG submission 121300) | Permafrost microbial communities from Stordalen Mire, Sweden - 712E1D metaG (Illumina Assembly) | ecosystem: Environmental > Terrestrial > Soil > Wetlands > Permafrost | place: Sweden...
AGGAGGGAGGGGGGGGGAGGAAGAAGGGGAGGAGAGGAAGAAGGAGAGTAGGGTAGGGGTGGGGGGGAGGAGGGGTAGAGGGGAAAAGGGAAAGGATGAAGTATGAAGGATGAAGAAAAAGAGTGCTCAGACAGCGAATTGGGAAAGGAGGGATTCGAACTGAGCGGTAGTGGCCTGGAGGGAGAATTTACGGATCACGGATGCCCTGGCCTTATTTCCCATTTCTGCGCGGAGGGAGGGGAAGCGCAAGAGGGAAGCAAGGGCGAGGGTCAAGGCGTCCACATCGCCGGGTGGAAAGACAATGGCATCGGAATCAGGCTCGACCATTTCGAGCGAGCCGCGGACGCCGCTGACAACCACCGGCAACGCGCAAGACATGGCCTCCAACACAGCAACGGGGCTATCGGTCTCCACAGAAGCCTGGACAAAAATGTCCATGGCGGCCAGACCAAAACGAACGTCGGGAAGAAAACCGGTGAAGTGGACCCGCCCGGTTAGTCCGGAGCGAACCGCCTGGGCGCGCAAGGCTCCTTCATAAGCCTCATCGCCAAATAGCGAGGCGCCAACAAGAATCAGATGAAGATCAGGAAATTCGGCGGCAAGACCAATAAAGGCGCGGAGAAGAAGCGATTGACCCTTCAAGGGAATCAACCGCCCAGCTTGTCCGATCACGACGCCACCTTGCGGGATATGGAATGCAAGGTGGGCATCCATTTTCTGGCGGGGAGAGAAGGGGGCAAATTCATCCGGATCAATGCCGTTGTAGATGACTTGAATCCCTTCGCGATCAGGGAACTGATCCAAAAGGGCAAGCGCATCCACGATGATTTTGGAAGGCAGTCGTTTTGCGCCCTGGGCAAGGATGAAGCGATATGCGCCGCCACCCCGATGCTGATCCACTTCTTCCTGAACAAACCAAAGGCAGGGGATGTGCGACCAGCGAGCGGCAAGCCCGCCATAGAAATGCGCCATGAGGCCCTTGGTAATGACGATTTGAACAGGATGGGCTTGGAGGTATTTTTGCATGCGGAGGGCGGCACGAAGGATATTGACTGCGGAAACAATAAATCCTAAAGGGTTGGCGATGTAACGGCCGGAAATAAACCAGGAAACCGATTCAAATTTTGGGCGCGGGACGATGGCGACGTCCAGTCCGGATTGACGGGCGAGGCGAGGGAGGTCGCCTTCTGCGGGGCAAATGAGGAGGGGCGCGAAGCGGGTTTTATCCAAGGCTTGGGCGGTGCGGAGGGTGGTGTATTCGACGCCGCCCATTTGGAAATCCTGGTCGAGGAAGGCGAGTCTCATTGTTCGATGTTAGAGATTAGATATTAGATATTAGAGATTAGAGATTAGATAATGGAGGCAGCCGAGGGAAGTGGCTGATTGAAGTAGGTAGTCGGCTAGTGAGGAAGGGAGACCCCTCCCGGCCCTATCCTTTTGAACCTCGCGGTTCGGCTTCCTGGTCGGAAGAACACCGACCGACGGAAGTGCTTCGCGAAAGCAGCCGACCCTGAGAGAACGCAGGGCATTGGTGGCTGGACGCCACCTCGTCTAGCCAAATGCGGGAGAACGCCGAATTTAGAGAGGGAAAAGGCAAGAGGGCACAAGCCTTACGCCCAGCCCTACCCCAACCCTCCCCAAATCCGACGATAATATTTTTGGATGAAGATTCGACGATGGAATCGTCGATATTTAGGGAGGGGGTAAAGTCAGCGGCGCTTGGAGGAGCGGAGGTCCTTTTCCCAGAGTTTGGCGTAGGTCCAGAAGACAAAGTCAGCTTTCATAACGCCGATGATGAGGCCGCGCATTCCATCGAGGAAACCCAGTTTATAGACATAGTAATAGAAGAAGGCGGCCCAGGGACGGACGGTGACATTGAACCAGGAGTAATGCCGGCCTTGCTTTTCGCGTTCATCTGATTCGTAACGCGTGTAACGATCAAGGGCATGCAAACGATGGGAGAGTTTCTCGGTGCCGAAATGAAGAATATGGCCGCTGAAGGTCCTCACCTCGCCCGGAACGATGACGTGCGCGTCCACTTCGCGATCCTGAAACCGCCCAAAGTCCCGGCGAAAGAGGCGGAGGTGATATTCGGGATAAACGCCGGAATGCCTGATCCATTTTCCCAAGAGGTAATGTTTAAAATTAATGCGATAGCCATCCACGCCTTGAGGCGGATCGGCAAGTATGGCTTTGATCTCGTCCTGCAAGGCGGGTTCGAGGCGTTCATCGGCATCCAACTGCAAGACCCATTCATGCGCACATTGGGGAATGGCCCAATTCTTCTGTTTGGCAGAGTTGATATATTCGTGCTGGATAATCCGAGCACCGTATTGGCGGGCAATCTCCAAGGTGCGATCGGTGCTGTAGGAATCGCAGACCAAGATCTCGTCGGCCCATTTGACCGATTCGAGACAATCGTGGAGCATGTCTTCTTCGTTATAGGTGGGGAGGAGGACAGAGAGTTTGGGCATTAGATATTGGAGAGTAGAGAATGGAGAATGGAGAGTAGAGATTAGAGAGTAGAGAATGGAGAATGGAGAATGGAGAATGGAGAATAGTGAATGGGGAATGGGAAATGGTTAATGGATCATGGAGGATGGAGGATGGGGGTAGATATTCGATATTAGAGAATAGAGAATGGAGAATAGTGAATGGGAAATGGGAATTGGTTAATGGACCATGGAGGATGGGGATAGATGTTCGATATTAGAGAATAGAGAATGGAGAATAGAGAGCAGAGAATAGTGAATGGGGAATGGGAATTGGTTAATGGTTAATGGATTATGGATTATGGATTATGGAGGATGGGGGTAGATATTCGATATTAGAGATTAGAGAATGGAGAATAGAGAGCAGAGAATAGTGAATGGGGAAAAGGGAATAGTGAATGGGAATTGGTTAATGGTTAATGGATCATGGAGGATGGAGGATGGGGTAGATATTCGATATTAGAGAATAGAGAATGGAGAATAGTGAATGGGGAATAACACGCTTCGACTACGCCCTTCGGGCGCCGCTCAGCGCGATAAGCCGGTAAGAGGATGGAGAGTTTTGCCATTTTCCTCTTGAGGAGCGATCCCTTCAGCATCCTTGCTTTGTAAATAAGCTTCCATCAAAGCCCAGACAAACCAGACCGGCATGACAAATTGTGCCAACACTTCCACACCCTCCGTAGCCAAGATCAAACCGCAAAGAATAAAGCTCAAGAACAAAGTCTGAAGAATAAAATCCTGGGGAGATTGGCGAAGCCTCTGCCAGGCACGGTACAAGGTGTGCAAATACCAGAGGATAAATATAATACCAGCCAGAATGCCCAAATTGGCGGCCACCTGGGTAAAATCACCATGCACCCAGCCGGAGCCGGTCCAACCGACGCCCAGAGGGTTACGAAGAGCCAATTGAAAAGCATCCTGCTGTCGAAGTATCCGCTTTTGGAGGCTGGTATCCGTGATCGGAGCACCAACAAGAGGTGTGGAAATGGATAAAATCAAGGTCCACATCTGCGAGGAAAAGAAACGGCTGGCAATGAGCCAAAACACGGCATTAAGGGCAACGCCCAACCACCTCAAAGCAAAATAAGCAATGAAAATACTTGTAATCAAAACCATCAGCCAGGCGTCACGCGTGCCACTGAGATAGACTGCATACCCAATAATTGCAGTGAGAACCAAGGCCATCATCACCGAAAGCTTGCTCCTGTAAAAGTGCGGCAACGTCCAAACCATAGGCAGGGAAAGCGCACATAAGATGCCAACAGAGGTCTCGCCCCAAAAAGCAAAACTGGCGCGGGTAAAACCAGAAAAGGAAAGCAGACCCTCCACATTCGTCTCGACCAACCCGGGAATGATATGAAATAGACTTGGAAAATAGTATTCAATGGAACCCAATAAGGAAATTAACACTCCTACGCCTAAAAATGCAAACATGCTAGATTTCCAAAACCCGGGCTGTCGGGAAAGATACAGAACGATCAAGAAAAGAGGAATCAAGAAAATAAAATTCAAGGCATCGGCAATCATGCTCGACCACGACAAGCCGAAGTATGCCCCAGTTATAAAGCCCCAGACCCAAAATAGGCTAAAAATCCACACCCAGCCCGGAAGATGCAGGCTGATCTGCGGTTGCGAGCGGAGAATGAAAAGCAAAATCACAAACAGAAGAACCAAAAAAACAATCAGGGGATGTAAAGTAAAATAAGAAGTAATATGAATGGTGCGATAGCCTAAAAGGAACATCCAGATCCAGAGAGTGAAGCCAAGCTGTAAGGAGGCAGTGCCCCTCAAAAGGATAATCACAACAGCAGCGAAGAGCGCGAGGTAGAGCAGGTAGCGATAATCGAAACCAAGTTCTGCAACAGCCCAAGCACCTAAGAGGCTTAATATACTTACAAGCAAAAAAGGAAAGATTACTCTATTAAAAGAAGTTTGGTTCACGAATCAATCCTCGGGGCATATGCCCAAACTATTCTTGATATGTCTTCCCAAACGATAGACCAGTCCCCCCATATTCCTACGCCGCCAAATATATAAAGGAAGATTTTGTGCACCAAAGCGCTCCTTATAATTAACAACATTTTGATGCCCACCACTATTTGCAAAATCAAAAACCTCCAAGCCCCTCTTACAAGCATCCTCAATCACCGTTGAATACAAGATGTCAACCGGCCGATATTCAAAATATTCATCCAATGTCGCCCCATGCCAGGTGACCAGATGCTTATTGTGATATAAAACAACCAGCCCACTGACCATCTTATTATTCAGCCAAGCCGTCCACAGCTTAATATCAGGATTCGTTTGAGCATGGACCGCCAAATTCTCGAACAAACGCAAGGGATAATAATCGGTCGCATTCCTTCCCCACCTTTCCAATTGGCGTTGATAGATTTTGTAATACACCTGGAAGTTATTATAAAAATCAACCTCTCTGACTACGATCCCCTGTTTTCTAGCATAATTGATTGTATGGCGACGCCCTTTTGAATAGTTCATCCAGATTTCTCTAAAATCGGGAGAAAGCCGGAGGGTTTGGATAAACGTCTCATATCGTTTAAAATTTCCGCCGCAATGCCAATCAAAAAACGGATTGCTTACGATCAAGAGATTATTATAGTTTGCAAGGATCTTTTCAATCACTTCGTTATGGCCAGAAGAAGGAGGAGATTGAAAAATCGGACCCCCATAAGCCCCAGGCACCATTGATTCATGCCAATAAAAGGATAAGGCTCCTACTAAAGAATGCCGCAACATGGGAAATATCGCCCGATTGCCATCTTCATATTCGATTGCAAGTGTCGCATCTTTCCATTTTGGAAACGTCTCACATAAGATTTCCCTCCATGCAGTGGTATGATAAAAAGTAGCAGAAGGGCTTTTTCCCACAATGTCCTGCCAAAGAGAATCGTCCGCTTGACTCATTTGATAATGCATTGACGGATTCAAACTTCATCCAAAGAACGGATTACTACTGCTGGCACACCTGCACTTAGAGTATGTGAAGGTGCGTCATGAATAACCAAAGAACCTGCTCCAATTAACGCGCCTGATCCTATTTCAACAGGGGCAATCACAGTAACTCGTGCTCCAATATACGAAGCGTTTCTCACTATAATATCTTTAACGTAAGTGGGAAATTGTCCTTTAATAGAACTATTTCCGACATTCATATGAGTAACAAGAGTTATGCCCATTGCCAAGGTTACATTATCCTCCAAAATCACCTTGCCCATTAAGTCCAAAAAACAATCTCTACCTATAAAGGAATTGGCACCCACATGTAAATTCTCAAACGGCTTATCAGATTTATCTTGAAAATTGTGAAACAAAATCGGCGGCATGATCTTAACATTTTCGCCAATATCCGCTCCATACCATCTCAAAATGTCAATAACCAAGCGACCCGGCATAAACCAAAAAAGACGATTTACAAATTCTACTGGTAAAAGCTTTAGCAATATGCGGAAAATTACTTTTTCAACCCAATACGCTGCATCAACCATCATTAACATGCCTCTTTTGATAATAAACCCCCCAATTCCAATATAGACCAGTTACAAAGAAAATAGGTGTGGAAGATAAACGCTCTTTCCAGCCTTCCAACTGTAAGCTATTAACTATTGGCAAATAAAACAGTCTCAAAAACACGTTGATCGCTTTCAGACTGTCTCTGAGGGACCTAATATGATGCGGATAAACACAATACATTTCCGGCCATTTTTTCCGTACGAGATAATAGGCACGCCCGTACATATAGAACTGGTTAATTAATCCCTTTAGACGGGGGCGATGATGATGCAAGACCTTGATATCGGGATGGTAGAAGATTTCATAACCCAAATTCTTAATGCGCCAATTGAAATCCACATCTTCGCCACGGAACAAGGTTTCATCCTGCAAACCGACGGATTGCAAAGCGGCGCTTTTATATGAGACATTCACGCCTGCAAGGGTGCGAACATATTCAGGCTGGGGCGGAGATGAAAAAGTCGCTATATCCGCAATACGACTCAAGAGATGATGGGCGCTTTCCGCGCCGATGACCGCCCCGCCGACAGCCCCAGCTTCGGGATGATCGGAATGGACTTTTTTCATTTGTGTGACCCAATTGGGAAAGACCTCGGCGTCGTCATCGGTCATGGCAACGATATCGCCTGTGCAATAGGCAAGACCGAGATTGCGGCTGGCGGCCAGGTTCCGGTTTACGGTTTTCACCAAGCGAACCTCAATCCCGTTCCGTCCCATATATCCTTGAACGATCAAATCGGAACGCTCATCCCCGCCATTGACGATCACGATCTGATCCGGCTTTTCGATAGTGCGATCAATTAGCGCGGCCAAGGATTTGGCAAGCATGTCCGGACGGTTATAGGTGCAGATCAAAACAGAAAAGGAAGGCATGAGGAAATGGAGAATAGAGAATGGAGAATGGAGAATGGAGAATGGAGAATGGAGAATGGAGAATAGAGAATAGAGAATGGAGAATGGAGAATAGAGAATGGAGAATAGAGAATGGAGAATAGAGAATGGAGAATAGAGAATGGAGAATGGAGAATGGTTAAGTGAAGCGTTCGCGACGAAGCTGGAAGAGGTCGGATTCGGGGCCGTTACCCCAGCGGCTGGCGGCACCCAAGGCACAATCATAGCCTGCAGAACGTACAAGGGTGCGAACGCGGGAATCTTGATAGCCGCCCGGATACGCCAAGGCGGGCAGAACATTTTCCAAACGATCACGGAGCATTTTAAGGGAGAGACTTAATTCTTCCATGATCACATCATCGGCACATTCGGTCAAACGAACATGATTTACTGTATGACTACCAAATAAAACCTGATGCTTTTCGCACTCTTCCATCTGGCGCCAGTTCATCAAGGGCTTGGATTTATCATAACTATCCCAGGCTGAAGATCCCCCGACCAAACCGACAGGAACAAACATGGTGACGGGATAGCCAAACTCACGAAAGACCGGCAAGGCATTCAAATAGAAATCCAGATAGGCATCATCGAAAGTGATCACGTATACATTATGGAGGGAACGGCCGGAACGCAAAACTTCGAGACCTTGCTCAAGGCTGACCACTTGCTTGGAACGCAAGGCTTGCATGTGTTTTCGAAATTCATCCGGTGAAATAGCGTGTGGATCGCGAGGGTTATCGGCAATGCTGTGATACATCAAGATTTTCAGCCTATTCCCAACCAACCAATTTTTATAAGTATAAAAAGAAATAATACGGCGTTGCACAGCAAAACTTAGTGGATGAAATAAAATATGCACCACGATAAGATCGGAGAGAACGCTATGCCACCACTTTCAGGAAGCGCTCCGCGATTTGATCCCATGATAAATGCGACACAACATTCGCCCGACCCGCCTGTCCCATTTGAAGTCGAAGCTGGGAATCAGAAATAAGTTCAATCAATTTAGAATCAATTTGAGCAGGATCATCCTGATCCACAAGAAAGCCAGCGTCAGGCGGCACCGATTCAGCAAATCCTCCGCTGTTAGAAACAACGACCGGCAAAGCACAACTCATGGCTTCATGGCAAGCTACTGAATTCGCTTCCGCGTCCGGCAACATCACAAAAATATCTGCCATATTATAGTAAGACTCCAAGTGCGGTGTTGTCCCGCCAAAAATAACCCTACCATCCAAGCCTAAATCAGCAACTAATTTTCTTAATTCCTGTTCACTAGCCCCCTGGCCCAATATGAAGTACTTTAAATCCGGAAATTGATGAACTAATCTCCCCATAGCCTCAATCACGCGCCAAACGCCCTTCCTATGCTCCAAAGACGAAACATTCAAAAGGACCAAATCCTTTTCCGTGAAATCCAATTTCCGCCGCATTTCCGCACGAAGTTCAGCGTTGGGAGAAAACCTGACTGGATCTGTACCCACAGGCACAACGGAAACAGGAAGCTGGAAAAAAGTTTGTGCTTCCTCGGCGACCCAAGCCGCATCGGCCAGGATGACCCGGGCTTTGCTCTGCCATCCATAACGCCGAAAGGAATCATAACGATGAGGCGCAGACGAATATGGATAGCACAAATAAAGCACCAAAGGCAGTTTCCGAACCCTATTAGCAAGTCGCACTGAAATCCCCTCCCCGAAATCGGCAAAAAAAGCCACTACAAGATCATATTTATGAAACAAGAAGTGACTGAGATAAAAAGGGACAATGGTCAGGTGTTCATAATAATGGAAGGTCGGGTAGGCGTAAATCTTAATACGGCGATCCGGAGCCGTCAGCGGTTGAATGGTGGGCCTCGCCGTAATAATCGAAACATCTTCACCTTTCTCCGCAAGCGCATTCGCCAAACCAATAATCAGTGTCTCTATGCCACGCGGAAGGCGAAACGTATAAAAGTGAAGAAAGGCTATTCTCATTCCCTAATCTTCCAATTGGCGAACAATACGACTTGTTCCGCCTACTATAACCGAGTGGGCGGGTACATCACGAGTGATTACAGAGCCTGCGCCAATCACAGCACCTTCACCAATAGTAACCCCCATCAGTATACAAGCTCCGGCCCCAATATAAACGCCTTCTTTTAGAACAATCGGCTTATGCTGAGGCGGAAAATAATCCAGAGACACAGGACTTTCACCGGCATCCAGATGAGTAACCAACGAAACTCTCATTGAAATGGTTACTCTATCCTCGATCTCAATATGATCTTTCAAATCCAAAAAAAGATCTGGACCAATATAACATTGCCGTCCAACCGTCAAGTTCTTGAAGTGATCGGAGGCCTGCGTGCCTATATTATGTACATGCAGAGGGGGCATTACCGTAGTGTCCTTGCCAATCAGAGCCCCAAATTTATTCAGGTTTTCCACAATGAGCTCGTCCGGCATCGAAAGAAAAAATAAATTTAACGCCCAACTTGGCGAAAAATAATAGCCGATTCGGGTTAGGAAACGGTAGCCAGCCCGGATCACGCCTCTTTTCCATTGCTGTCTTAAATATTGGAGGTTGAATCTTGATTCTTTCAATTTGCTTATATGCCTTCAGATATGTTCATTAACATGCTTTTCATAAATACAAGGACGCCTCGGCTAGCCGACAAGCGGGGAGGGAAACACCGAGGGCGCAAGCCTTGCGCCCCTACAGAGGTGCGCCGGATTGTTTATAAACCTGGAGGTACTGTTCTGTAACTAATTGCCAAGAATGATGCTTAGCGGACTCACGATTCGCGCTGGCATCCAATTGGCCGAGGGAAGCCTTATTCAACCAATCATCCAAGGCTTCCACCCAAAGAGATTTATCAAGAGGAACCATACGGTTGGGTGGAGAGGGGAGAAATTCGGGGATACCGCCGACAGGAGTTGCCAGCACGCACTTACCGGATGCCATACCTTCCAAGGCAACCATCCCGAAGGGTTCGCGACGGGAAGGCATGGCGATAAATAAACCACCTGCCATCAAGCCAGCCACTTTTGTAGAATCCACTTTACCCAACAGCGTGACGCGGTGTTCCAAGCCATTTTCTTTAATGTGTCTTTCCAATTCGGGACGGAATTCGCCACCCCCCGCAATGAGCAGATTCACTTCCCGGTACTTCTTAGAGACCGAGGCAAACGCGTCAATCAACAGATCGAAACCTTTATGCTGGACCAATTGACCCAAGGCAAAGATATAAGGAACCGAGACTTCATGATCCGAAGCTTTCGAAAACAAATCCAGATCCACACCGTTATGAATCACTTGAATCTTAGCGGCAATCGAAGGCTCCAAAGCAACCGCCTGCCCGGCCAGAAATGTGGAGCAGGCAGTCAGACGATCTGCAAAACGCGATATGCGGCGGAAGCGAGACATCTGAGATTCCCCAATCAAAGGTTCCCCATCCACATCTCCGCCATGCAGGGAAATTACCCAAGGAATATGCTTTTTATCCCTAGACAGAAAGCGTTCAACAAATTCAGCAGGCTCGCTCAGGTAATGGGAATTGATCACGTCAGGCTGGTATTCTAGAATAATCCGTTTCAATGAATAGTCCGTCCAAAAGCGATAAAACAGGCCAGCGAGGAATAAATCCAGACGAAGACGACGAAGATAAATCCAATGGGGCTGGAGGAAATGCAAACGCGTCACGGAAATTCCGTCAATGATCTCAGGTGCGGGTAGGGTACGCGGGTAACGGTTGGTAATAATGCGGATGGTATGTCCCTGATTCTGAAGTTCATCAGATAGATGAGAGACTACACTTTCCAATCCGCCACGATGGGGGAGGTAACGGGCAGAGATTATCAATATTTTCATATGAAATGGTAATAGATTTCAACTTTGTCTACCAAACCAAGTTTGTCATCTCAACAAGCTTGGATTCTTAACCGCAAATCTATAACCCCACCAGACTGCCCATTCGGTAAGAACGCGTAACACAGGACCCATCAAATAAATATCTTGATCTAGTTTTGAAATGGATGATGGCGTTCGGTGAAAACAAACCAGCAAAACCCTTTTGATAAAGACCATAAAATAGGTGACCGTATTAATCAAAACCTTTAAAAATGAAGGGCGAGACTGGGATAAACCAGAGGGCAACTTAGTAAACAAATATATATGCGTACCGTAACGCATATATTGCCTGAAAAAGACTGGCAATGACGAAACATTATGATGCTTGACTATTGCATGGAGATTGACCTCTATATTCATTTTTGTTTGTTGAACCATTCTCCAAGCCAGTTCTGTATCTCCGCCTGAAGGATAATCTTCCCGAAAAAAACCAATTTTAACCAGCACATGTTTCAAGAACCCACAGTTTCCTCCTTTCACTGGAGGGAAAGCGAGACCCACACCTTTTCTTTGGCTTAGAAAGCCCTCACCCCCATATTTTTCAAAAACATTACTTGCCTTGGCCGGAACAATTTCTCCTGCCACGCAACCCGTCAAGGGGTTACAAAAGCTAACCATCAATTCGCGAATCCAGTCAGGTTCAGCTTCACAATCAGAATCAGTAAAAGCCAAAATATCGCCTTTGGCTGCACGTATACCGGTATTGCGCGCACCATAAGCATTTAATACGTTCGTTTCGCTCAATAACAGGATTTTGCCGGACGCTGCATAGGGTTGCAAGACTTGTAAAGTACGGTCTTTCGATTGGTTATCAACAAATATTATCTCCAATCGATCTTTTGGATAGTCCTGTGCCAATAAAGACTCGACACATTTTTCAACAGTCTGCGCGCCATTGTAGACAGGCACAATGATTGATAAAAAAGGCAAGTGGGGAGTATTTTTGGTTTCCACTTCACTTGATCCAATTATTACTCATAAATCCACATCATTGTTTTTTTGTCTTGAAGCCCATAATTGGAAATACTTATCTTCAAGCCTCTTAGCCAAGTCCACAATATTATGATTTTGCTCAACAAAAGTACGTCCTGTCTGGCCCATAGCTTCCCAAATGGTTTGATGTTCTAATAAGTTAGAAAGTGCACTTGCTAGTGCATCACTATCTTTTTCAGGCACCAATAAAGCACTTGCACCTGGCACAGTGACATTTGGTATATCACAATGATATGTAGAAACGATCGGTAATCCTGAAGCTTGGGCTTCTAGTAATACTGTGGGAGCGCCTCCCTCACTATCGCCATCAGAGGCAGTTATGCTGGGGTGGAGAAAGATATCGGCCCTATCCAATTCTTCAAGGTAATTTGCATGCTCCAAGAAACCAAGTAGTTTGACCTTTTCACCCAAATTGTAGTTATGGATGTATGTCTCTACCTCAGTTCTTAATTCCCCATCGCCGACAATCCGGAACTCAAAATCTACTCTCAACTTTAGCAACTTTTGGATAGCGGCCAAGGAATATATCAGTCCTTTTTTTTCACAGAATCTCCCAGCAAAGAGGATTACAACTCTATTCCCCGATTTCGCCTTTCGAACATGGAAGGGGATTTTATCCACATCAATTCCAATACGCTGTAATTCCACCTTTTCAGGGGAACACCCTAGCTCAACGAGTCTTTGGCGCATAAAAGGCCCTTCTGCTAAAAATAAATCCCCTACTCTGAATAGCTCCTTCCGCCCAATAACCCAATTAGACCCTCGAAGGCTATTATCAGGCGCAACGTCATGGCCATAGAAGGTCACAACCAAAGGCACATTGAGCCAATCGCGAAGCGGCAATATCTGCCATCCAACTGTTCCAAAATGGGCATGGATTAATATAGAATTTTGTCGTCGCAATATTTTGTAGGCCCAAAAGAGCCGATCAATAGAACGTTGTCTGAGCCCGGGCCTCATGAAGCCGACAATTGTTTGGCGCAAATTAACCCATAACCAGTCCTTAAGATTTTTTTTAAGTTGCGGAGGTTCAAATCCAAAGCACTGATGCGCCGGAAATGGGAATTGATTTGGATTTACAATTTGACCATCTAGTGACAAGCAAATTGGTATCGTACGCTTGAAATTGCTTATGTAGTTATAGATAAATGTTTCGGTGCTAGCGAAAAACTGAGCGTTGATATGTGCTACAACCGGACAACTTCTTTGATCCAGCACGTCACCTGCCTTTTCTCGTTATAATTTCACGAAGCTGCTCGAATCGACAAGGCGCAACCTCGTGATGTCTGTTCGAATACGATTGCGGCATCTCATTTTTTCCCTGCCAAAACCATATATCCCCAAGTCCATTGTTCAGGTTTGTCCAGCTTTTCCATTATATAAGCCAATCCTTGAATCATTAGAATCAACATGTCAAGCAAATGAGTATGCCTAATCAACCCTTTATTAAAACGCGACACGTTATATGCCAGCATCGTACCAAAAGTTACCCAGAATCCAGATAGCGCCTTTATTTCGAGTATCTCAAACCCGACTTTCTCAAACAGATATTGGAGGCCATACTTGCTAAATCTATAATAATCGCGGGGCTCCTCGTGCAAATGCCAAATAAAAGGAACGCTGTAGATTACCCTACCTCCCGGTTTTATTACTCGAAAACATTCCCGAAGGGCAATCTCAGGTTCCTCTAAATGTTCCAAGACTGAAGTACAGATGGCACAATCAAACGCATCATTAGCTATTCCAATCTCATATGCAGTGCTGAATAAATCTATATTGGATTTCGCGTGAAAAGTCTGGGGTTGATCTACACCAATATGCTCAGAGACGTATGGTGAGAGTAATATTTGATAAGGCTTGATACCGCAGCCAATATCAATCAAACGACCATGCAAATAATTTCTCCCAAGCTCAAAGCAGCAACTTGTCGTGGACATTATTGACGAGCAGATTGTAGATTTTTCGTGCCACCTATCTCTCCCTGGAGTATATGACAGAATAAATTCCACATCTTGGTTTCATGTACTGGGATTGCAATCTCTTCTTAAGAATTAAGATTACAAGTTTTGGCACAATTAGCAATTTATTTTTTCTTTCCCATTCACTAGAGCATGTTCAACTATTACTATGGTTTTTCAGCAACGGCATTTGCTGCCAAAGCAAGCTGTTCAAATCCTAGTCGAAAATAAAGAAATGAACTAATTTTTCGGCCTAACCAACCTCCCGGAGGAACAATTCGAGGAGCGCCGTTTATACTTTTTATTTGGAAACCTGTACGTGACAATTCATTATGAAGGCGTGATGGCGAAAACAGATTTATATGACATGAATCGCGTACTCCATCCGGGTTATAGCAAGAAGGGCTATAAACTAAAAATGTTCCTCGATGCCTCAAAACCCGAAAAACTTCTCCAAACAAACTGGAACACGTGAATGGTAGGAGATGTTCGATAACTTGATGGCAGATAACAACCTCGAAGGTGTTCTCAGAATATGGGATTCCATTCCTTAAATCATGCAACTGTACTCGTGCCAATGGAAAACGTTCTTTTGCCTGCTTAATTGCTAGTTCCGAACCATCAATCCCCCTAATATCAAGGCCATAACGCATAGCACATTCAACCAACAAACCGCTACCACATCCAACATCTAGAATCGGCCCTGGCAAACCATGGGCTACACAATCACTTACAAGCCCACGATACCATATCCAACTCCTTCCATCGTAATCATCTTTATAAAAATCAAAATCAGGCACATCAGTTGTTTTTGCGGGATTACTATTCATCGATTCCTTTTAAACAATCTTCGCATACCACGTAATCCAAGGACCATGTTCTTGGATACAACTCTTCTAAATATGCTTAGGTTGAGCAAGTTCACTGTTTTTCAGCAACTGCGAAGCAGTTACTAGACAACACTCCTATATGCCAAAATATCTTTGCAAAAATCGGACTTCGCTCAAACATGTATTTCCAGATTGCGTAATCCAACCCAACATTGGTTGCGTGAATAGTAAAATTAGGGAATAATCCAATCACATCTTGTTTTGAAATTGGCAAAATATAGTCAGGCGTTAATTTCCGGATAGTTTCCCAACGCTGTGCCTGAGATACTAATTCGTTCATGGATTGCTTGATAAGAATAAGTTTTTGGCGGACAGGAATTTTATCAGAGAATATCTGGCAAATTCTTTTGAAAATAATGATCCGCCATCGTTGAGGAGCAACATCCCACCAAACAATGAGTCCACCTGGTCTCACGACTCGTGCCATTTCCTGGCACATTGATTGTTGTGCAATTTTATTAGGTGCATGCATTACACATGTAAATTGGAAAACTACATCAAAACTATTATCAGGAAAGCCCAATTTTCTCGCATCCTGCCTGGAGAAATTGGCTAGTGGATAGATCAGTTTTGCCCATTGAAGGCGTTCATCAACCAAATCAATGCCAAATTGGCTTTGAGGAGAAATTCCTAAAGAAGCAAATTTCGATAGCTCATGACCATGCCCAGTTCCAATTTCCAGCACACATAATGGGTTTCTTAATGTATCAAAACGTTTTAAAATACAATCAAAAACAAGTTCATCTCGCAAATGCCAGTATGCTGCCGCAATGGGATTCACATAACCATATTCCAACTCATAATTGTGATCTTTATCCCGATTTGCATAAAAGACTTTTAAATTAGCGCTATCATCATTACTACCATCTGAGATCATATGCTCCTAAAAATCACTCAAGATGAAATTACTTTCCACTCAAACGGCAGATGAACATAACCATATTGAGCTGTCGGACTTTTACCTTTCATTAAGGTTGCAGATGCTCTCACCTCAAAAGCTATTGCATCCCGAATGAAATCATAATCGTCATCCAGGGTCTGGTTACTTATCCAAATACTAAAAACATAATTACGTGGATACAGCAACATTGATTTAATTAATAGAACAAATGTTACCTTTCCTCTCAATTTACCAAGTTGGATTCCAGTTTGATGAGTTCGATAGTCACTAACCTGAACGCCATTATCTGCAAAAATATAAGCGCCGGCCGATGGATTCAATGCCTCTTCAAAGAATTCTACATCAATGCTAATCTTAATTGCTTCTCCCATGGCAAAAGAAGCGCAAAGTATACCTTGTTCATTTTCTAATTTGATGCTACGAATCATACCCTTTTTATTTCCAGTTCGATGGCATTGTGAGAAATCATTCACGACGGCAGATGGTTGATAAGCACCTACATATTGTGAAACTACATCGGAAATCTTTCCTGTAGATTGTGGAGAACCATGAGCAAGCAAAATTCCTGTATTACAAAGCGACTGAACCGCTGCCATATTATGACTGACAAATAAAACAGTTCTACCCTCTTTCGCCACATCGCTCATCTTACCCAAAGACTTCTTCTGAAAGGCTGCATCGCCCACGGCCAGGACTTCATCCACAACCAAAATCTCGGGATCGAGGTGGGCGGCAACGGCAAAAGCCAGGCGCACAGTCATGCCGCTGGAATAGCGCTTGACGGGGGTATCAATGAACTTCTCGACTTCTGCGAAGTCCACGATCTCAGCGAATTTGCGGTCAATCTCACGGCGGCTCATGCCGAGGATAGCGCCGTTGAGATAGATATTCTCGCGACCGGTCAGCTCGGGGTGGAAGCCGGTGCCGACCTCGAGGAGACTGGCAACGCGTCCCTTCACTTTGACTTTGCCAGAGGTAGGGGCGGTGACACGAGAGAGAATTTTGAGGAGGGTACTCTTGCCGGCGCCATTACGTCCAATAATGCCGAGGACTTCTCCCTGCTGGACCTTGAAGCTGACATCTTTCAACGCCCAGAGGGTCTCGCCATCGCGGTTGCCGTGATCCGTCTCACCGATGCGGAGGAGGGGATTGGGTTTGCCGCGCACCCTGGCCCACCAGACGTTGAGGTCATGGCTGAGGGTGCCGGTGCCGATCTGTCCGAGACGATAGGCTTTGGAGAGGTGTTCTACGGAGATGACTGTGGGCATAAGGAAAGGATGAAGTAGGAAGGATGATGGATGAAGGGTTGAAAGTTGGAAGGTTAGAAGGTTGAAAAGTTAGAAGGTTGAGGAGGATGGGATGTAATAGGATAAAGGCTATACGAAGAGTATTGTCAGATCAAGAGGAGATTGCTTCGCTTGGTCTCGATATGCACTTCGTGCTACTCGACCAGCGCTCGCAATGACATATCAAACGGTATCCATGAAGGTGGCTTCGACGCGGTTGAAGATGATGATGCCAATGACGACGATCACGACCATGAAGCCAAAGCTATAGAGCAACTCCGGCAGGTTCACGGAACCCGCACCGAGGTAACCATAACGGAAAGCTTCCACAATGGAGGTCATGGGGTTGGCACGGATGAAGATCTGATACTGAGCTGGAATGGAGGAAGCCGGATAGATGACGGGGGTAGCGTACATGGCGAGCTGGACGCCAAACTGGACGAGGAAACGCAGGTCACGGTACTTGTTGGTCAGCGCGGAGACGATGATGCCGAAGCCCAGTCCCTGCCCGGCCATGATGAGGATCAAGAGCGGGGTGAGCAAGATCCAAAGATTGGGATGAAGGACGGTACCACGCAATATAAAGAAGAGCACAAAGGCCAGGAAGAAGAGGAATTGGATGGCGAAGGTGATGAGGCTGGAAAGCAAAATCGAGACGGGCACGGCCATGCGCGGAAAGTAGACCTTGCCAAACAATTGATAGTTATTGGAAAACGTATTGGAGGTCTTTGTCAGGACATCGGCAAAATAGGACCAGACCACGGTACCAGACATATAGAAGAGGAATTGCGGGAGGCCATCGGTGGGAAGCTTGGCAATGCTGCCGAAGATGAAGGTGAAGATGATGGTGGTCAACAGAGGCTGGATCAGGAACCAGAGCGGGCCGAGGATGGTCTGCTTATAGACCGAGACGAAGTCACGGCGCACGAAGAGGAGGATCAGGTCACGATATTGCCAAAGCTCACCGAGGCGCAGGTCCAAGAGACCGCGCTGAGGTTCGATGATCATGGACCAATCCTGATCGTCGTCTGATTCGTCGGTTAGTTGTTCAGCAAAGGCATCCATATTTTATTAAACACAAAGTACACGAAGGGGAAAAGAAGTGAGAAGTAAGAAGTGGGAAGTGAGAAGTAAGAGGAAAGATCGTAGCGAAGGGGCAAATCTTTCGGCGACTGGCGCACTCGCCTAACGGGTTCGCCAAGGATAATAGCTGACTCCGGTGGCCAATGCCTTCGGCGCTCCTTGTCGCCGAAGCGGACGACCCTGAAAGGGCGCAGGGCGTTGGCAGCTTGTGGCTGCCTCGTCCAGGGAGTAGCCGATGGTTTTCTCAGGCGATGATCAACTCCGGTGGCCAATGCCACCGGAGTAGCCGATGTGCGCTGGAGGCGCACTCGGCTGAGCATCCGCCCTTCCGACATGAAGCTCCGTCAGACGGGGAAGGAAGAGATATGGGACGCGGGAAGAAAAACGGCTTACCGGCCGCGTTCTCGCCGCGGTTTGACGCGTTGGATCTGTCCAGCAGGCAAGATCAGAGGAACCTGCTGTTTGCTTATTAAATTCAGTAAAACACGGACTCTCTCGCTACCGGGCAGGCGGACATCAAAGATGGCTTCATAGCCGGCAAACGGCCCCCCACTCACAACTACAACTTCGCCGCATTTCAAACCACTAAATAGCTCGCCACCCGCGTCATTGACCTGTTCCACACGGTGCTGAAGGGCGTGGATCAATTCTTCGGGAACGGGCGAGGGCTGGGAGTCAAAAGAAACCAAGCCAACGGAATGTGGTATCCAGGCCAAACCAGAGAAACCGACGGTCTGCAGATCAGTCCGCACAAACATATATCCGGGAAAGTAGGGGCGCAACTTGCGCGAACGGGGATTGACAGGCTGAACTTTGATACAAGGATAGAAGCATTCGTAGTCGCGGGCTGAAACTTCACGCCATAAGGCCTCTTCTTTATTGGGTTTACTGCGAAGCGCGTACCACTGCAAGGTCATCCTTGAAGGCTCTCCGGTAAAATGTGTTCGATTATTGTCAGACTAAACGCTCGCTGCCTGGCATCAATCTCTTAGAGAGTGTTTTGAAATTCGTTTTTAACCACAGATAAACGCAGATCATTGATAAAAACCGGTTCAAAAACGCTCTTAAATCCTCTTCAACTTAAGACAGTTTCAAATTTAAAAAAAACAGGGGAAACAGCGGTAAGTGCTTTGAGCCGTTGTGACCTCTGGAATTCATTCACACTTGCCAGGGTAATCCATGTTAACAAACTGCGGGTGCGATTATACTACATTCGATATTCGATATTAGAGATTAGATATTCGATATTAGAGAATGGGAAATGGATCATGGTTAATGGAGGATGGGGGACGAGATATTCGATATTGGATATTCGATATTCCAGGATGGTAATGGGGGAATAGGGGATGGGGGATAGGGGTTTCGATACGCCGAAGATCATGGCTACTCAACCACCGGGTCCTGCAATGACAGGAGGACAGGAGATCGAGGATGGAGAAAACGGGAATCGATATTCGGTATTCGATACTCGGTACTCGATATTCGATATTTGAGAATGGAGGGCGCAGGGTCTACGAGGTTTTCTAACCACGAGGTCACCCTTCTGCATCTCATGATGCAGAAGCAGCCGATGGCGGCTGGATGCCGCCTCGGCTAGCGAAGACACAAAGGCACGGAGTGTTTTGTTCACGATCTTCAAAGAACGAGGGCGAATAGGGTGCAATATGCAAGCATGCAAATGATCGCCGTTCGCAAGTGCGAGGGAGTCTGGCATGAGGAGTATTGTGCAAGCGCTTTGGTAAACAGACCCTCACCCCGGATCGCCTGCGGCATGCTTCGCGACCCTCACCCCCACCCCTCTCCGACGAGCGGAGAGGGGAGTTTTATAAGATTCGGGGTGTGTCATGCTCGGGCTGGGCATTTGCCTTTATATTATGGGGTCATGACCGCGTCAAAGACCACCATGTTGCCGGTGGAGGCGGCATTGTGCACACCTTTAACCTGGATCATTATGGTGTGTGTTCCGCTGCCCAATCCGCTGACAAGCAACTGGTATTGCCATTGCTGGACGGGGTTATATAGATCATAGGTGGCAAAGTAAACACCATCCTTGTAAATATCCACCATGCCGTAGCTTGTGCCGCGGGCAGTGACCAGATGGAATTGATCGCCCGTGATCGTGAAGGTGATGGAGGCGCCTGTGGTGTTGGATGAACGATATTTGCCGCCGTAAGCGCTGGTGCTGGTTGTGCCGATCCAACTGGCAAAGGTGACCGCTATATTGTTGTCTTCGATCGTGGTCGCGCCAACCTTGAAGGCATCCAGCCTTACCTGAGTCCCTTTGGATAATGAGTTCTTCTGTCCCAACACCTTGACCGTGATGGTGTGCTTTTTGCTCAACAGACCAGTGACGGTAATGGATTGCTTGTACAAGGCCGTTTTGTTATACAAATCAAAGGTGCCTTTGGAGACGTTATCCACCAGGATTTGCACTTTGCCTTGATCGGGGCCTTTGTAGGTGAGAAGGGTTATGGAAGTAGCGTTCGCGGTGGCGGTGTAGGCAGCGGTTTGACCCGTTGTACTGCTGTAGTGGTAGCCGCCTCCGGAAGCCTTGGCGTCGCTCTTGCCGGACCAGTTCTGGTAGGTCATGGAATAGGAATTATCGTCCAGCGTGGTTGGAACGGAGGCTGTGTAATTCTGGTTAACTTGATCTGAAGTTAAGTTGGAGTAATCCGTATGATCCGGTATAAATACGTAACCAGCCAGAGAAGGAGTTACCGTGCCATTCCATCCGTATGGAACAGTGATTGTATAGCCTCCGTCGGTACCAGCGCTTGTGGAACCACCGGTGTACGTCAAAGTAGCGCCACCAATCCCGGCATTACCAGAAATAGCATATGTGTTAATCGTTGTTGTAAATGACCACCAGGAACCCCCATTGGCATACGTTGTGCCAAAGCTATTGGTTGCGCGCACCTGCCAATAATAGGTGGTATCCTTCATTAGAGATTCGCCTGGTATAACCGTTGAACTGGTTGTGCTTACCCAATTATCTCCATCACAAGAATCGTCGTTGGAAGTGTCATAGCAATACTCATAGCTTGTTGCATTGACACTGGATTCCCAACTCAATGAAGGGATCAGCAAGATGTTTGTACCCAGATTAGCAGGACTGCTCTTGCCAAAGGCGCCCGGTACTCCACCTGTAGTGAACGACCAGAAGGCTGTTCCGGAGCCATTGGAATAGGTGGTCCCAAATGTATTGTTGGCACGGACATGCCAGTAGTAAGTGGTATATGGACTCAACCCATTCAGGGGTACACTGGTGGATGCCCCGGCGCTTATCCACGTAGTACAGGCATTATCGTTGGTCGTATCGAAGCAAAATTCATAGGATGCGACATTGCTGCTGGCTCCCCAGGACAGAGTGGGAGACAGAGGCTGGTTGGTCGCACCACTAACCGGATTTGATTTGACAAATGCACCTGGCGCATTCCCGGTCGTAAACGACCAAAAAGCAGCGCTACCCCCGTCCGCATAGGTCTGCCCAGAACTGTTGACCGCACGAACCTGCCAGTAATAGGTGGTGCCCAAATTGAGCCCGCTTATATTTGCAGAAGAGTTTGTTCCCACATCAATCCATGTCGAACAGACATTGTCATTCGTGGCATCGTAACAGTACTGATATGATGCTGCTCCACCGCTCTGCCCCCAAGACAAGGTTAGACCAGTCGCATTATTGACCGAACCATTGATCGGGGCGATCTTGGAGAATGCCGATGGGACAGGCGCAAAAGCTGCGTTCAATAACAAATCGTAGGTTGTGGAGGGGCTGGAATAGGCTGCCACTTCGATCTGGTAGGTGTTATTCGCAGTGACATTCAATGACACTTGGGACTGCCTGTTGCTATAGTCATCATTACAAGCCTGGCTCACGAGAGAACCCCGACTACCCTTCCATACACCCAAGACAGTATCATAGTCGCTGCCTATTGTATTAACCGTAAGAACACCATTTGAGGGAGCAGTAAAACGATACCATACGGTATTGTATTTCTGGGCACTCACACATGGAAGCGTAGGATCATCGGACGCCGTTGTGGCATTGGCGACATTTTCTCTTTGCTGAAATGGAGTCGACAAAATAATTATGGGCGAGTCAAAATTGTCATTTGAAGCAAGCGGCAAGGTTGTGAAAGACCAGTACACATTATCATCCGCATACGTGAATCCGGCGCCGCTAACGGCACGTACCTGCCAATAATAGGTCGTACCAACGGATAATCCGCTTAATGTAACCGAGGTGCCACTTGCATTCACCCAATTGGTGCAGGCGCCATCATTCGTCGTATCGTAACAATAGGCATAATTTGCAGCACCTGAACTGGATGCCCAAGTCAATGTTGGAGATAAAGAGACACTTGAGGTGCCATTTGCTGGAGTACTCTTGCCAAACGGACCCGGCAAACTACCAGTGGTGAATGACCAGAAGGCCGTGCTAGAGCCATTGGCATACGTGGTTCCAAAGTTGTTGTTGGCGCGGACATGCCAGTAGTAGGTGGTATTTTGACTCAACCCGCTCAAGGCAAAACTGGTGGAAGTACTGTTACTTGTCCAAGTGGAACAAGCATTGTCATTGGTCATATCATAACAATATTCGTACGAGGTGGCATTACTGCTTGCGCCCCAGTTCAAAGTTACGCTGAGCGGCTGGTTGGTGACACCATTCGCGGGTCCCGATTTATTAAAGCTCACAGGCACATTACCCGTTGTGAAGGACCAATATGCACTACTGGATCCATTTGCATAGGTGGTACCAAAACTGTTGTTGGCGCGTACTTGCCAGTAATAGATGGTCCCCATACTGAGACCGCTTATATCCACACTGGTGTTGCTACTAGTGCTGATCCAATTTGTGCAGGCATTATCATTCGTTATGTCATAACAATATTCGTACGAATTGGCGTTATTGCTCGCTCCCCAACTCAAGGTTAGGCTGAGGGGCTGATTGGTCACAACATTCGCAGGCCCAATCTTTCCAAAGGCTCCCGGCACCCCACCGGTCGTGAACAACCAAAATGCCGTATTGTAACCATCTGCATATGTTGCGCCGAAACTATTTACCGCACGCACGTGCCAGTAATAGGTTGTGTACTGGCCCAAGCCGCTGAGCACCTTACTCGTGGATGCACCGTTACTTGTCCAAGTGGAACAAGCATTGTCATTGGTCATGTCGTAACAGTATTCGTAGGAGGTGGCGTTACTGCTTGTACCCCAATTCAAGGTCACGCTGAGCGGTTGGTTAGTGGCAACATTCGCAGGCCCAATCTTCTCAAAGGCTCCCGGCACCCCTCCGGTCGTGAATGACCAATACGCCGTATTGGAACCATCTGCATACGTGTTCCCAAAACTGTTGACCGCACGCACATGCCAGTAATAGGTGGTGTATTGGCTCAAGCCGCTGAGCACCTTACTCGTGGATGTGCCATTACTCGTCCAAGTGGAGCAGGCACTGTCATCGGTCATGTCGTAACAGTATTCGTACGAAGTGGCGTTACTGCTCGCTCCCCAGCTCAAGGTTACGCTGAGCGGCTGGTTGGCCGCAACATTCACAGGCCCAATCTTTCCAAAACCTCCTGGTAATCCACCGGTCGTGAATGACCAATAGGCGGTATTGGAACCATTTGCATACGTGGTGCCAAGACTGTTCACCGCACGCACGTGCCAATAATAGGTGGTGTATTGGTTTAAGCTGCTCAACGCCACGCTGGTAGACGTGCCGTTACTCGCCCAAGTGGAACAAGTATTGTCATTGGTCGTGTCGTAACAATATTCATACGAGTCTGCGTTACTGCTCGTACCCCAGCTTAAAGTGGGATTGAGGGATTGATTAACTGCCGAATTACTTGGAGCACCCTTATTGAAGGCGCCAGGCACCGGATGGTAGGTTGCATGGAACTGCAACTGCCCGCCCCAGAATTGTGGGTATATATCACCACCATTTCCCTGGGAGTGTACAGAAGCTTTTCCTTTCTCAACGGCAGATTTCAAATCCTGCAAGTTGGATACATCGCTACCCTTCCACCAGTCTTTTTTCACGAGGCCGGTGGCCGACGCGCCGTTGACATCTATCATGCCTGCATAGTTAGACACCTCGATGTAGTAGGTCGTGCCGCCAATGAGCTGCACTGAGAGAGTGGAGTTTGTATCCCAGTCCCCATTCACATCGCCGATATCATCATTGCATCCGATAGGAGTCAGATTGCCGCGGGTACCACTCCAGACCGCAAGCATGGTATCGTAGTCGCTCCCTATTGTATCAAGAGCCAACTGACCAGAAATAGTCGGTGTGTATTTGTACCAGACACTAGCCTGCCCGGGTAAACGGTTGCAATTTGTTAAAGCCGGGTCATCGGAAGCCTGGGTTGCACCTCTGACATCATTAGTGAGGCTGTAAGGAACCGTGATGGTAACGGGCGAATTAAAGTCGTCATTGGATACAGATTGCGCAAAATCAACATTCAGCTCAAGATTCCCGCCGCCCGGATCACCATAGTCCATCACCTCTATATAGTAGGTTGTTCCGCCAGTAACAGGAACTTCCAGCCATGACTGAAGTTGGTCATAATCATCGTCATTGCATCCCTTTTCAGTTAAATTGGTTTGCGTGCCAGTCCAAACGGCAACGACCGTATCATAATCACTCCAATAGGTATCAACATGCAGGATGCCATTTGCGGAAGGCATGTACTTATACCAAACAGAATTGGAGTTTTGTCCATCTGTGCAACTCGGAGTTGGATCGGTAGTAGGAGTTGTAGCTCCCCATGTATCTGCGGTCCCATAATATGGAATCGCGCTGATAATGGTTGGCACACCAAAATTATCGTTTAATGGGCCGGCAGGGCCATTGACGTGGAAAACCTGACTCTGTTGGGTTGTTCGACCACCGTAAGTGATGTAACCCGTAAACGTGTAGTCGCCCGTGATTGCATCGGTTGGAATCGTAGAGGACAGATCCCACCAGGAATCTCCCAGCGGAGAAGACAGGTCGCCATTCCATTCCAAATCATTGATATCGCGTCCCCATGGATCAATCACTTGCCAATCAAAAGTGGCAGACTCATTATCGGCCACATCGTTATAAGTATCAATGTAAAGTTGGATTCCGTCGCCCGCGTTGAATATCGGAGTAGATTTACTTCTAATGTCTGATGGTACAGAATGTTTTGGAACAGCACCCAGCGAAGTGGCATTTCCATTTGCATCAGTAACAAAAGCATCGTAAACTTCCACAGCAGGAGATCCTGTCACAGTAAACGTGGTTGTTTGTTCAGTCGTGACACCATTATAAGTAACTCTACCGTTGAAAGTATAAACGCCTCTGGGGATGTCAGTCGGAATGGTTCCACCTAGAGACCACCACCAATCTCCCGGGTCAATTGAGATTGTGCCGGACCAAGAGAGTTCCGGCACAATTCGTCCGGCAGGGTTAAGTACCTCCCATTCAGCCTGAATATCTTGACTCGTCTGAAAATCATTATTGATATCCAGATACAGGTTTATAGGATCACCGAAGTTAAATGTATCCTTGTATGCGCTTGGGCGGGGTCCGCTTACCTTGATTCCAGATGGTGACTTTAGGCCAGCCGGGCCTAAATCATCTGTTGTAAAGACAGAATTCACTTGTACAGTAGGTGCGCGCCAATATGCAGAGCCAGTCCAAACATTATTATTCTCATTCGATTCGGCAACTTGATTATAGGCATCAGTAATTATTTTAAGCGTGTGCCATCCCGGTGCAATGTAATCATCGTCTCGCCAATTGTCTTGACCGCCAAGATTACCAGCCCCTAGGCCGGAATCCGGGTAGTCAATGTATACCTGCCCATCTATCAGAACCTGAGTATGGTACGGTCCTGCGTCCGATTGTCCAATATTTTTGAATCCCCAATAGAAGTAGGCAGACTGGCCAGAAATCAAATCTGTCTGATAAGGTGAATCTGCATAAAGTGAAACAACAATCGGATCACTGGCACCGGGACGCGGATAAGGGGCCAGGTCCGGTAATGGTGCAGGCTGAATCGTAAATGTCCAAGTGCTACTCCACCCGCTTTCCCCATATCCATTGCGCGCTTTAACATGCCAGGAATAGGTATAACCCGGCGAAACCGTTCCGATGTGACAGGAGGTGGAAGTAGTCCACCCGCAAGGTTGCATCGTGCTGTAAGGGCCGCCCCACCATTCAATTAAGTAATCGTTCGCCCCTGAGGTTGAGTTCCACTGGAAAGTCAGGTCATAATTGTATGGGTTGCTCGAGCCATTTCCAGGACTGCTAAGCGAGGGTGCAGAAGGCGCAGTTGGCTGCGCTTGAATCGTAAATGTCCACGTTGGACTCCAATCACTTTCACCATAATTGTTATGCGCCTTGACGTGCCAGGAATATGTGTAGCCCGGTATCACTGTACCGATGTGGCAGGAGGTTGAACTGGTCCAACCGCAAGGTTGCATTGTGTTGTACGTTCCGCCCCACCACTCAATCAGATAGCCGGTGGCGTTGGAAACGGAATTCCATTGGAAATTTAAATCATAATTATAGGCATTACTTGAACCATTTCCCGGACTACTAAGCGAAGGAGCAGAGGGAAGATTGCTGCCTCCACAAGTAGTATCGGAGAAAACCTCCATTGAGGAAACCTGATCGTTGATCAAGGTGTTTGTTCCTGGGAAATAGCCTTGCGTTCCAAAATCACTGATATTAGTGTTATAACAAACTTTTCCACCGCCACGATCCGCATCCACATAAAGCATCACAGACCAACCCGATGGAACCCTTACTGAGGAAGCTTTATCATTAAACGATCCGTCATTGACATTTTGCCAGCCGGTGCTTGAACGAAGCCTATAACCCGCATCTCCCTTATCGTTGTTGCAATCATAGTTGGCATTCCAGTAAAGGATGACGCCACCGGATTGAGGGCAATTTGGTGGATTCTGGGAATAATTGGCAGTTACTGTTTTGCTGCTAGCCGGCATGGTCAAATGGTTGCTGGAAGGACTGTCTGTGCCATCCCAATGATCCAAATGCCACCCACTAGCAGGATACGGCGTCAAATTGATTGATTCGCCCGAATGATATTGTCCGCTTGAACAACCGCTAGAATTAGATGGCGAGGCTGTTGGTGCGTTTCCGCTGCCGGTATACTGCAGTGCAAGTGTGTAACAAGTGCCACCTCCGCCGCCGCTCGTGTTCTTAGGAGAATGAATCCAGCCACGGACGTAATAACTTCCTCTAGTTTCAATTGTGTTTGAGCCATTAATTGCTAAGTTTCCTTGCCCTGTGTAATTTCCACTAGATCCCCAATTTTCTTCTGCAAAATAAACTCTTCCATTGCTGACAGAAGTTATAACAGCAACATGTCCATACCCGCCCGTTCCTCCACCAAATACCAAGGCATCTCCCCAAACAGGCGCTGGCGATCCTCCATTGGCAATAGCAATAGTATCTCCAGGGTGTGTATCAAACATTTGGTAAGCATAGGTGACATTCCAGTGGTTAGGATAAACCCATTTTTGGGCAAAAAAACGTTGCGCCAATTCTACACATTGATAATTGTAACCATAGGTCCCCGAACAAGCATTATTTACATCACCACCATTGGAAAATACATCAACCCCGTTCCATGAGCTAGCTGAAACCAATACACTCCCCCAAGCCGGACAACCACTCATGTTATTCGCTGGGCATTGTGGAAATGAAGAAGATGAAGATGGCTCATAGAGGAGAGGCGGATTGATTTCCAATGTTGAATTGCTTGGACCAATTTGGAAACTGGAAAGAAAATCTAAAATATCTTGAAAATTCTGGTCATCGATAAATGCTTGTATCTCAAACAATATTCCATTATACGAGAAACTAATCATGTCACTTGCTGGGTTTTGGCCATCCACATTATGAACCCGCGTTGCATCAATAATTTTAGAATCTGTGCTGCTGGGATCACCTTTTCCTTTATTTACGTAGATAACTATCGTATCTAAGCCATCATTTGTAAGCGTATATGAATTAGAATATCCGGTGTAATTGGATTCAAAATATCTCCAGCTTGCAGGATAACTGAATCTAAAACCATATATATCGTTTTGTATGGATATGCTGGTTGGAGGGGCAGTCGGCGTTTCATTGCTCGGGAATGTGGTTGTTGCCGTTACGGAAGGAGTTGCCGGATCTATTTGCGGTACTAATCTGACAACCCCACCAATCTGTCCCAGAGGTTGCGCCAAAACCAAATCCACGGCTTCTGCCCCAGCTACATAAGGAGCAGCAAAGGAGGTACCACTCACCAGTCCGTAACTGCCATCGCGCTTGGTGGTAAGAATATCGCGTCCAGGCGCCCAAATATCAATCAGGGGACCATAGTTGCTGAAACTGCTGGGTTGGAGGTTGGGGTCAACCGAACCAACCGCAATTACCGGATCATAAGCCGCAGGATATAAAGCGCCTTGTGTGCCGTTATTGCCAGCAGCGGCCACAAGGATCACGCCCTTTGAAGCTGCATAGGTAACTGCGTCTTGCAAAACTGAAGATGGGCTTGAACCACCCAAACTCATATTGATAACCTGCGCGCCATTATCGGCCGCGTATACAATCGCGGCGGCGACGTTGGAATATGAGCCAACGCCATTCGCATCCAAGACGCGCAAGGGCATGATCTGGGCGTTAGGTGCGACGCCCGCGATGCCAATGCCATCGTTCATATTGGCGGCAATGACACCGCTTACTTCGCAACCATGTCCATAGTCATCCTGCGGCACAGCATCGTTTTCCACAAAATCCCAACCCGGTAGTATCCGTCCGGTTAGATCAGGATTACCCGCGCAAATACCGCTATCAATCACGGCAATGGTGACCTTCGGTGCATTAGCGGGCATTTGGGACCAAGCACTCGGCGCGCCAATGGCTGGCAAGGCCCACTGCTGTGTGTAGTCTGGATCGTTGGGTATAAGGGCATTATCAAGAGCAGTAACGTAGTAATCCGATTCGCTCTCGGTCACAAGCGGTGAGCTTGGCAACGGCTGAGAGGCCGTCTGCTCTGATACATTGATAACCACTGTATTAAGCGAGTTGATGTTTTTCACCACAATCCCGCCCAATGATTTGATATAAGCGGCCCGTTCTGCCTGGGTCGTTTTGGCGGCAAACTTTATCACCACTTGCGATGGAACCCGCTTGGCCGGTGCATTAACCACTACCGGATTGATTACCGGCTTGTAGGTAGGAACAGGAGATAGTGTGGCAGTGGGAGTTGCCGGATTAGTTGATTCAGTCGCATTGGTTGACTCGGCTGAAGGATTGAGACGAGTCACCGGTCTGTAACTGGCTATCGGCGAAGGCGTCGAAGTAACCGGGGAAGATTGTGCGGCTTTTTCTGCTGGATGAAAAGGCAGATGAGTAATGGCTATGATGGATACTGAAATAGCAGCAATAAGCAGGATGCTAAAAACCCACAACAACCCGCGATTTATGCGTTTGATCCCAAACATGTTATCCCAATCCCTTTCTTTTTCCAACTCGATCCGGTTTACGACCCTTAAAGTATACTTAATATTAGATTAAAAAACAATTGACAATTGTCACGATTTTCAAAGTCAACTTGGATGTCCGCAATCCAGCCCTACCCTGCCCTCCTTTCTGATCCTCATGGTTCAGAAGCAGCCGATTTCGGCTGGATGCCGCCTCGGCTAGCAAATCCGACGATAATAAATTTGGCTGCAAATGTACAGATTGGATCGTCGATATTTAGGGAGGGAGTCAAGCCCTACCCTGCCCTCACCCTTCTGAACCTCTTGGTTCAGAAGCAGCCGATGGTGGCTTGAGGCCACCTCGGCTAGCAAATCCGACGAGAAATTTTTGGGATGAAGATTCGGCGGTGGGATCGGCGATATTTAGGGAGGGAGTCAAGCCCTACCCCGACCCTCCCCAAATGGGAAGAACGCCGCATTTAGGGAGGGAGTCAAGACACAGTATTTGGGGAGGTAGAATTGAGCGGAGAGGAAAGCAGGTATGCCAACTAAACGATCTACACCAACGATGCGGCATCGAGTGGGAGAATTGCGCAAGGAGTTGACTCCCGCCGAGAATAAGTTGTGGGCATATCTTCGTTCAATGCGTGAAGATGGGTTGCATTTCAGAAGGCAATATGCGATTGGTCAATATATTGCAGATTTCTGTGCGCCCAGAAATAAGCTTGTGGTCGAGTTGGATGGGAGCCAGCATTTGGCTCAGGAAGAGTATGATGAGGAAAGGACCCGGTATTTAAAGGCACGAGGTTATCGAGTGATCCGCTTTTGGAATGATGAGGTGATGAATAATATTGAAGGGGTGATGGTTTGTATTATGAATGCAAGTGAAGAAGTATCATAGAGGAGAATATGGCCCTACCCTGACCCTCTTTTCTGAACCTCATGGTTCAGAAGCAGCCGATTGCGGCAGGGTGCCGCCTCGGCTAGCAAATCCGACGATGAAAATTTGGGATGAAGATTCGGCGGTGGGATCGGCGATATTTAGGGAGCGAGTCAAGCCCTACCCTCGGTCCCTCCCCAAATCCGACGAGAAAAAATTAGAATGAAGATTCGATGGTTAAATCGTCGATATTTAGGGAGGGAGTCAAGCCCTACCCTGCCCTCCTTTCTGAAACTCATGGTTCAGAAGCAGCCGATGGTGGCTGGATGCCGCCTCGGCTAGTCAAATCCGACGAGAAAAATTTGGGATGAAGATTCGACACTCTTCTGCGCCTCATGCCGCAGAAGCAGACGACCCTGAAAGGGCGCAGGGCGTTGGCAGCTTAGATTCCTGGTCGGGAGAACGCCGACCTACGGAAGTGCTTCGCGAACGCTGCCTCGTCTAGGGATCGGCGATATTTAGGTAGGGAAAAAGAAGAGATTGATTATTTTCCAGCACTTGTGTATAAATAGAGATGTTTGAATGCGCCACGGAAATTCAGAAGGAGATAAGCCCGCATGTCCGATGAAATTGTCATTACCGTAAACGGAAAACGCCACGAGGTGCAAGCATCGCCTGATACGCCGCTGTTGTATGTACTGAGGAATGAAATAGGGTTATCGGGGCCACATTACGGCTGTGGCGAGGAGAAGTGCGGAGCGTGCATGGTACTAGTCGGGGCAAAAGCAACACAGTCGTGCAAATTAGCGGTTTCGGAAGTGGGGCAGGCACGCATCACGACGCTGGAGGGATTGATCGAAGAAGGCGAACTGCATCCGGTCCAGCAGGCATTTATCGAGGAGCAAGCGGCACAATGCGGTTATTGTCTGAATGGGATGATCATCAGCACGGCGGCGCTGTTGTGGAAAACGCCACACCCGAGCGAAATGCAAATCCGGGAGGCGCTGGACGGGAACCTGTGCCGGTGCGGATCACATCTACGCATCCTGCGGGCAGTGCGGCGCGCCGAGAGTCTATTAATCGGAGAGGAGGGATAATGGCTACTCCAACACAAGACTCAAATTCATGGAGAGGCCCAAGAACCGGGCGTCCGGGATCGGGGAAGCGCGAGGCGGCCTGGGGCGAGGTATCGGACCGGCTGGATGATTGGCTGGCCATCGAAAAAGATGGAAGCGTGACGGCCTTCAGCGGCAAAGTGGAATTGGGAACCGGGGTCCGAACAGCACTGGCACAGATCGTAGCCGAGGAACTGGATCTGCCCTTGGAGCGAGTCCACATGGTGATGGGAGATACGGCGCGCACGCCGGATGAAGGATATACGGCGGGAAGCATGACAATCAGCGGGAGCGGCACAGCCCTGCGCAAGGCCGCGGCCGAGGCACGGCGCGCCATGATCGAGATGGCGGCTGAACGGCTGGATGCACAGGTCAATGAACTCAGCGTGCGGGAGGGAATCATTGCGGTAAGGGGCCAGCCTGAACGTTCGGTCAGCTACGCAGAATTGATGGGAGGAAAATCTTTCGAGCTACAGGTGAGCGATACGATCCGATTCAAAGAGCCGAAAGATTATCAGATCGTGGGGAAATCCGCAGCACGCGAAGACCTGCCAGCCAAAGTGCGCGGAGAAGCAAGCTTTATCCATGATCTGAAGGTGCCGGGGATGCTGCAGGGGCGGCTGGTGAGGCCACCGAATCCGGCGTCGGAACTGATCTCAGTGGATGAGGATTCGGTGAAAGATGTTCCGGGAATGGTCAAAGTAGTCCAGCGAGGCAATTTCATCGGAGTGGTGGCAGAGCGCGAGGAGCAGGCAATCCAAGCCGCGAAGCAACTCAAGGTCAAGTGGCAGGAGGCGGCGGCCTATCCGAACATGCAGGAACTTTATGCAGCGTTGAGAAACCAAACCACAGAGGATCAAGTGCTGGTGGAAAAGGGAGATTTCGATAAGGCACTGGCAGGTGCGACGAAGAAAATCCAAGCCACCTATTACCAGCCGTTCCATGCACACGCGTCCATTGGGCCTGCATGCGCAGTGGCGGACGTAAAAGGCAAGCAGGTCACGGTATGGGCAAGCACACCGGGGCCATACCCATTGAGCGGCGCGCTGGCACAGTTGCTCAACATCCCGGCGGAAAACGTCCACTTGATCTTTATGGAAGGGGCGGGAAGCTACGGACAGAACGGCGCGGACGATGCGGCGGCGGATGCGGCGATCCTCTCACAGGCAGCAGGCAAGCCGGTGAGGGTGCAGTGGACACGGGAGGAGGAGTTCATCTGGGAACCGAAATCACCGGCGATGGTGATGGAAGTGCGGGGCGGATTGGACGCGAAGGGAAATGTGGCGGCATGGGATTATCAGGTGTGGTCGCCTTCGCACGTGGCGCGGGCGCGATTCGCAGGCCAATTAGTGACCGCCCAATTGCTCTCGGGGGAAGCCGCGCCGCAATCGAGGTTCTCGTTCGGCGCGGAACGAAACGCACCGACGAATTATGCCTTCCCGGTGCAACATGTGACCGTTCATTACGTACGCGATTCGCTGCTGAGGGCTTCATCGTTCCGAAGCCTGGGCGGGGCGGAAAATACATTTGCAAACGAATCGTTCATGGATGAATTGGCTGCGGCGGCGGGAAGCGACGCGGTGGAGTACCGACTGCGCTATCTAACGGAGCCTCGCGAGCGGGAAGTACTGGAAGCGGCAGCGAAGAAAGCGGGTTGGGAGTCACACCCATCGCCGCGAAAAGAAAAAGCGCAAGTTGCAGAAGGACGCGGCGTGGCCTTTGCGCGATATGAGAATGATCAAGCCATCGTGGCGTGCATCGCAGAGGTGCAGGTGGAGAGGGCAAGCGGCAAGGTGAAAGTGAAGCGGATCGTGGTGGCGCACGACTGCGGGCTGATCATCAATCCGGACGGGGTGAAGAATCAGATCGAAGGGAATGTGATCCAATCCCTGAGCCGGACGCTGAAAGAGGAAGTGAAGTTCGATGAGATGCGAATCACTTCAAAGGATTGGGAAACATATCCGATCCTGACATTTTCAGAAGCGCCGCAAATCGAGATCGTGCTGATCAATCGTCCCGACGAACCGGCGGTGGGCGCGGGAGAACCATCCACGGTGACAACGGCCGCGGCGGTGGCGAACGCGATCTTCGATGCGACAGGAGCGCGATTGAGGCAGATACCGTTTACGGAGGAGAGGGTGGTTGAAGGGATAGGGGATGGGGGATAGGGGATGGGGGAGAGGGATGGGGGAGAGGGATGGGGGAGAGGGGATAGTTAATGGATCATGGTTAATGGAGGATGGACGGAGGGCAAAGCGCAAAGGGTACAGCATGGTGTGCCCCTACACAGGGATGCTGAGATGTCAGCCATCAGCGTTCAGCACAGATAACCTAACCCCCTGCCCCCTTCCCGTGTCGGGAAGGGGAAAGAATGCCTATATCCTGCTTATTGGAATGGAAAGTGAGCGAACTTCAAAGTGAAGATGCGGACCGGAGCCGTGACCAGTGGCGCGCATTGGTATTACAATAGGCTATAGTATCCATCCAGATGAAGGATATAACTCAAGAGTTGATAAGCCCAGCGAGGTGTCTGCATTTGGCGTAAAGATAAAGGTGTACTATGTCCATTGAATACGATGAGAAAGGCAAGTTTTTTACCAACATAGTGGCCAAGATTCCCGTGCCCTGCACCGTGCAGACTACCAGCCAGTTGGTGCACGGTAATATCCATGTGCGGCAGGGTGAACGAATCAAGGATGAGCTGGATCGCGAAGACCTCTTCCTGGCCATGACAGAAGTTGCCATTTTAGGCGCCGATGGTCAGGCGATATTCAAGGCGCCTTTCCTGGCAGTGCGCCGCTCTCAGATCGTCTGGGTCATGCCCGATGAGGAATTGAATAAGGATAAATCCTGATGACCCAGAATGCACCCCCCAGTCTTTCAAAGTTTTCCGCCTCCGATCTCACCAAACTCAAACATTTCCTGGTTGACAATCTTTCGCGCGGGATCGAGAGCGAAGGGATTGCATTCGAACAACGCAGTGAATTTATCAAACAGAATTTGAAAAGTGTTTATGAGCAGGCGCATGTTAGTCTGCCGGAAGATATCCAGCGCGGCATCTTTCAGGATATATTGAACGATATGATGGGGTATGGCCCGATCCAGCCTTTGCTTGACGACCCGGATGTCAGCGAGGTGATGGTTAATGGGCCAAAGAAGGTTTACATCGAAAAAAAGGGACAACTGACCCGCAGCAACGTGACTTTCGATGACGACGCGCATGTGATGCGGATCATTGAACGTATCATCCTGCCCCTGGGACTGCACATTGACCCCGACAGCCCAACCGTTGACGCGCGTTTACCGGATGGCTCGCGCGTCAATGCGGTGATCCCGCCGGTTGCGTTGGATGGACCCGCTATCACCATCCGCAAGTTTCCCAAGGATAAACTCAAGGTCGCTCAACTGGTGGAGTATGGTTCGCTCACGCAGAACATGGCCGATTTTCTGCGCGCCTGCGTGCTGGCGCGTTTGAACATCGTGATATCGGGCGGGACCGGTTCGGGCAAAACCACACTGCTTAATGTGATGACCGGCTTTATTCCTGAAAACGAACGCATCATCACCATTGAGGACACAGCGGAGTTACAGCTTCAGCAGGATCACGTCCTGCGTCTTGAGACCAAATCCGCCAATATGGAAGGCGGAGGTGGAACCAGCATCCGTGATCTGGTTCGGAATTCCCTGCGCATGCGTCCCGACCGAATCATCGTTGGCGAGTGCCGCGGCGGCGAAGCATTTGATATGCTGCAAGCCATGAACACCGGTCACGACGGCTCGCTGACCACCCTGCACGCCAACGCACCGCGTGATGCGCTCTCACGACTCGAAACCATGGTGCTCATGGCAGGCATGGAATTGCCTCTCAGAGTGGTGCGCCAGCAGATTTCATCCGCCGTGGATTTGATCGTACAACAAACCCGTCTCCGGGACGGAGTGCGTAAAGTCACAGCAATTACCGAAGTCGCGGGTATGGAAAGCGAAACCATTGTTCTGACGGATATTTTTAAATTCGATCAAACCGGCCTCGGCGAAGGCGGCAAGGTGCTTGGTGAAATGAAAGCGACTGGAATTCGTCCGGTCTTTTCTCCACGCCTGGACGCCGCCGGGTATAAATTAGGCGCCGATCTTTTTGGCAATGCCATTGCAGACCGACTTGCTCTTCACCAGAGGCGTTGACAACCGGAGGTGCGCGATTTCACACCGATCAGCGCGCCGTAGGGAAGATGAGATGTCAGCCGTCAGCGTTCAGCACAGATAACCTAACCCCCTGACCATGGTTTTCTCAAGATCAGAAAAGGAACCGCGAAACTCGCCAAGAACGCGAAGAAAAAACAAAAATCTTAGCGAACTTTGCGTGCTTCGCGTTAAAAAATGACAAAGCATAGATTCGCCATGGACCTTGAGAAGGCCATGACCCCCTTCCCGACACGGGAAGGGGAGATTTATGGTTGGAGAGGGAGGAATAAAGAAAGAGCACAGCGGTGCTGCGCCCTACATATTTCACATTTGTGGGAATGAAACGATTAAGGCGCAAGCCTTACGCCCTTACGGAGGCGGAAGGACATCCCAGGGATCAATGGGGACACCGTTATAACGAACTTCAAAGTGCAGATGCGGACCGGAGGCGTGACCGGTGGCACCCGCCGAGCCAATCGTCTGGCCTTTCGTGACGCCCTGCCCGCAGGTTACAAACCAGACGCTCAGATGAGCATATAGGGTCTGAAAACCGTTGCCGTGATCAATCATAACCATATTGCCGTAGCCATAATTATTCAACCCGGCATAAACGATCAAACCGCCATCCGCGGCATAGATCGGGTCACCTAGATTGGCAGCCAAGTCAATGGCGAGGTGATTGGTCTTTGGGGAATAATCAAACCCGGAAAGATAATGCCGGCTGGTGGGATAAACAAACGTACCGGTGCCTCCCGCAGAGCTATTAGACGGCGGACAGGAACCAGGCCCGGCCACCTGGGCGGTGGCAGGGTTGGTACGGCTGACAAAACCAATCTGGCCGGGTGTGTGGAATTGATATTGTCCGCCCGGAACGATCAGCCAGGTGTTTACCGGTATATTGGCATTTTGAGGATCACCTACGGTGGTGGGATTCAAGTTGTTGGCGGGATAGTTAATGATGGCTTCCGGCTTGACTTTAAAGTAGGCAGCCCATTGTCCAAAGGTGCTACCGCCGAACCATTCCCAATATACGCCATCCACTGGCAAAATTTTAAGGTTCTGACCGGCCTTTAGACTCTCCGGATCATCCTGAAGAATACTGTAATTAGAAGCAAAAATCGTTTGCGGCTGGAGGCCGAATTTATCGGCGATGCCAGAGACGGTATCGCCCTGTTGGACCACGTAATTGCTAATATCCTGGCGGGGACGGCTGGGCATATTGGTATGGATATCAGCTTCGCGAGGGACGCCCACGGAAGAGAGGTCTATCAGGGCGGAGGAACCGGCGGTTGAAATGACGAGCGGTGTGGGCGCGGCGTTATCCGTCTGCGACTGGGTATGCGGTTGGTTGAAGTAAGCCTGCGCCATCCAAATCACGACGATGACCGCGATGATGGAGAATACAGCGGTCACGGTGTGAAGTAATGAATCACCGAGGCCGATCTGAAACAGACGCTGCATCCAATTTGTAAACTGGCCCCTGTTCTTCCCCCCATTTTCAGGTTCTGAGTTGTCATTAGGGTTATTTTGCATACGCGCTCCGTGGAAAGATGATAACATGCGCGGAATCGAGCGTCAAGCAAGGGCACTTATCCGGGGTTAAGGAAGGGATGGGGAAAACGATATTTGATATTCGATAATTGGATATTCGTTATTCGATATTCGTTATTCGATAATCGAGAATTGGGAATAGGGGATCGGGAATCGTAGATGATAAGTGGGAAATGGTTAATGGTTAATGGATCATGGTTAATGAAGAATGAAAGAGGAGATTGCGGCAAGCGAGCCAGAATAATAGAACACGGATGTCACGGATTCTACGGATTAGCGCGGAGGAGGCAAAGGGCACAGCGGAAGGAATCACAGGTTTTGATGAGGGATTGTCCCGCTGTGCCCCTACATATTGAATAGATGACTTATGACAATAGGGGATTGCTTCGCTTCGTTCGCCTTCTGAACCTCGTGGTTCAGAAGCAGCCGATGGCGGCATGACGCCGCCTCGGCTAGAATGACATTATGTCAGTATTGGGGAAAGGCATTCGGGGCGGTCGTTGGCGGGGCTGTTGACCAAGGCCGAGACGGGGTAGGCTTCCATAAGGTCCGCAGGGAAGGGACGGATGAGATGCGCAAGGCTATCGGGGGTGCGGGGGGAGGCGTCCAACCATTCGCCGTAGTCCGAAGGCGGGAGAATCACGGGCATACGGTCATGAATTTGCGACATCAAATCATTGGGCGAGGTGGTAACAATGGTGCAGGAACGGAGCGTGGAACCGTCGGAGGAATGCCATTCATCCCACAAGCCGGCGAAGGCAAAAACGGCACCGCTCTTGAGGTGAATAAAATGAGGCACCCTGGTCTTGGTACCGGGTTGGGTTTTCCATTCATAGAAACCATTCGCAAGAATCAGGCAACGCTTATATTTATAACCGCCGCGAAAGGAGGGCTTTTCGGCCAGCGTCTCACCGCGGGCGTTAATAAGGCGATTCCCAATGGCGGGGTCCTTGGCCCAGGAGGGGATGAGGCCCCACACAAAAAAGTCGGCCTTGTTCTTTCCGTCATTTGGAATCGCAAGCACGGGCTGACTGGGCGCGATATTGAAGCGGGGGGCAAATTTAGCCGGGAATTTAAAATCCGCAAAAGCATCCTGCAAATCCGCAGGGTCAACCGTTAAAGTAAATCGTCCGCACATTAATGCCTCAACTTTCGATAATCTCCGTCGCGCAGGGTAATGCCAATGGCATCCAGATGTTCGAGCAAGGCTTGCGCATATTTGCGGCTGGTCTCGAACAGGTCGCGGGTTTCAGCAAGCGAAATCCGCCCTTTGGCCCGGAGGGTTTCTTTGATCTTCTTTACCATTAAATCATAATCCTGTTTACCGAAGGCGATCTCCGATGAAACCGCGACGAGCTGATCCAGCTCCAGCAAGGCGTTGAAGATCTCATCACCGACCTCGGCTTTACATTCCTTGATGGTGGGCGGCGCATAGGGATTCTGGGCGAACTTACGCAATAAGGCATCGGCTTGAGACTGTTGGCCGTCATCAAAACGTACAAGATGGCCGGGGATGGCAACGAGGCTATCCGACTCGGTCAGCACGCCAAGTTTTGCGAAGTGTTTGATGAGCGGATTGAAAAGGCGAGGCGAAACCTTTAGGCGGCTCTTCAATTCCTCGCGGGACATGCCGCGACGGAGGGGAAACTGATGATGAAAATCCTCCAGGAGTTTCTGGACTTTAGACTGCAACTCATTCAACAAAGGTTGAGTGACGATCAAGTCGTCTTCCAGAACCAGCAAGCGCCCACCGGCAAGCAGTTCCTCCAAGGCCAAGCGGGCGGCACGGTCTTCGAGACGCGAGCGCTTGATGATCTCGGCGGCAGGAGCAGACTGAAGCGCAAGAGCGGCCTCAAATAAAATGTCGGCGGGCGAGCCGTGTACCAGTGCGAGCAAGGATTTCAAGACTTCGTCATCAAAGCGCTTGTGACGATCCTTGGGTTGGGCATCCACGATCACGCCGCCGCCCAGCGTCTCGCCGGGAGAGGGACGGCGCAAAATGTATTTGTCGCCGCGCACGGCTACAACCGGATCGCGCAATTCAAGCTGAATCCAACCTTCGTCACCCGGAGCAAGCTGCTCGGAATCCAGCAGGCGCAAGGTAGCGATGGTCTCACTTGCGCCGATAAAAACCTTTACCTCACTGGAATGTTTCAAGGGCGAAGCGAGATCCTTCAATAAACGAAAGCGGGCGTCGAGGCGACGGCTGGGAAGATATTGCGCGGGATGAACCAGCACTTCGCCGCGTTGAATCTGCTCGGTGGAGATGCCTGAGATATTGACGGCGGTGCGGGAACCGGGCTGGGCCTGTTCCTCCTTCTTTTTGTGAGTCTGCAAGCCGCGGATACGCCCCGCCAGACCAGAAGGCAAAATTTGAATCTCATCCCCAAGGGAGAGATGGCCGTCCATCAACGTGCCGGTCACAACGGTGCCAAACCCGCTCATGGTAAAGACGCGGTCAATGGGCAGGCGAGGCCGGCCCAGATCCAGGCGGGCAGGCTTTTGTTTGAGGAGGTCACTTAAGGTGGAGAGAAGTCCGTCGAGGCCGAGGCGGGTACGGGCAGAGACGCGCACTATGGGCGCGTCCTGGAGGACGGTATTTTTTACGGCGGCGCGCACATCCGATTCGACCAAGCCGAGCCAATCCGGATCGGTGATCAAATCAATTTTGGTGATGACGATCAATCCCAAGGGAATCTGCAAGAGGTCAAGGATGGCGAGGTGTTCACGCGTTTGCGGCATGAGGCCTTCGTCGGCGGCAATGACCAGAAGAGCCGCGTCGATGCCGCCCACACCGGCCAGCATGTTCTCGATGAAGTCGCGATGCCCCGGCACATCCACAATGCCGATCTCTTCACCATCGGGCAGGGTGAGCCAGCCGAAGCCGAGATCAATGGTCATCTCGCGCTCCTGCTCCTCTTTCAAGCGGTCGGGATGCGTACCGGTGAGGGCGGCAATCAGGGTAGATTTGCCGTGATCCACATGACCCGCAGTACCGATAATCTTCATAGTGACCTATGATTCAACAGATGGGAATTGGTAATTGGTGAATAGGAAATGGGAAAAGCGATATTCGATATTCGGGAATCGGAAATGGTAATTGGTAATTGGTGAATTGTGAATGGTAAATAGCGATTGGTGGATGGGTCATGGATCATGGTTAATGGAGGATGGATTTCTCAAAGTCAAAGAACGAGCCGCGAAGATTTCTTTCTTCGCGGACACTGCGCGTTGGCCATAACTATTGAATTCACTTGGCTTTCTTGGTCTTGGCTTTGGCGTGACCCATGATGCGTTCATAGGCTGTGAGCCATTCATGGCTGACATTCATTAATTCCTGTAATTGCTGTTCGGTGGTTGAGGTCGTTTGATGAAGCTGGTCTTGAAGGGTTTGGGAAGAATCATCG
>Ga0182027_10001402_pt1 | contig 40499 bp, 30 predicted proteins | sample 712E1DmetaG_FD_121300 | JGI IMG/M metagenome (GOLD analysis project Ga0182027, IMG submission 121300) | Permafrost microbial communities from Stordalen Mire, Sweden - 712E1D metaG (Illumina Assembly) | ecosystem: Environmental > Terrestrial > Soil > Wetlands > Permafrost | place: Sweden...
AGCGTGCTCGAATCGAGCGAAGCCGGCCTGCTGCTATACCGTAGGCTGGGATACCGGACGGTGACGCGGTATGCGGTCTTCGCGAGTTAGGAGCGGTGGGCGTCCTCTTTGTCGGCGGCGGCCAGTTCTTCCCACATCCCGGCGTTGCGGGTCCACTCCGCGGGCTCGAGGCCGGAAATCTGGAGCTCGGCGACCCTGAGCGTCCCGTGACCGTAGGGGCAGATGTATTCGAGGTGCGGCCGGCCCAACTGGAGCATCTGCCCCCAGGAACCGGAGGTGACGGGCATGCGGAGCCGCCGCGCGCAAACACGGCAGCGATAGCGCTGATCGAGGATGGAGAGGTAGACCAGGGCGGAGGACATCAGGAAGACCAGCCCGGCCGCCAAGGTCCAGGCTAGATCGAAACCCAGGAACTGACCGCGGTACAAATGCGGACGCGGCAGCAACAGAGTGATCCCAAACCAGATGCCGCCGAGGACGAGGCCGGACACGCCGAGTTTTGCCACCAGCAAGGCCCAATAGCGCATGTCTATTAGACTCCATTGGGGGGCGGTTGGGTTCCCGACTGCAAACCGCTGACTCTATTGGCGCACGAGCACGACAGGGGCCGATTCCGCCCCGTACACGTTCTCGAAGAAGCCGCGCAGGGACTTGTACTCGCCCGCGGGCGCGGTGATGTCGTTTAGTTCGAGCGATTGGCGAAACAAAACTTCGTTGCCGCTGGGGGTCCAACTCGCCTGGTATTTGCCGTAGGCGCTCGAGAGCGAGACGGGATCGGGCACTTCGTCCACCTTGAAGCCGTCCGGCAGGTGGAGGTGCACGGTGTCGCTCCACTCGGCGGCGTGCAGCACGATGGGCAGCTTGCGCTCCTTGGCTGGGAAGGAATAGCCGCCGCTCGCCACCAGAACTCCGGGCTTCATCACCAGCAGCCGTCCCTGCATGGATTGGGCGAACTGGTCGGAGGCGTATTCGAAGTGCATCTCCAACTGCCCTTGCTCGCGGGAATCCTGGTGGGTGAAGGCGCCGAGCCTGGCGGCCCCCACGTTCCTGGCGACGTGACGCTCCAGGTGAGTGCGAATCTCGGACGCCGAGTTGCGCTCGAAATGCGATCGCCAGTCGGAGGCGCTCTGGCCGAAAAAGTGAACGTCATTCGCCGCTTCGAGCGCGCCCCGGGGCGAGACCTTGGCATCGACCACGGACTCGACGCGATTCTCCGAGGCGGCGAGCAGCGGCATCTTGAGGAGCGCGCCCCGATCCGCGGAATCGATCAGGGCGTAGCTGCCCTGCTCGTCTTCGGGTAAGCCGCCGAGCGGGGTGTAGGGATCGGTGGGATCGAAGATCAGCAGCCGGCCCAGTTGCGGGTGGGTCACCACCGGCCCCAACTGCACGGCATCCGGGATCTTCACCGCGATGATGGCGTGGTTGAACTGCTGTGGGGATGGCCAGTCGGGATGGACATAGGAGCGGTCGCCGGAGAAGATCGACACCATGTAGGCTGGGATTCCAGCCGCCTTAAGAAGCGCGCGCATCAAGTTCGCCTTGTCCTTGCAATCGCCGTACTGCTTCTGGAGAACGAGCGAAGCCAGGTGGGGCTTGTAGCCGCCGCCGCGTCCCAAACCGGTCTGGATGGCGACGTAGTTGATGCCTTGGACAAACCGCGCGATGGATTGGATCTTCGCCAGGTCCGAAGTCGCGCCGGCTGTCAAAGAGCGGGCGCGATCGTCAATCGCGCCGCCAACGTCGGCCTGCGGGTCCTCCAGTTCGGACACCCATCGGGACACTGCCGTCCAGTCCGTCATGGCCCGAAGTCCGGCTGGGTTGCCGTCGGGCGGCAGGTAGCTGATCGCCAGGCGAGGCATGAGCGCCTCCATCTTCGGGGAGTGAGGCTCTGTTTCGATGAAGGGCAGGTTTCGCAATTCCCAGGTGTAGGTGTCCCCCGCGGTTTGGGGCGCGACCGGCGCGTGGTTGTACGTGATACTGCGCACTTCCCAGCCCGCCGGCAGGGTCAGCGAATAGCGGGAGACCACCACCGGAAGGTGCTCTTGAAACGCGTACTCGAATTGAGTGAAAACGGACTTGCTCTCCATCGCCATCTCATAGCCGAAGACGCTGCCATCCTGCGCATCGTCGCCCGCCGAAAACAGGCGGATGCGCTCTTCGTTGTATACGTCGTTGGAGGCGAGCGCGGCGTCGATGAGGCGCTCTTTGCGGTAGCGGATCGGCGCTCCGCTCGCGGGCAGGATCCAGCCGTGGAAGTCCTTGATCTTGTCGGTCGAGGTGACGTAGACCATGGCGGCGCTGGCGTGCTCGCGGCCCTCCCGATTGAGAATCCGGACGGCGCCCCGCTCGACGGTCTCGGTCTTGCCGGAGGCGTCAACGGTGACCTGCTGCTCGTGGAGCAGCACGACCGCCGGGACCTTGCGGTCATAAGTTCCCGGAGGCGCCGTGGCGGCGTCGCGCAGCCATGGCGGCACATCATCGCCGGCCCACGCCGCTCCGGCTAGAAGACCGATCCCTAAGAGCAAGCCAGCCGCGCGCCTCATTTCGCCGCCGCCTTCTGGCGCAGGGTGATGGAGTGCTGGTCCTGCTCGTGAATCTGGTCGAAAGCCTGCTTGAGCACCGGGTAGGTCTTGAGGGGGAATATCAAGGCGCCCTCCTTCCCGAAAACCAGCTCGCGTTCGTAGGTCAAGATCCCGTTCCCCGCCTTGGCGGAGACCTTATAGTCGCCCACGGTGCCCAGAGCGAACGAAGCGGGTGCCTCCGCATTTTCCAACTCGAAACCCGCGGGAACCTTGATGGTGACGTGATCCTCTTCGGCCCAGGGATACTCGAACCAGACCGGCTGCGTGCGATCGTTGGACGGGAACTTCGCCGCGTGGCCGTTTTCGAAGTAGTTCAACGGAACGAACAGCCTTTTGCCGGTCCGCTGCGCGTATCCGGGCGCCTTCACGCGGTAGGAATAGGCGAGCGGCTTGTCGGGATCCGCTACGTTTTCGACCTTCACCTCGGACACCTCGGCGTTGCCGATGTGCGCTCGCACGACTTCGCGGACATCGTCCTCCTGCTGCGCGGGTGATTTGCGGTAAAGCTCCTCCCGGCGGTGGGCGGCCGAGTGGCCGGTCAGGGTCACGTGCACTTCGCCCTCGAGCGTGCCCTCCTGGTCAAGCTCGAAGGCGCCGGTGCGTGAACGAAGCGACTTGTCGGGCTCGGAAATCGGGGCCTGCACGAATACCGGCTCCTTCGAATCGGTCACCAACGCGTCCGATCCCTCCTCAACCCACGACAGCATTCCCGCGGGAAGCCACTTGGCAGCGGCGTCGTAGAACCGCCACCGGTCGCCGACCTTCACCGCGATGTCCATGCTGCGCAGAAAGTAGGTGTCCAGGAACCCGCGATCGAAGGGGTGGTCGCTACGGTCTCCGAGCCTCGCCACCCGGGCCTCGAAGCCCTGCGCCCTGGCCATTGCCGCAAACAGCATGTTGACGTCAAACCCGTTGCCGATGCCGCGCTTCAGGGTGTCGGCCGGCTTATTGTTCTCCTTGGCCTTCTCCCGCTGCCGCTCGGTCACGTCTTCGTCGTTCAGCCGCTTGATCTTGCTGCGGCAGTATTCGAGCAGCTTGGCCAGCTTCTCCTGCGGATCCTTGGCGCCCGCAACGGCCGCGTCCGAGGCCTGGCGGACGTCGTCATTCACCTTCAGATACGGTTCGTACCGGGAGTAGATCCGCTTGCCCTCATTCGCCCAGAACTTCTCCGCCGCGGACCCCTTGATGTCATCGCCGTAGTACAGCAGCGACCAGGGCCGGACCACCCATTCCGACGGCATCAGCGGTTCTTCTTTGTAGGCAGGCACATCCTTGAGGGTGGTGCTGTAGAAGCCGTCTCTCTCCGGAACCACGGGCCCGGGCTGCGCTCCAAAGGACACTCGCTTCATGGGCGGCAGCGTCACGTAGGTGAGGGTGAGCGGGCGAACGAAATACTTGACCTCATGCACGGGAATGTCGCGTTGAAACGGCATTCGTACATAGTTGGCCAGCTCGCCGTCCCGTATTTCGCGCCAGCGGTACTCGAGGATCGCGCCGGGCTCGACCGCGGGCATCGCAAACGACACCGCTTTGACTTTAAGGCCGCTGGCTTTGACGATGTCGCGGCGGAAAATGGCGTCCTTTTTCAGCTCTATGATGGTGCCGTCGGGCTTGATGGTTCGCCCGGCGACGTCGACGATGGTCCGTTTGCCGGCGTAGGGAATGTCCTGGGTGCCCTGCGACTCGCAGCCGCGCTGGTTGAAAACCTTGATGCGGAGGTAGTAGTAGAGGACCGTCTGGGGATCCTCGCCCTGTATGGCGTCCACCACGTGGACCCGCCAGAAGAGCGCTTCGGCGCCGGCCTCCGGGTCGATCCTGGGCGTCTTGAGGTTGCGCTCCTCATCCGTCACCGGCTGCCACTGCGTGATGGCGACGATGTTGATGGAGACGCTGGCGCGGGAGCAGGCTCCCAGCAGCACGGCAATTCCGGCAATGCGGGCGAGTCGCGAGCAGGTCATCTTTGAGAGTATATTTCAGTTGGGCTCGCATATCAAAGATAATCGGAGGTGTTTGTTTCTTCATGGAACCGCGAATATTGACGATCGCCGCGGCGCAAACGACCTCAGTCGGCGGCGACATTGCCGCCAACGTCGCGGAGCACGCGCGAATCACGCGAGTGGCGGGGATCTGGGCGTCCAGTTCCTGGTGTTTCCCGAACTTTCGCTGACCGGGTACGAACCGGCTATCGCCCGGGCGCGCACGCTCACCGGGGACGACGCCCGCCTCGATCCGCTGCGGAAACTGGCGGCGCAGCACGGGATGACCTTTGTGGCCGGCGCGCCGATGACGTCGGGGAACGGGCGATGCCGTCTGGCCGCTCTCGCGCTCCTCGCGGACGGACCCGTTTTGACCTACTGCAAGCAGCATCTGCATCCCGGCGAGGAAGTCTTCTTCGAGCCGGGCGACGGCGGCGATTTGCTGCAGGTGGGCGGGGAAACGGTGGCTTTGGCCATCTGCGCGGACGCGTGCCATCCCCAACACGCGGCCAGCGCGGCCGCGCGCGGGGCGAGCGTTTACGCGGCCGGGGTTCTGATCACGGAGAAGGGCTACGCGGCGGACGCCAGCCTGTTTGCCCGATATGCCGCCGAGCACGGCTTCGCTTGCGCGATGGCGAATTATGCGGGGCCGACCGGCGGTTGGTACCCAGCCGGCAAGAGCGCGATTTGGCGCGCGGGCGGCGAGCAGGTGGTTCGAGCCAAGGGAACCGAACCCTCGCTGGTGATCACGACACGCGAGGGTGGGGAGTGGCGGGGCTCGGTCGTCGGGGTGTAAGCTCTCGCCAAGCAACGACCGCCTAGGGCGACACGCCAAGCACTTCAGCCGGGCCATCTCAGGCTCGCCTGGCGGCAGCGGACCCACCATCTCTTAAAAAATTAGTTGACAAGATCGGCAGGTATGCGATACAAAGGGATTGGAAGTATTAAATGCTTAAGAGTTGAGGGGCGATGGTGGCCAGGAAGAAATCGCAAACACTAACCGAAGCGGAACTTCCCATCATGGAAGTATTGTGGGACAAGGGCGTTGCCACGGTGAGCGAGGTGGCGGAGGGGCTGGCGAAGGATCGGGCGGTGGCGTATAACACGGTGCTTACGCTGATGCGAATCCTGGAACGAAAAGGGTATGTGCAGCATACCAAAGATGGGCGCGCCTTCGTCTATCAACCGGTGGTGGGGCGGGGAGAAGCGAGCCGGACGGCGGTCCGGCAGCTACTCAACCGTTTTTTTAACGATTCACCGGAACTGCTGGTTCTGAACCTATTGCGCGAGGAGAACATCGATCAACAGGAGATCGAGCGCCTGCGCGGTTTGATCGGCAACGAGTGAGGACACGATGACGGCTTGGGTAGGGGCGGAAATCGCTGGGGCCGTGGCGAACGGGATCATCGAGGGTCTGGCGCTGGCGGTTCTCCTATGGTTTGCTCTGCGGCTGACGCCGAGGGCAGCGGCGGCCACGCGGTACGGGCTGTGCGGGCTGGCGCTGGCATTCGTTGCGCTGTTGCCGCTCGCGCAGGGCTGGCTGCCGCGTCTGGGCGCACCGGTGGCGGCGAGGGTGGCAAGCGGGCACCCAAGTGGCGTTGTCACGCTGACCGCGGGCGCGTGGCTGATCTGGCTGCTGGGGGCGTGGGCACTGGGAAGCCTGGCGCTGATGGCGCGCGTGGTCTGGGGCCTGGTGGCTCTTCAGGGGCTGAAGCGGCGGGCGCTGTCGGCGCCGGAGCACATCGCCTTGCGGTTCGAAGAGATCATGCGGGCCTGCCCGGGGCGGAGGCGCGCCCGCGTGCTGGTGTCTGAAGAAGTCAACGGACCGATGGCCGCCGGAGTGGTGAAGCCCGCGGTGGTGTTGCCGGCTTACCTGGTGGAAGAGCTGTCGGAGGCGGAGCTCGACCAGGTGCTCACGCACGAGCTGGCGCATATACGGCGCTGGGACGATTGGACGAACCTGGCCGCGAAGATCGTCGCCGCGCTGCTGTTCTTCCATCCGGCGGTGGTCTGGATCGGACGGCGGCTGGCGCTGGAGCGCGAGATCGCCTGCGACGATTGGGTAGTGGGATTGACGGGGACGGCGCGCCCTTACGCGACGTGCCTGACGCGGCTGGCCACGATGCATACGGCGACGCCGCAACTGGCACCCGGGGCGCTGGCGCCGAGGCCGCAAATCTCGATGCGGGTGGAAGCGCTGCTCGCGGGCGGGCGCGACCGGCGGCGGCGTTCCTCGAGGGGCGCGCTGGCGGCAGCGGCGGCGACGCTGGGCATGGCGGTAGTTGCGGCGGCTCCCTGGGCGCCGGTGACGGTGGCGGTGCCGGTGGCTCCGGTGATCGCGGCGCGGCGGGCGACACCGCTCCCTGTGGTCGCGGCTCGGCCGGTGGCGGCTCGGCCGGTGGCGGCTCGGACGGTGGCGGCTCGGCCGGTGGCGGCTGCGGTGAAAACGGCCCGAGTACAAAGGCGCGCAGTGGCGCGAAGCAGCGCTCCGCTACGAGCGGTAGTGGCGCGCAATACAGAGGTGGCCGGGACCTCTCCGTTCGTCGAGGCGGTGACGCCGGCACCTGCGGCGCCGGCGCCCGCGTTAAGGCTGTATGTGATCTATGTCAACGGCGGGGATGCCGGATGGATTCGAATACTCTGGGTTCACGAGATCGCCGTTCCGGCGCTACACCGCACTTAGAACTTAAGAAGAAGAGGAAGGTATGAAGACTCTGAAGACGCATAGGAGCCTTGCGCTCCTGGTTTTGATTGTGGGACTGGTAGCGGGAGTCCTGTTCAGCCAAGAAGTGCGGCTCACCAAGGCCGCCGCCATTGGCGCGCCGGACGCGACCCCGCTGACGATTCCCGACCCGGTGCAGCTCTCGAATTCCTTTTCGAAGCTGGCCAAGGAACTGGAACCCTCGGTGGTGCTGGTGACCAGCACCATCGAACAGAAAGTCGTGCAGCGGCACGGCGGCCAGCGCGGCGGCCAGCAGGGCGGCCAGGATCCAGAGGACCTGTTCCGCCGCTTCTTCGGCGGCGATCCATTTGGCGGCGACAATCAAGGGCAAGGGCCGCAACGTCCGTTCAAGAGCCAGGGCACGGGCTCGGGTTTCGTGGTGGACGGCCACGGCTACATCCTGACCAATAACCACGTCGTCGAGAACGCCTCCAAGATCCAGGTGAAGCTGCATGACGACTCGACCGAGTACACGGCCAAGGTGGTCGGCACGGATCCGGAGCTCGACCTGGCGGTGATCAAGATCGACGCCGGGCACAAGCTCGAACCGGTGAAGGTGGGCAACTCCGACGCCATACAGGTGGGCGATTGGGCGGTGGCGATCGGATCGCCGTTCGGACTGGAGACGTCGGTGACGGCGGGCATCATCAGCGCCAAGGGGCGCGACCTGGGCGGGCGGGGACACCAGCTACAGAAGTTCCTGCAGACCGACGCCGCCATCAATCCGGGCAATAGCGGCGGCCCGCTACTCAACATTCGCGGCGAAGTGGTGGGAGTCAACACCATGATCGCCACCAATACGGGCGGGAGCGACGGCGTGGGTTTCGCGCTGCCGATGAACCTGGCGGTGGGCGCCTACAACCAGATCATCAAGACCGGCAAGGTTTCGCGCGGCGCGATCGGCATCCTGTTCCAGCCGCAGCAGAAGCCGGAGCTGTTGAAGGCGTACGGCGCGACCTCGGGCGTGTTTGTGGACCAGGTGACGCCGGGCCAGCCGGCGGCCAAGGCGGGCCTCAAGGAAGGCGACATCGTGACCTCGTTCAACGGCAAGCCGGTTACGAACGGGAACGAACTGGTGGCGCGGGTTTCCGAGACGCCGGTGGGCTCCAAGGTTCCTGTCACGGTGCTGCGCGGCGACAAGACTCTGAACCTGACCATCGAGGTGGCGGACCGCGCGGACATCATCGCGGGCAACAATGGCGGACCGGCCGCCAATCCGGATAGCGCCGAGGGCGACGAACAGGGACAGAACGTGAAGTTCGGCCTGTCGGTGCGTGCGCTGCGGGGCGACGATCGGGATTCCATGGGCTTCCAGGACAGCGGTGGCGTCCTGGTGACCGATGTCGAGAGCGACTCGTTTGGCGAGGACATCGGGATGCAGCACGGCGACGTGCTGATGGCCATTAACCGCCAACCCGTAACCACGCCTGCCGACGTGAAGCGGATCGCCGGAACATTGAAGCCGGGGCAGCCCGTGGCATTCAAAGTGATGCGCAGCGCCGGGCAGTCGCAGGGCGGCGGGGCGCAGTGGCAAGCGCTGTTTCTCGCTGGAACCCTGCCGGCGAGTCAGTAAGACGGCATTCGTTGGCGGGCGAGCGGGAGTGGAAGCTCCGGCTCGCCCGTTCCTACCTAGACACTAACCACCGCGCACGGGCTCTGCCGGATGATGGCGTACGCGTTGGTCCTCAGCCGTCCGAACACGCCCGCGGCCGAACCTCGGCCGATTACCAGCAAGTCCGCATGGCGATCGGCGGCCAGCCGGCAGATCACATGGGGAGGATCGCCGCCTTCGACCACCGCTTCCACCTCTGCCGGGAGATCGTGCTGGAGCCGCGCCAGTTCCTCGCGCGCCGCGCTGGCGAGCTCAGCGGCGAGACCGGTGTCGAAGTAGTCGCCGGGCCGGGCCTCGATGGAGGGGATGGCATGGGCCAGCAGCAATCGCGCGCCGAACTCGGCAGCCATTTGGGAGGCCCAGCACAGGGTCTTGCGGCTCTGCGGCCCCAGATCCACCGCACACAGGATGGTTTGGAAGGCGGTCGTGGGCAACTCCGGCGTCGCGTCCAGGTGCACGCCGGTCAGGACCGGGCAATCGGCGTCATGCAGCACCTTGGCGGTCACCGACCCCAGGATGAAGCGCCGGAATGGGCCATATCCGTGGGTGGGCATGGCGATGAGCCCTACCTGCTGCTGGTGAGCATACTCGACAATGCGCAGCGCCGGATCGCCTTCGAGCAGCACGCGAGTCACACGCGCACCGGCCAGTTCCGTTTCCAGAAACGAATCGAGCTGGCGGCGCGACTGATCGAGGCGTGCGGGGGCCACATCGTGGGCTAAGCCGACCGCGAACTCCATCTCCGCGACGTCGTAATGCAGCGGCTCGACCACGTGGAGGAGAGCGATCTCAGCCTGGAAACGAGACGCGAGCGAGGCCGCATAGCGGGCGGCGCCGGGGCAGCGCTCGGAGAAATCCACGGGCAGCAGGATCTTCGACAGCGGAATCATGGCTCACCTCCGCTGTGGACAGTGTACTCGAAGTGAAGGCCCGCTATAATTGGCCGACGATGCGGAAAGAACCGGAGTATTTCGGCGAGCAGGATCTGACACTCCTCTATATCGCGCGAAAGCTGAAAGAGGCGCTGGCGCTCGAGGAATTGCTGACCGCGGCGGGAGTGGATTACTTGGTGGAGCCAGACACGTACACGGGTGGGATGGTGTTCCGCAGCGAGCGGGTGGGCGCGTTCCTCTACGTGGCGCCGGAAGCGGCGGAAGCGGCGCGGCGGGTGTTGAGCGATCACGGATATAAGGCCCACGAGGCGCCGGGGTAGAGCGGGGCCGCGGGCTACAATGGTGCTATGGGCTCTGCGCGATCGGCGTTGCGCGCGCTGGACCCCGCCGTAACCGGGCCCGTCGACCGCTACTTCGAGCTCTCCGTTCTGGGCCTGGTGCTGAGCGGATACCTGGCGGTGCTCGGATCGGGGTACCTCGACTTACCCACCGCCATCCTCACGGCCGCCGGGCTGTTGATCCGTGGCGTGATGGTGATGTCGACGGGTGCCTTTCGATTCCAGCCTCCGCGCTTCGCCACTACAGTTGTGACCCTGGCCTACATCGGGTTCTATCCCGTCGATTACTTCCTGCTCTCGCGCGATTTCATCACGGCTACGGTCCACCTGGTGTTCTTCCTGGCCATCGTGAAGGTGCTGACGGCGCGCTACACGCGCGACTACGTCTTCCTCGGGGTGGTGGGCTTTCTCGAGATCCTGGCGGCATCCGTCCTTTCGGCGAGTCTGACCTTCTTCGTGTTCCTGGTGCTGTTTCTGGCGTTTGCGGTGGCGACTTTCGCCAGCTCCGAGATCCGCCGCTCGATGCGGCAACCTCACCACCTGGCGCGTAGCGGCGTGCGGCGGCTGCAATGGCGGCTGGCGGCGCTGACCGCCTGCATGTCGGTGGGCATCCTGGTGCTCACGGCGGGGCTGTTCTTCCTGCTGCCGCGCACGGCGCAGGCGGCGTTCCGGCACCTGGTACCGCAACGCTACCACCTGCCGGGATTCTCGAACGAGATGACGCTCGGTGAAATCGGCGAGATCCAGAAGCTCCAGACCGCGGTGATGCATGTGCGCATCACGGGTGCGCACCACACCGCAGGCCTGAAATGGCGCGGCATGTCGCTGGCCGAGTTCGACGGCCGCAGGTGGTTCAACCGTCCCGAGCCCGGCACGCCCCTGCGGGTCAGCCAGGGGTTGCTGCAACTGGCCGGCCCCTATGAGCAGTGGCGCCCGGGCCAACGCATGCAGTACGAAGTGCAACTCAGTGCGATGGCTTCGGACACGCTGTTCTTCGCGGGCCGGCCGGAGGTGGTGCTGATCAACTCGCCGATGCTGATCGGGACCGCGGGGGACAGCTTCCGGCTGGGTACGCCCAACACGGAAGGCGTGCGGTACGGAGTCTACAGTTACCTCGAGGACGTCTCGACGCCGCGGGATGGGCCCGAACAGGCGCCTTTCGCGGTACGGTTGGCGTACCTGCAACTGCCCCCGCTCGACCCGCGCATTCCGGTACTGGCCGAGCGCGTGACCGAGGGCGCCCTGACGGAGGAGGCCCGCGCGCGCGCCCTGGAGCGCTATCTGCAGACCGCCTACCGCTACACCACGCGCCTGCCTCAGCGCGAAGCTCGGGACCCGCTGGCGCAGTTTCTGTTCGAGCGCCGGGCCGGCCACTGCGAGTACTTCGCTTCCGCCATGGCGGTCATGCTGCGCTCGCTCCGCATCCCGGCGCGCGTCGTCACGGGATTCCAGAGCGGCATCTACAACCCAGTCAGCGGCTGGTATATAGTGCGTGCGTCGGATGCGCACAGTTGGGTAGAGGCCTACCTGCCGCGCCGGGGATGGACCACGCTCGACCCCACGCCGCCCGCCGCCGATCAACCCAGCGCTTCGCTGTGGGCGCGCTTTGGCTTCTGCCTGGACGCCGCCGACACCTTCTGGCAGGAATGGGTGCTCAACTACAACCTGGACCGCCAGCTCATCCTGGCCACGCGGATGGAGGACTCCGGGCGGACCTTCGGGGCCGAATGGGTGTACAGCCTCCGGACGGGCGCGCGGCGGTGGCGCGCGGCCGCGGTGGCGTGGGGACGCCGGTACGGGCTGGCCGTTCTGGCCGGGTTGCTCGCGGCGCTGGCGATCTGGTTGGCCGGGCCGCGGCTTTGGACCTGGTGGCGCACACTGAGCCGGGTGCGGCAGGCGCAGCGCGGCGCCGCCTCGGCTCAGGACGCCACGCTGATCTACCTGCGCCTGCTCCGCCTTTTGACGCGCCGCGGTTTCGAGAAGCCGGCCTGGGTCACCCCGGCCGAGTTCGCGCGCATGCTGCCCGCTACGCCGGTCTCTGCGCTGGTGGCGAGTTTCACCACCGCTTACAACGGTCTTCGCTTTGGGTGCGACGCGGGAGCGGCTCCTCGTATGCTGGCACTTCTGGACCAGATCGAGCGAGAAAGTTCCCTGGGCCGTTGATCCCCAAGATTGTTTCTCAATCGGGCTCCTGATCGGCCGATAACCCAACAAGAGGCTATCGGACATGATCGACAAGGCGCGGCGGGTGTTTCTGCCGGTTTTGGTGGCGGCGGTGGTGGGACCCTGGGTGGCGCGGGCCCAGGATCCACTGCAAGGCCTCAATAATCAGGTTCGAGAGAAGACTGGCGGCATGTTCGGCTTTACTTTTGAAGAGCGGACCCGGTGGGAAGAGAAATCCGGGGTGAGCTTTGGCAAGGCCGTGAACCAGCAGGACATGCTGAGCCGCCTGCGCATCGGAGCGCGGTTCGATCCGACGGATTGGCTCACGATCTCCGCCATGGGGCAGGATGCCCGGGCGCCGTTCTATGGCGCCAAAGCGCCGAACAGCATGCGCGATCCCATGGACCTGGAGGAAGCGTACGTGGAGTTCCTGGGCAGGCAGAAGACGGGGTTCGGCGCCACGTTTGGGCGCCAGTTCGTCAGCTACGGCGAGACCCGAGTCATCGGGCCGACACAGTGGGGCAACGCCGCGCGCACCTTCGACACGGCGCGCATGTACTACCGCACCTCCAAAGCGCGCTTCGAGATCCTGATGGTTTCGCCCGTGAAGGTGGTGCTCGATCAGTTCAACAATCCCGAGTTGGGGGAGCGGATCTGGGGCACCTACAACGTATTCTCCAACATCGGGCGGGGCGTTTCCGTCGATGCTTACGCTTTGCGGCATTCGCAGAACAAGATCGGCGGCTGGACCGGGACAGGCACCCTGGGGACCGACACCTTTGGCGGCCGCCTCTACGGACCGCTGCCCGACAAGTTCGCATACAGTCTGGAGGGCATGGGGCAGACCGGTCACCTGGGGCTGCTTACCCAGCGCGCGTATGCCTGGTTCGCAGGGGCTTCGCGCGGCCTGAATGCGCTCAAACGGCCGCTGAATCTTTCGGCTGAGTTTAAGGGCGCTTCCGGCACCCGATTGGGGGCCATCCACAACGGGACATACGATCAGTTGATGTCCGCCAATCACGACAAGTTCGGCCAGCAGGACCTGTTTGGATGGCGCAATCTGAAGACCTTCAAGACTCTGGAGACGCTGAGTCTCAGCAAAGCTCTAGCGGTCAACCTGATGTACTCGAACCACTGGCTCTTCAGCCCATCCGACTCGCTCTATAACAGTTCGGGCAGTTCCATCGCCGTGTCGAAGAAGGGCACCGCGGGCACCCACGTTGGTCAGGAGCTGGATTCGTACCTCACCTGCAAGCGGGGAGCGCATCTGATAGGAGCCGGGTACGGCCACTTCTTCGCCGGCGACTTTGTCGTTCATACGACGCCCCACGTCAACCCGCGGTACCTGTACCTGTTCCAGCAGTATTCGTTCAAGTGAGGCGATGCGCGGACTTTGCTATCCTCCGTCAAGGTGAGGATATGCGACATTTCGGTTTTTGTGTAGGCGCGCTAGCGCTGACGACCTGTGCCCTTGCGGCGGGGACCCCGTTTGGCAAGACCCCTGATGGGAAAGCAGTGGAGCTGTTCACCCTAGCCAACGGCCATGGGATGGAAGCCCGCATCATGACCTGGGGCGCAGCACTGGTCTCGCTCCAGGTGCCCGACGCGCAGGGCCGTTCCGGTGACGTGGTGCTCGGCTTCGACGATCTGGACGGCTACCTCAAGCACGATTTCTTCTCCGGTAAGGTGGTGGGCCGTTACGCCAACCGCATCGGCCAGGCGCGGTTCACACTCGGTGGCCACGAGTACAAGGTCGGCGCGAACGACGGCCGGAACTCGCTGCATGGCGGGCGGCGGGGCTTTGACAAGCGCCTTTGGACGGTGCTGAAGGCCGACGCGCACTCGCTCGAGCTGCAGTACAAGAGCCCGGACGGCGAAGAGGGCTATCCCGGGAACCTGGTGGTGACGGTCCGCTACACCCTCACCGACGACAACGAGTTGCGCCTCGACTATACCGCGACAACCGACAAAGACACGGTGGTCAACCTGTCCAACCATTCCTATTTCAACCTCGCCGGGGCAGGGAAGGGAACCATTCTCGACGAGGACCTCGAGATCGATGCCGACCGCTTCACACCGGTGACCGCCGAGTTGATTCCCACCGGAGAGTTGCCGAGTGTGACGGGAACGCCGATGGATTTTCGCAAGCCGACGCGCATCGGCGCGCGAATCGACGCCGATTTCCAGCAGTTGAAGTTTGGGGGGGGATACGACCACAACTGGGTGCTCAACAAACCCAAGCCGGGCCTGACGCTGGCGGCGCGCTTGCACGATCCGAGCTCCGGCCGGGTAATGGAAGTCCGGACCACGGAGCCCGGCGTGCAATTCTACTCGGGGAATATGATGGTGGGCCAGGTGACGGGCAAGGCCGGCGGGGTGTACGTGAGGCGCGGCGGGCTGTGCCTGGAGACGCAGCACTTCCCGGATTCGCCCAACCAGCCGACGTTCCCCAGCACGGAACTGAAGCCGGGCCAGACCTACCGCAGCACCACGGTCTTCCGTTTCTCGGTGGACAAGAAGTAGGCACGGCAGCGGTCAGGGGCGAGCCTTGCGTTTGGACCGGGGCACCGGGGGCGCAGGCACGGCCGCGACGATGTCGCGCAGACGGCAGACCAGGTCGTCTACGAGGCCGGCGATGTCGTCGGTCTCGTGGTCGTACCAGGCATTAAACGCCGTGTCGTGGAGCGCACGGGTGACAAAGGCGAGGAGCATGGGCGTGTTGTCGTTGCGGCGCGCGCCTAGGCGCCGGGCCATCAACGCGGCGATCCGCTCCTCGAGACGGTTGCGACGCTCCATCATGGCGCGCCTGAGGGCGCTGGTTTCGCGCAACACGCGGATGATGTAGCGGATCAGGCCCCGCTCCTCGAGGCCGGCCTCGACGGCGGGCACGAGAGCGTTGCGGATCGCCAGCAGCGGCGGCTCGCTGCGGGGGCGCGCGGCGAGCTCGGCCAGCAGCCGCTCCCCGAGCCGGTCGGAGCGCTCGACCATCACATCTTCCTTGGCCTCGTAGTAGCGGAAGAACGTCCGGCGGGAGACGCCCGCGGCCCGGGCGATCTGCTCGACGGTGGTCTTCTCGAAGCCGCGCGAGAGGAACAGCTCCTCGGCGGCGGCGGCCAGGGCAGCCCGCACCAGCTGCTGCTTGCGCACCTTGAGACTCGGCGGCGGGGCCGGCACCGCCTGGGCAAACGGCTTCGCTTTTCGCTCCGGACGTTTCGGGGCCGCCTGACTCATGGACGGATTGTAGCACAGGGTGTTGACAGTGGCACTGAGTGCCAATTATGATTGCAGATGTTGCCGGACAGGAGGAGAGCGATGGGCGTCATGCAGTGGACGGCGGTGCTTGTTGTGGCCGTGGGGACGACGGCGCAGGGGGCGCCGCCGGCGCCATCGGACGCCGAGGTCACGGCGCGGGTCGAGGCGCTCCTGGGGCGGATGAGCCTGGAGGAGAAGATCGGCCAGCTCACCCAGATTGCGGGCGCGTTCTTCCCTGGGCCGAAGCCCGAGGAGGTCATACGGAAGGGCGGGGCCGGCTCGGTCCTGTGGCTCAACGACAGGAAGCAGTTCAACGCGCTCCAGAAGATCGCCGTCGAGCAGAGCCCGTCGAAGATCCCGCTGCTGTTCGGTCTCGACGTGATCCACGGCTACCAGACCATCTTCCCCGTGCCGCTGGCCATGGCCTCGTCGTGGGATCCGTCGGTGGCCGAACGGGCGCAGGCCGTGGCGGCGAAGGAGGCCCGCGCCGCAGGGCTGCAGTGGACCTTCGGCCCGATGCTCGACATAGCCCGTGACGCCCGCTGGGGCCGCATCGTCGAGGGTGCGGGCGAAGACCCGTTCCTGGGTGCGGCCATGGCGGCGGCACAGGTACGCGGCTTCCAGGGGCCGTATCTGGGCGCGCCCGATCATGTCGTGGCCTGTGCCAAACACTTTGCGGGTTATGGCGCGGCGGACGGCGGGCGCGACTACGATCCGGTCTACCTGCCTGAGAGCCGGCTGCGCAACGTCTACTTCCCGCCCTTCGAGGCCGCGGTGAAGGCCGGCGTGGGGACGTTCATGAGCGCGTACATGGATCTCAACGACGTCCCGGCGAGCGGGAACCGCTTCCTGCTGCACGACGTCCTGCGCGGCGAGTGGGGGTTCAAGGGCTTCGTCGTCAGCGACGCGTTCGCCGTCGCGAGCCTGGTCACGCAGGGCTTCGCGCGCGATGGGCGTGACGCGGCCTTCTGCGCGCTCAGTGCCGGCGTCGATATGGACATGGCGAGCAACACCTACGCAAAGTACCTGGCGGGTCTGGTCGCGGACGGCACGCTCCAGACGGCCGACGTGGACGCGGCGGCGGGACGGATCCTGGCCATCAAGGTGCGGATGGGGCTGTTCGAGCAGCCGTACACCGACGAGTCGAAGCTGGCGCAGGTTGTCGCACTGCCCGAGCACCGGACGGAAGCGCGGCTCGCCGCGCAGCGATCGATGGTGCTGCTGAGGAACGAAGGCCGGCTTCTGCCGCTCGCGAAGAGCCTGAAGAACGTGGCCGTGATCGGTCCGCTAGCCGACTCGAAGGAAGCCACGGAGGGTTCGTGGATGGTCTTCGGCCACACGCCGGCGGCGGTCACAGTGGTCGAAGGGGTACGTGCGAAGCTCGCGGGCGCGAAGGTGGAGTACGCTCCGGGCCCCGAGATACGGCGCGAGATCGGCTCGCCGTTCGACCAAAGCAAGAAGGTAGCGCAGGCGCCCGAGCAGGCCGAGGTCGCGTTCCAGAAGGCGGTGGCCACGGCGCGCCACGCGGACGTCGTGGTGATGGTGCTTGGCGAGAACGCCGACATGGCCGGGGAGGCCGCCTCGCGCGCCTCGCTCGATCTGCCGGGGCGTCAGGAAGAGTTGCTGAAGGCGGTCGTGGCCCTCGGCAAGCCGGTGGTTTTGGTTCTGTTGAACGGCCGTCCGCTGAGCATCGGTTGGGCGGCGGAGAATGTGCCGGCGATTCTCGAGGCGTGGGAGCCTGGCTCCGAGGGTGGCCACGCCATTGCCGACATCCTGTTTGGCGACGTCAACCCGGGCGGCAAGCTGCCCGTGACCTTCCCGCGCAAGGGCAGCCACGCGCCGCTCTACTATGCGCGCAACCGCACGCACTCGCCCGAGGGCGGCATGATGTACCGCTCGCGCTACTGGGACGGCCCGACCACGCCGCTCTATCCCTTCGGCTTTGGCTTGAGCTACACCACCTTCTCGATCACCAACCTGAAGGTCGCGGCGCCGCAGGTGAAGGTGGGGAGCCTCGTGGCCGTGACGGCCCACGTGACGAACACCGGCCCGGTTGTGGGCGATGAGGTGGTGCAGCTTTACATCCATCAGAAAGCCGGCAGCGACTCGCGGCCGATGCGCGAGCTGAAGGGTTTCGAGCGTCTCACGCTCAAGCCCGGGGAGACCAGGACGGTCACCTTTTCTCTCGGTCCGGCGGAGCTCGCCTACTGGAGTACGAAAGCCGGCGCGCGGGTCCAGGACGCAGAGGCCTTTGACGTATGGGTCGGCGCCGACTCGTCGGCGACGCTGCACGCGGATCTGGCGGTGATCCGATGAGAATCGTTTGCGCTTGTGCGGCCCTGGCGCTTCTGGCTTCGGCCGATTCCCCCGCGCCCACTCCCGCGTACCGTAATCCCGCGCTTACCGTCGAGGAACGGGTCGCCGACCTGCTCGGCCGCATGACCCTCGAGGAGAAGGTCGGCCAGTTGATGCTGTGGGATGCGCGTGGCGAGGATCTCTCGTTCATCAACACGCGCCAGCCCGGTTCCATTCTTCACGTCCTCGGGGCGAAGATCGGCCGCGCGATGGACCTGGCCGCGCGGAACCGCCTCGCGATCCCGCTGCTGGTGGGTGAGGACGGCATTCACGGCCACTCGTTCTGGAAGGGCGCTACGATTTTCCCGACGCAACTGGCGATGGCCGCGAGCTGGAATCCCGAACTGCTCGAACATGTCGGACGCGTGACCGCCGAAGAGATGACTCCGACGGGCATCCAGTGGACCTTCTCGCCCGTGCTCTGCCTTTCGCGCGACCTGCGCTGGGGGCGCACCGGCGAAACGTTCGGCGAGGATCCGTATCTGATCGGCGAACTGGGCGCCGCGCTCATCCGCGGCTACCAGGGCAAAGGTCTCGACGACCCCGCGGCCGTGCTCGCCACCGCCAAGCACTTCGCCGGCTACTCGGAGACGCAGGGCGGTCGCGACTCCTCCGAGGCCGACCTGTCGCGACGCAAACTGCGGAGCTACTTCCTGCCGCCGTTCGAGCGCGCCGCGCGCGCCGGCGCGATGACCTTCATGACCGGCTACCAGTCGATAGAAGGCGTGCCTTCGACGGCCAACCGGTGGCTGCTGGTGGACGTACTCAGAAACGAATGGGGCTTCCGCGGCGTGGTGGTGACCGACTGGAACAACGTCGGGCGCCTGGTCATAGAGCAGAAGGTCGCCGCCACCTACGCCGACGCCGCAATCATTGCGCTGCGCGCCGGCAACGACATCATCATGACGACGCCGCAGTTTTACGAGGGCGCCATCGAGGCCGTGCACAGCGGCCGCCTGGCCGAATCGGAAATCGACGCGCCCTGCGCCCGGCTGCTTGCGCTGAAGTTCCGCATGGGCCTCTTCGAGAATCCCCGGCGTCCCGACCTGGAGCGTGCCGCCGCCGAAACCGCACGGCCCGACCATCGCGCCGTCAATCTTGCCGCCGCACGCCAGAGCCTGGTGCTGCTACAGAACAACGGTCTGCTCCCGCTCGATCCGGCGAAGGTGAAGTCCATTGCCGTAGTGGGCCCTAACGCCGACGACGATCAGCAGCAGCTCGGTGACTGGTCGCTCGGCTCGCCGCAGCATCCTCCGGAGGCCGGCAAGCAACCGCGCGAGAAGACGACGACCGTGCTCGACGGTATCCGCGCCGTGGCGCCCGCGGGCGTCGCCGTCCGCTATGAACGCGGCTGCTCGATCGTGGATGACGATCTGGCCGGCATTCCCGCCGCGGTGGCCGCGGCGCAGGCGGCCGATGTGGTGGTGGCCGTTGTGGGCGATCACCTGAAGTTCATCGGCGAGACGAAAAGCACTGCGACGCTCGAACTGCAGGGCGGACAGGTCGCGCTGCTCGATGCGCTGGCGAAGAGCGGCAAGCCGATGATCGTCGTGCTGGTGAACAGCAAGCCGCTCGTTCTGCCTCCTTCGGCGAAACACGCCGCGGCGATCCTCGAAGGCTTCAACTCCGGCATGGAGGGCGGACGCGCGCTGGCTGAGGCCCTGTTCGGCGCGCTGAATCCGTCGGGCAAGCTGACGATTTCGATCCCGGTCCACGTGGGCCAACAGCCGGTGTTCTACAGCCAGGTGCGCGGTCAGCACGGCGACAGCTATGCGGACCTTACTCAGGAGCCTCTGTTCCCCTTTGGCCACGGCCTCAGCTACACCGAGTACCGCTATTCGAATCTGCGGCTCGCCGCGCCCACGCTTGCACGCGGGCAGGCGGAGGCGGTGTCCGTGGACGTCGAGAACATCGGCCAGCGCCCGGGCGACGAGATCGTGCAGGTGTACGTGACCGACGTCGTGACCTCGGCAACCTGGGTGAACAAGGCGCTCAAGGGCTTCGTCCGCGTGCACCTCGCGCCCGGCGAGAAGAAGACGGTGCGGGTCGCACTGCCGTGGGAGGCGTTCCAGATCGTCAATGCCGAGGGCCGCAGCGTGGTCGAGCCGGGCGAGTTCGAGGTGCTGGTTGGTCCCTCGTCACGCGATCGCGATCTGCTGAAGGCGACGCTGCGCGCGGAGTGAGCGCTGTCAACCGTCTTCAGGCGGTCTGCTTGTACTTCCGATAGCGGCGAATCAGGGTATTGGTCGAACTGTCGTGATCGAGCTTAGGATCTTCCCGGCTCTCGAGTTCCGGGACGATGCGCATTGCCAGCACCTTGCCCAATTCGACGCCCCATTGGTCGAACGCATCGATGCCCCAGATGGCGGCTTGCGTGAAGACCGAGTGCTCGTAAAGGGCGACGAGCTTTCCGAGAATGGCCGGAGTCAGTTGCTCGGCGAGTATCGTGTTCGACGGGCGATTGCCCTCGAAGACGCGGTGCGGAATGAGCCACTCCGGAGTGCCTTCCGCCTTGACCTGCGCGGCCGTCTTTCCGAAGGCCAGCGCCTCAGCCTGCGCGAAGACGTTCGCCAGGAGGATGTCGTGATGCCGGCCCAGTGCGTTCAGCGACCGGCCAAAGGCAATGAAGTCACAAGGGATGAGCCGTGTCCCCTGGTGAATTAGCTGATAGAAAGAGTGCTGGCCGTTCGTTCCGGGCTCACCCCAGTAAATGGGTCCGGTCTGATAGGTAACTTCGGTCCCGCCCAGCGTGACGTGCTTACCGTTGCTCTCCATGGTCAGTTGCTGGAGATAGGCGGGGAATCGCTTTAAGTACTGGTCATAGGGCAGCACGGCGACGGTCTCCGCCCCCAGGAAGTCGGTATTCCAGATCGCCAGGAGACCCATCAGAACGGGCATGTTCCGTTCGAATGGCGCCGTTCGGAAGTGCTCGTCCACTTCGTGAAAGCCTTCCAAGAGCGCGCGGAAGTTATCGGGACCGATGGCGAGCATGGTCGAAAGGCCGATCGCCGAGTCCATCGAGTAACGGCCGCCGACCCAGTCCCAGAACCCGAACATGTTGCTGGTGTCGATGCCGAACTGCGCCACCGCCGCTGTGTTCGTGGAGACGGCGACAAAGTGACGGGCAACCGACTTCGGGTCACCACCCAGGCCTTGGAGCGCCCAGTCGCGAGCGGTATGAGCGTTGGTCATCGTCTCCAGCGTCGTAAAGGTTTTCGAAGAGACGATGAAGAGGGTTTCGGCGGGATCCAGATCATGGACCGCCTCCGCGAAGTCCGTGCCATCGACATTGGAGACGAAGCGAAACGTCATCGTGCGCTCGCTGTAGTGTTTCAGCGCCTCGTAGGCCATGACCGGCCCGAGGTCGGAGCCGCCGATACCGATGTTGACGACGTTGCGAATGCGCTTGCCGGTATGGCCCATCCATGCGCCACTCCGGACGCGATTGCAGAAGTCGGACATCTTTTGAAGTACAGCGTGTACCTCAGGCACGACGTCCTTCCCGTCAACAAGAATGGATGTTCCGCGAGGCGCGCGTAGCGCCACATGGAGCACCGCGCGATCTTCGGTCTTGTTGATCTTGTCGCCGCGGAACATGGCGTCGATTCGCGTCCGCAGCCCGGATTGCTCGGCCAGTTTCAGGAGGAGCTTGACCGTCTGATCCGTGATGCGGTTCTTGGAGTAATCGAGGTAAATACCCGCCGCTTCCACCGTCATTCGTTGGCCGCGTTCCGGGTCGGCAGCAAAGAGCTTTCGTAGATGCTCCTTGCGCGCCTTCTTGCTGTGGACCTCGAGCGCTTTCCACGCAGGGCGCTCGGTGAGCGGGCGGTTGGCGGCTGCCTTCGTAGCTGTTCCCATGTCAGTGCTCCTTGTTGTGCTGTTGCGGCGTTCGCATTGTCGCCCGCCCGGGACCCCGGAGGCAACTTGGTCCGTCTCGCGCCAACGTGACTAGCCGGCTGCCTTCTGGAGTTCGGCCCTTTTGGAGGCGATCATATCCATCAGGTCGTTCCATGACTTCACGAACGACGTGGCCCCCTCATCCTGAAGCTGGGCGGCCAGGGCGTCGACATCAACGCCGCTTTTGGCGAACTCGTGCAGTACGTCTTCACCGTCGCCGCCCGCGGCCAGAGTGATGCCGAGGTCCCCGTGGTCCGCAAAGGCGCTCAACGTTGCCTCGGGGATGGTATTTACCGTAAAGGGCGCCGCCAGCGCTTTGATGTACAGAATGTCGGATGCGCTGGGATCCTTGGTTCCCGTACTGGCCCAAAGCAGGCGTTGGGGACGAGCTCCAAAATTGTAAGTGCGCTGCCAGCGCTCCGAGCTGAGAAGAGATCGATACGCCTGGTAGATGCGCTTCCCGATCGCTATGCCGAGCGTGTTGCGGAGGCTGGCGGGGACCTTGCCGGTTACCGCGGCGTCCCAGCGGCTGATGAATATTGACGCAACCGAGGCGACATAGGGATTCAGTCCAGCGTCGATGCGCCGCTCGATGCCGCGCAGGAACGCTTCGGCGGCCGCGAGATATTGCTCGCGCGAAAACAGCAGGGTCACATTCACGGGAATGCCGGCAAAGATCGATTCCTCGATAGCGGGCAGCCCTTCGGTTGTGCCCGGAATCTTGATGAACACGTTCGGCCGTCCGGCGCTGGTGAACAAACTCTTGGCCGCCGCCACCGTCTGAGCGGTGTCGTGGGCCAGCAGCGGCGAGACCTCCAGCGATACCCAACCATCGACGCCGTTGGTCCGATCGTAAGTGGGCCGAAACAAGTCGGCAGCTTGTGTGATGTCCTCCAGCGCCAGATCCAAGAAGAGCGCCTCAACGGATTCGCCGTGCTGGAACCTCTGGCGGATCGGCGCGTCGTAGGCTGTGCTGTTCTTGATCGCGTGGTCGAAGATGGTGGGATTCGACGTGAGTCCGGTGACCGACAGTTCCTCGATGTAACGCTTGAGCGTTCCGCTGGTTAACAGGGTTCGAGTAATGTTGTCGAGCCACAGGCTCTGGCCGAGAGCATGGAGCCGTTGAGTCGGTTTCATCTGGCTGCCTCGGTGACCCGGCTGTGACAAACTTTCAGCCTGGCGATGACCGCCAATCCGAACGTGGCCTGCATAACGGCCGTTGAAGGCTTGGCTGTAACGCTGCAGCCATTCGTATCGAACATTTTCGGCATCCTCCCTTGCTTCTCACAGCCGCGCGGGCATTCCTGCTCCATCCGTCTGAGGCTTTCTAGCGCGGGCGGTGTTAAGACAGGCGCCGACACCAGTACGGATGGCGGGTCTGCTTGGAGCTCGGTACAGGCAGGCTGACTGAAATTGTTTCCGGCTGGAACCCGGTATCCAACGGCTTCCGCCGCCCCCAGAGGTCCCGAGCACCTGCAGCCCTCTTGCGTAAACGGGCCGCTTCTCATTCAGCATATTCCTACCCGTCCGCCAAACGCAAACGGGTCCTGCCCTCAGCTTGACGCGCGCGGTTCCGTAGCTGTGAGCCGAACCGCGACCATAAGGGAGCGAACGCGACCGAGCGGTGGAAGATGCACCTGCCGAAGTAGATTCTGCACTTATGGTGCCGGCCACGCCCTTGTCTGCGCGGCGCGGCACACGGTCACACGCGTGCACTGACGATATTCATGCACGAGTCACAACAGATAGCTACTGAGCATCATGACCTGGCTGCTCACGCCCATCGCGCCGGGGCCGAACACCACGGAGCGGAAGATCATTTGACCGGACATGAAAGCTCCAGACAGGTCCTTGAGCATTCCAACCAGGCCTACGAGGACCATCAGAAGCCCAAGACCGAGCATGGCGCCAACGGGATCGCTCGCGATGCTCAACAGCGGGAGATCGCGGCACTCGCGTACAAACTCTGGCAGGGCAGGCGCTGCCCAGAAGGATCGCCCGAAGAAGATTGGTTTCGCGCCATAGAGCAACTGCGCTCCGGCCAGTGACGGTCCTGGACACGACTGGAACTCGGCCGCGCTAGCAGGGGTCGATGGCCAGGCCTCCGCTCAGGCAAAGGGGGCCACCGGCCCTTTGGCAAACCGCGGCAAACCGGGCCTGCTGCTCTGCCGCTGCGCCCTCCATCCGCATTCCCTTGCCCTCCATTTCCGCGTAGCGCTGGCCCAGCGCCGCGGCCATACTCGTACATAAGGCCCGGGATGAACATGGCGTCCGCGTTCTTCGATTGACCGAGGGATTCCCCGCTTTTCCCGCGCGTTGCCGGAGGCATCGGAGCCTACCAGAAGTGCCCGTCGAGTATCCGGGGTGGCCCGGAGGTGCCGTGAATGACTCTGGTCGCCAGGATCAATTGCATGTTTTTGCGCTCCCAGCCCCTCGGCGCGCCTTTGGCCATGGCTTCGAGGTACGCAGGATCGGTGAGAAACTCGCCCGCGGCTATGGTTCCATAGCCCGTGAGCCCTCCGATGACCACGACCATGCGGGCTGTGGTCGGGTCCAGCGTCCGGGATATCAGCGCGTAGTCTTCGGTGAGGCTTAGGTAAGGTGTCCGGTAATCTACGGCGCGATCCCGCCTGGATGGATTCTGGCGGTCTCTAATCCAGAACGTGTCATGGTCGCGCTCGAAGCTGAACCGCAGGGGCCCCGTCAGCCGCATGGTCCAGTCGTTGTCGAAGGCGCCAACGAGGACAACCGGCCCATCGCGCAGGTCGGCGAAATCCGTGGAGAGTTGGCCGCGGATATGGAAGGTCTTGCCTCTGGTTTGCAGAAGTCCGGTGAGCCTGCCGACTGTGCTCACGTCCGGCAGGGACATGTTCTGACTGCCCATATAATACAACTGAAAAAGCGTGATCGGAAGACTGGGGCTCCTTGGCAGGTCCGTGTGCGCCACCTGTCCCGGTTCAGGGGATGAGCCCAGAAACTCACGTTGCCCGATACACAGCAGAACGGTGTTCGACGAATCGAGGACCGGCTTCCAGAAGCGTTCGAGGTCGCTTTGCCTAGCCCACGGTCTGAGCCAGACAATCGCCGCAACCAGCAGCCCGATCGCTGCCCCTACGGCGAGCGCGCGCCAGCGCAGGCTAGGCAGACCCGCGGCTGCCGGCGTCGCTTGCGGGACCGCCGCCGCGGCAGGCGGGGGGACGGGTATCTCGAATTCCGGGATGTACGATCGGGGCGACAAGTCGATGCGGACTTCCATCGCATGCCCGTGCTCGTGATAATATTGCGCGATCCGTTTGCGGATTTCACCCGCGGTGGTGCGCACCACGGGGTCGACATTCGTGTCGTAGTCCGGTTCGCGGCCGAAGACCGCCACCCCGAGTGAGCGTTCCTTTAGCTCTCCTGTCCTACCTTCGAGGGTTTGTTCCACGACAAAGCGGAGGAGATTCGGGTAACGCTTGCTGTACTTGAAGAGCGGGTTTGCCAACATCCGCTCCAACTGCTGGTGGATAGCCTCCCGTTCAGCATCGTCAAAGGAGACGTGCGTGTCTTCGCGGAGGCGCGCCCCATCCATCGTCGAACTCCCTGAAAAGCAAGACTTATACGTGGGGCATTATAGCACCTTCACTTGTTCAGGCAGGGAACGCGCACTCCAGCCGGATCCGACTGAAGCTCTGGGTGGGACAAGAGCCGCCCGCGCCCGTGGGATGGCGCGGGCGGCTAGTCTCAAATCGTACAACGAGACTAAAAGAGGAACTTCGCTCCGAGCTGTATGGTGCGCGGATCGAACGCGGACGTGATGGCGCCTGCGCCGCTTCCGAGAGTAACATTCAACCCGTTCCACTGGGTGTGGTTAAAGGTGTTGAATGTCTCAAAGCGAAATTCGACAGTGGCCTTCTCCTTGAAGGCGAAGTCTTTGAACAGGGAGATGTCCCAGTTCTGCCGTCCAGGTCCGCGAACGAGACCCTTGGCCTCGTTGCCGAAAGTCCCCAGAGTATTGTTCGCCTGGGAGATAGCCTGAAACGCCGCCGGATTGAACCACTCGGTCACCGTCTTCGGATAGGTGATCGACCCCGTCAGGTTCGGCCGGTTGGTGACGTTGCCGCCCATGCCCAGAGTGTTCCCGGGCATCGTCACGGTATACGCTATGCCCGACTCGGCGGTTACGATGCCTGACAGTTTCCAGCCGCCCGCAATCGTCTTCAGCGCGGCGGAACTGGCGTGTTGGAAGAGGGGAATGTCGTAGACGTAATCGGCGATGAAAACGTTCGGCCGGTCATACGAACTGAGGCCCCAATCGTAGGCGCGGTTGTACGGATTGGACAGCGTGTCCAGGTCGCCGGCGTTCCCGTTGACGGATAGGCCGGTGCTGGTGTCATAGGTGTGCGAGTACGTGTAGGCGAATTGCACGGTCAGGCCCTTGGTGGCCTGCATGCGGAATTCGGTCTGGAGCGCGTTGTACTTGGAACGGCCCCCGTCGTCGTACATCAGGATCTGGCCGTAGCCCGGGTAGGGCCGGATCAGATCGGTGTTCAAAGTGCCGGCGATCACCTGTTGGCGCTGGGCGAGGTTCGAGCTAACGTAATACGGGGCGTTGATGTCCATCGCTTCGCTCTGGTGAGTCCCGACGTTGCCGACATACGATGCCTGGATCACCGCTCCGTGCCAGACCTCGTGCTGAACGCCCATGCTCCATTGATAGGTGGTGGGGTTCTTGTAGTTGTACTCGCTCTCGCCGGTGATCGCCGTGGTGGTGATCGGCGCGGTGGCGGTCTGACCTGTGAGGACGCTCTGCAACGGGTTGTTGAAATACACGTTGCTCACGGTCGGGCTCGCACTGAAGGGAGCGTTCGCACCCATGTTGTACACGTCGTTACCCTGAACGCGTTCATACATGATGCCGAAACCGCCGCGAACCACGGTTTTGCCCTGGCCGGTCACGTCATAGGCAAAGCCTAGGCGCGGGCCCCAATTGTTCCAGTGGTTCTGGACGATATCGGTGGGAGCGCCGTTCTGGCCGGTGATGGCCATACCGTTCTGATACAGCTGGAGCACGGACGCCGCTCCATGGCCGGGCGCCAGACCCGGGCTGTTGGGGCTGATGTTCCCGTTGGGGAGCAGATATGCCGCGGCTGCAGGGTTGTACAGTTGCGGATAGAAGTTGGACATACGATTGTTCACTTCGTATGTGTGCGGAATGCCTTCCCAGCGCAAGCCGAGATTCAGGGTGAGGCGATTGCTCACGCGCCAGTCGTCCTGCCCGTAAAACGCTACAGTCTTGCTATGCCAGTTTCCGCTGTCCTGAACGGCCAGCTCGTTGTAGGTGGCGGCATAGCCCAGCAGGAAGTCGGCGAAGCCAGAGCCGGTGTAGCCTCCGTTAAAAGAGAAGGCGCCTTGCGTATCGCCAAACAGCTCCTGGGTCTTGATGTTGAGCATATACTGGCCGCCAAACTTCATGCTGTGCCGGCCGTGGGTCCAGGAGAGATCCTCGCGAAGCTGGTAACTCCTGTAGGTATTCGCCCAGGGATAATTGGAGGCATCGTAGTTGTCACTGAGGCCGCCGCTGATGTTGACGCCCGGGAGGCGGTTCAACGCGTTGCTCGGGAACAACTCGGGCGGGTTTACGCCGCTGGTGCGCTGGTAGATCCCGGTCGGCGTGACATTGATGTTATTGGCGCCGTAGTTGAACGCCACCTCGTTGACGAGGGTCGGGCTGATGGTGTAGGTGCCGTGAACCACGCCGCTCCAGGACGGGTTGGCAAACACGTCGCCGACGGTCGGGAGGTTGGAGCCGCTCCAGAGGCTCGTCCCATAGGTCTGGCTGAGCTGTTCCCACACATAGTGGCCAAAGATCCAGAACTTGTCGTTGAAGTGATGGTCGATGCGCATGATCTGTTCGCCCACGTAGGTGGGGGCGTTGGCCCCGCCAGTAAACGCAGGGAACCCGCCCGAAGTGGTATTGGGCGAAGGGTAAATGCCAAGCCCGAGGAGCCCCGTGGCCAGCGGGCTGATCAGGCTTTTCGGAATGGTGTTGTTGTTGAAGGGTACAACCAGGGTCTTATCTGGCTGCAAAACGCCGTTTTGGACGCTGCAGCCGCTGAGCGCCTGGCCCGCCGCTGCGAACTTTGCCTGCTCGGTGGCATTGATCGTGCAGGCTGCCGGCGCGTTGATGGTCGTTGGGAATACGCCACCCTCCATCGCCGCCGAGGGCGTCTGAACGGTGTTCGAGCCGCCCGCGATGTAGCGCCGCCACTCAACGTTGGCGAAGAAGAAAGTCTTGTTGCGGTCCTTATTGTAGAAGGGTAGGAGCACCGGGCCGCCGATGTTGAAGCCAAACACGTTATAACGCAGTTCCGGAGGCTTCGCTCCAGCCGCGTTGGTGAAGTAGTTCCCGGCGTCGAGCTTGTCATTGCGGAAGAATTCCCACGCACCCCCGTGAAAATCCTTGGTGCCGGACTTGAAGACCAGGCTGAGGGTCGCGCCGGAATTGAGTCCGTAATCGGCAGAGTAGTTCGAGGTGAGCGCCCGGAACTCGGCCACGGAGTCCACCGACGGCATGATGTTGAATTTTCCGCCCGAGCCGCGATCATAATTCTCGCCCCCGTCCACCATCCAGACGTTGTGGTCAGGACGCTGGCCGTTGAAGCTAATGGTAAAGCCGCTGCCCTGTGCGCTGGGGCCGTTGAAATCCGCCACAGTGGAGGACACGCCTGGTACCAGTGCCGCCAGGCCAACCAGGTTGCGTCCATTGGTGGCCAATTGCGACATCTGCTGTCCCGTAACGATTTCGCTGACTTCACTGGAATCCGATTGGATCCGGGTGGCTACCGCTTCCACGGTGACGGTCTCTCTGGCCTCACCGATCCGTAGCTGGATATCGACACGAGCGTGAGCGCCTACGTTCAGGACGATGTCGTTCTGCTCGGCGGTCTTGAAACCAGCGGACTCGGCCTTAACGCTGTACTTGCCGATTCCAAGACTTGGCACGGTGTATTGGCCCGCGTCGTTGCTGACTACCTGGCGAACCGCGGAGGTGTCGTTGTTCGTGATGGTGATCTTTGCGCCGGGAATTGCCGACCCAGAGGGGTCTGTAACCGTTCCGACGATTGTCGCCTCCTGCGCTGCGGCGTGGAACGCGAAGACCAGCGCAAGAATGAATAGAAGCAGGACCTGACGTAGTCTGACGTGCTTCACATTTCTCTCCTTAAGCGAGAATTCCCTTGACTCATCCGGCGCTCTCGTGCGCCGGACGAAACCCGCAGCGATTGTAGGGGGCCTAGTAGTTCTTTAGTAGAGGATTACGGTATGATACGGTACTACCGTTGTGTTATAAGGCGCTTACGGGGATTGTTCGGGGGCGTTCGAGGGTGCGCGCGCGTCCCGTCGACGGCTGCCTCAGCCACGGGTAATTCGCCCGTGCCGTGGAGACGTTTCCATGCCGCGCCCGGTAGCTGTAATGAAGGTCGCAAGAAGCACCTCGGGCGCCCGACACATGAAGCTGGGCCGGTACCATTGCCGTCAGCCGATGCGGAAAACGCTTCCATGAAATGCGCGATCGGGTGACTCGGCCGCGAAAACCATGGCCAGAAAGTCCACGACACCTAGCGCGATCGCCTAAGGACCTCAGCCACGGGTAATTCGCCCGTGCCGTGGAGACGTTTCCATGCCGCGCCCGGTAGCTGCAATGAAGGTCGCAAGAAGCACCTCGGGTGCCCGACACATGAAGCTGGGCCGATACCATTGCCGTCAGGCGATGCGGAAAGCGTTTCCATGAAATGCGCGATCGGGTGACTCGGCCGCGAAAACCACGGCCAGAAAGTCCACGACCACTAGCGCGATCGCATGAGGATGATACTCGCTGGCACTCTTCCGATGTGACGCGGGTAGTAACTCAGGTCGCCAAAACCCTAGCCCGACATACTCCGGCACCCGGGGCGCCTTGTGTCGACAACTGATGCCGGCCAGGCTTGCCCGTGAGATAATTGCGTTGGCTTGTATGCAATCTAATCATACCCAGAGAAAAGCGTGTCTCCGGCCCGCTTTCTAATCCCGGCGGCCATCGTTGTGGGGATATCGCTCCTCGCCGCGGCGTTTGCCGGCGCCCCCGCCGACGAGAGTCTCACGCCGCGCTTCGATGACGTAACGCAGCAGGCAGGCATCCACTTCGTCCACCTTAAAGGCAACAAGGGCGTCGCCAATATCATGGACGAAGCCGGTCCGGGGGTTTGCGTGTTCGACTTCGACGGAGACGGATGGCCGGACATCTACTTGGTCAGCGCCCGCGATCTCTACGGGCGGGGTCTGGTGGCGCGCAACGCTTTGTACCGAAACAATGGCGATGGCACCTTCACGGACGTGACCGAAAAGGCAGGCGTGCCGGGCACCGGCTACGGGCTTGGCTGCGTAGTTGGGGACTACGACAACGACGGCTATCCCGACCTCTACGTCATGCAATACGGCAAGAATGTGCTGTATCACAACAACGGGGATGGCACCTTCAGCGATGTCACCGCGAAGGCCCACGTGGACGGCACCGACTTCGGCACGCGCCTGCACTTGGGCGCTACCTTTTTCGATTATGACCGCGATGGGAACCTCGACCTCTACGTCGGCGGCTATGTCGACTTCGGCCCGGAGGTGAAGCAAACCTGTATCACTGCGGGCGCGGAATCAAGCTGTCCGCCCGGCCAGTATCGCGGCAGCCCGGGTGTGCTCTATCACAACAACGGCGACGGCACGTTCACCAACGTCACCAAGGCCGCGAAGATTTATCAGCCCAACGGCAAGATCCTCTCGGTGCTTGCGTCCGACTACGACAACGACGGCTGGCCGGATTTGTTTGCCTCCAACGATGGAATGGAGATCTACCTCTATCACAACAATCACGACGGCACGTTTACCGAATCCGGACTTCAGGCGGGAGTGGGACTGAACGAGGACGGCGGCACAATGGCGGCCATGTGTCTCTCGGTGGGCGACTACGACAACGACGGATTGCTCGATCTCTACGTTTCCGACTTTGCCGAGGTACCCCACCATCTGTGGCGCAATACCGGAGGCGGGGCGTTCGAGGAAGTCAGCCGTAAGGCGGGCATCGCCACCATCACCGCGCGCTTTCTGAGCTTCGGAGGCGGTTTCACCGACTACGACAACGACGGCTGGGTGGATCTGTTCATCGCCAACGGGCACGTGTATCAGGGCGTGGAAAGTTCGACCGTAAAGGGTCATTACAAGCAGATCAACCTGCTGTTTCACAACAATCGCGATGGCACGTTCACCGACGTGACCGCGGATGCGCAGGCCCACGGAAACGGATTCTCCGTGCCCCGCCTGGGGCGTGGCGCGGCCTTTGCCGACCTGTTCAATGACGGCCACGAGGACATTGTCGTGGGGAACAACGACGACCCACCGTCCCTATTGCGAAACCGCAGCGGGGCGAGCAATCACTTCGTCAGCTTCAAGCTGGTGGGCACGCGCAGCAACCGCGACGCCCTGGGTGCTCGGATCCGCGTGAAGGCCGGCGGCATTTCTCAGACGCGCGAGATCGCCGCGGGCGGCAGTTACATGTCGCAGAGCGATCTGCGCGCACACTTCGGGCTGGGGCCAAGCACGCTCGTAGACAGAGTTGAAGTAACCTGGCCGACCGGGATCCGGCAGGAGTTCCACAGCGTCAAGGCCGATCAGTTCTACGTGATTGAAGAGGGAAAGCCCGCGATCAGGACGCAAGCAATCGCGAGGCCGCACGCCGGAAAACGGCGATAGGGATCGTCTGGTCTACTTGAAGGGCTGTAGCTCGGGCGGGGGGGCGGTCACCTTCTGTAGGTTGTCCTCGCTCTTCTGCTCGCGCAACCGGCGGACAATGTCCAACTCGGCGGCGGATTCGGCAGGTTTGCCAGCCTCCTTGTACACGCGCGCCAGACGGAAATGGGCATCGGGTTTCGAGTCGTCCAGGCGTATCGCTTCCTTGAACGCCTCAATGGCGCGGTCGTACTGTTTGTCCTGCGCAAAGACGATTCCGAGATCGAGATGCGCGATCCGGACGCGCGGGTCGATGGACAGCGCCTTGTCGAGGAGCGGCTTCGACTTTTGAAAGTCGTTGCGGCGGATCAGGACGTCGGCCAGCCAGGCCCAGGCCTGTGCATTGGTTGGATCGTGATCCAACTCCAGACGAAACTCGCGTTCGGCCTCATCGTCTTTTTGCTGCGACCAGTAGATGAAGCCGATACCGAAATGCGCGTTAGGCTCGGCCGGCGATTTCGCGATCGCAGCCTTCAGCTCCAGGATCGCTTCCTCCGGGCGGGAGAGGCCGTCCAACGCCTGCGCCATCAGCACGTGTGTGACGGCAGCGTCGGGGTCGTGGCGCTGCAACCACTCGAACTCCTTCAGCGAACGCTGATACTCGCCAGAAGACAACAGGCTCTCGGCGAAGTAGTAGTGAAGCTTCGTGTTCTCCGGGTCGGCGGCGAGCGCGATCTCGAGGTTCGTGGCGGCGTCCTTGAACATGCCACTGCCGTAGTACGTCATGCCCAGCAGGGTCCGCGCCTGCACATTCTGCGGGTCGAGATCCAGCACGGCCCGGAACGGCTGTGTCGCTTCGCGGAAACGTCCGCTCTTGAACTCGGCCAGGCCGAGGTTGAGCTGGATCTGGGGAATCCTGGGGTCGATGGCCAGAGCCTTGCGGTAGCAGACCGCCGCGGCATCGTATTGCTCCGCGCGTGAAAGCGCAAGGCCGGCGCTCGCCAGAGCGTTGATATCTTCAGGACTCGTGGCGGCCAGGGCCTCGCAGCCGCCCGCCTGCGCATGAAGACACGCGGTGGAGACCATCAACGAGACCGCCGCCGCGCAAATTCGCATCGTGATCCTCTGTCCGCACGACAAACTGGCGATGAGGCAAGCGAGCCGAGAGCCACCTTTTCGTCCCGGACGCAAGCCCATCAGTTCCAGCATAGACCCGTGTTGGTGCCCGCGGCGGCCTGCGGCGCGCTAACTTCGTCAGCGGTTGGATCTGTTGGCGAACTCCTCGAGGTTCCCTGTTACCTCACAAATCTCAATGATGTTATTGGTGCGGACGGTGGGACTTGAAGGGTTTCCTGGTGTGGCCCCTGGTGGCATGTTGTTGATTTTCCGTCTGGACCTGTATCCCGGAGTTGCCTGGAGTTTCAGCAACACCGTTGCAAAACCGTTAGCAGTCTTGGCCGCGGAATCTTCAAGGCCGCGCGGCGTCCGCGAGAATTTCCGGAGTGGGCAGAATCAGGCGAACGCCGGCGGCGTCGGCCTCGTTGGGATCGGCGAACGCATGCGTTCGGTCGAGGATGAACCGAGCTCGGTCAAGCGCCGCGAAATCGACGGCTGCGGTATAGCGTTGCGCGAAATCCAGTGTGCGGACAAGGGCGCCGGTGAGTCTGTTCTGCGAAAGGGCCTTCAAGGCCATAAGGTAGTTGTTCCGGTAGACAGTGGGCACGATGATGCGGCTCTCGCCGGCTGTGACGAGTTCCGCGTTCATCATGATCCTGGCAACACGCCCGTTGCCGTCGGCGAATGGGTGGACCTCCGAGATGAGGAACATCATGAAAATCGCGCGATGAAGCGGGGCGGCTAGACTTCGGTAAATCTCGAAGCCTTTGACCAGGGTGCCCGCAATGAGTTCGGGCGTCACAAAGACGGTAGCGCCGGCGCGATTCGCTTCGGTCTTGAAGCGCCCCGGTGATTTGTCGGGCCGGCCCTCCATGATCCGCGCATGGCGGTTCTTGAGAAGCATCGTCAATTCTTCCATGGACCGGGGCGTCCGCGACATTTCATTGCGGTCGGAGACTACCTTCCACGTGCCGAGTACGTCATGAGCATCTGCTGGCCGCGCGTTGGGGATTTGTCCTTTGAAGACGATGTTGGCGGCTTCGTCTACAGCGAACTCGGTGCCTTCGATGAAGTTGGAGAAATAGGCTTCAAAAAATGGCAGGGCCGGGCCATCGGTTGCGCGCGCCAACCGCGTCACTGGCGCGGTGCCGGCCAACTCGGCGTGAAGCCGCTGCAACAGGTCGAGCCGCTGCGGATCGTAAGGCAAGCCCGCGGCACGTGCCAGGGCCACAGGCGACTCTAAGCGCGTCTGGCGGGTGCCGAGAAGGGTTCCGATCAGAGTGTCGAGGCGCTGGAACTCGTTTCTGAGATGCAGTTCCTCAGCAATTCCGCGGGCCTCGTCGCGGACGCATTGGACTGCCGCCTCCCCACTGTGTCGGAGCATTTCCTCGAGACGCTCCTCAATGTCGCGCTTGGGCAAAGTACGCGCAACGCCTTGACGGGCACGGGACCACCGCATGTTCTCCAAAAATGCTCGCGCAGGGGAAGTGAGGCGCAAGCCGCCAATGAAGGGCCGGTCGCTGGCCAGAGGTGGCGCTCCCTTGCGAGGGCGCAGGGTTACTCCTGGCAGGACGATGTCGCGTTTGTGGTCTGCGACGAGAAACACCGAACCGTCTGGCGCCGGGCGGTTCTCCAGCGCGGTGCGGTCGGCGATAAGGGCGCCAGGGAGATAAGCCGCGACCAGCGGCCACAGATTGCGCAGCACGATCTGTTCCGGCGGGTCTTTGAGGTTGCGGGTGTAAAGGCGCGACGCTAGCTTACGCAAAGTCCCTGCCTTGACCTCTCGCGACACAGCCGCAGCGAGACCTGCATTGGAGACGAAAACCTCAGGCATGGCTGAGAAGTCGGGCATTAGGGGGCTCCCTCATTGATCTTAGAGCAATGTTGTGGGGCTTAACAAGGCACGTCGGATAGTTTTCGGGGTTTTGCAGAAATGCTCGACGGCTAGGGCGCGGTGAGGAAGTGGGGTTCAGGAGACGGCCGAATGGGCGGCTGGCTAGCCTTCCGGGGTTTAAGGACCTAGCTGGGTGATGATTCGGGCGTTAGGGAGTGCTGGTGCGGACGGTGGGACTTGAACCCACACGACCTTGCGGCCACTGGCTCCTAAGGGCACTTGACTGGGTTTCCTGGTGTTGCCTCGCGCTGCATGTCGCTGATTTCCCGCCAGACCCTGTATCCCCGAGTTGCCTGGAGTTTCAGCAACACCGTTGCAAAACCGTTAGCAGTTTTGGCCGCGGAATCGGTAGGGCTGCGCGGCGTCCGCGAGGACGGTTTGCAGATGGCATCATAGTTCCAAGAACCGTGAAACGAGTCTTGCTGATCACCGATGGGTCCTGCCTGGGCAATCCGGGACCCGGCGGGTGGGCGTGCGTTTTGCGATTCGCACGGATCGCCAAGGAACTATTTGGGTACGACCCGCACACGACCAACAATCGAATGGAGCTGATGGCACCGATTCAGGGTTTGCTCGCTCTCAAGGAGCCGTGCGAAGTCGACATCACCACGGATTCCGAGTATGTACGGCAGGGAATCACGAACTGGATTGTCCACTGGAAACGCCGGCACTGGTGGAAGAAGAACCGCCCGGTTCGCAATGCAGATCTGTGGATTGAGCTCGACGAGTTGGCCTCCATCCACAGAACGAATTGGATCTGGACCAAAGGGCACGCCGGCCACGACGACAACAACCGGTGCGACTGGCTGGCGCAGAATGCGGCCAGGAAGCAGATCAGTTCCTGGGCCGATGGCAGAGCGCACGGCGCCCTCCGGCATGACCTGGGGCCGGACTACGTTCCGCCGAATCCGCAAGCTGGACTGTTTGACGGTCTCGGTGTCGTCGAAGACGATCCGAGCGATCCAGGCTAAGGCTGGGAAGGGACCGCGGGCGCGGCCAGTAGTATGATGAAGTGTACATTGAGTACGCAATATGGAGACCACCAAGATTGGTATGCGGGAGTTTCGGGAGAACCTTGCGGGCTATCTCGAGGCGGGTACGCCCCTGGCGATCATGCGTCACGGCGAGACGCTCGGATTCTACATTCCGGCACAAAAGCGCGACCGCAAGGCGCAACTGGAAGCCATGCGCGCCGCGGCGAAAGAACTGGACGCCATGATCGCATCCTGGGGAGCGAGCGAGGACGAACTCATGGCGGAGTACAGGCAGATTCGCCGCGCGGCTCGTGAAAAAAAGCGGAATGCCAAGTAGGGCGCTTGTCGTAGACGCCAACATTCTGGTGCGGGCGGTTTTGGGCAGAAGGGTGCGGGACGTCATCGAAGGCGCCGGCAACGTCTCATTCTTCGTTCCCGAAACCGCGTTCGTCGAGGCCGAAGAACACGTGGCCGCGCTCGCGATCAAACGCGGGGGCGACCCCGAGATTGCGCTCGCGTTCCTGCATTCGATGAGCCACGTCGTCGAATTGATTGGATGCGAAGTTTACGGGCAGTTCGAAGTGGAAGCACGGGAACGGCTGGACAAGCGAGATCCGGACGACTGGCCGATACTGGCGTCCGCGTTGGCGCTGGGATGCCCCATCTGGACCGAGGACACCGATTTCTTCGGATGCGGGGTCGCCACGTGGACAACGGACCGGGTCCAGATGTTCTTGCGGGAATAGGCCGCCGGCCGAGGAGCCTCTCAGTTGATTGCCCGTCAGCACCTCTATTCCGGAGTTGCCTGGAGTTTCAGCAACACCGTTTCAAAACCGTTGGCAGTTTTGGCGGCGGATTCGTCAAGGCTGCGAAACGTCAGCGAGGACTTCCGGAGTGGGGAGAATCAGGCGAATGCCGGCGGGCGGGCGAGTTCATCGAGCTGGCCGGCCCCACCATCAGCATCGATCACTTCATGGATCTTCTGGAGCCCTTCTTCAGCAAGACCCGCTGGCGCTGCACCTTCAAGCGGGTACACAGCTACCCAGGGTAGCGGCCCAGCACCGCGAGGCGCGCCCGCGCCGCCTTCACCAGACGCGGCGGGCGAGGCCCTTCCGCGCCAGGAAGAGGAAGCCCAGTGCGGGCCCGAGCAGGAACACCGAGGCTGGCTCCGGAACCGCACCGGAACCCTCGGTCACGGAGAACATAAACTTGTCACCGTTATTGTCGCCCAGGTCTGAGGATCCCAGGCTCGAGAACGAAGCGGAAGGGCCGTAGCTGGGGAAGCTCTGAAAAGGACCCACCAGCGAGGGACCTATGGTCACGCCCGCATCTGTCACAATCGGACTCGCGGAATCCTGGATTTGCCAGTCGGCGATGGACATGCCGCTATTGAACATCAGGACCAGATAGTACGTGCCCGGTCCCAGGCTCAGACCGGTGAACAGAGTATCATTCCCACTAACCGGCGGAACCGTTGTTGTCGCAATCTGTTGAGCGCTAGTCGCTCCAGGGCCAATCTGAGTTGTGAGCCAAGCCTGGGCAATGACGCCCGATGTGTTGTCGACACTCGCGGAGACGGTCACGCCTGTATAGGAGCTCGATGCCGTCCATGACGTTGCCATGACCCTGTTGCCCGGAGCGTCTATCCATGGCCCCGAGGTGGCCGCGATTGTTGCCGCTGAACCGGCTGAGCCGCCCACTGCCAGCCAGACAATAACGGATATGATGCGCCTTGAGTTCTTCAACCGTCCCCCTTTGAACCAGGATCTCCACCTTGCCATCCTGGCGAGCATACATTTTACACCATCTGCTCCTGCCTGGTGCAATCGGCAGGAAACAGGGAAGCGTCGCTCTGCGGGGTGCGCATTAAGCGCTAAGAATCATTGGTGCGGACGGTGGGACTTGAACCCACACGACCTTGCGGCCACTGGCTCCTAAGGCCAGCGCGTCTGCCAATTCCGCCACGTCCGCGGCGCCAACTTCGTGCCCATGATAACATGCGGTCCCGGCGGCACCCCGTCATACCGGGAACGGTGGCGTGGGCCCGCGCGCGGAGGCCCCGAACGCGCGCCACAGCCTCGTTCCCGCGAACAGCGCCACTCCGGCAAAAAAGGCCGCGCTAAGTCCCACCACCACCGCCCGCCGCTCCGGCGAGAGCGTTCGCGGCGGCGCTGCGGGGCTCTCGAAGACCAACCACACGCGCAGTCGCACGTCGGCCGGCCCGCGCCCTTCCAGCCGATTGTCCACCGCCACGACGTAATCGCCCGCTTCCGCCCAATACGCGAGACCGCCGGATCGCTGGTACGCCGTCGCAGCCAGGGTGTGGTATCCCTGGCCCGCCTCCAGCCGCTCGAACTGGGCCCGCTCGAGCAATACCGCACGCACACCCGAGCCGCCGCTCAAGGCTGCGAATTCGCACTCGATGCGAGCCGGCCGCTGACGCAAAGGGATCTCAAAGGCCTTCCAGTCGGCGGCCGGAATGGTCACGGTTTTATCGAGCAGCGGTAGCGCCGGCGGCACCGCGGCGAGCGCCAGAACCAATGCCAGGATCATCGCGTTTCCGAGTACACCACCTCGCCGCCAACCACCGTCATCGTCACACGCGCGTTCAGGATCTCGCGCGGCGGAACCCGCATGATGTCCGCGGAGAGCACGACGAAATCCGCCAGTTTGCCCACCGCCAGCGACCCTTTGCTGCCCTCCTCGAAGGCCGCAAAGGCGCCGCCCTGGGTCCAACTGCGGAGCGCTTCCTCGCGCGTCATCCGCTGTTCCGGGAACCAGCCCGCCACAGGCTCGCCGTTGCGGTTCTGTCGCGTGATGGCCGCATAGAAGCCCGCCAGCGGGTTGGGACTTTCCACCGGGAAATCCGACCCGTTCGCCACCGCGACCCCCAGCCCAAGGAAGCGCCGCCAGGCGTAGGCGCCCTTCACCCGCTCCGGCCCCAGCCGTGCCTCAGCCCAGCGCATATCGCTGGTAGCGTGGGTTGCCTGCACGGACGCAATGATCGAGAACTTTCGGAACAGGTCGAAATCCGCGGGCGCTACCACTTGTGCGTGCTCGATGCGAAAGCGCAGGTCGTTGGCGCCTCCGAGCGCCGTGCCGTAGGCCCCGAGCACGGTGCGGTTGGCGCGATCGCCGATGGCGTGGGTGGCCACCTGAAAGCCGTGCGCCTTCGCTTCTTTTGCCACCTGCGCGATCTGGTCCCGGGTCAGCATCAGCAGGCCGGTGTTTCCGGCATCGTCGGAGTACGGTTCCAGGAGCGCCGCCCCGCGAGAACCCAGCGCCCCGTCGGCGATCAGCTTGATCGCTCGTACGGTCAGCCGATCGCCGATTTCTGGCCCTCGCTCGAGAACTCGCTGCCATAGGTCGCCCGCGCCGCCGATCATGGCGTAAACCCGCACGGGCAGCTCCCCGTGTGCGATCAGGTCGCGGTAGGCATCGAGATCCCCGGCCGTGACGCCGGCGTCGTGCACACTGGTCAGTCCGAAACGTGCGCACTCGCGGGCGGCGCGCGCAATGCGTCGCCGGATTTCGGCGGCCGAAGGCGCTGGAATGCTCCGTTCCACCAGCGCCATCGCTTTGTCGATGAGAACACCCGACGGTTCGCCCGTCGCGGCGCGCAGGATGCGGCCGCCCGCCGGATCGGGCGTCTGTGCCGTGATACCGGCCAGAGCCAGCGCCTGGCGGTTCACCCAGATCGCATGCCCATCCACGCGGCCGAGGCACACCGGGTTCGCCGGCGCGGCCGCGTCCAGGTCGGCTGCCGAGGGAAAGCGGGCTCCCCAATTGGTCTGGTCCCAGCCGCGCCCGCGAATCCACTCACCCGGTCTGCGCCTGGCCGCTTCCTCTTTGACGATGGCCGCCACCTCGGCCACGCTCTTCACGTCGCGCAGGTCGAAAGTCTCGAGCGCGGTGCCGAGCGCCTGCATGTGACCGTGCGCGTCGATCAAGCCGGGGACGATGGTGGCCCCGTGCGCGTGAATATGATGTGTGCTTATTGCCGTGATGACGCCCGCGTCGTCACCCACGTAAACGATGCGCCCATCTTTCACCGCCAGCGCCGAAGCGATGGGCCTGCGTTCGTCGAGCGTGTAGATGCGCGCTCCGGTGATCACCATGTCCGCCGCCGGCCCCGCCCCTTGTGCCCATGCGTTCCCAGCCGCAAAGAGGGCTAAAATGAGGAACATGGACGAAAGTATCACACATCCGGGGAGCCCCGCCGCCGCGGCCTGGGAGCTCCCCGGATGGAAGACCGCTGCGAGCGCGGTGGCCGCATTCCTGCTCGCTCTTCTGTTCGTGGTCTCGGGGGTGTGGAAGATCACCGATCCATTTTCGGCCGCCCAGAGGATGACGCAGGCGCTGGTCCCCGCCAACCTGAGCCTGCTGGCGGCGTGCATGTTCGGTATCGCGGAGACCTTTACGGCCGTGATGCTCGTGGTGCCACGGTTCCGCCGCTGGGGCGCCTGGATGGGCGGACTGCTGCTCATCGCGTTCATGCTGTACATCGGGTATTACTACAACCAGTTGCGCGGCGCGGACTGCAACTGCTTTCCGTGGCTGAAGCGCGCCGTTGGTCCCATGTTCTTCGCGGGCGACGGAGCGATGCTGGCGCTGGCCGTGATTGCGGGCTGGTGGGCGCGGCGCTCGTCGGACCTGCGCACTGCCCTGCGCGTGCTGATGGCGGTTGGGGTGTTCGCCGCGGTTTCCTACGGCGTGAACGCCCGGCTGCAAGCGTCGGCGCAGGCTCCGCCATCCATCGCCGTCGCCGGCCAGCCCGTCGCGCTGGGCGAGGGGCGCTTTCTGATTTTCTTCTTCGATCCCGAGTGCACGCACTGCAACGACGCCGCCCGCGAGATGGCGAAGCTCACCTGGCGCGACGTGAAGATCGTCGGCGTTCCCACGGAACAGCCGCAATTCGCGAAGTATTTCATGGACGACACCGGCCTGCACGCTCCTGTCTCGAACGATCTGGCGCTGCTGAAGAAGGCCT
>Ga0182027_10001403_pt1 | contig 40477 bp, 39 predicted proteins | sample 712E1DmetaG_FD_121300 | JGI IMG/M metagenome (GOLD analysis project Ga0182027, IMG submission 121300) | Permafrost microbial communities from Stordalen Mire, Sweden - 712E1D metaG (Illumina Assembly) | ecosystem: Environmental > Terrestrial > Soil > Wetlands > Permafrost | place: Sweden...
ATGGTCGGCCAATCGACCCGGACCTCATCGCTTATGAACAAGCAAAGGGCAAGCTTGACCTGAAGGCATTCGGGTTAGAGCAGGGGGATCTGGACTTGGTCACTATTGAACCCAGGAAAGAAAAAATTCTGGATGATGAAGGAAGGCCAGTCCTGGATGATGACGACAAGCCAATGTATAAATACATTGACCGCGTAGCGGTAATCACAACCAAAGACGGTCCGGCCCAGGAAGCAGACCAAATCGCTTGCCGGCTGGGAACAATCGATGAAGAACCGGTGACAGATCGCGATAACAATCCCGTGCTTGACGCCGAAAACAATCCTGTCGTCAAGAAGGTCCAGAATAGCTTTGCCGACATCGCCAAAGCCGAGGAACAAGCTGACGCCGAGATCAAAAAACGGACCGATGAGCTTAAGGAAGGCCAATCAAAGGAAAATGAAGATCTTGAAGCAAAACACAATAAAGAAATAGAGGATGCGGTAAAAATCCGCGACGATGAGCTAAGAGTTCTTGATGAATACCATGCAACTGACAAAACTGGCTTAACGGATCAGAATAAGCTGCTTATCTTAGCCAAGGGCTATGAAGCGCAACGCCAAACAGTTATTGCCCGTTTCGACGCCTTTAAGGCAAGGCAGGAGGAAGAGAAAAAGAAACTGCAACAAACCCATGAAGCGGAAAAAGAAGCAATTATCGTGGATGTCGACAGTAAAGTTGCAAACGTCGTCTTCAGCAGCCAAACTGCACCGCATGACAACTTCCAAAATTTCCAGAGATTTCTTGATCTGGGCGGCCGGATGGGACTGCAATGGGACGTGGTTAAGGAAGCAACATTGGCGCTAAACCCGTTCTGCGTCGGTTATGATCTGGTTGACATGCTGGAAGTCAAACAAGGAGAAGTGGCAGTAATCAAATCTTCTGCTGGTTTGCCAACCCAAGACATTTCCGAAACCGACTTCAAGCACGGATCACTGGTAAGACCCGGACATCGCGGTGTCTGGAGATATGCGTTGGGCACCAACAAGTATCCCATTAACCCGCAAATATTCGAGGCAACGATCGTATCCACAAAGATACTCACCTTAAACTGGGCCCAAGCCTCGTCGATAGCGCATAATCTGGACGAAAACCTCAGCCAGATAACTACTAAAGATAGCGACGGATTCGAGCTTGCTATGGATGTGCAGGTTTTGATTCATATCCCCGCCTCCAAAGCACCGATCGTAATCCAAGCTTTCGGAACACTGGAATACCTGGTATCCGAAGGTTTGCAACCAGCCGTAGGCAACCATTTCCGCAATTCGATGCAGGCAATAGCGACAAAAACATTCGTTGAAACAAGAACCTTTGTCCAATCAACCGCAGAGAAAGCCGTCAAAGTAAAATTGGATGAGTACGGTATCGAGACCAAAGGCGTCTACATTCAGGATGTTATCCTGCCCACAGAAGTCGTTCAACAATTGCAAGCCGCAAAGATTGCCGACTTGGAAACACAAGCGCTGTTGCGTCAAAAACTCATGGAAGACACCCGCGCCACAATGGAAAATTCCAGGGGAATCGCCAGTAAACAAGCTGAATTGGCCGAATCGAAGGTAAACATCGAGATTAAAGACAACGATGCGGTAGCCAGAACGAATGAAGGCCGGGGCGAAAAGCAATACCTCACACAGGTCGGTGAAGCTGCCGGAGCTCCAATTGAATCTGAAGGAATGGCACGAGCTAAAGGTTTCGGTGAACAAGTTAAGCATCTTGGCCAAGACGGCGCAGTAAGGATCAACGTTGCCCTTGCATACGCCCGTGGGAACCAGGCCTTCGTGCCCGAAATATTTGTTGCCGGCAATGGAGGAACAGATAACGGTTTGTCCGCGACGCTGATGAAGTACTTCGCCGCTAACATGGGGGCAAACCAGGTAGCCGCAACCAAAAAAGAAAACAGACCGACAGTCAATACAAGGGAAAACAGACCGAAAGATACACTAAAGACGGCCGGAGGTATTGCCGCCTACAGCGATGTACCCACAATCCCGGATAATCTTTATCCGGAACACCGACGATCGGACACGAACACACACCACGAAGACTTGGCTGAAGCAGGCAAGCCTTACGGAGAGGCCGCTAAAAAAGGAGGGAACAAAACAGACAAAAACAAAAAGTTCGAGGATGAAACCGAGAGATATTAATCCCAATAGGACCATCATACTGCATCAATAAGATCACGATGCAGTCTTTTTTTATGCAAATTAATAAAAGGAAAAACGGCGGGTTGGAGCATTGGCGGCGCGCCAAACGGGCGCATACGCAAAGATAAAACTCCTCTTTTTATTTTAGAGCAAGGCCCCCTTGAAATTTACGGCAAAATAGTTTATATATAGTTCATTGCTTTATCTGCTTACAGCAATAATTTTATATTACCGCCGCGAATATGTGGCGTGATCAAATTAAAAATATGATTACAGAAGAAGAAACAGCCGCGGCTAACGCCGCCAGCGCGATGAACCCGCCAAAAGTCGGAGACATCGTCAAAGGAACGATCATCATCCAGGAACGATCGTCTCTTTACGTCGACCTGGGAGCTATCGGTACCGGCATCGTTTTTGGCCGGGAATTTTACGAAATAAAGGAAAAACTTAAGGAGATGAAAGAAGGCGATTCCCTGTCGGTCAAGATTGTCAACCTGGAAACCGACGATGGCTACATTGAATTATCGGTTTCCGAGGCAGCCAACAAGATCGTCTGGGACACCCTGCGCGAAGCCCGCGACAATCGCGGTTCGGTCGCGATAAAAATAATGGGCGCCAATAAGGGCGGTCTGGTCACCAAGATCCAGGGACTACCGGCCTTCCTGCCTGTTTCGCAGCTAAAACCCGAGCACTATCCCAAAATCCTGGGCGGCGATCCGGACAAGATCCTGAAAGAATTGCAAAAATTCGTCGGCACCGAAATGTCGGTCCGCATATTGAATCTCAAGCCGCGCACCGGCGAGGTGATCCTGTCGGAAAAACTGGGCGATATGGAAGCGCGCGAAGAACAACTCAAAAACTACCAATCGGGACAGATGATCGCTGGCACCGTAACCGGAGTAATGGAATTCGGCGTTTTTATCAGATTCGGAGCCGAAAATATCGAAGGCTTGATACCGGTAGCCCAAATCGACGCCAAAATGGCCCAAAACCTCTCGGAGCATTTCAAGATTGGCGACTCGCTAAAAGCCAAGATCCTGGAAATCTCCAACGGCAAAGTCTTCCTGACCCTAAGATCCGCTGAATAAATTTTCAAACTCCAATTTCCAATGAATGTTTCAAATTCTCCCGCTTCGCGGGATCCCGCATGGCGGGACAATGTTCCAAACTAAATTCTGGCCTATGTTTCGTTTGATTCATTGAATCATTGAAATTTCATTGAAAATTGATAATTGAAAATTATTGATATTAAAATGAACGATCTTCTTAAAAACATTGCGATCGTGGTCGTGATTTTTCTAATTGTCTCAGCGGTATTTTCGATATTTATCACCAAACAGGCGGAGGTCAAAACCATCTCAATCAGCCAGCTGGTATCCAATATCGACCAGGGCAAAGTAAAACAAATCATCGCCACCGATAATAAGCTAAACATCACCTTTACCGACAATACCAGCGCCACGGCCCAGAAAGAACCCGATTCCGCCCTGACACAAACCCTGAACAATCTCAATGTCGACAAAAGCAAGTTGGCGGCCGTCGAAGTCCAGGACGTACCAGACAATTCCGTTTGGACATGGCTTGGTCCCCTGCTGTTTGGCAGCGTCCTACCGCTGGTAGTTTTTGTGATCTTGTTCTTCATGATCTTTCGCCAAGCCAAGGGCAACGCGATGCAAGCGTTCGATTTTACCAAAGCGCGGACGCGGATCCTGGGACCCGGCGACGAGAAAAAAGAAAGGATCACTTTCGATGATGTTGCCGGATTAAAAGAGGCCAAGGAAGAATTAAACGAGATTATCGACTTTTTGAAAAATCCCCAGAAGTATCTGAAGATGGGCGCCAAGATCCCGCGCGGAGTTCTATTAATGGGTCTTCCGGGCACGGGTAAAACCCTGCTGGCCCGCGCCATCGCCAACGAAGCGGCGGTGCCTTTCTTCTCGATCTCCGGATCGGAGTTCATCGAATTGTTCGTGGGTGTGGGCGCCAGCCGCGTGCGCAGCTTGTTTGAACAAGCGCACAAGGTTAAACGGGCGATCATTTTCATTGACGAGATCGACAGCATCGGCAAAGTCCGCGGCGTCGGAGTAACCGGCGGGCACGAAGAACGCGAACAAACCTTAAACCAGATATTGTCCGAGATGGACGGCATCGAAAGCGAAGAAGGCATAATCGTTTTGGGCGCCACCAACCGGCCCGAATCGCTTGACCCGGCGCTTTTACGTCCGGGAAGGTTTGACCGCCGCATCGTCCTTGATCTGCCCGACGTCAATGACCGCGAAGCAATCCTAAAAATCCACTGCCGCAAAAAACCTCTGGGATCGGACGTCAAGCTGCGCGAGGTTGCCGAACGCACCCCGGGTTTTTCGGGCGCTGATATCGCCAATGTCGTCAATGAGGCGGCCCTGCTGGCAGCCAAGCGCGACAAAACTCAGATCGACCAGGCCGAATTTTTGGAATCGATCGAAAAAGTCCTTCTGGGCCCGGAAAGAAAAAGCCACCTACTCAGCAAAGACGAGAAACGTATTGCCGCTTACCACGAATCGGGACACGCTCTGGTTTCGGCCAGCATGCCAAAGTCCGAACCGGTGCGCAAAGTTTCGATCATCTCGCGCGGAATGGCAGCCGGCTACACCCTGAAAACCGCCGCCGAAGAGAAAAGATTGAAAACCCGCGATGAATTCGTCACCGAGATCGCCACGCTTCTAGGCGGCCTGAGCGCCGAAAAGCTGGTCTTTGGCCAAGCAACCACCGGATCATCAAACGACCTGCGACAAGCATCGGATATGGCGCGCAAAATGGTTAAAGAATTTGGTATGTCGCCACTGGGACCAATAGTTTACGGCGAACGCGAAGAAATGGCGTTCCTGGGACGCGAGTTTGGCGACATCAGAAACTACTCTGAAGTTGTAGCAGCCAAGATCGACGACGAAGTGGCCAATTTAATCGAAGAATCGCAAAAAATGGCAACAAGCATCCTGACACAAAAACGCACAACGCTGGACCGAATCGCCGAAAGGCTGATCGAAAAGGAAACAATCGAAAAGGAAGAGTTCGAACAACTCGCCGGAATTGATATCAAAAAAGTTGGCGAAAAATAATCATTTAGGAGGTCAATCCTCAGCTCGGGGGGGGTTGACCTCCGCATTAGTATTTGAGAACGTTTTTGTGTGTCTCAAAAACTTATCGCCGATTACTCATCAACTATCCGGGCGTGTAGCTCAGTGGTAGAGCATGGTCCTTATGACGAAAAATAATAATTAATTTGGGCATATAGCTCAGCTGGTTAGAGCACGGCTCTTATAAAGCCGGGGTCAATGGTTCGAATCCATTTATGCCCACCGCCCAAATTAATTATTATTTTTCGTCGGTCCCGCCAGGGCGGGACATAAAGCCGGGGTCGATGGTCCGAGTCCATCCGCACCCACTGTATATGAAAAATGTTAAAGCATGCGTGATCATTTTGAATAAGGCTGGCCAAATATTGTTACAGAAACGCGACGAAGAACCCGAATTAGGGAAATGGGTTTTGTTTGGCGGCGGAGTTGAATCCGGAGAAACGGAAATCGAAGCCGCCAAGCGCGAAATCAAAGAGGAGCTCGGCTACGAAATCAAAACGCTTCACTATTTCAAAAGATACGAAAACAACAACATCGAACAGCCGATATTTGTTGCCGAGACTACGATTGAGTTAAACAAACTAGAGTTACATGAGGGTTCGGCAATGAAATTTTTCTCGCCCACGAGTATACCTTCGATGACTGACATTGGTTTTAACTTTCAAAAGATACTTTTGGATTATTTAAAAGAAATTGACAATTAGCCTTAAATAAGGCATAACAATAGAGTAAAATCGGGCGTATAGCTCAGTTGGTTAGAGCGTTTCGTTGACATCGAAAAGGTCTCCCGTTCGAATCGGGATACGCCCACCGCCAGCACAGCTGGAAATTCGAAATTTAAAATATTCGAAATTCTCCCGCCCCAGCGGGATCCCGCCAAAGGCGGTGAAAAACAAATCCAATATCACTAACAAAATATTATGGAAAAACAAATCGCGGAGTTTGCCACACAAACAAAAAGACAAGACATTCCCGACATAAACGCCGGTGATACCGTTAAAGTGTTCCAGAAGTTCAAGGACGGCGACAAGGAGAAGACTCAGATCTTCGAAGGCTTGGTGTTGGCCAGAAAACACGGAAACGAGGCCGGAGCGACGATCACCGTGCGCAAGATCACATCCGGCGTCGGCGTGGAAAAAGTATTCCCGGTCCACTCCCCCATGATCGTAAAGATCGAAATCCTAAGACAAAGCAAAGTGCGCCGGTCAAAATTGAACTATTTAAGAGACGCCAAAGGAAAACGCGCCCAGCTGAAAATCGTCAAAGCGAAAAAAAAGTAAAGTATTTTGTGTTTCGTTTAGTTTCGGCCCGCCTTCGCCCCACGCCTACGTTAAAACTTCGGCGGGCAAGAAGGCTGCGGCGGGCGAAGCCCGGGTGTTGGAATTGGTAGACAAGCTAGCTTGAGGTGCTAGTGGGCTCAACCCCGTGCGAGTTCAAATCTCGCCCCGGGCACCACGCTAAGCGTGGTACCAGGGACGCTAAGCGTCCCACCACAAATCTGTATTTTTAATTTCATGAGACGCTAAGCGTCTCATACGGGCGCTTAGCTCAGCGGCAGAGCGACTCATTTACACTGAGTAGGCCAGGGGTCCAAATCCCTTAGCGCCCACATCAAAATCTGCACCAACGGGTTTTTTTGTTTATAAACATCAAATATCCGGTGAATATTTTGACTTTTTAAACGTATTTGATATATTACGCGAAGGTGATTCGCTATGACAGAAGAAGATCAGATTCCGATAGGAACTATTTATGACCTAGTAAAAAATGGGCCATCGATAGCCGAAGTTCTGGAGGAACAGAATACTGAAGATTTACTATCCCAAGCAAGGTACCTTTTCGACCGACCAGCCTCGTTACAATCGATATTAATAATAGAGACGCTTAAGAATAGATTGGCAAAGAATACAGAGCTATTAACACCGGCACGGGAAATCGTAAAAAATGCAAGCACCTCGGAAAACACCACAGAAGAAACATTGCTGTTAATAGGAGCTCTAGTAATTTTACACAATAGAATACTCGGAAAACTTTGCACTGGCAAATCGCAAAATTAATATCGCCAGTTTTTTATTGCTTATTTTGGGTAAAAATGGTATAAAAAGTTGTTGCTGACAGCCTGTTTTTTTATTTACGCATTTTGTATTTTGCTCATTACTCATCTCTCATCAACTAATTAACTAATTACGGTGGGATGCCAGAGCGGCCGAATGGGATGGTTTCGAAAACCATTATGCTCGAAAGGGTATCGGAGGTTCAAATCCTCCTCCCACCGCAACGCTAAGCGTTGCGATTGGGACGCTAAGCGTCCCGCCCGAAATAGAAAAGAACATTTTCGCCACGCTAAGCGTGGCGTGGAACAAAACTCATAACTCTATGTCCCTATTTTCAAAAAAGAAACCGCAAGAGCCGCAAAGTGTTGAAGAAATTTTGGGAGAATTCAAGCTTTTGCAAAGTGACTTCGCCAAGCTGTCCGAAAATTTCAGGGCGCTCCAGAATAAAAACATCGACAATCTGCAAAAAATAGCGGTCGTTCGCTTCAATCCGTTCAACGAAACCGGCGGCAACCAAAGCTTTTCACTGGCCATTCTGGATGGCAACGATTACGGCATCGTCATCACCAGTTTATTCTCGCGCAACGAAAACCGCGTCTACAGCAAACCGATAAAAAACGGCATTTCGGAATTCACTCTTACCGATGAAGAAAAACAAGCGATAGTCGCCGCCCAAAAAAGGAACGACAAAGAGATCGCAAACTCAAAGGCTAAAAACTAGTTCGCTCTCCAATGGAAAATCAAAACAAAAAAACAAATAGTGAAACCCGCCCGCCCGTTGTCGTGGTAATGGGCCATGTTGATCATGGAAAAACCTCGATCCTGGACTACATCCGCAAAACCCACGTGGCAGACAAGGAATCGGGCGGCATCACCCAGCACATCGGAGCGTCGCTCATCGAATTCCAGGGCAAACCAATAACATTCATCGACACGCCCGGACATGAGGCATTTTCGCAAATGCGTTCACGCGGCGCCAAAGTCGCCGATATCGCCGTGCTCGTCATTGCCTCTACCGAAGGCTTAAAACCACAGACCAAGGAGGCTATCGCCACCATCAAAAAAGCGCAGATCCCAATGATCGTCGCCGCAAACAAGATCGATATGCCGGGAGCGAGTGTTGAAAAAGTAAAACGCGAGCTACAGACTGCCGATGTTTTGGTTGAAGATTGGGGCGGAAGCGTACCCGCGATCCCCGTTTCGGCCAAAACCGGTCAAGGAATTGACCAGCTTCTGGAGATGATCCTGCTGGTCGCCGAGATGGCCGAACTTACGGCCGACCTAAAAAAACCAGCCGAAGGCTTGGTTATCGAAGCATCGATGGACTCGCGGCGCGGCCCAAGCGCCAGCATTTTGCTAAAAGACGGAACGCTGACAGCAGGCACGGTCATCGCGACACCCACGGCTTTCGGAAAAATAAAAATGATCGAGGATGCCCGGGGAAAAAAGATTATTACCCTTCTCCCCTCCCAGCCGGCGGTAATCACCGGCATGGAAGGCGTGCCGCAAATCGGCCAAACTTTCCACGCTTATCCCGGCATCGAGGAAGCAAAACAATTCATCCAAAACGAATTGGCGCGCCAAATAAATAATCCTGTTCATGTCGCAGCCTTGCGCGAAGGACAAAAAGTTTTAAACCTGATCCTGAAAGCCGACGTCCAAGGTTCGCTTGAAGTGTTGGAGGAAACCATCGTAGCCCTCCCGCAACCCGACGTCGCATTAAAACTGATTTCAAAAAGCGCCGGGGAAATAACGCTGACCGATATCAAGATGGCCAAAAGCAGCAACGCGACGATCATCGGATTCCGGGTCAAAACCAGCCCCGACGCCAAATCCACGGCCGAGCGGGAAAAGATACGGGTCATGAACTTTGACATATTCTACGATCTGATTGAATGGCTGCGCAAATTCATGGAAAGGGCAAAAACGCAGGAAATCGTACGCAAAGACTTGGGAAGACTCAAGGTTTTGCTGAGCTTCTGGGCGGAAAAAAACCGCCAAATCGTAGGCGGAAAAATCGTCGAAGGCGAAGTAAAACGGGGCGTAAAGATCGAGGTGGTCCGCAACGAAAAAATCATCGGCGCCGGCCGCCTGATCAATCTGCAAAAGAACAAAAAAGACATTGATGACGCCGGCAAAGGCGAAGAAGTCGGCATCCTCTACGAAGGCGCCGAAAAGATCCAGGAGGGAGATTATCTGACGTTTTACGTACAAGAAAAAAGCTTTTGATAAAATATGTCCAGTCGCCGCGTCGAGAAATTGAATACTCTGATCCAAAGCTTTTTGGCCAGCCACATCCAGAAGGAATTTTGCAATACCCGGGAAATAATAATTTGCGTGACGCGAGTCGAAACCTCGGAAAACGTGCAGGAAGCCAAGGTATTTATCAGTGCCTTCCCTACTGAAAACCGGACCGGAGTGGTAAGAAGCCTTAACAGCAGCATTAGAACCTTCCAAGACGAGCTCAACAAAGGTTTACGAATGCGCCCGGTGCCAAGGATCTGGTTCGTCGAAGACAAAAAACCCGAAGCCGCCCAGGAAGTAGAAACAATTTTGGAACAGATAAAACACAAATAAAATCATTGAAAAATCCGTTGAATTATATTAGATTGAAAACGTCGGCCAGGTAGCTCTGACTACGCCAGATCCCGCAAAGATGGACAAGACACCAATGAAGTATTATGTTTATATACTATTAAGTTCAAAAAACAACGATATTTATGTAGGAAGTACGGCTAATGTTGAAAATAGAGTCAATCGACACAATCAAGGGAAAGTTAAATCAACGAAACCATATAGGCCATGGAAGCTACTTAAATGCGAAGAATTTGGCTCCAGAAGCGAAGCAGTCAAGCAAGAAATATTTTTGAAAAATCACCAGCAAAAAGAATTGCTAAAGATAAAATATGGCCAGGTAGCCAAGAAGTAAGGCGACAGTCTGCAAAACTGTTATACATGGGTGCGATTCCCATCCTGGCCTCAAGGCGAGACGACAGTCTGTGTCGCTGCGCGAGATGTCGCGTAGCGACACAAAACTGTTATACATGGGTGTCTCGCTGCGCGAGATCTGGCGAAGCCATGACAATTCCCATCCTGGCCTCAAGGCGAGACGACAGTCTGTCTCGCTGCGCGAGATCCCGCGAAGCGGGACGATTCTCGCTGCGGCCTCAAGGCAGCTAAGTAGCAAGGCGACAATCTGTCTCGCTGCGCGAGATCTGGCAAAGCCATGACGATTCTCACTGCGGCCTCAATAAATCTGCCCGGGTGCTGGAATTGGCATACAGACAGCACTTAAAATGCTGCGAGGGAAACCTCATGTGGGTTCAACTCCCACCCCGGGCACCGATGGGTCTGTTGCCGAATTATCTTCAACTGCAATTTCCATATTTCGGCTGCGAAAAATTCATCAGTCGACGACAGACTTAGCTTAAGTATGCCTTCCTCACTTTATTAAAAGCGAGACTGCAAGCAGACCCTCTTTATTTTTCTCGCTCGAAATCTGAAAATTTCGTTCTGAAGCTAATTCGGCAACAGACCCCTGATAAGATCCAGTCATTAACACATTAAAATATGAACAATATGTTCGAAGGGCCGGATAAAAAATTAGAAAATTTCAGCGATCTTAAAAACGCAATTAGTCTCCAGCTTTCGGCGGCAAACAGCCAACTTGGTAAAACAAAATAAAATCCCACGCAGGAAAACTTAAAAAAGATTTTTGCATTTCTGGCTCCACTGCAAGCGCAATTCGATATGCTCGCAAAAAATATTGAAACCGAGGAAGACGAGATAGAATACGACAAACTTGCCGATAGATATGACAAAATTTCGAAAGAGCAAGCAAGTCTGGCAAAAATTCACAACGACGCCTTAATAAACAAAAAACCTCAATAAATGAGGCTTTTTTGTTTAACTTGTTATTAGTTTAATACTTCGATATAAGTGCTTTTGGCGCCGAAATTCACCGCCTGCTGCAAGCTGGGGAACCAAATATCGATCTGGTAATTGCTCTTGCGCCAGCTCATCCTGTCCTCCACCGTGAAAACCTTGTCACCGTAAAGCTCCGGGATCCTTACCTGCGTTCCAAAGGTCAGCATGTTGTTGGCAATGATGCCATCCCTTACCGTCGCTCCGTCAGCGGTAATATAGGGAGTGCTGTCCGTCTGCCAGGGAGTACTCGAATACGCAGTGGCGATCACATTAATCTTTTTAGCCACATTGACCGGCTTTTCGGATTTACAGCTAAACTCCGAGGACTTCGACAAAGACGATAAATTTTGGCAATATTCTATGGGATTTTCAGCTTGGCTGACATTCCGACAAACAGCCAAAACGCTGTTGTTTTCGATCGAAACCGGAAATTGCTCTTCCCAAACCGCCGTCGCCAAAACCGCTGCCTTATCAACCAAATTTTGAGCATCAACGTCACTATAACGAAATCCGGCCAACATGCTAAAGGCCCCGATAAAGAATATCAGCAAGCTTTGGCTGTAAGCCGGCAATTTAAAGCTAAATTTCATATATTGGGCAAATACTTTCTATTATTGGCAAGATTTTGGCAAAAACCGCCAAAATCTTTTTTGTGTCATCAATGCCGTCTATTGTATTATATTTCGTTAATTTTGTCAAGCCCACGATAGATTCAAAAACCAGAGAATCGTCACAAAAAAGATTCACAGCAAGAAACAAAAAACGCCCGTCGGCGTTTAATTTGATGAAAAAAATTTACCCAGGCTATTTAACGGCCTGATTACGGCTGTCCGGCCAGCTCCCGGACAGTCGCTTTCTCGTCCCAGGCAACCTTTTTCCCACCCTCCAGGCGGATCCACGGCTCACATCCCTTGCCGGTCAGAACGATCACGTCCTGAGGTTTAGCCAAGGTTAAGGCATGGCGGATGGCTTCTTTGCGATCAATGATCTCATGAAGGTTGGCGGACGGGTAACCTTCTTTAATAACCCCTTCTTTAACCATAGAAACTATGGCCTGCGGATCCTCGTCAAAAGGATCTTCATTGGTCAAAACTATCTGATCGCAGCAGCGCGCGGCGATTTGTCCCAAAACCGGCCGCTTCCATTTGTCCCTCCCTCCCCCGCAAGAGCCCAGAACACATATCAGCTTTCCTCCCTGGCTCTTATAGCGAGCCGACAGATCTTTGTAGACAAGCTCCAAGGCATTGGGGGTAAACGCGTAATCGACGAACACCGCCGGCTTCTCCAGGACGCGCTCCATCCTTCCCGGCAAGGCATTGAACTTGCGCAAAGCCTGCTCGCAAACCGCCAGGCCGATCCCCTGGGACAAGGCGACCCCGATGGCCGCCAAGGCGTTGGCGGCATTGAACGCTCCGGGGATGCCGATGGAAAAATCCATCCCGTTGACCGAAAAATCGACACCGTCATTTCTTGAAACGATATCGTGCGCCCTGATGAGCGTCGCCGGCGCTCCCTGCGGCAAAACCGAATCTTTTAACGTGAAGCAATATTTTTTTTGCGCCGGCGCTTCCAGAAAATATTTCGCGTTTTCGTCGTCGAGATTGACAACGTGAAACCCATTGACGGCATAAAACAATTTCAGTTTTTCCTGGCGGTAGTTTTCAAACCCGCCGTGCGACTCGATGTGCTCGGGCGTCAAATTGGTAAAAACCGCGCCAATGAAATCGATGAACCGGTGGCGGTGCTGCTTTATCCCCTCTGAAGTTACCTCGATAAACGCGTAATCGCATTTGGCGGCTACCGCCTCGGCCAAAAGCCTTTGGATCGTAAACCGGCCCGGCATCGAATTGCTCAATGAATTTTTCCTGATGTCGCCGGCAACTTCGAAATTGATGGATGACGACAAAGCCACCCGAAAACCCGCCTCCTTGAAGATCGCGGCCGTCATCGCAATCGTAGTCGATTTGCCATTGGTCCCGGTGACCCCGACCACCTTAAGCTTTTTGGACGGAAACCCATACCTAACAGCTCCCAAAAACGCCCACCCCAAATGATACCCGCTCAAAACAAAATCCGGCGTTACCTTTTTAATTGCTTTTTTGATCTGAAAAATCATTAAATTTAGATTATATACCCATTGTACACAAATTCCCCCTTTTGCCAAAAATTTGACAAAACAAGGATAATCATCTATAAATAATAATTCTTTACCAATGCAAGGAGGTATCAAATGAAAAAACGTGATGATTTCCACACTATAAGGGAATTGGCCAAGGCAATTATGTATTCGGGATTATTTATTACCGCTCTGCTTGCAATTTACTATCTGGCCGCACCAGCTACACCACAACCAGTACACGTCAACATGGATATCATTAATCTCGCTAGACAAAATAATATTCCCATAACATACATCGAACTAACCGATAGCCAAATGGAAAAAATGCAATCAATGAACAAAGCCGCGTTCATTAACACGCTCGATCTCGACAAGGGAGTCATGATCATAAGTCAACAGATAAACCCTCAACCAATAGGGCCAGCCAGTATAACCATCGACTATATGCTCATTAATCGCAACGGCACGTCTCTGACCAAACAGACATACACGGCGAATAGTATATTTCTTAACGCCGCGCTGACAAAAGCAGACAACACGATATGGTTTGTCAAAGACAGATGGGCAAGCACCGTAATTATTATCATAGTGCTTGTGTTGTGCGGATTATTTTTCGACTTTGTGCGTAGTTGGGGTAAGCCGCAACGTGATTGTTGCAATTGTTGCATTGATAGTTATTTATGAAAGCCGCCTAAACAAGGATTTATTATCCTTCTTTTTTTATTGCAAAAATTTGACAAAATTATTATTTGGATTATAAATAAACCAGCGCGTAAAACGTTAAAAGGAGGTAAAATGCCCGCAACGAAGCAGACGAAAAAATACTTCAACATAGCGATTACGATCATTCTAATTTTGCTTGCATGGAGTGTAACGGCATGGAACACACCGACCGAAGACATAACGATAAAAATTGGCGACAATGTTTCAAGCTTAGCCAAAGGACATGGCCTATCTTATCTCAACCTTAGCGAAATCGATAACCAAGATGCGGCTGTCTTTTTGGGACGGACCGGCGATTATTGGTGGAATTCAGCAGCTGTCCAGTTTTATGACAACGAAACTAATTTCATCAATGATGCCGGCACGCGTAGTAACATCTATTTCGAAAAGGTAGATTCGCAAAACGACCTACCATTGCTACGAAACGGCGATAATCCTAAACATTTAAACTACCTTCCAGGCTTTTTCGTTAATTACTGGTGGATTAACAAAACAACGCCAGCGTCAATCGGGAAATACCAAATTGGATACATCCCAAGTGGCGCCAACTTCGTCATTAAAAAACAGACCAACGACGAAATAGAATTTTACAAAGACCGCTGGCAAGCGTTATTCTGGTACAGCGCGCCAATCTCCCCCGGGTTCTTACTACCGATCGCGCTAATAATCATGGCAATATCCGCCATTATTAGAAAAGGCGTTGCAAAAAAACGAAAAGATGCTATAGTCTAGATTATCGCGCTTGCGATAATCTTTTTTTATTAGTAACCAAATCAATACATTATGCCAATTATAAAATCAGCCAAGAAAGCATTGCGCCAAAGTTTGCGCAAAAAAACCCACAACACAGTTTACAAATTAAAGCTTCGGGGACTCCTCAAGGAAGCCAAAACTCTGGTGGCGCAGTCAAAACAGCCGGAAGCGGCCAAATTGATCGCCGCGATCTACAAAGCGGCCGATAAAGCGGCCAAAGAGAACGTGATCGAGAAAGGAACCGCCAGCCGGATAAAATCGCGCCTGACATTATTGATTGCCAAAAAAGCTCCCGTCGCCACCAAATAATTTCCAAGAAACCAAAGCCCTGCCTTTATGGCAGGGTTTTTTGTTATGAAAATCCGATAGAGCTTTCGCTTTTGCCCCTTAGCGAAGCGGAAGTAATCTTCGATTCTAGGCAAAGCGAGAGGGTGCGCCGGAGCCCCGCCATGGCGGGGCGACCAGCGCCCGAACGCTTTAACGACGGTTCCCGTGGGCCTTCCGCAGGAAGGAAGATGGAGTAAAAGCGAAAGCTCTAAATTTCGGCGATGATAAGGTCCAGGGCGACTCCCGGATCGATACGACCCGTCTTTATCGCGGTATCGTAACGCATCAATTTATCAAAAATACTCATCAGACTTGAGAGGCTAAACAGCTGGCTCTGCCGCATAGTTTTGGACAACACGAACGGATGCATGCCAAGCCTTTGCGCGGCGCCCGGATCACCGTATCCCCCACCCTCGGTCTCAATATATGACTTGACGCTGATCAGGTTACGCAACTGGTTGGCGACCATCGCCAAAAGATATAACGGATGATCGCCGTTCTCCACATGCCGGTGGATCAAGTAAAGCGCCTCGGATTTATCTTTTTGGGCCAAAGCATCGATGGTTTTAAAGATGTTAAGCTCGACCTCGGACTTAAGGGCGGATTCAACATCTTCGGGCCCAATCCGGCCCTGGCGGCTATGGGCAAGCTTGTGGATCTCATTGGACAGCTGCCAAAGATCGCCGCCGAGACGCTCGGCCAATGTCGCCGCCACGCCGGGTGCGACATCGCTTCCGTATTGTTTGAATTCGCTTTCCACCCACGCCGCCAATTTAGCACCCGACAATTCCGCGAATTCCTGAACATCGCCTGTTTTTTTTAACGCGGCCAGCAATTTATCGGTTTTCAAAACCTTACCCTCCTGGCAAAGAATTATGTTATGCGGGCTAGCGGCCAATTCTTTTATGTTTTTTTGAAGACCCTCTTTGATATTCTTATCCAGCGCGTTATTTATAACCGCGAGTTTTTTTTCGGCAAAAAGCGAAGTTTGGCGCAGCTTGCCCAAAAAATCATCGAGATCATCAGTCACTCCGTCAAAAACGATAAAATTAAGACCCCTGGTCTTTTGACGGTAAAGATCGACGATCGCGCGCAGTTTGCGCGACAGCCTGAACGAATCCGGTCCATAAAGGAAAATAATCATAAAAAAATTGTTTATTTTATGGCATGCTACAGGAACCGCCTCCCAAAGAACATGCCATTGAACCAACTATTACCCAGCCTAAAAAAAACAAAACCCAAATAGGATAGGCTAACAAAAGACCCAATAAAATATATTTTCTTTTTAGTGCCAGCGCGGCCGCACCGCCAATAATCAAAAGGGCCACAAAAATGACCAAAGAACTATCCATATTATATAACTCAAATAATAACTGCGACAACATTGCTGTTACAAAAAATGCTCCCGCACTACATATAAGACCAATCAACAAATCATAAATTTTTTTCTTTTTATTATTATAATAATTATCCATTTTTTGTGGTTGGCTGTTTTGAATATTTGGCATATTTTTGTTGTTTATACGCTTACTTTTGGCATACGGGGCAGTAAAAAGAACTTCTCCCGCCTTGTTTTTTGCGTATCACTTCGCCATGGCAGCCGCCGGAGCATTTTAACCCTTGACGCTGGTACACCAAAAAATGCTCTTGGTAGCAACCGGGCTTGCCGTCAAGCTGGCGGTACCATTCATCTTTCCCTGAAGATCCATGGCATTCGATCGCCTTCTTTAAGATCGCAATGATCGCCGCGTGAAGTTTTTTTATTTCGTTGCCGTCCAACGAGTTGGATAGACGGAACGGATCAATGCGCGCGGCAAACAAAGACTCGTTAGCGTAAATATTGCCGATGCCCCCGATCTTTTCCTGGTCCATTAACAGGATCTTTATTGGTTTGCGGCTTTTTTTTAAAACCTCGGAAAAGTTCTTTAGGGTAAATTCTCCCGTAAAAGGCTCGATCGAGCCGTTGGCCGGTTCTTTTTTTACATCGGCAACGGTCTTGATCCAGCCGAATTTGCGCGGATCGTTAAACAATAGACGCGAACCGTCACTAAGGCTCAGAATGACCCGCGTAAAATCCGCCGGCTCAAATTCCCCCTTCTTTTGCCAAAACATCTGACCGGTCATTTTAAAATGGATAAACAGCGCGGAATCGTCGGCAAAGATCAGGCGTAAAACCTTGGCGCGCCGTCCAACATCTTTAATGGTTTTATTCAACGCCAAAAACTTATCGCCAATAAACGATCTTCTCTCGAGAACCTCAATCGAGGTGATCTTTTTTTTGACCACTATTGGGACCAACTGGCGCCTGATTGTTTCGACTTCGGGTAATTCGGGCATGTTTCTTTATTCCTGAGTGTAAAATTTTTAGCTCAATTGGAAAATATAGTTATTTATCAAAAGACAAGGACAAACGTCCTTGCGCTAAATTACATAATCGTGGCAATCTTACTTTAAGACGTTACGGACCTTCTCGATGATTTCTCCCGGGGTGAAGTGAGCTTTAATCAGATAATCGACGGCGCCCAGCCCCAACCCTTTTTCGACATCCTCTTTCTGGCCGAGATTCGACAGGATTATGACCGGAATGCCCGAAACCGAAACATCATCTTTTTTTAACGCCAACACCTCGAAACCATCAATGCCCGGCAGAATGAGGTCCAACAAGATAAGGTCCGGTTTTTCCTCTTTTGTTTTCTGTAACCCCTGTTCGCCATCAACCGCCTCGATCGCGTCGTATCCCTCGTTAATAAGCTTTTTAACGATCAGCTCGCGCAAGAAGCGATCATCCTCCACGATAAGAATTCTTTTAGCCATAATTATGAATTTATTTAAATATTTGTTATTCGCCGATAATGGCTTTAATTTTAGAAACGACTTCGCGCGGATCAAACTCTGTCTTAACCAGCCAGTCTTTAACCCCGTATTTCTTGGCCTTTTCCAGTTCCAGCGGCTGGCCCGAATTGGATATTATCATTACCGGTATTCGCGCGAGACGCGAATCTTTGCGAACCTCGTCAAGTACTTCAAATCCGGTCTTTTTGGGCATTATCATATCCAACAAGACCAGATCAGCATCGGGATTTTGGGCGATAAGCTGCAATCCGGCTTCCCCGTCGCTGGCAACCGCCAGTTCATACCCCAAGCTTTTCAATTTCTTCTGGAGCAGCTTAATAACCAATTCCTCGTCTTCAATAAGCAGAATTTTCTTTGCCATATATCAAGAATGGATATTCCCTATTATCCATTGTAATCAATCCGGTACACTTTTACAACTTTTGGACAGCCGCGGTTTGAGGGTCATCGCTTGGCATCGGCGGGGTAAGCGACGCTATCGGCAGCGTAAAAAAGAATGTCGTTCCATTGTTTTCTTCAGACTCGAACCAGATCTTGCCGCCATGGGTCTCAACAATATTCTTGGAAATGAACAAACCCAGCCCCGTGCCTTCGGTTTCCATCCGTACAACGTTTAATCCCCGGAAATATTTGGTAAAGATCCGTTCCTCTTGGGATTTTAAAATCCCGATACCGGAATCCTTAACCGAGACCTTGATCTTGCCCTGGTCTTCGGAAATGGCGACATAAATCGTCCCGTTGGCCGGCGTGTACTTGATAGAATTTTCAATAAGATTGGAAACGACGAGGCTGATCTTTTCGACATCGACCTTGACCTGGGACAAGGGTTTGTCCGGTTTTTGGTATTTTAACGTCAGATGCTTGTGCTTCACGATCTCGGTGTAAGTCTCCGCGATCTTGCCGACAACATCCTCGAGATTAACCGCGGTGATATTGTATAAATATCTCCCCTCTTCGATCCGCGTCACATTAAGCAGGTCGTTGATCAAATTGATCATTCGCTCGTTGGATTGGTAGGTCTTCTCCAGAAAATCTTTTTGTTCATTGGTGACCGGGCCAAAATCGCCATCCAAAACCATCCGTAAAGTCCATTTAATAGCCGAGATCGGCGTCCGGAGCTGGTGGGCGGCGATCGACACGAATTCCGTCTTCATCCGCTCAACGGTCTTTTCACGCGTGATGTCGTGGATAATCACCAGCGTTCCAACCTTGCTGGGAGCCGACCCGACCGACATGGCGCTCACTTCAAGCACCATGTTCTCGCGCAACGCTATTTCCTTGCGAAAGATCTTTTTTAGATCCGGACCCAGCAGGAGCACCAACGGTTCGAGTTCTTTTATATTCCCCCATTCGGACACCCGTTTGTCCAAGATCTGGCGCGATTCATCCAAGTCAAGCGAAAAATAGACCTCAACCTGCGGGTTGATGATCTCTAAAACATCGGACGCGTTAAAAAACATCAGGCCGTCGACAAAATTGGTGATGATAGCCAAAGTCTTTTCCTTTTCCTCCTGAGCCCGCCCCCGAAGATCCTCCATGTCTTCGAGCATGTTCATCAAGGCCACGCGCGAATTTTCCGATTCATCGACTTTCTCCGACAGCTCGCGCGTCCTTTCTTTGATCTGCTGTTCCAAGTTGGCCGTAAAATCACGCAGTTCCTTGGTCTTGGCGTTAACTTTGATCTCCAAAACGCCCTTAGCCTCTTCCAACTGCGCCTTCACTTTTTTTAGTTCCAAAACCTCGCGCTCCCGCTGTTCCTTCATCTGGATCAACTCAAAATCGCGCCGGGCCAGCCTGCGGTTCAACCGGTCGAGCTCTGCGAGCAGTTCTTCCCTGGCAAAACTCGAGTCCGGGATCACGAACGGCGTTCTTTGGTCTTGATTTTGGCTATCGTCTTCCATTGGTTTACAAGTTTGAGCTAACCTTATACCGCCTTGAGCAACGGCTTATCGCTTTCGAACTTCTCTATGTCCTTCGACTCGACTACCGCGTTCTTGGCGTCCAGCGCGGCTATCCTTTCCTGGAGCAAGCCTATTTCCTTTTTTAATTCTATCATCCTTAATTCCCTCCCAACAGTTATGGAACGGAATTTTTCCAGATCTTCGATCTTTTCCTGCAAATCGTTGGTGCGTTCCTCCACTTTTTGTTCCAACGTTGAATTAAGCTTTTGCAATTCCTCGGTACGGGCGCGCACTCTGACCTCCAGGATCGAATTCATCTCTTCAAGATTTTTTTTGGCCTCCTCCAGTTCCTTGGTGCGCAAACGCACGCTTTCTTCGAGTTTGACCTTCTCGCGGTATTCGTCAACCACGCCTTTGATCAAAAGATAACCGAACACACAGAACAGGAAAAAAAGCGAGAATAAAAGGACCTGTAACCAGGCAATATCGACAAAGAACGGAATAACGGCCAAGCTGGCCCCCATCAACCCGACAAAAACCTCGATCAAAATAACCTTTATCCCCAGCATCCGCTCTTTCAATATCGTATAAGCCCCGAATCCCAGCACCACCATGACCACAAAATCGCCCAAAAGGGTAATATCCTTTAAGCGATCATTGGCAACAACCGGCAATATGATATTGAATGCGATATTGAACATCCCAAAAATCGTCAAACCCGACAACAGCAGGACGTTCTTTTTTTTATCATCACCGGATATCTGCCGGAACTTTTTCCACAAATTAAAAAACGTGACGCAAAAAGATAACACGGCGGCCGCGACATAGACCAGATAAATACCTCCGGGCAAGATCTGATAGGCGATCGGATCCTGAGGATCAATTAAAACATCGTTGACCACCAAGGATGTAAAAGAAATTATAAAAAGCAATATCCAAACCGCCATGTGAATACCGTCAAGAGTCTTATTTGGTTTTCCGCCCGAAAGATAATATGCCGGCAACAAATAAAAAGACGCGAAAAACGCGCACAGCAACGCGAACATGACCCGGGTCGAAAAAAGAGTTATCCAAAGCGTGTCGCCGCCGGAGAACAAAAATGGCGCCATGGCGGCGGCAAAATCAAAATCGAGCCACAATAGCAAGCAAACCGTAAACAGGGAAAACAGCTGGTTAATCTTCTTTTTCCTATCGGTAACGTATATCCAAAGAGCCAGCTCCAAGCCAACGCCGTTAATAAGGTATAACAACAGCTTGCTGATTATCAAAAAATTGTCAAAAGTCTGAGATAGAAACATAACTAAAGTTCAATGTTCAAAAAAGCGATCTCGTCACGCATTTTTCCTCCGCGCCGGACAAACGTTTCGCTAAACTGACGAATCCAAAACCTTCGAGAGCCTGGCGAGGCGCTTCGCCGCGCAAACCGCCGAATTCGCAACCCGCAAGATCGAAATCAATCGGCGCGTCATCGACAAGCCGGGTCAAATTCTCAAAAGCCATAACCTTTTTTTTGCTGGCAACCAGCGTCTCTTTTAATTTATCCGACCCTTTGAATTCTTGGGACTCAAGCGCGCGATAGATCGTTTCGATGTTGCCATATTGCTTCAACAGATCGGCGGCGGTCTTCTTCCCTATTCCGGGAGCGCCGGGAATGTTGTCGGACGGATCGCCCGCCAATGCCTTGAATGCGGCGATCTGATCCGGGCCAACCCCGAATTTTTCATTTACCGTCTTGCTATCGTATATGACCGCGTTTTTTACTCCGTGGGTCACCAGATAGACCCGAACCATGCCGTTGACCAACTGCAAGCTGTCGTAGTCCCCGGTCAGAACACAGATCTCGATCTCGCCCGACGCTTCGCCGGCTTTCTTGGCAACCGTGGCAATCAGGTCGTCGGCCTCAAATCCCTCAAGAACAAACGTCTTAACGCCAAACCCCTTGAGCAATTCCATTACTTTCGGGAACTGGACAACCAGGCTGGCAGGCGTCGCCGGCCGCTGAGCTTTGTATCCGGCAAACTCTTTGTGGCGGAAGGTTGGTTTTTTGGTATCAAAACAAGCCGCGATATAGTCAGGCGCCAGTTCTTTGGCTATATGCAGGAAAGCTAGGGCAAACCCGTATACCGCTTGCGCCGGTTCCCCCAATTTATCGGTCAACTCGGGCAGGGCATGGAAAGCGCGGTGGATAACCGAATTGGCGTCAATAATTAAAAACGTTTTTCTCCCAGCCATACAATGCGAGTTGTTATGTTTTATTTTACCACAAATAAAATTTCCCCCAAACAAGTTACCTCGCTAATTTTTAAAATGAAAAGCGGAACCCGTCTTATGGGATCCGCCCTGATTCTGGGTTCTTATGCCTGGCCGTGGCATTTTTTAGCTGGTTTATTTATGATCTCTGTGCCCGATATAATCAATAACTTTTTTGTATTCATTCTGCATCTTATCCACTAATGTTATTTGGGACGACTTCCGATTTTCTCCTTGGACATTGATGCCTCTTTGGGAAATTTTAATCAATTCATCATAGTCTGCCTCGCTGAGCTCTGTTTTTTTGATAATTGAAATAACAACCATACTCGAGATCCTCGAACCCTCTTGGGCATATTCTTTTAGCGTTTCGATTAGTTCGCCAGCGGTTACATTTTCACTTTTTTCTAATTCCGCAAACGTTAATTTTTCTCTTATTTTTTCGTATTCCATAATTATTTGCTGTTAATCGTTTTGCTTTTTGTTTATGATAGCGTCCTTAACGGCTAAAAGTCAAACGCAGGCATTGTGATTTGCCGAGTATTTTTGGCAATGGTTTTAAAATTTAGCCATAGAGTTGCGGGCGGGAATATTTTCTTTGCCAGAGCCGGCCATTCGATCACAACCAAGTTATTTCCTGACAGAACTTTTTTTAAACCCAATGAATCCAAATCCACCAACTTTTGCAAACGGTAAAGATCAATGTGGTAAAAATCGGTAAAATTGGGACAAGCGTTTGTTTTTCCACACGGAATTTTGTAGGATCGGCAAATTACAAAAGTTGGGCTGTTAATTCGTTGCTTAATCCCCAAACCTTTCGCAAACCCCTTTGCGAATTGCGTCTTGCCCGCGCCCAACTCCCCTTCCAAGGCAACAACAAGCGCACCCGTACTCGTTTTTTTGCGATTTCTGCAGACACTCATTGCGAATTTTTCCCCGAATTTTTTCATTTCGCGCGCGGAATTAATTTCGTATACTTTTTTCATTGACATTTTTTATCAACTGGGATAATTTAAAACAATCTGAGAATTGCGCAGTCGACACATCTTCTGCGTTAAAGCAATCGGGCGCTTGTCGCCGTACAGGTCGTACGACTCCGGCACACCCTCACGCTTTGCCTTGAATCTGCGCCAACTGCGCAATTCTCAATCTTTCTAATCTTCAATTCTTTTTAATATTATCATCGGATCCATGGAAGTCAAAAAATCCATTACCCAAAAAGTTGCCATTCCCGACGACCTCTCCGCCAAACTCGCGGCCCAGATCGTGGGAATCCCGGCACTCAACGCCGCAATCCAGGCGCGCGTAGATGATCCGACACTGACCATCACTAAAATTATAGAAGTAATCCTCGCGGGTTCGATAATACTGAACGCTTCCGACATCCATCTGGAACCCGAAGAAGGCAGCGCCAAGCTCCGTATCCGTCTTGACGGCGTGTTACAAGATGTCATGATCTTCCAGCCAAAAAGCTATCAACAGCTGCTCTCCAGGATCAAACTGCTTTCCGAAATGAAACTCAATGTAACCGATCGGCCACAGGACGGACGCTTCTCCATCCTGGTATCGGGCGGCGCCATCGAAATCAGAGCATCCATACTTCCCGCGGAATATGGCGAATCGATCGTCTTGAGAATCTTAAACCCCAAAAGCCTGATCAACCTGGAAGACGCCGGCTTGCGCAAAGACTTGTATGACACGTTCCTGACCCAGATTGCCCGCCCCAACGGCATGGTCATCGTCACCGGACCCACCGGCTCGGGTAAAACAACGACCCTTTACGCTTTTTTAAAAAAGATTGCGACTTCGGAGATCAAGATCATCACCATCGAAGACCCGATCGAATACCATCTGGCCGGAGTTTCGCAAACACAAGTTGACCCTAAAAAAGGCTACGACTTCGCGTCGGGGTTGCGCGCCATCGTCCGCCAGGACCCGGATGTAATCCTGGTTGGTGAAATCCGCGACCTGGAAACCACCGACATTGCCCTGCAAGCGGCCTTGACGGGACATCTGGTCTTCTCCACCCTCCATACCAACGACGCCGCCGGCACGATCGCCCGCCTAGTCAGCTTGGGAGCCAAACCGTTCAACATCGGCCCCGCGATCAACATGGCCATCGCCCAGCGCTTGCTGCGCCGGGTCTGCCCAAAATGCGGGATATTGGAAACCCCCACGGCCGCCGAATTGACTAAATTAAAAAACGGGATCGGGGCGGCGCTGCCCGACCTGGAAAAGAAAGAGGTTAAAACACCGAAAATCGACAACTCATTAAAGATCCCCAGATCCAAAGGTTGCGACTTTTGCAGCAAAACCGGTTTTCGCGGCCGGGTCGGAATTTATGAAGCCTTCCTAATCGATGAAGAAATGCAAAAATACATTCTGGACGAAACGTCGATCGCCGGGTTAAAGGAAATGGCCAAAAAGAAAGGCATGCTGTCAATGTACCAGGACGGCCTGATTAAAGTTTTACAAGGGGTCACGACACTCGACGAAGTAGAACGCGTTGCCGAAGCCTAGCCATAAATTGCGCATTTACCCCATCTGCGTCGTTAAGGTATCCGGGTACTTGTCACCCCGCCGTGGCGGGGTTCCGGCGTACCCAAATACCTTGCCTAGCATCTGTGGTAAATGCGCAATTTCTAGCCATCATTTACAATAAAAAATAATTGAATCCCGTTCGCGCGATCATTTTTGTCGCCTCTGCGGGCGCGACGGCGCCCACACGAGGAATCCCGCACCAGCGGGATATCCGTGCGACAAAAATGATCGCGCGAACGGGATTCAATACAACAAAAGCCCCGGAATCGGGGGTCAAATTGGTTCTGCGCCCAATTTTTGGAAGTTTCAGAGGTATATTCCAGCCGCAGCCAGATTACCCATCTTCAAAAATTCCAGACCCCCAATTCCGGGGCTTTTAATAGTACAGTTTGCATTATATAGTATTTCCTTTTTCTTGTCAAGGGTAGGACACACACCCTCTTATTTAAGGCTGACAGGTGTCGAAATTGACTAATACAAAATTATAGTGTAGTATAGTAAAAGGAACAACCGATGTTCGTTTTCTTTTTTGTTTCTCCGCGTTAATTACTACAAATTTAAATATAAATTAATTCAAAATAATACAAAGATATGTCCGGACATTCTCACGCAAAAACCATTAAACATGATAAAGACATTGCCGACCGGAAACGCGGCGCGGCTTTTACCAAAGTGATCCGTTTGATCACGGTGGCCGTAAAAGAAGGCGGCACCAGCGCCGAGACCAACACCCGCCTGCGCATGGCAATCGAAGCGGCCAAGAACGTCAACATGCCCAAATCTAACGTTGAATCTGCCATCGAAAGGGCTTCGGGCGCCGGGGACACGGCGATCTTAAGCGAATTCCTGTTTGAGGCTTACGGACCAGGCAATTCCGCGGTCTTGATCGAAGGCATCACCGACAACCGCAACCGCATCTTAAGCGAAGTTAAGCAGATCCTGTCCCAGCATGGCGGCAAACTCGTGGGCGAAGGCGCGATCCGCTGGATGTTTGACCGCAAAGGCGTAATCATCATTGAGCTTGGCAACCAGACCCCTGAGATGCAAAACAAGGAAAACTTGGAACTCTTGTCAATCGAGGCGGGTGCCGACGACATCTACTGGTTTGAAGACTCCCTGGAGGTCCACACCTCCCCGGAGAACACCGAAGTCGTCAAAAGGGCGTTGGAGTCCAAAGGAGTGAAAGTCGAATCGTTCTCGCTGGCGTGGCTGGCCAAGGAGGATGTCGAAGCCGATGAAAAAACCAAAGAAGCCAACGAAAAATTATTCGACCTGCTCGACGACAACGACTCGGTCCAGGAAGTATATTCCAACCTGAAAGACTAATCCTCCGGCAAGCTCAGGGTCAATCCTTAACCCGTAATCTCTAATCCCTAACAAAAACAAAAAAGCTCCGCGAAAGCGGAGTTTTGCGTCAATAACTAACTTCTGATTATTTTACCTTTGCTTCCAAGTGGATAACGCGCTGTTCCAGGGACGCGAATTCATCGTACGAGACCTTTTGCTTAAGATCTTGTTTTACAATCCCTAAATCAGACTTGATAATCTCCAAGTCGCCGTCTATCTTATCGAGGCGCTGGTCAACTTTGTCGAGGCGCTGGTCAACTTGATCGAATCTTTGGTCGTGCTCTTCCAGCTTTACCGTGTTGGCCGCGACCTGCTCGGCCAAAAGTTGGATTTTGCCTTCCAAATGCTCGGCCACCACGTCAAAATGCCGATTGATCTCGGTTTTAAACTTTACTTCTCTCGTTTCCAATTTATTAAATTGCTCTTCAAAGAATTCCTTAGTTTCTTTATCCATAGCTTATGGCTTGTTTTTAGTATTCTAAGATTATCATATCCACAAACTCAGTCAAACTCGGATTCCAACAAAACCCAGCCTCAGCGGACTATAACAATTTATCCAAAACCAACGGAAAAAAACCAAAAAACAGAACGAAAAATTATAAAAAAGAGGCGAATTTTTCGCCTAAAGGTTTCAGATTACCACCATCTAAACTGTGAACGGTATATTTATTGCTTTCCTATTATTTTTTTGATTGTTTCTATTTGTCTTGCCTCCAAGGGCTCATCGCTAAACGCAAAGCCCATTTTTTTAGTATCTTCATTTAGCCAGATCCCAAAATACCTACCCTCTTTCTCCCGAGTACGAGGATTGACGTACTCGACCCCAACGTGGGCCTCTCCGTCTTCATCGTCCTCAAATGTCTCCACCCAAAAGTCGCAATCGACTTGCCGGATATCCCGAAGATCTTCTCTTCCCCGCCGATCAGGGTTTAAATATCTAAACCCAAAAATGATCCGACTTATTATACCACACACCCGGAGACTTCTTTTCACGTCTTCGTTTTTAAAAATCTCGGCTTTGGTCATTTAAATTCCTCAAAGAAATACTACATTATATTTTATTATTATCAAAATACAACCCCGCCAAGGCCCGGCCTCGGCGAAATCCGTTCTCATTAGCCTGGCTAGCCAAGAACTGACGCCAAAGCCAAAGAAGCCAACGAAAAATTATTCGATCTGCTCGACAACAATGACTCGGTCCAGGAAGTATATCCCAACCTGAAAAACTAATCCTTAACAAAAAAGCTCCGCGGGTGCGGAGTTTTGCGTTTTGAATTAAAAAAATGGGCTCACAATTCAATGCTTACCCATATGTCTGGTTTTAATTGATTTTATTGCCCTCGCAATTAAATGTTCATCAGCCAACCTAAGTGCTTCTGCTGGTGTTTTCCATGGCTTTCCGTCATCGCCATTCATACTACTTATGTCTTGATAGGCAACATTCTTGAAATACGAAGCTGCTACTTTTATCTGTTGGACCGTCTGGCGATTACCGATACGACCGAGAAGGTTTAGTAAGGCACACCTCCCACTTCTCTCGGTTGTTGAATAAAGCTCTGGCCGCATTAACAACCTGGCAATACTCCCGGCACTGGTTTCATTTGCTTCTTCCTTGATTAAATCTAATAATAAGTAAGCTCTTGTTTCCATGACTCCGTTAATCGTTAAGCAATGATTAACAACCTCGAGAAGCGTCATAATGTCGCGCTCAAAGAACCTTCCTGAAAGGATTTTCTTTAATTGCCAATATGATGCAAAAATGTCTTCGCTATCAGTTCCGTTCGCTATCTTAAGAGCAGTTTTTTGAATCAGCTTATTCTTACCCATTTCGTAACCTCCTCGCGGTATTTTCCTTTACTAAAGGTTTAACATATTTACCAAATTTTGTCAAGATGGCCAACGTCGGCCTCAAAGCATATAATAAAGGCAATATGATAATTCTTGGAATCGATCCGGGGCTGGCCAATACCGGCTACGGAATTGTGCAAAAAACTACGCGGAGTAAACCGACAGATTTTCGGTGCGTTACTTACGGCCTTATCAAAACCGAGCCGACCATGACCCTCCCCGACCGGTTGAACAAAATCCACATCGATCTGGGACGAATCATCACGCAATACCAACCGCAAGCTTTGGTGATGGAAAATGTTTTCTTTTTTAAGAACGCCAAAACCATCGTGCCGGTCAGCCAGGCGCAAGGAGTGATCCTGCTAGCCGCGGCCAAGAAAAAATTGCCGGTCTACCGCTACACCCCCATCGAAGTGAAAATGACGATCACCGGATTTGTGAAAGCCGATAAAAAAGACATGCAGCGCGAAATCGCCAAAATCCTGTCGCTAAGCGAAATTCCAAAGCCCGATGATGCTGCCGACGCGCTATCAATAGCAACAACCTATTTGATACGGAGCTTCAATTTATAATCTAAAAAATGGAAAAAACACCAAATCTCGAAGACGTCAACGTCTTAAAAGAAAGAGTTATCGAGGTGTTGAAAAATAAATCGACGGAAGCTGAAGAATTATACTCGCAATGGTCAAGAATGCGGGAAGATGAAATTGATTCCGAAATTTACCCAAAAGAACGAAAATTACAACAGATCAGGCTAAATATTGAGCGCGGCGATATTTACGCTCAAATAGGTATGATTTCAAAACCGGGACCCAATGGCGCTCAATATCAGATAAGAATGCTTACCAGAGCTGGAAATCATTATCGGGACGCGCTGCAACAACTTAGCCATGAAAAAATTGTAGTCCCTGAAAGATCCCCTGAGAAAATAGATGAAACAACTATAAATGAACTTAGATTAGAAGTTAAAAATAAAAATAAGGCATTGTCTGATTATGATGCCGCTAACGATCTATTAGGCCAATTAAACGATTGGCCTCGTCAATCTTCTTAATCCCATAAAGTTGCTTTAGGTTATCAATATGACATCAACGGAGCTATTTCCAACTACGCAACCTTAAAGAATCTGGCCTTGCCTACCTGGATAATCATCCCCGATGCCACCCCTATTGTTTCTTTCCAGTCGTTTTTTGTTTGGCCGTTTATTTTTACGCCATTCTGTGTCACCAGGCGCCTGGCCTCTGATTTTGAAGTTGTTACTCCAACAGCAACCAACAAATCAAGGATGCCTAAAGTTTTGGCGGCGATCTTGAATTCGGCAATATCGGAAGGCAATTGATTCCCCTGCGTCACATGGACAAATTCATTTTTTGCCGAAGCGGCCGCGACGCTATCGTAGAATATATTTACAATTTGGCTGGCCAGTTTCATTTTTGCTTCTTTGGGATGGAGCTGGCTTGACCCCACATCCGCGCGCATCTTATTAATCTGGTCTTCGGACAAATCGGTGATCAATTGGAAATAATTCCAAATAAGATTGTCGGGAACTGCCATGGCCTGGGTAAACATTTTGTTCGGTTCTTCGGCGATGCGGATGTAATTGCCCACCGATTTGCTCATTTTCTTTTCGCCGTCAGTGCCAATCAATAGCGGGACGGTTAAAATGTCCTGCTCGGGCTGGCCAAAAGCGCGCTGCACCTTGCGGCCGAACAACAAATTCAAACGCTGGTCATAGCCGCCCAGTTCGACATCGGCTTTTATCGCCACCGAATCATAGCCTTGCAACAACGGATACAAAAGTTCCAGCATCGAAACATCCAAACCATCCTTTAGCCTTTTTTGAAAATCTTCACGCTCGATTAAACGCGCCACGGTAAACCGGCCGGCCAAGTCCATCAAAAACGACATAGGCTTGTCGCCAAACCACTCGCTGTTGTAGTGGATTTCCGCGCCTTTAATATCGATTATCTTTGAAGCCTGCGTGATATAGTCCTTCATGTTATCACGGATCTGCTCCATGGTCAGTTGCGGCCGCGACGTCGATCTGCCCGAAGGATCACCAATCAACGACGTAAAATCGCCGATGATCAAAACCGCGACATGGCCCATTCGCTGGAACTGCGCAAGTTTGCGCAAAACCACCGAATGCCCCAAGTGCAGATCGGCGGCGGTCGGATCAATGCCTAATTTAATACGCAACCGCTTGCCCGAAGCCAGTTGTTTTGCTAGATTATCTTTATCTATCACCTCCTCCACCCCACGCTCCAGGATGTCCTTGATCTTTTTTGGATCCTTATCTGTTTCCATACTTGTTATTTCATCTTAAAATGAATTATAAGTTTACTCAATGCGTTTCCCGCCAACGCGGGGCTTGAGATTAAGGGTTTGGTAAAACTGTAATACCAATATATTGTCGGATTATTAATATTGTGTCAATAAAATAAAATCATGCCCCATTTACCAAAAGCGTTAAAATTCATCTTTAAGTGGGTCGGGCGCCTGATCGGCGTCGTTTTCGCGCTGTTCTTGTTGGGTGTGGCAGGGCTGGGATTGCTCTACATTTATTTCACCCGCGACCTGCCCCAGCCGGAAAATTTCGCGGAAAAAAACCTGATACAATCGACCAAAATATACGATCGCACCGGCACTGCTTTGCTTTATGAGATTTACGGCGAGGAACGGCGCAGCTGGGTCCCACTTTCAACAATGCCCGAAAATTTAAAACAAATGGCCGTCGCCACCGAAGACGCTCAATTCTACACGCACTATGGCATCGACCTCAAGGGTATCATTAGGTCGGCGATCTATGACTTGGAAACCGGCGGCAAGGGTTATGGCGGATCAACCATTACCCAACAGCTGATCCGTTCAACCTTTTTAACCAACGAAAAAACTGTTGAACGGAAATTCCGCGAGATCGTCTTGTCGATCGAGCTTGAACGCAATTACTCCAAAGACCAAATATTGGAGTGGTATCTAAACCAAGTGCCTTTCGGCGAAAATGCCTATGGCGTAGAGGCGGCCAGCAGCACTCTTTTTGGAAAACCGATTACCGACATTAGCGCCGGTGAAGCCGCGACACTAATAGCGCTGATCCAGGCCCCGTCGCGCTATCTGGCACACCAAGACGAACTGACGCAGCGCAAAAATTACGTCATCGACCGGATGGTCGAAGAACATTACTTTACCAAAGACCAAGCCGATAAAGCGAAGGCGGATAAGATCGCTATTGCCGCCAACAAAGACAACATAAAAGCGCCCTACTTCACCCTCTGGATCAAGCAACTTTTAGACCAACAATATGGCGACCAGTATCTGCAGGAAAACGGCCTATCGGTATACACATCCCTGGACTGGGGCATACAACAAACCGCCGAAACAATAGTCGCCGCCGGAGTTAAAAAGAACTATGCCTACAACGCCCACAATGGCGCCATGGTCGTCTCGGACCCCAAGACCGGACAAATACTGGCAATGACCGTCGGCAGCGGCAACTATTACGACAGCTCGTACCCGCCCAAGTGCAAATCGGGCATCGATTGCCAATTCGACCCGCAATACAACGTTCCAGTGGCTGACCCGGGCAGACAACCAGGATCATCGTTCAAGCCATTTGTTTATGCCACCGCATTTGAAAAGGGTTATGACGACACAACGGTCGTGGTGGATGAACCGACCTGCTTCGGGATCTGGGGCGGCAAAGAATACTGCCCGCAGAATTTCGACCTGAGATTCCATGGACCGGTCACCCTGCGCCAAGCATTAGCCGGATCACTTAATGTCCCCTCCGTAAAAGTATTAAATTCGTTAGCCGGCTTAAAAGATAGTATTACCAAAGCCCAGGAAATGGGCATCACCACCCTTAACAACCCATCGACCTTCTATGGCTTGTCGCTGGTTTTGGGCGGCGGCGAGGTTAAGCTACTCGACATGGTCAATGCCTATGGAACCTTTGCCACCGGTGGCTTAAGTATCCCGCCACAACCAATATTAAAGATCGTTGACAGTAAGGGAAACGAGATCTTTACCGCCAACAAACAGCTGCGCCGTACCTTGGAACCCAAAAGCGCTTACACTATTTCAAGCATCCTCTCGGATAATAATGCGCGCGCGTTCATTTTCGGCACACATTCGCAACTCTACTTCCCCGACCGCGCCGTGGCGGTAAAAACCGGCACCACCAGCGACTATCGTGACGGCTGGATCATTGGCTATACCCCATCGATCGTAGCCGGCGTCTGGGTAGGCAACAACAACAACGAACCAATGAGCCAGGAACCCGGATCAGTGGTCGCCGCACCCATCCTGCACAACTTCTTCGATAAAGTACTGCCAGGTTACCCCAAAGAAACGTTCCCCAACCCCAAGTCGGCCAACTAAAAACTTGTAGCGCAACACGAAAAAATCCCGCCGGTAAGCGGGATTTTTTAAATATCGCGATCTTTAATTTTTCTTGATCGGCATAACAATATAAATGAAATCCGATTTGTCCGCCGACCTCAATACGCCTGGTCCATCATCACCAGACAGCTCCAAAACACATTTGTCGCCGTTCAACACACCCAAGCCGTCGAGTAAAAATTTATAATTAAACGATACCGTAGCATCTTCACCCTCAACCTCCAACGCCTTCATCTCGCCCTCATATTCGCCAAGATCCGCTGATTGGCTGTAGATCTTGACCGAGGTCGTTTTTTGCGAAACCTTTAAACCGATTTCGCTTGTTTTCGCGGAAAACAAACTGGCCGATTTAATGTGGTTTACAAATTCTTTCTTCGAAAAAACCACACGCAAAGATGATTTACTTGGGATTATTGCCTGATAATCAGGGAACTCCCCCTCGATCAGGCGGGTGACAAATTGGATTTTGGGTTGCTCCATTTCCTCCATCATCATCTCGACGGTTATTTGATTGGGAGAAAAATATATCTTAAGATCGGTTTTTGATGAGCCAAATAAGGCTATTATTTCCCGGACCGCCCGCTGCGGCAGGATTATGGCATGGGCTTGGGACATACTACCTTTGCCATCAAATTGCAATGTTTTTTCGCCCAGACGAAAGCTATCGGTAGCGACTATTTTTGCCGCCTCCTTGGAGATTGCCAAATACACCCCCGCAATCTCGGGCTTAACCGTCGAGATACTCGTAAAACCAACAGCTTGTGACAAAGCATCGCAAAACTCCTTGGCCCCAACAGTCAACAAATCACCCTCGGTGTTTATTGGCAGTGCGGGAAATTCGTCGGCCAATACGCCCTTAAAAACCGACCGACGTCCATCACAAGACACGGTCATTAAAGCGCCATCCACCGAGATGTCGATCGATTTATTGGGAAGGGAATTGATAAAGCTGGAGAACGCCTGTGCTGGCAGCGCAACACTACCTTCCTCCTCGGTCTTGGATAATATCCTCCAAACAACACCAGTTTCAAGATTGGTTGCCAAGAGATTCAAGAAATTTTTTTCCGCTTTAACCAAGATATTGCCCAAAATCGGCAACGTCGCGTCTTTTCCGGTTATCCGTTCGATATTGGACAAACATTCATTTATTTTTTCTTGAAGGATTTTTATTTTCATAAATTAATAGTGGAGTTTATTCTATCCCTTATTATATTATTAATAGTATTATTTATTGTTGTTATTAGTGTTGTGGATAATCCGTAGTTTGAATATATTTTTGAATGAATAAGTTGTGGATGGGAATATGTATTCGCGTATGTTTGGTTAGTGGATGATTATGTTTTTACTTTTAGCGGTTTTTTATAAACATCTTTTAACCCCTTAATACACAAACACTTACCACTGACCGTGCACACTTTTTCCACCGGCCGGATTTGTTAGGAACTATAGATGCGTTGTTTTAAGGTATTAATCTCTTCTAGTAGGGTCTCGTTGAATTTCATCTCGGCGGATATTTTTTTGTAGGCATGGATAACGGTTGTGTGGTCTTTGTCCCCCAGCTTCCTGCCAATAAACGGAAAAGACGCCTTTAGCTCCTCGCGTAAAAGGTACATAATGACCTGGCGCGGTTTAACGATTTCTTTTTTTCGCGACGATGAAAAAATATCTTTTTCTTTGAGATCGTAAAAAGCGGTCACGTCTTGGATGATCTTCTTGAAACTAATGTTTTTTTTGGGGACCAGGGTTGAAAGCAGGCTTTGGCATACCTCGACGGTCGGACTGACGTTTTGCAGCTTGGCGCTTGCCGCCAGCTTGGTCAAGGCGCCTTCCAGTTCGCGAATATTGGTTTGGATCTTGGTGGCGATAAACGACAACACGTCCTCGGGGAAGTCAAGGTTTAGCGACTGGCACTTGGTTTTTAATATTGCCAGGCGTGTTTCAAAATCGGGCGCCGAAACATCGGCGATCATTCCTCCCTCAAAGCGAGAGCGCAGACGATCGGACAAGTCTGGTATCGCTTTAGGTGGGCGGTCCGAAGACAGGACAATCTGCTTATTTTTGTTGTACAGGCTGTTGAAAACATGGAAGAACTCGTCTTGGGTTTTTTCTTTTCCGGCCAGGAATTGGACGTCGTCGATTATAAAACAATCCGAATCGTGATATTTTGCTTTCAGGCTTTCCATTCCCCCGTTGCGGATCGCCCAAACAATTTCGGAGGTGAGTTTTTCGCTGGGAATGTAGCGCACGCGTTTGCCGGGAGAATTTTTGACGATCTCGTTGCCGATCGCCTGCATCAAGTGCGTCTTTCCCAGTCCGACGCCGCCATAGATAAAAAGAGGATTGTAGGTAGTGCCTGGGTGCTCCGCTACCGCCAAAGAGGCCGCGTGGGCCAGTTCATTGAAGGGGCCCACGATGTAGTTGTTGAAGCTGTATTTGGGGTTTAAATTGGTGTCGCGGTTTAGGGAAAATTCTTCGAAGCCCATTTGTCCGTTCGTCTGTGAGGGGGCGGGATTGCCGGACGTCGCTAACGCCGGCTTGGGCGTTTTAGCGGGATCTTTTTTGATCTGGAATATTACGTCGCGAATCGTTTCGTCGATCTCGCGCAGTCCCTTTATGATCTGTTTTTGATATTTTTGCTCAAGCCACTCTTTGACAAAGGTATTGGGTGCCGACACGATCGCCGTTCCGTTCTCGATGCCTATTATCCGGGTTGATTTAAACCAGGTCGTGAAATTACCCGGGGAAATATTTAACTGGATTTGGGCAAGGATGGCTTGCCAAACTTCTTCGTTGTTCATAATTTGCAGGCGCGAATGTCTATTGATTATTAATCTTATACCCCGGGATTGTCCGGAGAGACAAAGATGATGATTCGGGGTGAAAGTCGATCCCACTAAGGCTTTCCTGATACGAGGCAGCGATGCCGGATATTTTCAGCGCTGGGCGATATATTTTTGTTCTGCTCCGAATAGTATTCAATAAAAATTATGGTTGAGAATTGTAATTCATTATAACCCTTCGCCATGTAAGTTGAAAGTAGCCGAAACAAATCAATAAAGCAAGGATGTTTCCACAAGGCCACAACAAAGACTCGCAGGTGCCAACTGTCAATCGCATATAAAAAGGAAAATCGGCAAACATGCGGGTAAATTACAGAGCCTGAACTGTGGATAAACTGTTGAAATACTATTAATAATGGGGATATCTCGGGTAATTTATGGGATTTGATGGTCGATTGGCCGCCAAAAGCCGCTGTTGTGAATTATTCGCGTGTCGTGTTTGTCGCTAATTTTTTTGCCACTTTTAGGTTTAAACGTCGGCAAGTTGCTAGAATTCCGCGCCAGGGTTTACATTTCGCCCAAAAAATGTAAAATATAGGTGTCATTTTTAATCATTAATCGCGGCCAGTGCCGCATTAATTAAGTTAATGAGGCGCTAAGAGCGCATAAAAACAATGAGCGTAACCTATCAACCCAAAAAAAGGAAAAGGCAGAAAACCCATGGTTTTCGCGTACGGACGCGCACGACCGGGGGTCGGCGGGTTTTGAAAAGTCGTCGCGCCAAAGGCCGCAAACGGCTGACGGTATAGTCAATCTTGCGTATGCTGCCTGACGCCAATCGCTTGAGAAAGCAAAAAGAGATCGAGCGCGTTAAAGCTTTGGGGTCGGGTGCGGCATCCGCCGGGTTGCGGATCAAGTCGATATCCAATGGCTTGGCCGCGACGCGTTTCTGTTTTGTTGTTTCCTCGGCGGTCGCCCCGCGCGCGGTTGACCGCAATCAATTGAAACGCCGGTTGCGGGAGGCGGCTCGCGTTTTGTTGTCGGGGATCAATAATAATTACGATATCGTCGTTTGGTTGCAGCGTATGCCGTTCGACAAAAGCTACGCGGCGCTTCTGGGGGCGTTAAAAACCAACCTTGGCAGAAGCGGTTTGCTTAGGCGTTAACCCTCCCCGACCCTATTTATGAATTTATTCGGCCTGATCGGTTATTTATATACGATCGTTTTTTATCAGCCGTTGTTGAACGCGCTGATTTTGTTGTACGATTATTTCCCGGGGCGCGATTTCGGTATAGCGATAATTTCTTTAACGGTTATTATCAGGCTTTTGCTTTATCCCTTGTTGGCCGAGTCGATCCGGGTGCAGAAAGTTACCAATGATCTGCAACCCAAGATCAAGGAGATCCAGGAAAAATACAAGAATGACAAAGAGCAGCAGGCTGCGTTGCAGTTAAAACTTTTAAAAGACAACAATGTCAATATTTTCAACGGATTTTTTGTGACCCTTATCCAGTTGCCGATCCTTATCGCGCTTTACCGGGTGTTTATCCACGGGTTGCAAGCGAGCGCTTCGGGGCAACTTTATTCCTTTGTTGCCAATCCAGGAGTCGTTAATCCGATGTTTTTGAATCTTATCGATCTGTCCAAGCCCAGCCCCTTGATGGTCTTGGCGGCCGGCGCCCTGCAATTTTTCCAAAGCAAGATGTTTTATCCCGCCAAGGCTGCCGGCATGGGCTTGCAAAGCGATTCCGCTCAAGTAACGATGCAGAAGCAATTCCTTTATGTGCTTCCCGTCATGACGGTCCTGATCTTTTGGAAGTTTCCCGCGGCTTTGAGCCTCTATTGGGTTGTGACCAGCATTTGTGCTATCATCCAACAAAAGATTATTTTCAAGAATCTGGCGCAAAAAAGTGCCAAACCGGGACAACCGGTCCTGGGCGAAGATCCCGAAAATAAATAAATCTAATTCCATGAACAACAGCTCCCTTAGATCGTTGGTTGAAGAATTGATAAAAAAATTGGACCCGGAAGCCACAGTGACGATTCTTTCCGTAAAAGATATGACGATTCCCATAGATATCGAGGTTGAGGATGCCAACGTGTTGATCGGACAGAACGGAGAAACGTTGTTTGAGATCCAACATTTACTGAAAATCATTTTAAAACGAAAGCTTGACCAGGACATTTATGTCGATTTAGACATTAACAGTTATAAAAAAAAGAAAGCGGAGTATCTTAGAGAGCTGGCGAGGGCGAGCGCCAATGACGTGTCCTTGAGTCGGCGCACAAAAATGTTGGCGCCGATGGTTTCCTACGAGAGGCGCATAATTCATCTGGAGCTTGCTGGACGGGAAGATGTTATGACTGAAAGTATCGGCCTGGGGCCGAGCCGTAAAGTCGTCATCAAGCCCCGCTAGCAATCTTGCTAAAACAAAACTTAAAAACCCCGCTTTTGGGCGGGGTTTTTGCTAACTTAAAAAAGTTACATTACGCCAGGAGTTGCTTCGGCGTCGGCTTCCGAAGGCGCCTCGTTTTTGGCGCGTTTCAGTTTTAAGACCTCTTCGGGGGAAGTGGTGATTATTTGGTCTTCGATGTAGGAAGCCACTACTTTGATGGCAACGTGTTTTTGGCCCGCGAAAAACAATCCCTCCCCCACTTCGGCTTCCAGTAAGAGGCTTTTTTCGCCTTCGGTCAGATAAAACACTTTTTGGACGGCATCTATTGTTGCCGACGACTGCTTCATTAAAAATTGCAGCGAGGAGTTGGTGATGATCGGCTGGCCATAGGTCGATTTCATGAAGTCGCCGATATCCTGCGAGATGGTGGTGACGCCCAGCCAGTATTTCCGCGCCCGTTTACATAAGCCGTACAAAAACGACGCGCCGTCTTCGCTTTGCATGACCACCCAGGCCTCATCAATGATCAATATCCTTTTTTTGAGGCTGGCCCGGATTTTGTTCCAGACATAGCGCATGATGATATACATGGCCGCCGGCCGGAGTTCGTTTTCCATGTCGCGGATTCCGAACACCACCAGCGATTTGTCCATGCTGACGTTGGTTGGCTGGTTAAAAAACTGAGCGTAGGTTCCTTGGGTGAATTTGCGGACGCGCCGCACCAGCGACTCGGTACCTTCCATGCCTTCCAGGACCGATTCCAAGTCTTGCATCACCGGCGTACGTTCTTGCCACAGCGCCGGGTCGGTTTCGGGGGTGATGTCTTTGGCGGCGTACACTTCGGACAGGGCGCGGTCCATCACGGCGTCTTCTTCGGGGGTTAATCCGCCAAACAGGATGCGGATCAGACCTACCAGGTTGATCACGTTGGAGCGCAACACGTTGTCCGCGGGTTCGTCATCTCTTGGCTGGGGAAGGTCAAACGGGTTGATGTGCAGGGGCGATGCCAGAGAGATGTTTAAAAACGATCCGTCGACGGCCTCGGTCAGGGTTTTAAATTCATTTTCCGGGTCGATCACGATCCCGTCGATGCCCACCATCAGCGAGCGCAAAACTTCAAGCTTGACCGCAAAACTTTTACCCGCGCCGGATTTGGCGAAGATGACGCTGTTGGCGTTTTCCAGCGAAAAGCGGTCGAACAGGATCAGTGAATTGTTATGCAGATTGATGCCGTACAAGATGCCTTCGTTGGCGCTTAGGTCAAACGATACAAAAGGAAAGGTTGATGATAATGGCCCGGTGTTCATGGGCGTATGCGCCTGGATCTTGTCCAGCCCGTAAGGATAGGTGGTTATAAAACCTTCCGGTTGTTGGTAGAGAGTTGGTTTGATGTAAATCAATTTTGACTCCAGGATCGAGCGCAGTTCGGTTTCGGTCTTTTGGATGCCATCCTGGGCATCGTTATAGACCGTCAGATATATGCCCAGGCGAAACATCCTTTCTTGGGAAGTTTGGAGCTTGTCGCGCAGGCTTTCTAGGTCTTGGTAGGCCACTTCCAGCGCCGGGTCGCGTACCAAGCCCTTCTCTTCCCTCTCCATGATCTCGGCCTGGACCTCGGTCAATTTCTTGCGGAGTTGTTTTAAGGTGGTGCCGGTGTCAATCGGATGGATATGAAACGAAATATCCATAGGTGTTTCCATGTTGATCACGGGCGTAAACCAGCCGGTGGTCAGGTATCTGGGATAGGAGAATATGAAAAACGCCTTACCGAACCGCTCGCCAAGCTTCAGATAGTCCGAAGAAAAAACGATCGATGATGGGGCAATGATGTCTTTGATGCCGATGGGGGCCATTTGCAGGCCTTCTCCGGGCATTTGCATTTTTTTTGCCGGTTTTTTTGTGGCGGGAAATAAACTCATGGGAATAAAGTTCAAAGTTCAAAATCCAAATGTCAAATCAAATCCTAAGCTTTAATGTCAAAAAGAATTTCATTTGAACTTTAGATTTTAGGCTTGATTTGTCATTTGAGCTTTGAAATTAGAATGTAGCGGTTTTATTGGACCAGCTCGGGTGGAATTTGCGGATAATAACCGTTTTCCGATTCGGTTGGATGATGGAGCCCCCAAAAAAATTCGATCAATTCCAGCGAGTTTAACGGTACGCATTGCAGGCCGCATCGACGCAGTCCCAGGGCGACGAATTCCATCCGTTGCCACAGCTGGGATTTGGCGTGTTTAAACTGCTCGGCGTCGTCGAGCTTTATCGCTTGGGCGCTGGTCTGTCTGGCTTTGTTCTTCGCGTTTTGGCCCGTCATGCCGCCCACGGTTACGATTTGGAACGGCACCACCACATAGAATGATTTGTTCATGATCGATCCCGAAGAAATGATCTCGCCGATGAACTTCCGGTATTCGGCGGTTTGCGTGCGCAGAAGGTCGTTGGTTTGGCGCTGTTCGATCTCTTTTATTTTGTCCAGGTATCCGGTCATGTTCAAGCGCCGGCTTTGGACGAATATCTGCAGCGAAAAATCCAGCGAATTCAAAAAATTCTGGAATTGATAAGTAATTGCCGTTTGTTCTTCGTCGGATTTTAAGGCGAAGTTGATCGAAGACACCATCATGATTCCGCGCAATGATTTGTTCTTTAAAATGACCACGCCTTCTTTGATGGCGTCCAATTCGATAAATTGTTGGGTGGATGTGATAGCCATAATCTAAAAAAGTTCAAAGTTCAAAATCCAAATATCAAATCAAACCCTAAGCTTAAATATCAAAAAGAATTTTATTTTAACTTTAGATTTTAGGCTTGATTTGTCATTTGAGCTTTGACGTTTGGATTTTGCGAGTATTAGCGTTTGGTATCCAGGCTCTTTTTGGTCGTGTCGATTTGGCCTTTTTTAATCATCTGGATCTTTTTTGATGTCGGGGCTTTCTGGATCGTTACCACCCCTTGCGTGG